>Ga0210064_1000224_pt1 | contig 27382 bp, 19 predicted proteins | sample Muzzi_CordC_D2_FD_185531 | JGI IMG/M metagenome (GOLD analysis project Ga0210064, IMG submission 185531) | Wetland microbial communities from San Francisco Bay, California, USA, that impact long-term carbon sequestration - Muzzi_CordC_D2 (SPAdes) | ecosystem: Environmental > Aquatic > Marine >... | reverse complement strand
CGCTCGTCCGCCTGATAGTCACGGAAGAACGAGAGAAAGTCGGAGCGGCGGATGAGCCCCAGATCCAGAGCGCGGCGCGCCCCTACGATCGGGCTCACCTTGAAGAAGCGCGCGATCGCCTGGAACAGGTCGGAACGGTGCGTGGGCTTGGCCTTCTCGGCCGCCACGCCCGAAAGATCGAGCGGCGCCTCGCAGCCCGAGAGCATTAGTACGAACAACAAAAGGGTTGCTGCCGTTGAACCGGCACGGAAAAAACCAAGCGGGCAGCATGACTGCATTGCCCTGGTCAAACGACTCATATGACCGTCCCCATACGTATCTCAAGATACGCTAAATCTGCTTATCGATATAGAACTCAAACAGTATTCGGATTATAGTTTAAGCTTAAATTATACCAAATGGTAATGTAAATGACATTGAGCGCCGGCGTTTGATTGTGAGAGCGAAATACTTGATTGCGAGAGTTAAAAAGTGCCGAAATTGCACTTTTACCGGGATCGCTGCAATGTCCGCGAGCTTCAACAGCGTGCCGCCCCCTGGAAAAACGCCTACTGAATCCGGTCGAGCAGGGCCGTGAACCGCGCATCCGGGCGCAGCGCATCGAGGTCACTGTCGGTTTCGAGCCAGGCCCGATCGCCCCAGCCCCGGTCGACGGCCTGTCCAAGCAGGTCGAGAGCACGGTCGAGATCCCCCCGCAGCGTGTAAAAACAGGCAACGTTGTAGAGCACGAGCGGCTCATCCGCACTGCGTTTCAAGGCTTCCTCGGCCATTTTCTCACCGCGCTCGAATTCACCCACGTTGCTGTACTGGTTGGCGGCAATACAGAGTGTGCGGGTATCGTGCGGATTCATCTTCAGGTGGCGTTCCATCAGTTCGATGGAAGCCAGCCGAGCCTTCATTTCCTCGTGACGCCGCCCGAGCGAGGCATATGCCTGGGCCAGAAACGCCACCGGCTGAGGATCGGCAGGGTTCACCTCGGCGGCCTTCTTGTACATCTCCACCGCGCGCTCGAACTGACCGTGGGAAGAATGGGCCAAACCGGAATAATAATAAGCCTCGAACAACTTGGGGTTCAGTTCGATCGCCCGCTCGAATTCGCGTTCCGCCTCGGGATAGCGTTCGTTGATAAAAAGCGCCAGCCCGCGCGAAGCGCGCGCCTCGGCCGAATCGGGATCCATCTCGACGGCCTTGCCGCTGTAATTGAGAGCCCTTGCCGCGATCTCCTTGCTGGCGTCGGCGTAGCGGTACATGTGTGAATAGGCGTCGGCGATGCCGGCGAAGGCAAGCGCGTACTTGCCGTCCAGTTCGATGGCCTTCTGGTACATGTCGATCGCGTGTTCGTAGTCCTGCTTGGTCATCGTGTACATGTAGCTGCGGCCGCGCAGGTAGTAATCGTAGGCGCCGGCATCCGCGGTGGCGACGTTCTGTATCGAGCGCCGCTCCTTCGGCGTCAGCGTCATTTCCAGCGCATCGACGATGCTTTGCGCGATATCGTCCTGGATCGCAAAGACATCCTTCATCTCCCGGTCATAGGTCTCCGACCACAGGTGCGAATCGCTAACGGCGTCGATCAACTGGGCCGTGATCCTGACACGATCGCCCGCGCGCCGTATGCTGCCTTCGAGCACCGTGCCGACTCCCAGTTCCAGCGCGACCTTGGGTATGCTGACTTCCTTGCCCTTGAAAACGAACGATGAGGTGCGCGAGGCCACCCTCAGCTGCGGCAGCTTGACCAGCAGGTTCAGGATTTCCTCGGAGATGCCGTCACTGAAGTATTCGTTTTCCTTGTCGCCGCTCATATTCACGAACGGCAGCACCGCGATGGACTTGCGCTGGTCGGTCCTGGCCGCCCCGGTCTCCGGTCTCCGCGAGTTTTCGGCAGGCTGCCCCTTGTCGCCGCCGGCGGGCGAATCGTCCCCCGTGTCCGCGGCTCCGGCTTTTTCAGGAACGACATCGAACGCCCAGGCCAGCGTCGCAGCGATGAAAAAGCCGAGCACGACCAGCGCCGTGACGAGCGTAACGGACCACGACGGCAGTTTCAGGTTGGGCAAGACGGTGGAGGCCACCTCGATCACGACCCAGCCGGCAATGGCGTACAGGACGACGACCCGGACCACGCGGCGCCGTTTGAGTTCGGACCAGAAACTTGCGGCTGATGATTTCGCGGGCGATTCCCCCATGCGGGTCAGGTCCGGCTCTCGTGATGCAAAAAGAGCCTAAATCATACAGCAATTGCGACAGCCGCAGTCAAGACATTCGAACGGCCAGCGCGCTGTCACTGCGTTAGCGGCAGCGTTTCCATGGCGGTCAGGCGCTCGATCCTGCTTTGCAAGGGCGGATGCGTGGAGAACAGTTGCAGCAGCGGATTGCCCAGCTCTTCCCCGGACCGGGCGCGGCGGGAGCCCGCGATGGTGATCAGGTTCAATACGCCCGGCAGCCCGGCGCCTGGCAGCGGTTGCGCGGCAGCGGCCCGGACCGTTTCGAGCGCACCGCGAAGCCCGCCCGGATTGCGCGTCAACTGCACCGCCGTGGCATCCGCCTGGTACTCGCGGTTACGGGAAACCGACAGACGCATGAGCAGCAGCATCAGCGGGACGACAATACCGAGGATCAGGATGGCCGGCCCCGCGACCAGGCCCGCGGGCAACAGGACCAGCAGGAAGACCGGGCTGTAACGCATCTTGCGCCGGCGGCGCTGCGCCCATTCCGCCAGCACGTTGACGCGTTCCGACAAGACGTCCCACAATGCGTAACATGCCACCAGCCAAGGGAACAGGAACAGCAGCACGGCGAAGGTGAAGTAAAGCACCAGTGACAGGCTGACGCCCACGACGACCAGCGACACCGCGACCAGCGGCAGTGCCAGTGCCGTGAGCACGCTGCCGCGCAGCGTGATCGGCCCCTCCCAGAAGCCGGGCACGCGCCTTCCCGCCTCGCGCGCATCTTCCGCGTCCCCGCCGTCGTCGAGGGACGCGGCGGAGCCGGCGCTGAAAAGCCCGAAAAGGGGCCCCAGCGCGACGGCGGCAACGACGTGAAAGGTCAGACCCAGCCCCAGCATCATCGTCGCCAGGCGCGCGTCACCGTTCCTGATATGCGCCATCTCGTGTGCCACCACGCCCTGGATCTGTTCCCTCGTCAGGCATTCGAGCAAACCGCGTGTCAGCGCGATCGACGCCGGGCCACCGGCGGGCGCGCAGCTGAACGCGTTCAAATCGGCGCTCTCGACGATCCAGACGCGGGGCGGCGGGGTTCCGGCCGCGATCGCCATCTCCTCGCTGCTGTCCAGCAAGCGTTGTTCGGTCAGCGGCCTGGCATTGACCAGCGACAGCACCGTCTCGTCGCCGTGGCGACGGGTCCGCCGGTACTGGACCCAAGCGAGCAACAGCGCCGCCAGCGTCACCTGGTTGACGTAGCCGAAAAGTGCGTTGCGGGGTTCGGTATCGCCATAGAGGCCGACACCGTAACGGCGCAGGTAATACGCGTCCGGGTCGACGGTAAACTGGAAGGCCTGGCCGGCCAGGTGCCCGGCGCAGAGCGCCAGCACGAAATACGCGAACAGCGTCAGCCGCAGGCGGCGGGCGTTGCGCCGGATTTCATCGCCGAAGTGGCGGCGAGCCGACACCCGTCGTACCCGGCGGCGCTTCTGCGCGGTCTTGCCTGTTCGCTGGTACATGATACCCCTCGGCTGTACAATAGCACGTCAGCAGGATGCCGCCCAAAGATCTTGCAGGGACATAAGAAAAATGGAACCTAATGACGACTACACCAGAAGGATTCTGGAAACATTCGAGCAAATAAGCCAAGTACCCAGAGCCTCCAAGAAAGAACGGAAGATCGCCGAGTGGCTGCTGCAGTGGGCAGCGGATCACGGCCTCGATGCGCGCAGCGACGCGGCCCTGAATATCGTCATCGAGGTGCCGGCCAGCAAGGGCTATGAGGACGCGGAAACGCTGGTATTGCAGGGCCATATGGACATGGTCTGCGAGAAAACCCGCGAATCGACCCACGATTTCGACAACGACCCCATCGAACTGGTCTACGGCGACGACGGCTGGCTCACGGCCAAGCAGACCACGCTCGGGGCCGATAACGGCATCGCCCTCGCCATTGCGCTGGTGGCGGCCGCCGACGACAAGCTGGGCCACCCGCCGCTCGAACTCCTGTTCACGACGGACGAGGAAACCGGCCTGACCGGAGCCAACGCGCTCGAACCCGGTTTTGTCCGGGGTAAGCAGCTGCTCAACATCGACTCCGAAGACGAGGGTGTTTTCACGATCGGCTGCTCCGGCGGCGAGGACGCCCGCCTGGCCCTGCCCTTTGCGGCGAACGAACGCCTGCACGGCCATCGCGCCTGCATTCTGAAGGCGACCGGCATGTCCGGCGGCCACTCCGGTATCGACATCCTTTACGGGCGCGCCAACGCCATCAAGCTGCTGTTCGGCAGCATCCATGTACTCAGCCAAAGGACCGACGTGCGGATATCCACGGTGTGCGGCGGAACGTCCCGCAACGCGATCGCGCGTGATGCAGAGGCCGTTCTGCTGATACCGGAGGCCGATTACGCGGCCATGCAGGACTGCGTCGCCGAACTCGAAGGCAAACGGCAGGCGGAGTACGCGAGCACCGACCCTGATCTGAGCCTGCAGCTCGAGGCGCTAGGCGGCGATCACGAGGCGGCCAGCGCCGCGACCACCCGGCGTGCCATCGACACGGTTTTGATCTTTCCGCACGGCGTTGACGCGATGTCGAAAGACATTGCCGGCCTGGTGGAAACATCCAATAACCTGGCCAGAGTCCATATCGAAAACGGCAAGCTTGTCATCCTGTCCAACCAGCGCAGTTCCAATATGGACAGCCTGGCTTCCATGGGCGAGCGTATCCTGTCCGTGGCCCGCCTGGCCGGCGCCGAGGGCGAACTCAGCGGCAGCTACACCGCGTGGCATCCCAACATGGATTCCGCCTTGCTGGCGCGCTGCGTCGACGTGTACGAGAAGCTATACGGTCAAAAGCCCGCCGTGGAGGCCATCCACGCCGGTCTGGAGTGCGGTATCATCGGCTCCAAGTACCCGGGCATGGATATGATTTCCTTCGGCCCCACGATCATGAACCCGCACTCACCGGACGAAAGGATCAATATCGAGTCCATCGGCAAGGTCTGGAACTTCGTGGTCGCGCTGTTCAAATCGTACAAGTAGCAGACCGGGCCGCGACGCGCTGAAACAGAAGGACCCCGCAGCCATGTCCAGTGAAAAGTTTTTCCACGTCGGCGAAATCGGCGAATCCCCGCCCAAACCGACCGAATTCGAGCCCAGTCCGTTCAAAAAGGCAAAGGTGCCGCACCCGCTCCACTTCGAGGTCTGCGTGGTCGCCCATGCCGAGGAACGGCAAAAAAAGAACGGCCTTATCCAGGTCAATATTCCGGGTTTCAGCCCGGTCAAGCTCTACTGCGATGAACAGACCCCTATCGGAGACGATACGGCGCCGCCGCCGCTGGCCTTTTTTTCCGCCGGTATCGCGTTTTGCCTGTTGACCCACCTCAGCGACATCCTCACCGCGCGCAAGATCAGGGTGGACGCGATGCGGGTCGAGCAGCGTGTCCGCTTCAAGACCAACCTGAGCACGATGCGCACGCTCGGTCACACGACGGAGGGGGAATGCGAGGGTATCGAGAGCCACGTCCTCATCGACAGCCCCGAACCGGTCGAAACCATCCGCGAACTGGTTGCCGAAGCCGAGGGCGCGTGCATGGCCCACCACGCCTTGCGCAATCCCATGCCGTGGAGCACGCGCGTGGTGCACAACGGCGCTGAGATCGATACGCGCGAAGGCAACCAGGCTTAGCCCTGACGTTGCACCGGTCGTACCCGGTGCAGCCCGGCTTACATCGGGTCCGTTCTCGAACGGGTGCAGGGCCGGCTAGGACAAGCCCGCGGGCAACCTGACGACGCGGGCGATGACATCGAGCAGCCGGGCGGTCGCTGCCAGCACCGAACCGGCCCGCCCGAGGTGTTTCCTGGCACGGATCAGGCCGGCGCGGCCCGTGCGCAAAGCCTCTTCGTTCTCCTGCAGCGACGCACCGATCTCGGCCAGTTTTCCGTTACCCAGGGCGAGGATCGCCTGCTCGACTTCGAGCATTGCAAAGGCCGCCTTGCGCCGCACCTCCGGCGGTTGCCCGGCCAGCGACGACAGCCAGGCGGCGCTGGACATGTCCCGGCGGGTGCCGCGCAGCGCCGCCAGCGTCTCTTGCTTCAGGCGCGTGGGACTCGTCATGCACCCACCTCAGGCACCGATCACCGCGAGCAGGTGCTGGATATCCTGCAGGAAAAGACCCCAACCGCCGTCAATGTCACGCTTCTCCACGAACGCGATCCAGGCCGTGTGCATCCTGTCCGCGGCCTGGTTCAGCTCATCGAGTGATTTCAAGCGCGAGGCCTGCGCGAATTTCTTGACACGCAGGTCAGGCCAGCGGACCGGTAACTTCCTCGCCGAGACATATTGTTCATAGACGGGATTGACCTCTTTGACCGTGGCAATGAAACCGGCATCGTCCTGCATCTGCTCCACCAGCGCTTTCATGACAGCCTGCTGCAGGGCGAGTTCGCGTTCGATCGTGCGGCCCCGCTCGGCCAGTTCGCGCCGCAACGCCGAGTTTCGGTAACCGCCAACGGCCATGGCGGCTGCCGGTGCCAACAAGCCTCCGAGTTTGACACCGGCGATCTCCCTCGCCGCGATGGCCTTCTGCAGACCCGGCAGACGCGACAAGCTGTTCCGGGCTGCCGCTTCGATCGCCTCGTTGTTGCCGGTATCCAGCAATGTCCTGAGCGCCGCAAAATAATCCCGCAACAAGGCGGCGTGAGTACGCAAATCGTCGAGCAGGCGGCGGCGCCGGTCGAGTTGTCCATCGGCCAGCGCCAATTGCTGCGACCGTTCCTGTTCACTGAGCGTGTCCCTGGCCAGGGACAACTGGATGGAGTTCGCCTCGACCGTCAGCCTGAACGACTCCGCGATGACCGTCGGAACGGTCTCGGTGTATACGATGCCCGCATTTGCAAATTCCAATCCGTTGGCCGTGTCCTGGCGCACCGATGCGCAAGCACCCAGCATCAGCGCGAGCGGAAACCAGCGGATGACAGCAACCGCGTGTCCATTACCCCACATGATGTCCCCCTTCCTGCGCGGCGGCCGGAGCACCGTCCGGACGCCATGATTCAAATCAGCCCTGAGACCCCGAATCAAGTATATCGTGTGCTCCTTTTGGTTTCCAACCGGCGAAAAATGACAACCCGGTCAGCGCAAAGAGGGCCCGGCAGACCTGCTACAGCGGTAAAAAGTGTGCCGTGAAATGCCTCAGCATGGGCGGCTCCCAAGCGATTTTAACCCCCTTGAGCCCCGCCTTGCTGGCGTTGACCTCGGCCAGGCACTCGATGCAGTAATCGACGTGGCTTTGCGTGTAAACGCGGCGTGGGATCGCCATGCGCACCAGGTCCATCGACGCCGGCTTTTCCGAGCCGTCGGGCTGCCGGCCGAACATGATTGTTCCGATTTCGCAGGCCCGGATTCCGCCGAGCCGGTACAATTCGATCGCCAGCGCCTGCCCGGGGTATTGCAGCGGCTCGATGTGCGGCAGCATCGCCCGCGCGTCGATGTACACCGCGTGCCCGCCGACCGGCTTCACAATAGGAATGCCCATTTTGTCGAGCGCGTTGCCCAGGTAGGCCGTCGATGTGATGCGGTAATTCAGGTAGTCCTCTTCGACCACTTCATCCAGACCCACGGCCATCGCTTCCAGGTCGCGTCCCGAAAGACCGCCGTAAGTCGGAAACCCCTCCGTCAAAATCAGTAGGTTGCGCGCCTGCATCGCCAACTCGTCGTCGTTCAGTGCCAGCCAGCCGCCCATGTTGACCAGTGCGTCTTTCTTTGCACTCATCGTCATGCCGTCGGCATGGCTGAAAATCTCGCGGACGATATCCTTGGGTGACTTATCGGCGTAGCCCGGCTCGCGCAGCTTGATGAAATAGGCGTTTTCAGCGAAGCGGCAGGCGTCCAGGAACAACGGCTTGCCGAATTCATCGCACAGCGCCTTGGTGGCCCTGATGTTGGCCATCGAGACCGGCTGGCCGCCGCCGGAGTTGTTGGTGATGGTGAGCATCACCAGCGGTACGTCTTCGCCCCGGCTGGCGAGCAAATCGCGCAGGCGGTCCAGGTCGATATCACCCTTGAACGGCCGCACCAGCTGCGGATCGAGGCCTTCCTCGCAGACCAGGTCGACGGCCTCGGCCCCGCTCGCTTCGATATTGGCCCGGGTCGTGTCGAAGTGGGTGTTGTTGGGGATCACCTTGCCCTTGCCGCCCACGATCGAAAACAGGATCTTCTCGGCGGCGCGTCCCTGGTGGGTCGGAATGATATGCTTGTACGGCGCCAGTTCCCTGAGCGCCGCTTCGAAGCGGTAGAAAGAGGGCGAGCCGGCGTAGCTCTCGTCACCCATCTGTATGCCGGCCCATTGGCGCGTGCTCATTGCAGAGGTGCCGGAGTCGGTCAGAAAATCGATCAGGACGTGGTCCGAATGCAGCGCGAACAGGTTGTAGTGGGCTTCCTCCAGGTACGCCTCGCGCTCCTCGACGGTGGTCATCCTGAGCGGTTCGACGGACTTGATCCGGAATGGTTCAACAATGGTTTTCAAGGTCTTTCCCCAGTGTTTTCGCCAGCCCCTGGCCGGCACGGTATGGTGGATATTGCGCCGCATTATGCGGAAAAAACAAGTCGTGCTTCCTGACACAGGTCAATCGGCGTTCAAAGCACCCGGCGCCGACGCTCACGGCGCCATCTCCATCCGCCCGCTAGAGCCACTTCCGGTAGCGCAGGAACGCCAGGATCAGGGCGGCCACGAGGACCATGATGCCCACGATAACATCGAAGGAGGCCGCATTCACCGTCCCCGGCAAGCCGGCCACGTTCATACCCATCAGACCCGTCAGGAAAGACAGCGGCAGAAACACCGCGGCGACGATCGAGAGCACGTACATCTTGGCGTTCTGGTCCTGTGCGATGATGTTGAGGATTTCCTCCTGCGCGACCATCGCGCGCTCGCGCGCAAGGTCGAGGTCCTCGACGTAATGGGTCACCATGTTGGTCTGCTCGTACAGCGCCAGGCAATCCTTTTCGGACAAAATGTCGCTTTGCATGCGTGACAGCTTGTCCAGCGCCGCCCGCTGTGGCGCGAGGTAACGTCGGATCCGGGCCGTGCGCCGGCGGATATCGGAGAAACGCCCGCGCAGGCTGGTGGAGATCGAATCCTGGATGCGGGCTTCCGTCTCCTCCAGTTCATCCTCGATGTCGTTGACCACTTCACCGATGCGCTCGACGAGCCGGTCGGTCAATTCGCACAGAAAGGCCCCGCTGTCGACGGGGCCCTTGCCGCCTTCCAGTTCCTTCCTGATGTCCTGGATCGACATCAGCCGGCGCTTGCGAGCACTGATGATTCGTTTTTTCTCCAGCCACAAACGGACTGAAACCATGTCCTCGGCCCGGGCCTGGGGGTTGGTATTGACACCGCGCATGACAGCAAAGACACCGGTCTCGTACTGCATGCTGCGCGGCCGTATCTCTTCTTCCAACAGCGCTTCCGCCACGGTCGGGTCGAGACCGCTGTCGTGCTGGATCCAATCGCGGCCTGCCTGCGTCGAAATGTCGACGTGCAGCCACAACACACCGTCGCCACGGCTGGCCTCACCGATTTCGGACGCTTCCAGGTTGCGGGCGTTACCGGCGCCGTCGAGCAGGAATGCGTGCAGCAGACCCGTGTCCGAAAAATGGCCGCCCTCGCTCATCGTGATTCTCCGCCGTTGTCGCCGCCGGTTTCCTGCCCGCCGGCCACGAATTGCAAGGGTTTGTCGCTGTACAGGTGCACGTCGCGTTGCGGGAACGCAATGGTGATGCCGTGTTCCCTGAAGAGTTCGTCGATCCTGAAGCGCACGTCACTGCGTATCTGTCGCAACTCGTAACTGCCGCTGACCCTGCACCAGAAATAGGTCTCAAAAATCAATGCGCTGTCGCCGAATTCGGAGAAAACGACGATCGGCGCCGGTGTATCCATGATGTCCTTGTGCTCTTTGACCGCTGATTGGATCAATTTCTCGACCTCGCGCACCGGTGACCCGTATGCCACACCCACGGAAACCATCGCGCGGATATCCCTGTCGACCAGCGTCCAGTTGATCAGGGTCCGTTCCATCAATATGCTGTTGGGAACCATGATATGCACGCCATCGACCCTGCGTATCTGGGTCGAGCGGTTGCCGATCCGTTCCACGACGCCCTTCGAGTCGTCGATCTCTATGAAGTCACCGATCCGCACCGGCCGCTCCGACATCAGTATCCAGCCGCTGATGTAGTTGTTAATGACGTTCTGCGCGCCAAAACCGACACCGATGGCGACCGCACCGGACATGAATGTAAAGGCCGTCAGCGGAACCTGCAGGAGGCTCAACGCGGTCAGCACGGTGACGATCACCAGCAGGATGAAAATCAGTTTCTGCAGCGCGGCCACGGTGTCCGGGCTCAGACGGGTCTTGCGCATACGCCGGCCCACCAGCCGCGCGACCCAGGCGCTGACCAACATGCCGACAATGATCACCAGCACGGCGGTCGTGAGCAATCCCACGGTCAACACCCCGCCATCCTGGAAATGAAGCAGGCCCTGATTCCATATCTGTTTGAACTCCATATTTGAAATACTAGCGCAAGTCCGGGTCGTCCTGATACTAAAGCCGTTGACGGAGGTCTTCTCGACCGCACCCACGCGGACCGTGATCGGCCGCTTTTTGCGAGCGCAAGGCGGGTCACGCCAGCAGCCCGCCCGAGGGCCGCAACCGGGGAAAGGGAGCGTCACCACAAGGTACGTGGGGGCCTTTCGCCCCGTCGGCTCAACGCCATCGCGAAGAACGACGCGGCCGACCGCGTCACCGTTGCCGGCGCGGACCGAATACTCGGCGGCAGCGGGACAGACGGGTATTGGTAAGATGGATTGGCCAACTTGCAGTTTCACTGACCACCATCAACCTGGAGATGATGATTCGCGTGTATGATCGATCTGCTGTCATCATCAGGACGGATTGAATTGCCCGCACCCGTAAACAGGCTCCTGGCAGGCGTTTTGCTGAGCACGTTGTGCTTCGTGGCCGGCGCCCGGGCGGACGTCACATTCTCCGGCCTCGACGCCGAACAGGAAAAGAACGTGCGGGCGCTGACGCCCATCACGTCGGCCGCCTGCGATTCCGCGCCCTGGCGCGTCAGGCGTCTGTTCCGCGACGCCCCGCCGCAAATACGGGGCGCGCTCGAGGCGCTGGGCTATTACGAAGTTGCGCTGACCAAGTCGCTGAGTTGGAAGCAGCCATGCTGGCACGCGAGCTTCGACCTGACCGTGGGTGAGCCCGTGCGTTTGAGAAAAGTCGACATCAGGATCGAGGGGGCGGCCGCCGGGGACCTGTATTTCCTGGGCCTGATACGCGCCGGCCGGCCGGACACCGGTGATGTCCTCGATCACGGCCGCTACGAGCGCTACAAGAATACGCTGGTGAAGGCCGCCGTGGCGCGGGGTTACTTCGACGCCGCTTTCAGCCGCAACGAAGTGGTCGTCGACCGTGGCGCCCGCCAGGCCGACATGACCCTGGTGTTCGCCAGCGGGCCGCGTTACCACATCAGCGACATCCGCTTCAGCAAGGGTATCATCCGCGACAGTATCCTGAACGGTTACAGCGGCATCGAGCGCGGCGAACCCTACAACGAAAACAAGGTCAACGACATGCTGGCCGCATTGCGCGGCAGCGGTTATTTCGACTCCGTGTTCGTCACGACCGAACCGCTGGACCACGAACGCAAATTGGTGCCGCTGACGGTCGACCTCACGCCCGGAAAGCGCCGGGTATATACGGCCGGCGTCGGTTACGCCTCGGATATCGGCCCGGTGGTAAGGCTCGGCTATACAGACCGCCGGCTGAACGAAAGCGGTCACCAGTTCGAAAGCCGCCTGTCCGCTTCGAAGGTCCACTCCGAGCTGACCGCGGCCTATCGCTGGCCCCGCAGCGACCCGCGCAAGGAGTGGTACAGCGTCGTGGCCGGAGCGCAACATGAGAATACGGATACCAGCAACAGCGATCTGTACAAGCTCGGTGTGCGCCGCACCCAGAGCCGCTCCCGCCAATGGCTGGAGACACGCTACGTGGATTACGCCCTGGAAGACTTCTCGGTCGCGGGCCAGACCGGTTCCAGCCGCCTGCTGCTGCTCGGTGTCGACTGGGAGTTTGTCGAAGGACGCGAGCTGAGCCGGGCCAGGCACGGTCGCCGTTTCGATTTCGATATCCGTGGCGCCAGCGATGCTTTTGGCTCGGATACCAGTTTCCTGCAACTGCGCACCAGCGCCAAGTGGGTGCACTCCCTCGGAGCGCGCACCCGGGTCCTGAGCCATGCCCGCGCCGGCTTCACGATCAAGCAAAAGTTCCAGTCCCTGCCCGCCTCGGTACGCTTTTTCGCCGGCGGTGACCGCAGCGTCAGGGGTTATGCCTACAATTCCCTGGGTCCGACGGATGAAAACGGCAAGGTCGTCGGCGGCTCCCGCCTGCTGGAAGGGGGGCTCGAGATCGAACGAATGGTCTCCGCCAACTGGGGCATCGCGGCCTTTGGCGACAGCGGCAGCGCATTTAGCGGCAGCAAACCCGACTTTTCAAGCGGGCTCGGGCTGGGACTCAGGTGGTTCTCCCCGATCGGCCCGGTGCGGCTGGATTTCGCGCACCCCCTGGACGGCTCGGGCAGCAGCATCCGCCTGCACATCATCTTCGGACCGGACCTATGAGACACGGAGCGAAACGCTGGTTCCTGCGCGGCATGGCGGCTCTGCTCCTCGGCGCGGCCGCGCTGACGCTCACCGTGCTCGTTATTTTCGGCACCGAGACCGGCAGCGGCTGGCTGCTGCAGCGCCTGGCCGGAAACGTCCCCGGCGAGTTGCACCTGGAGACCTGGCACGGCACGCTGTGGCGCGGCCTTTCGCTTCCGTATCTCGAATACCGGGATGATGCGCAGGAAATACAGGCCAGGGACATCGAGATTCGGGTCAACTGGGCGGCGCTGGCCAGCGGCCGGTTGCAGTTCTCCAGACTCGATGTCGGCTCCCTCGAGCGCACCGACCTGGCGGCGGCGGACGCACCGCGACGACCGCTGGCGTTCGCGTTCGAACCCGTGGCGCTGGCCATCGGCATCCGGCGGGGACGGCTCGGCCGCCTCTCGCTGATTTCTGCTGCGGGCAGCCGCGAACTGCTGGACCTCTCGCTGCAAAGCGCACTGCTCGACGGCCGGCACCTGCGGCTGGCGAAACTGTCGCTGCGCACGCCGGAATTCGCCGCGGTGATGAAAAAGCTCCGTTCCGACCTGTCGGGCGAAGTGCCGCTGCGGTTTGCGTTGGAATGGGTCTCGGCCGACGACACCTGGGGCGGTCACGCGCGGGCCGACGGATCGCTCGCGAGCCTCGGGTTTACCCATGACCTGGATCGCCCGTACAAGGTGAGCGCATCCGGAAGCGTGGCTCTGCTCGGCCGGGTGGAGCCCGGCATCGACATGACCCTCGCCTGGGACGACTTGCCGTTTGAGCGGTTCGGCCTGCGCAGCGGGACGTTGCGCGTGAACGGTGTCAGCGATAACTACCAGGCCGATTTCCGAACGACCGTGGAGGTACCGGAACTGCTCACGGCGCAGGTCTCCGGCCGTGCCAGCGGCGACGCCCGCTCGCTGTCCGTCTTCAAGGCCCACGTCGAGAGCCCGTCCGGTAACGCGGAAATTACGGGCTCGGCGGCCTGGGACGGGCCATTCGCTTTGAACGCCGACATCCAGTTACAGGGCATCGATCCCGCCAGGTTCAACGCCAAGCTCTCTGGGCGTCTCGATGCACAGGCAAAACTCAGTCTCGGCGGCCCGGACCGGGTGACGCTGACCGTCACCTCGGCCAGGGGTCGTCTCAACTCGGCCAGCGTCGAGGCGAGCGGCGAACTGGCCGTGGCCGGGGACAATCTCCATTGCCGTCAATGCAGGGTTCTGCTGGGCACGAACCGCTTCAGCCTCGACGGCGACGCCAGCGCTGCCGCCATCGGCCTGGATGTAAGCTTCGATGCGCCCGATCTTGGCAGTCTCTGGCCGGGACTCAGCGGCAACGCCAGGGGCGGCGGACGACTGGCCGGCAACCCGGAAAGCCCCGGTTTTACCGGTACGCTGGAGGCATGGAACATACGCTACGCGGGTCTTGGAGCCACCGGGATCGAGCTGCAAAGCCGCGGCGCGGGTCCCGACGGCCGTGACGTCGACTTGCACATGAGGGGTTTGACGAGAGGAGACGCGGACCTCGGCGAGCTGAGGCTGCACGCGACCGGCAGCTTCGAGCGCGCCGTCATCGAGGGCAACTGGCGTCGCGAGGACGTCAGCGCCGAACTGGCCGGCCGCTTCGAGCGCACGGGAACCGGGTTCAGCGGAACCGTCGTGCGGGCACGTATTCACGAACCGCTCAGTGGCGACTGGTCCCTGGCGGCGCCTTTCGGTTTTCACGCCGCTCCGGGCGCCTTCGACTCGGGCCCGCAGCGTTGGTCCGGGGCGAACGGCGGTCTGGATATAAGCCGTCTCGCCATCGCCGACGGCCAAGTCCGGGTCGCGGCGCGGCTGACGAACCTGCCGCTGCAGGCCTTCGACACATGGCTGCCGCCGGCCTACCGCCTGCTTGGCACGGCCGCTGCGGAGGTCGACCTGACGCGGGAAAACGGTCAGTGGTCCGGGTTCGCCAACTGGCGCCAAAACGCCACCACGGTGACCGTTACCCCGGCCAACGGCCAGCCGGTCGTCATCGAAGTGCCGAAAGCCGAAGCGAGCGCCCGGTTCACGGACGGCGGCGTGGACGCGAGCGCCGCGCTCGGCATCGAACCCGGGGTCGGCGCCGAAGTCAGGCTGCGGTTGCAACGCCTGGCGCCCGACTCCCCCATACACGCGGAATTGCGCCTGAACGGCGCGGAATGGGCGTGGGTGCCGGCGGTGTTGCCGTTCGTGGACAAATTCGAGGGCAAGCTCGACGCCCGCCTGGCCGCCGACGGCAACCTCCCCGCTCCCGCGCTCAGCGGCCGCCTCGACTGGCGCGCGGGCCACCTGTTCGTACCGGCGCTGAACGCGGCTTTCGACAACATCAACGTGACACTGGCGGGAACACCCGATGGCGCCATCGACATCAACGGTGGTCTCGACGCCGCTGACGGCAAGCTGACCGTCAGCGGCCGCATAGAGAACCCGCTGCGGCCGCAACGTTCGGTGTCCCTGGCCCTGACCGGGCGGGACGCCGCGCTGCTGAACTGGCCCGAATACCGCTTGTGGGCGAGCCCCGACCTGAGCATCCGCGGCGACGCGGCCGGCTGGGCACTGTCGGGCCGCATGGATGTGCCGCGCGCCGAGATCAAGGTGCGCGAACTGCCGGCACAGGCGACGCGGCCTTCTCCGGACGTTGTCGTGCTCGGCCAGACGCCGGAACCGGCGCCGACACAACCTTACAGCGGCGAGATCGACGTCAGCCTGGGTGACCAGGTCAGGGTACAGGCCTTTGGTCTCGACAGCAGCGTGACCGGGCAACTGCGGCTGGGTATCCCGGCCAGCGGACCGTTGACGGCTCATGGCCGGTTGACGCTGGTTGACGGCTCGTTCAAGGCGCTCGGCCAGAAACTGACCATCGCACGGGGAGCGCTGACCTTTACCGGTCCGCTCGACAATCCGCTCGTCGACGTTCGCGCCGAGCGCGTCATCGAGACCGACACCGGTGACATCAAGGCAGGGCTGCAATTGAGCGGCCGGGCGCAGAACCTCTCTTCCTCGATCTACTCGGAGCCGGCGATATCCGAGGCGGATGCCCTGTCTTACCTGACGCTCGGTCGGCCGCTGAACATGGCCACGAACAGCGAAGGCAACGAGATGGCCAATGCGGCCGTTGCCCTCGGTCTGGGACAGGCCAGCCGCATCACCAGCCAGATCGGTCACAAGCTGGGCCTGGACGAACTGGCCGTGGGCGGCAGCAGCGACAACACCGCCCTGATCGCCGGCAAGCACCTCAACCGGAATCTCTACGCCCGTTACTCCTATGGCGTGTTCAGCCGCATCGGCACGCTGCTGTTGCGCTACAAGCTGTCAAGACATATGACCCTCGAGGCCGGCGCCGGCGAGACCCAGACTTTCGACCTGCTATACACCATCGAAAAGAATTGACCCGTGTTGCCGTCAGGCGGCGCGGACGTAGGTCACGAAAACCAGCAGGGCCAGTGTGACGAGCCAACCGACGATATAAACCGTCATCGCCCGGCGGGCCTTTTCCTTTTCCAGCCAGGTGCGCGGGTGTATGCCCCGGATCAGAAACACCAGCTTGCTCGCCAGGTTGACGCAGACGATATTGATGACCAGCAGTAAACCGGCGTTGATCGCAAGCTCGTAATTCTGGTGACCCAGCATGATGCCGAAAGCGGCCGCGGGCGGCAGCAGGGCGACGGCCACCATCACTCCGACCAACACACTCGACAGCCCCGTCGTCAGCGACAATGCGGCCGCGGCGCCCGACGCCAGCGCCAGCGCGACCGAATCCAGGCCGGCATGGGTGCGTGTCAGCAGTTCGACGCTATAGCTATCCGGAGACCAAAGCACACCGACGCCGACCGACAGGGCGATGGTCAGCAGCAAGCCGGTCACGTTGGTGACGACGGACGTCTTCATCAGTTTCACGTCACCGAGCGCCGTACCGAAACTCAGGGCCAGGTTGGGGCCGAGCAGCGGCGCAATGACCATGGCGCCGATGACGACCGCCACGTTGTCCTCGATCAGACCGATCGCCGCCACGACCGTCGAGAGCGCGACCAGAAGAAGGAAATTCAAATCCAGCCGGGAGTTCTTCTCGATCGTCTCGTACAGTTCTTCCCGCGCGGCCACGGCCGCGTCTTCGTGCTTGCGCTCCTCGTCCGCGGCCTTTGGCAGCGACGTCTCCACCGGCAGGACGACGATGCGCGCACCGGGCTGCGTGGAGAGGATTCTCTGCAACGCGTCCAGCACGGACTGCAGTTTGTCGTCGCTGACCAGCAAACGCATCTGTTGCACGCCGCCTTCGTCCCGCGCACCCAGTCTGAAATCCAACGCTCCCTCGTTATCCGCGATGGCCCCGACCGTATCGGCGACATCCGAGCTGGCAACGATCTCGATGTATTTCACCGGCTTGTCCTCCCGCAACCTGATCCCGACATGGCGCCATTAAAGCACATGGACGCCTTCCCTGTTATAGCCATGCGCACGAGCATGACTTAAGCTTGTTGGCGGTTGCAGGGATTCCTCTGCGCGGACTGGGAGACCGTGAGCATGCCGGTATCGTTTCATGTGGGCATTTTGCCGAACCGCCCGTTGACCGACTTCGTCGACTGGATCGCGATGGCGGACGAGTTGGGGTTCGGCGGCGTCTGGGTGGCCGACTCGCAATCGGTGTTCCGTGATGCCTTCATGGCGCTGACGCTGTTTGCCACGTGCACGCGGCGAATGCAACTCGCCACCGGTGTGACCAACATCACCACCCGCCACCCGGCGGTGCTGGCCCACAGTTTCGCAACGCTCGATGAACTCTCCGGCGGCCGCGCGGTGCTGGGCATCGGCGTGGGCGAAAGCGCGGTTTTCAACATCGGCCGCAAACCGGCCAGGCTGAAAGAACTGGAACAGGCCATCACGGTGCTGCGGGCATTGCTGAATGGTGAACCAGCCCGCTACGATGGCGCCGACATCAGGGTCAACTGGCCACCGCGGAAGATACCGGTGGTCATCGCCTGCACCGGCCCCAAGTCCCTGCAATTGGCCGGCCGCATCGCCGACGGCGTGCTGTTCCAGGTGGGTTCGGCGCCGGAACTGGTGCGTTACGCCAAGAGGAACATCGCGCTGGGGGCAGCACAGGCGGGACGGGACCCCGCCGCCGTCAAGCTGTACCAGCGGCTCGCCTGTGCCGTCGCCGACGACCGCGAGCAGGTCCGCAGCGAGGCCAGGGGCTATGCCTCGGTGGCGGCCGGCACGATATATTCGGCGATCCCGAGGGCGGACATCCCCGCCGCGCTCTGGCAGGACCTGCACAACATGAAGGAGGCCTACGACTACCAGCAACACGGCCGCATGGACGCGAAACACGCAGAACTGATCACCGACCGCGTGCTGGACGCGGTTGCGATCGCCGGCACCGCCGAGGAGGCGGTGCCGCGGTTCCGGCAACTGGTTGAACTGGGCGTGGAAAACTTCGTGCTGCCGGTCGCCACCCGGAACCCCGGGGAGGTCATCCGCACGCTGGCGGAACAGGTGCTGCCGCGGCTGACACCGGACCCGTAACGATGGAGACGGTCAAATTAGGCTTCAAGGCTTTTGACCCGCACGAACTGCTGTGCCATTGCGCCGCGGTGGAGGCCGGTTATTATCAGCGTCGCGGCATCGCGGCCGAGTTGTTCGACCTGACTTTCACCGCGGACGCGGACCTGCCCGAGGATGTGCTGCAGGTTAGCTGCGGCGCCGCACTGGCGAGCGCACTTCGGGGCCAGCCGCAGAAAATCGTTTTCGTCGCCGTAGACAGGCCCATGTTCTGGATCTACGCACGGGGCAGACAGCACCGGCTGCAGGATCTTGCCGGCAAGAAAATGGCCACCTACCCGCCCGCGGCGCCACCGCACCACCTCGCCAACATGGTCCTCGCACGGCACGGTATCGACGCCGGCAGCGATATGACACTGCGCCCCGCCCGCGACGACACGGCCCGGCTCGGTCTCCTGCTGAGCGGCAGCGTCGACGCGGCGGTCATCAGCTCCATCGTCGCCCCGGCAAAGCTCGAGCAGGCCGGCATGCGCCGGCTGTGCCTCGTGGGGGATGAAATCCGCCTCCCGACCACCGGCCTCGCGGTGCACGCCGCCTACCTGGAAAGGGAAGCCGAACGGGTGCAGCAGGTGGTTTCCATTCTCGCGGGCGGACTGGCGCTCGTGCACGGGGACGAGACGGTCACCGGGGCCGTGCTGCAAAAGTATTTCGCGGTGGAAAAACAGTTGGCCGGGGCAACGGCGCAGTACTTCCGGGGCTGTTTCACTCGCGACGGCCGCACCAGCGAAACGATCGCGGCCAATGCGATCGGCGCCATGGGCCGGTCGCTGGGGGTGGCCCCGTTACCAGCCTGGGATGAAGTCTATAGCTTCCCCGCCGCGCCCTGATCTCATTCAGCCCTCGACGCCCTCGCGCGCCAGGTAACGCTGGATGGCCAGGCGGGACTCGTCGACGACCCGCTCCTCGTCGCCGGCCAGATAGGGCCGCAGAATATCGAGGACCAGGCGATAGCCGGAAATGATCGAAGGCTCGTCCAGGCCCTGGCCGAGAAACTCCCTCGAATTGAGCCAGTTGTCAGAAATGATCCACGTGCTCTCGACGATGGAATGGATCAGTTCCCTGTCACCGCCGAAGCGCAGTTCGCCGCGGTCGTTCAGCTTCATGAAAAAGTCTTCGAGGGCGCGTGTACGGCGCAGGCGGTTGTCACGGTAACGCCGCATCAGCAATTCGTCGTTTCTCAACAGCGCAGGCATCTCCCGGTAGAAAAACCGGTATTCCCAGATCAGCAGGACCTGGCGTGAAAACATCTCCGCCAGGTGCTGGATGGTGGGCTGCAGGTGATCCTGGTACCAGCTGTCATTCATTTCCTCGACGATCAGTTGAAAAATCGTCTGGATGATTTCCGGCTTCGTGCGAAAGTGGTAATGCAGGTTGCCCTTGCTGATACCGCACGCCTCGGCGATGCGGTTCGCGGACACCGCCGCGGTGCCGTGCTTGTTGAACAGTTTGATCGCAGCCTGAATAATTCTTCTTTGTGTTTCGCGAGTCGCCATGATTATTGATAGGGTACCATTATGACCGGACTATCGAAATGTGCTGCTATTAATACAATTGTGACCTGGACTTACTATGACCTGTACTTACATTCAACTTCGTTATTCACATCACGCGGATTGCTTGACAAGGCGCGAACATGGTCGCGCCAAGGCCCACTGGTTTTTGCGAGCGACGCTCGCTGCACTGATACTCTTGCTTTCCCCTTTTGCCTGGGCAGACCCGAGCGTGAGTGAGATCGGAACCCAACTCTATGCCTATATCTCGGATAACGATGGCAGCGCCAACTCCACCTTTCTCGTAGGTCGGAAAGGCGTTCTCGTCGTCGATACCGGACTTGATGACGTCGAGGGCAAGAAATTGTTACAAGCGATTCGACGCGTGTCCAGCCTTCCCATCCAATTCGTCATCAACACGCATTACCATCCCGATCACCAGGGCGGCAATATGACGGTGGGGCCTGAAGCCACGGTAATCAGTACCGGCTACACCAGAAATCAAACCGATGCCCTGAAGAGCACCAACCCGACAATGTCTACCCTGAGGCCCGCTGACATCACGTTTTCTCGTGCGCTAACGGTGCATCTCGATCCATACAATGTGGAAATCTGGTTCCCGGGTAAAGCCCATACTTCGGGTGATGCGCTGGTGTATTTCCCGCAGCAGCAGGCCATGGCCACGGGAGATATCTTTCTCAACCGGTCTTCGCCCGCGATGGACCGGGGGAGTGTCTCCAACTGGATTACGACCCTGGACGAAATACTCAAAAAACCGCTGCTGGCAGCGGTTCCGGGACACTTCGAACTTGGAACGAAAGCGGACATCACACGTTTTCGTGACTACTTGCGCGACCTTTACACTCAGGTTGAGGGCTTAAAACGCTCTGGAGCGAGTCTCGAGCAGGTGAAGAGCCAATTGCAGATGGAAAAATACAAGGATTTTCGTCAGTATCCGAAATACCACGCAACCTTCGCCGACAATGCGGAAGTCGTTTACATGGAGTTACGTCCCTAGCTTGCAATGGTGTGCCCATCCAGGACGTTGACCCAGGACGGACGCACTTTTGGCACCCAAATAGCATCCGGCTCGAGACCCGTCGAAGTGCGGCACGGTGCCATCTTTGCAAAACGCCTTCGTAACCACATCGCGCGGTCCAAGTGAGACCCGGCCCGGCCTCATGTATCGATTGCAATCCCGAGGCCTGGGGTGGTATGCAGCCCGGCCGCTTTGCTGAAACCCCGACTGAGCTTTAGAACCGATAGCTCACGTTCAAGCCGACGGTTCGCGGTCGATTGGGCACAATGGCACGCGGCGTGAGGTTGCTTGCTTGCTCGATGATGTTGATCTCGGCCAGCTTGTCGAACACGTTGTCAATAAATATCTGCGCGAGCCAGTGTTCACCGCGAACGCCAAGGCGAACGTCACCAACAACGTAACTGTGCTTGTAGTTATAGATCGGGCTGGTTGGATTGAATTGGGTGCCAGAACCGTCGACGTAGGAAAAACTCGTGCCAGCAAACCCATTCAGGGCTGCACTGACCGGCCACGTATACCGGGAAGTAAAACTGGCCTGCCATTCCGGAACGTTGGGGAATTTGTCTCCATCCCGTCCGCCAAATCCGAAGTTGGCCGTCGGCTGGTCTTCGGTCAGCTTGGCGTCCGTATATGCCAAAGTCGCGGTCATATCGAGCCTCGGTGTCGGGCGCGCAGCCACTTCCAGTTCAAACCCAACCGACTTTGCTTTGCCTGCATTGCCAATAAATGTGAATGAATTCGCATCATCGGTGAAATCTGAAACCTGTATATCGTTCCAAAGAATCAGGTACACGTCGCCATTGACTTGGAGGCGATCGTCCAGCCAGCGGGTCTTGGTACCGATTTCATAGTTCCAGAGCGAGTCTGATTTATACCGCTGGTTTTCGGGTGGAAGCGGGAAAACCGGGTTCTGGTTTCCGCCGCCCACGCGAAAGCCTTTCGCCACGGTCGCAAAGACCATGGCTTCATCCGATACCTGGTACGAAAGCTGGAACTTCGGTGTGAACGTGTCCTCGGATGTCTTGACCGTAGGCTCCGTCGACGGCGGGCTGAACCCGCCAAAAGGAAACGTGTTGACCCGATCATCCTTTTGATCGCTGGTGAACCAGCGCAAGCCGACGAGTCCCGAGAACTTGTCAGTGAACTGGTAGGACAGCTCTCCGAACAAGGCCAGCTTTTCCGTTTCGTTGGCCAGGAACTCGCCAAAAATGGGTAAGAGTGGGATGTAACGTGTGCCGTCGTCCTTCGTGGATACGACCAACGTGTCAAACGTGGTCTCAAGGTCCTGGTAAAACACACCAGCGACAAAATTCGTCGGCCCATCGAACTGGGACGCGTAACGAACCTCCGTCGTCCAGGCTTTCGTGGTATCGGTCTGATTCGTTACGCCGTTGATCGTGGGCAGACCCAACACTTGCAAGAACAGGAACTCGCCGAACTGCAGGTTAAACGGCGTCGAGTCAAAATCATCAGACACCTTTCGGTCGAAGTAGCTGGTGGATGCAGTCACGGTCCCCGCATCGAAATCTTGGACCAGGGTCAGGTTGTACAGATCCATTCTGTCATCCAGCCCGTCGATCACGTATTGATCCGTATTGAAGTTGCCTAACGTACCGTCCGCGGTGGTGAAAATGTAGCGGCCACCGAGATTCGTGTCTTGGTGCATGGCGGTGGCGGTAATCCGTGTGCGTTCCGAAGGGTAGTAGCCCAATGTGGCACGAAATCCGTCCGTGTCTTCCGTATTGACGTTGTCATTCCCCAGACGCACGTTGTCGATGAAACCATCCATGTCGCGGACATACGCAACCGCACGGAACGCGAGCTGATCCGCCACGAGCGGTATGTTGACCATGGCATTGCCCTCATAGTTTTCTCCGCCACGCCTGGTGTGCGACACCGATCCGTCTACGAGCGCGGAAAACTTTGCGGGATCCGGCTTGTTTGTGATGATGCGGATCGTTCCGGTGAGTGATCCGTCGCCGTACAGCGTGCCTTGCGGCCCCCGCAAAACTTCAATTCGCTGGATATCGAAAAGTTTGAAATCAGGCTGCCGCAGGTCACCGCTAACCAGCATTTCGTCGATGTACATTCCAACGGTCGCGACGCCGGTTCCCGTCGAGTTTGCTCCGCGGATAATGTAAATCTTGTCACCCGGCCCCGCGTCTTCGAAGGCCAAACCCGGCACCATCGGTGCATAATCGGAAAAGCTGTCCACACGTTTGTCTTTGAGGAACTCTTCGGAAAACGCGGAAATGCTGATTGGCACGTTTTGTGAGGATTGAACGCCGCGCTTGGTGGCGGTGACGATGATCTCCTCGATCACGCCGCTGTCATTTGAGGCGGTATTTTGCTGCGCCCAAACGACTCCACCGTCCAGAAAAACTGAACATGAGAATAACACCAGGCTTGAAAACAACCGGCCCCAAAAAACACCCGGTGACGCTTTGTGCAGGATATCGGGAACGTTCTCAACATTTGTTTTCATTTCAGTCTCCCTGTCGGCCGACGAAGTTTCTCAAAAATATATGATTTAGCATATAAGCATACCCAATCGAGCAGCCTATCGCCAGCTTTCTTGAGCGGGCCTGCGGCCACAGCGGCTTTAGGACCCGCGTGCTGGCACTGCTGCCCTGACCCGCGCGATGCGGGCCAGGCGGGCCAGGATAGCTTCAACTCAGTAGCGCCACTTCAGCGTAACGCCGTAGGTGCGCGGACGGGCTGCGACCAGGGATTCGGGATCCTGGAAGGTGCCAATGCCGTCGAACACCGCCAGTTCGTCGTTCAGGTTGCGGATGTAGGCGCCGACCGAAAAGTGCCGGTTGATGTCCAGGTTTGCGAACAGGTCCATCATCACGTAGGACGGCAGGTGAATGCTGAACGGGTTGTTGGCCCGGAACTCGGTGTCGGTGCTGTCGCGATAAGTCACGTCGAAGGTCAGTGAGAACGGTTTGCCACTCATCTCGGTGCTGTATTTTGCAGAACCGAACAACTGCAACTCGGGCACGTTGGGGATCTTGTCGCCCTTGAGCCCCGTAATGACGAACGGCGAGGCCGCGATCAACGGCGGCTGGTCCTCCGTCAATTCGTGGTCGAAGTAATAGGCGCCATTGAAATCAAATCGCAGGCTGTCGGTCGGAAGAAACTCCACCGCCCATTCAAGCCCGTTGACCTTGGCGCCACCGCCGTTAGTGGTGAACGGTTCAACCGCAGCAGGGTCGCGCGGCTCGACCTGGATGTCGTTCCAGTCGATAAAGAATACCGTGGCGTTGACCTGCAGGCGGTCGTCCAGCCAACGGCTCTTGATACCGAATTCCGTGTTCTTCAATTCGTCCGAATCGAAGGTCCCGGGAATGCCGGGTGCGAACGGCTGGTTGGCATTATTGGTGCCGCCGACACGGAAGCCTTCGGAATACAATCCATAGACCATGACATCATCCGTGGCTTGGTAGGACAAGCTGAATTTGGGCCGCACGGTGTCTCCGTTCTGCTTTAAACGCCCGATCGGGTTGCCGTTGTAGGTCTCACCCACAATCTCGCCCTCGGGCACCGAAATGCTGCCGACAAAGCCGTGCGTTGTCGCCTGGTCGGAAACCACGTCGGCCTTGAACCAGCGCAAACCGCCCAGCAGGGTCCACTTCTCCGTCAATTGCAACGTGGCCTCGCCAAAGACAGCCTTCTGCTCGATCTCGTCACTGCGGATGCGGCCGAAAAATGCCGTGCCGCCCGCGATCAGGGCATCGTTGGAATTCAGCGGGTCCCATGGCACCCTGCGGCCGTGGCCGTCGGTCGTGGTCACCTGCACCTCGAAGTCATTCTCGTCCTTCTGGTAGTAAACACCGGTGACGATATTGAACGGGCCGTCGAAACTCGAAGCGAAACGGCCTTCGAACATCTTGGTTTCATAGCTCTGCGGCTGCGCGGTAATACCGGGAATCGGTACACCGAAAAACAGCAGCACCGGGGTACTGTCGAATATAAAATCGATATCGTGCTTGAAACGGCCAGCCGACAGGTTGAAGGAACCGTAGTCGGTCCGGAACTCGCCGGTTACGCCGAAAAGGTCTACATCGTCGGAGCGTGGGTTGACGGTGATGTCAGAGTTCTGGAAATCCCGGTCCGGCACCAATGCCGCCAGCCCGGGCAGATTGGCGAACCCGGGGTTGCCCGGCAGGTTGGCGATCTCCGGCGGCTGGCCCGGCCAGGCGATCGTGCCTTTGGCCGTAAAGCGGGAAGAGCCACCGACATCCAGATCCTGGTGCAGCGCCAGCATGTCGATCGTGACGCTCTCGTTCGGCGTCCAACGCAACATGAAGCGTCCGCCGTTGGTCTCCTCGTCGTTGATATTGTGGGCGTCGCCGTCAAAGACATATGGACCGGTCTGCAGGCGCGGCTGGTCGATCCAGCCGTCATTGTCCGTGCGCCAGCCCACTAGTCGCATCGCCAGCTGGCCTTTGACCAGCGGCACGTTGATCACGCCGGTGACCGAATAGTTGAAACCACCATTCTTGGTGTCGGAAAAATCGGAATCCACGTAGGCGTCGAAAGCGTCGGCGTCGGGCTTGCGGGTGATGAACTTGATCGTCCCGGCCATGGAATTGGCGCCGTAAAGGGTTCCCTGCGGGCCATTGAGCACTTCCGCCCGTTCGAGGTCAACCAGCTTGATCGGTGCGTTCTTTCCGCCACCGTCCTGTTGGTCGTTGGCTGTGATGACGTACTCGTCGAAATAGGCGCCCACGACCGCGGGACCGTTACCGTTGATGCCGCGGATGATGTATTCCTTATCGCCCGGACCCAGATCCTGGAAGGTCAGACCGGGCACCGAACCGGAAAACTGTTCAAAGTCCACTATTCCCTTGGCCTGCATTTCTTCGCCACCGACCGCGTGAATGCCGCCGGCAATGGACTGGATGTCGGTATCACCGCGCTTGGTTGCGGTTACGATGACTTCCTCGATAACCGAAGCAAGCAGCGTAGTTGGAAGTAGAATCAGAAAAACCAGCCACAGTAGTTTTTGGGGGTTGGTTGTACGCATGAAAATGTCCTCCACGTTTCCGCCCCCTATTTCTATTGATTATCGGGAGCATGGTCGGCTTTTCATGCTGCGAGTAACGCCACGGCCAAACAAGTATAAAAATAGGGTGTTAGGTCTAAATGCCGAAGCCAAACCCTGCATTCAGGGCTTGGTACGGGCTGGGATTTTCAATCGCCGAGATGGTCCAGATCATCTTCCTCGAACATCTTGAGCAGCTTCCCGATTTCGGCATCGGCGTTCCCGTCGTCGCGGGCGTTGCGGACCTTTTCGACCTGCTGCCTGATCTTCTCGATTGCGTTGAGCAGCCATCCGCGGTCCTGGTGCACGGCAAGGTGGCGCCAACTGACACAACCTGCGATTTCCCTGGCCGCGTGCCGGTTGCTGATTTCGCTGAATGTGTGGACTCTCTCTTCTTGAATTTCCTGTTTCATGCTGCTTCCTGAAAACACTGGGGTGGACCAGGGCCTGTCAACAGGCCCTGATTATTTGAATGTATCCGCCGACCGCACGATGGAGACCTTGGTGATATTCAACGGATACACCGCTACCTGTTCGTCTTCGGCCAGAACATCCGCTGGCAAACCGGACTTTACCAGATTGGAATAGGTCATAGGAGAGGTCGTGTTGTTGATCAGGCTGTCAGCCAGTGGTTGCGCTTCGCTGCTGTCCGTAACGATCGTGACGAAGATCCTCTGCGTTTGCCAGTATTTTCGAATGGCCGCGTTGACATCCTCCAGCGTAACCTTCTGCAGCAGACCGTCGAGATCCGCGAGATAGTCGGTGCGCCCGTAAAAACGGCTGTCCATCAGCCAACCCAACTGCTGCGCCGGGCTTTGTGCATAGAGCCGCGTATAACTGCGCAGAAAGGTCCTTGTCGCCTGGAAATCTTCCTCGCTCATACCGTTTTTGATCAGCAGATCGAACTCACGCAATGCCATGCGCAGCGCGAAATGAGCGTGCCCAATGGTGATTTCCTTCAGTTCAGGATACTGCGCCTTCAGCTGCTGCGCGATCTGCACGGGCCGGATCCAGATTGACCAGTAATTGGCCGAGCGCGGTACCCCGGAGGGCGGCAGCTGGTTGATTCCGCCGTTCCTGTACCATTCGATATAGCTGTAGTCACCGTAGTTCATCGACCGCGTTTGCCGGATTTTCTGGTACAGACGGGAATAGGCCTTGCGGTGTTCCCCCATCCACGAATTCGCGACCATCAGCGCCGCGAACTCATCATCGGCGCGTGTGATCGGCAACGGTGCCCCGGTAAATATCGCGGAACCGAAAGCCCCGTCCTTGGCGATGATTTCCACCACCACGCCATCAGGCGTTCTGGCCCTGGACGGTGTCGCCGGCTCGTAAACCGTGTCGGGCAAACCTTCCAGG
>Ga0210064_1000223_pt1 | contig 27411 bp, 22 predicted proteins | sample Muzzi_CordC_D2_FD_185531 | JGI IMG/M metagenome (GOLD analysis project Ga0210064, IMG submission 185531) | Wetland microbial communities from San Francisco Bay, California, USA, that impact long-term carbon sequestration - Muzzi_CordC_D2 (SPAdes) | ecosystem: Environmental > Aquatic > Marine >... | reverse complement strand
AAGTGGTGTGGCGGGGTCTGGAAGGCTGCAAGGGTCCCGCGGGACGAGGTGCGACGGAGGTGCAGCGAGATGTCAGCCACCGGGATCTCCTTTGCGCAGACCCCGGGATGTAGTTACACACGAAAGCCGCGCGCTGCGGTATGACCTCGGTCATAGCCACGGTGCCCGACCCTCCGGGTGATCGTTGCACGGCTGCAGTGCTTCGGAAGGAAATCAAGAGCCCTCCACCGCAGCATGCTCGCGAAGCACCGTCGCCGTAGAGTGGATCGGCGTTTCAAGCCCCGGATTCAGCTCGATGTCGGCCCAAAGTACAGATGTCGAGGGCCGGCAACGTCATGTTCGGTTGAATCGCCCGCGAAGCCCAGAGGGGGGATCGGGATCTTGCGCGATTTCCTGATTGGGAACGAGTCTGAATCTACGGTCTGGATGGGTGTATCATCGGCCGACGGAAAAAGAGGGCCGGGCCGGGAAGTCCAATGAAATCAGGCCGGACGAATATTGAGAACACACGAGCTGACGCACACCGATTCGAGGAGAAACACCATTAAGACCGCAATCACGGAGATGTTGGGCATCGAGCACCCGATCATTCAGGGCGGCATGCACTATGTCGGCTACGCCGAGCTGGCAGCGGCCGTGTCCAACGCAGGTGGGCTCGGCATCATCACCGGCCTCACCCAGCCATCGGCGAACGACCTCGCCAATGAGATCGCGCGCTGCAAGGACATGACGGACAAGCCCTTTGGCGTGAACCTGACCTTCCTGCCCGGGCTCGCTGCGCCGGACTACCCGGGGTATGCCAAGACGATCGTGGAAGGCGGGGTCCGGATCGTCGAGACCGCCGGCCGGAACCCCCAGGTCGTCCTGCCCGTCCTCAAGGAGGCGGGAGTCAAGATCATTCACAAGTGCACGTCGGTGCGTCACGCCCTCAAAGCCCAGAGCATCGGCTGCGATGCGGCTTCGATCGACGGCTTCGAGTGCGGCGGCCACCCCGGTGAAGACGACATTCCGAACATGATCCTGCTGCCGCGCGCAGCGGACGAGCTCGAGATCCCGTTCGTTGCCTCGGGCGGCATGGCGGATGCCCGATCGCTCGTCGCCGCCCTCGCCATGGGGGCGGAGGGCATGAACATGGGCACGCGCTTCATCGCGACCCAGGAGGCCCCCGTTCACGAGAACGTCAAGGCCGCGATCGTCGCGGCTTCGGAGCTCGACACACGCCTCGTGATGCGCGGGCTGCGCAATACGGAGCGGGTCATGACGAATGCTGCGGTCGAGCGGCTCATCGCCAAGGAGAAGGAGCTGGGCGACGACATCGAGTTCAAGGACATCATCGAAGAAGTGGCGGGGGTCTACCCTCGCATCATGCAGGAGGGAGACATGGATGCCGGCGCCTGGTCGTGCGGCATGGTCGCAGGCCTCATCGACGACATCCCGACCTGCAAGGAGCTGATCGACCGGATCATGTCCGGGGCCGAAGAGATCATCAACCAGCGACTCGGCGGGTTCCTGAACGCCTGAGTCGAGCTCGCGTGTAATTCAATGATATCAGTCACTTATGAGTAGAATCGGCGCCTCGCAGACGACTTCGTTATATCACCCATATTCGGTGTCATATAACCCAAATATTGGGTTATACTGCCGAACATTCGAGAGGGTGGGTCGTCAGCATGCTCGAAGGCATCTTCGGAAACGCCAGCGCCGAGAAGGTCCTGCTCTACCTCGAGCAGTACGAGGAGGGCTATGCAACCGGGATTGCGCGAACCTTCGATGACCTGACGCTCAACATGGCCCAGCGCCAGCTCGAACGTTTCGAGCGGGCCGGCGCGCTCGTGAGCTCACTCCGCGGTCGCACCCGTCTGTACACCTGGAATCCCCGTTACCCGTTCCGGCGCGAGCTGCGCGCCCTCCTCCGCAAAGCGCTGGATCAGCTGCCCGCATCCGAGCGCAAGCGCTACTTCAGCGAGCGAAGGCGGCCACGCCGCGCGGGCAAGCCGCGTTGAGCAAGAAGGCTCGAATCGACGCGCGCACCTCCCTCGAAGACCTTGCAGCCCTCGTCTGCACCACGCTCGAAGCGCATGGCATCTCGGTCGTGCTCTCCGGTGGCGCGGTCGTCTCGATCTACTCCGATGCAGAGTACGTCTCGTACGACCTCGACTTCATTCCACTGGGGCTCGCTCGGAAGGTCGACGCAGCCATGGCGTCGCTCGGATTCCAGAAGACACAGCGCCACTGGACTCATCCGAATAGCCGCTACTGGGTCGAGTTCCCGCCCGGTCCCGTCGCGATCGGAGAGGAAACGATCCGCACGTTCGCCGAGCGCGAGACACGAATGGGGACGCTGCGACTTCTGGCGCCCACCGAGTGCGTCATGGACCGGCTCGCCTGGTACTTCCATGCTTCGGACACGCAGTGCCTCGAACAAGCCGTCAGTGTTGCGATGCGGCATCCGGTCGATCTGAATCGCGTCGAGCGCTGGGCGCGCGGTGAGCGGCCGCACGGCGAGGAACGGTTCCGCGAGTTCGAGCGGAGGCTACGCGAGGGCACTGGCAGTGCCTAGAAGCGCCCGTCGAACCCAGGGAACGCCGGACACGGATCGCATCAACTCGGGAGAAACCGATCCAAGAATCAAGAATCGACCGTTGCGACTCCTGTCGGCATCGATCGCGGCTCGCAAGCGCGGAAAGGTCTCGGGAAACGTCTGCGCCTCGTCGAGGACGAGCAGCTTCTTGCGACGAATGTGTTCGTCCTACTCGACGTCGAGCCGCAATCGCTCCGTCGCCAGTTCCAGATCGAAGTAGGTCCCGCCCAGCGAGCGGGCGAGCGTCGTCTTCCCGACCCGACGCGGACCGAGCAGTGCGGCGGCTGGCTGGTCCTTCAGCGCAGATCGGAGCTGTCGCTCGGCGCGTCGCTCGAGCACGAATTGGAAATCAGGAATCATTTCCCGATTTGCATGAATCTAGAGGCCTCGGCAACCACCGCCTCGACCCGCCTTGAACCCAAGAGGCGGCGATAAGCCGAGGCAGCGGTGTGAGCTCCGACAGCCCGATCGCAAGGGACCGAATTCGTAGGAGAATATCCCGGTCCTGTTTCTGCCCAGGGCATCGAGTGCAGCATGAGCCGGCGAGGGTCACGTCATCGACTTCGAGTCCGGGGGCAGCGAAAGCTTCATCAACGTTCCGGTACCCGAGCCCGGAACCGGGCTCCTGTTGGCGTTCGGCCTGCTCGGTCCGGGGGCGAAGCGTCGCTCGGATCGCTCTCGCCGACAGTCGTTCGAGCCCGGCTGCTCATCGACGCAAATAGGGGAATCGTGAGATGCTGAGAAGCGGACGAAGAAGTATCTCCAGGAATCGGCTCACCGGATCGTCGGCGGATGGAGGTTGACGGCGAGGACGAAGACGCGAACGATTTCGACTAGCGCGAATCTCGAGAACGCGCGGGCTCGGAGTCGCGCGCGAGCTCGGTGCGGATGCGCGGCAGGCACTCGGGGTGGTTCGCTCCCAGCCAGGCGATCAGGGCCTCGCGCACGTCGCAGCGGAGGTCCCAGGCCTGCGAGGCATCGGCCGCCGTGCACAGGATGCGCAGCGTCATGCCGCGCGCATCCGCGTCCGTGATCTGCACGTTCCAGAAGCGGCCGTCGTATTTCGGGTGGCCCTCGATCACGGGCTTCATCGCCTCGCGAACAGCGTCGACGGGCGTGCGCAGGTCGACGGTCACCGAGACGACGCCCGTCAGGTCGGCGGTGCGGCGTGTCCAGTTCTGGAAGGGCTGCTCCAGGAAGTACCTCAGCGGTACGATCAAGCGGCGATCATCCCAGATGCGCAGGACGACGTAGGTCGCGCGGATCTCCTCGACACGGCCCCACTCGCCTTCGACGATCAGGACGTCGTCGATGTTGATCGGCTCCGTCAGCGCCATCTGGATCGATGCGAGCGCGGTCTCGACGGATGGTCGCGCCGCGAGGCCCACTACGAGACCGGCGACGCCCGCCGAGGCGAGCAGCCCGGCTCCGACGTTGCGGATCGACGGGAAGGTCATCAGCACCGCCCCGGCCGTGACGACGCTGACGAGCAGCACGAGCACGCGGGTGAGTACGCGGAACTTCGTGTTGATCGAGCGGGCCCGAAGGTTGTCCGCCGCGTCCATCTGGTAGCGGTGCTCGACGACCCGCCGGACCACGCCCGCGATTGCGATGACGCCCCAGCCGATGCTGATGATGACGAGGACCAGCGCAGCGTGGAGGATGATCTCGACCGCGTCTTCGCCGAGATGCGTCGCGGGTGCGACGGCGAGCACGGCCGCACCGGGCACTCCGAGCAGCAGCGGAGCGTCCACGGCGTCGATCTCGGCTGCGATCCACTCCCGCCAGCGTGAGCGCCCGAGTCGGCGGAGCAGCCACATCGAGAGCTTGACGGCGACGGAGGCGCAGACGAAGACGATCGCCAGCCACAGCGCGTCATCGAAGGTGGGGTCGCCGAAGAACCGCGGCTTCATGATCCGTCCCTGCTCGTGGAGCTCGCCGAGCGCTGGCGGCAGTGTGGCGGCCGCGCGGGCCGATCGCAAATCACGCGCGGCACGCGGGCCGCGGGATCGCTGTCAGTTCTCGATGGTCGGCCGCGACCTCGATCGAGAAGTCAGCGGACTCGCACAGGTCGCTATGCTTCCTGAGTAGCGTTGTGTTTGCGTGGCTTGCCGGGGCGTATTCCGCGCTTCGAGTCGGACACTGGAGGAATCGACATGGGCGACCGTGGCGGAAGCAAGGACAAGGGCAAGCGAGAAAAACAAAAACAGGCTCAGCTGACTCCGAAAGAGAAGAAGAAGGTGAAGGCCGAGAAGAAGAAGAACAAATAGGCGAGCCCTCCGGCGGCATGGACTCGCGAGACGAGCTACCTCCGGTTGAGGTGGGCCCGTAGGTGTTGGAGTCGCGAGAAGAACTCATGGGCATTCAGCAAAGCCGAGGAACGAGGGCTGCGCGTGCGAGCAAGCGCGGCGGGACCGGAGAAACGGGGTAGCAATGAGGAAGCGGGATCTCGAGCGGTGTCGGACGCTTCTCGTCGAGCAGCGGGAACGCATCCTCCGCGACGTGGGTCGAGTGCTGTCGGGGGAACTCGACGTCGACACGGACGATTTCCCGGACGAGATCGACATCGCAGTCGCAGAATCGAGCTTGTCTTCCACGGGGCAAATCGTGGCGCGAGAAGAGCGGCTCCTGGCCAAGATCGACAGGATGCTCGACAAGATCAGCCAGGGGACCTATGGCGAGTGCGAGGGCTGCGGTGATCAGATCGCAGTCAAGCGCCTGGCGGCGCGCCCGGTGGCCAGCCTCTGCATCGCTTGCAAAGAGGAGCAGGAGCGGGACGAGCGCCGAGGCGAGTGAGCCGTCGACACGACGCGCCGATCGGCCGACCGCGGGAGCGAGCGTTCCATCTGGTCGCTTGACAAACTTTATATGCTTGATATATTAAGCAATTGAGGCGCGGAGGCATCCGCGAAATTGCCTCTGGTGGACCCCGAGGGATGGGGGAAACGTGGAAGATCGACAGGACGACCGGCGGATCGAGGCGAACGGTCTGAGCCCTTCGAAGCCCGGCCCCCCTCCGCGACCCGCGGGCCTTCTCGCCGCCCCACGAACCATCGGCTCCAGGAAAGAACCCTGCCCCCAAGGAGATGCATCATGGAACACACCGAAACCCTGAACTTCACCGACGGCAGGTCGGAGATCGCCCAACCGCCGCCTCCGCTCGTGAGCTGCTTCTGGTGCGAGCGACTCCATTCGGGGGAGCATCGGCTCGCGGTTTGTCCGGCCTGCGCGGCCAGGTATTCGGAAATGCGATCGCTGGAGATGAGCGCGTCCTATCCGCTCAGCGACGAGGCGATCGACGAGGCGCTGACGCGGACGTCGCCGGGCAACTATGCCCTCGGATACATGGACGGCGACACATTCCGTGTGTTCTACGTGGGGCGCTCGGACACCGACCTGAGACAACGCCTGCACGAGTGGGTGGGCATGCCGAGCCCGACCGATACTCATGGCTCCTGCGGGCAAGCAGCGTGGGGAGTGCGACGCCGGGGACAGCTTCCCGTGGACGCCCCGGCGCTCGCTCGCGTAGGAAGCGCCGAAAGCAGCTACACGCGCTTCGCCTACAGCTACGCGCGTTCTGCCGAGGATGCCTACGCGAAGGAGTGGCGCAACTACGACGCCTTCGGCGGCAGCCGCGGGCTCGACAACGAGACCCAGCCCGTGTCGGCGGCCGCCTGGTGATCTGCGTCGTCCCGGTGCGGGACGCAGGCCGGGCCTCTCGGTGAGCATCCACAGCTTCTCGAAACGGAGCCCGAGGCGGCGCTCGCGAGAATCGACCGAATCACGATGAATCGCGGAAGCGAAGGAACGCCAGGTACTTCAGCAGCTCTTCTTCCTCCTCGGCGCTCAGATCGTCGATCGCGAAGGCGGCCAACCTCCTTCGCCGCCCGCCTTTGCCCTCGGAGGGCAACAAGTAGCCGGCCTTCTCCATCAACGTCTCGTAGGGCACTGCGTAGGCCTCGGCCAGGCTGTGCAGCACGAGGGGCGAGGGCTTCCGGATCCTCCCCTTCTCCAGTGCGCTCAGGTAGGCATTCGAGACCGCCTTGTCGGTGGACTCTTCGACCTGCCGGAGTGAGAGCCCCCTCGCAACACGCAAATCGGCCAGCAGGCCGCCGAGATCGACCTGCGAATGCTTTCGGTTGCTCCGCGTTCGGCTGTTGCGTTCGGCCATATCCCTCAGTATCGCGATATCTGCATATTTCATCAAGCGCTTCGTGTTGATGCTTGTTATAATTGATTTGCGTGTTATTATTAGCAGCCGTCGACGGATGCGCGCTACGGACAGCCCGCTCCAGCTCGGCCCGACGAGAAAGCCCATGCGTGAACGCCAATGGATCGAGTGGACCCGGACGCGGCTGGAGCCCCAGGAAGCCGAGGAGCTGTCGACGGCGTTGACGTCGGAGCAGCAGGTGCACCTGTTCGAGCACGACTACGTCTGGGTCGAGGGGACCGGTGTCTTGTGGAACTCCCCGCACGGCGAGCCGCTGCGGCGCGCCCGGTTCACACATGGAAGCCACTTCCGGACGCAGCGTGGAGAGTTCTACATCGACTCCGAGGGCAGCGTGCATGAACTCCCGGATCGCGATGGAGCCAAGCCGGCCAAGGCCGCATGAGTTGCCCCGTCGAACGGGCGCCACTGAAGGAGTATCAAGCCATGAAGGTGAGACCGTTGCACGACCGACTGCTCGTGAAGCGCATTCGGGAAGAGGAGAAGACCAAGGGGGGGCTCATCATCCCCGATACCGCCAAGGAGAAGCCCATGGAGGGCAAGATCATCGCTGCGGGCAAGGGCAAGGTCGACGAAGACGGCCACCTCCGACCGCTCGACGTGCGCAAGGGTGACCGGGTGCTCTTCAGCAAGTACTCCGGCAGCGAGATTCAGCTCGAGGGTGACGAACACCTGATCATTCGCGAGGACGACGTCCTCGCGGTGCTCGAATAGGAGAAACGCATCATGTCAGCCAAGCAGATTCACTATGGACAGGACGCCCGCGAGCGGATCCTGCGTGGAGTCGACCAGCTCGCCCACGCGGTGCGCGTGACACTCGGCCCCAGGGGCCGCAACGTCATGCTCGAGAAGAGCTGGGGAACGCCCACGATCACCAAGGACGGCGTCACCGTGGCGAAGGAGATCGAGCTCGAGGATCCCTTCGAGAATCTCGGTGCGAAAATGGTGCGCGAGGTGGCGAGCAAGACCTCCGACGTGGCGGGCGACGGTACCACTACCGCCACCGTACTCGCGCAGGCCATCCTTCGCGAGGGGACCAAGATGGTCGCCGCCGGGATGAACCCCATGGACTTGAAGCGCGGGATCGACAAGGCCGTGGCCGTGCTCGTCGAGAATCTGGGCAAGCAGTCGAAGAAGACCCGCACGGGCGAGGAGATCGCCCAGGTCGGGACGATCTCCGCCAACGGGGATGAAACGATCGGCAAGATCCTCGCCGAGGCGATGGAGAAGGTCGGCAAGGAGGGCGTGGTCACCGTCGAGGAGGCCAAGGTCATGGAGACCACCCTCGACGTCGTCGAGGGCATGCAGTTCGACCGCGGCTACCTCTCGCCCTACTTCGTGACCGACGCCGAGAGCATGGAGGTGGTCCTCGAGGATGCGCTGATCCTCCTGCACGAGAAGAAGATCAGCAGCATGAAGGACCTCCTGCCGCTCCTCGAGCAGGTCTCGCAGCAGGACAAGCCCCTCCTGGTCGTGGCCGAGGATCTCGAGGGAGAGGCGCTGGCGACCCTGGTCGTGAACAAGATCCGGGGCACGCTGCACTGCGCAGCCGTGAAGGCGCCCGGCTTCGGGGATCGCCGCAAGGCGATGCTCCAGGACATGGCGATCGTGACGGGCGGCCGCCTCATCGCCGAGGAGCTCGGCCTCAAGCTCGAGAACGTGACGCTCGAGGACCTGGGCCGTGTCAAGAAGGTCGTGATCAGCAAGGACGACACGACGTTCATCGAGGGCGCGGGCTCGAAGCAGGACATCCAGAGCCGCTGCGATGAGATCCGCAAGCAGATCGAGGCGACCAGCTCCGACTACGATCAGGAGAAGCTGCAGGAGCGGCTGGCGAAGCTCGCCGGCGGCGTGGCGGTGCTCAAGGTGGGTGCGGCCACCGAGACCGAGATGAAGGAGAAGAAGGCCCGTGTGGAGGACGCCCTGCATGCGACGCGGGCGGCGGTCGAGGAGGGCATCGTGCCCGGCGGTGGCGTGGCGCTGCTCCGCGCACAGCGCTCCCTGGACGGCCTCGAGGAGAGCCTCGCCGCGGATCAGCGGGCGGGCGTTCGAATCGTGCGGCGCGCGATCGAGGAGCCGCTGCGCTGGATTGCCGGGAACGCCGGAATCGAGGGATCGATCGTCGTCGAGAAGGTGAAGAACGGTCGCGGGGCGTTCGGCTTCAACGCGGCGACCGAAGTGTACGAAGATCTCTTCGAAGCCGGGGTCATCGACCCCACCAAGGTGGTGCGCGCGGCGCTCCAGAATGCCGCCAGCGTGGCGTCCCTGCTCCTTACGACGGAGGCGCTGATCGCGGAGAAGCCGGAGAAGAAGGCCGGCGGCGCCGGCGCGATGCCCGACATGGGGATGTAGATGTCCGGTCACGGCCGAGAGGCTCGCGTGTGGGAAAATCTGCGTCAGATCGTGGCGCGCCTCCGGCAGCGTCGCAGCAGCGGTGCCGGGGCGCGGCGCGTCGACGCGCAGCGAGCGCGCTTCTGGGCCGAGGTGCGCGAGGGAGAGCGCGAGGCGGAAGCCAGGTGTGTGGAACGAGTCTGAATCTGCGACTCGGTCGGATGTGTCAACCTCGATGAACTCCGGGACGCTCGCTGGCGGATGCAGCGCGTCCTGTCCACGGAGCCCTGCACCTGGCTCCACGGCGATCCGGACCGCCAGGCGTGCGGGCGCTACGTTTCCACTCGACCCGGCCGAGGTCCTCGATGCCCGCGGCACGGAGCTGATCGCGGCGGCGTGCGCCGCGCCGGCGAACCTCATGAACCGACGAAGTCTGCGACACAGGAGCGCCCGTGCAGAACCCGGATGTGATCGTCGTCGGCGCCGGCCACAACGGTCTCGCCACCGCTGCCCTACTGGGCAAGCGCGGCCTGCGGGTGCTGGTGCTGGAGAAGAATCGCTACGTGGGCGGCATGGCGGGCACGCGCGAGATCCTGCCCGGCTGCCGCAACGACGTCGGTGCCTCGCTGCTCTTCCCGCTCGCCCGCGGCCTTTCGGAAGAGCTCGAGCTCGAGCGCTACGGCGTCGAGTTGCTCGAACTTCCGATCATGTCTTGCAGCCTGGCCGAGCCCGGCGACCCGCCTCTGGTCTTCTACGCCAACCCGTTGCGGATGGCCTTCCGGGTGGCGCGGCAATTCGGCTTTCGCGCACTGCTCGGCTTCGCCCGCCTCGTCGCCTTCATGCGCTATCCCGCCCGGGTGATCGCGCGCTACGAGGCCGGCACCCGGCCGCGCGACATCGAGGAGCTGATCGCCGCGGCCCCCAGTGCGAAGAAACGCGCGCAGCTCGAGCTCACCTTCCGCGGCAGCGCGATGGAGCTGATCGACCGCTTCTTCCCCGACTCGCAGCGGCACCGGCCGCTGCGCGCACAGCTCGCGTTCGCCGCGGTGCAGTCCACCTACAAGGGACCGTACACGCCGGGTAGCGCCTTCTGTCTCGTCTACACCCTGTCGCCCAACGACGCCGGCGGCCTGATGAAGCGCGTGCGCGGCGGCATGGGCTCGCTGTCGGAAGCGCTGCAGCGGTCGATCGGGGACAAGGGTGGCGAGGTGCGGCTGGGGACGCCGGTGCAACGCATCCTCGTCGAGGACGGCAAGGCGGTCGGCGTGGCGCTGCGCGGCGGCGAGGAGATCCGCGCCCGGGTGGTGATCTCCAACCTCGACAAGAACGCGACGCTGCTGAATCTCGTGCCCGAAGGGTTCGTGCCGGACGAGACCGCCGCGCGCATCGCCGGCATCGAGCAGAAGGGCGCCTTCGTGCACCTGCTCTTCAAGCTCCGCGCGCTGCCCTGCTACGGACCGCCGCGTGCGCACCTGAACGCAGACACCAACACGCGCTTCGCCCTCGGCCTGTTCACGACGCCCGAGGAGCTGCAGGCCAGCTACGAAGCCTGCCTGCGCGGCGAGCTGCCGCGCAATCCGCCGGCGGCGCTGCAGATCCCCACCGTGGTCGATCCGTCGATCGCGCCCGCGGGCTTCCACCTCGGCACCTGCTACGGCTTCTACTTCCCCTGCGAAGCGCCGAAGGAGACGCGCGGCAAGCTGCGCGACGAGATGGCCGAACGCATCATCGATCGCATCGAGGCGGTCTACCCCGGCTTCCGCGGGCTGATCGTCGACTCGGCGGTCTTCTCCTCCGACCACTTCGCCGCCATGCAGGGTGCAACCGCCGGCGACTTCACCCACGGCCTGATGCACCCCGAGCAGATGCTCGGCGGGCGCACACTGGTCCCCGGGTCCTCCCACCGCACGCCGATCGAGAATCTCTTCCTGTGCGGCGCAAGCTGTCACCCGGGCCCCGGCGTCACCTTCCTGCCGGGCTACGGATGTGCGCAGGAAGTCGCAGCGTCGCTCGACGGCTCGCCGCCGGTGCGTTGAACTCGGGCGCGGCCCGGTACCAAGGGGGAGGTCCAGCCGCGATGCGCAGCGCCGAACGAACCGCCGGATCACCTCCCGCGACGGCCTCCGCGATCTTCCTCGTGAGCGTGCTGCTCGCGGCGAACCTCGCAATCGTCGGACCGCGGACGCTCTACACCGCGAACGCGACGGAGTTCGCCGCGAGCTATTGGAGCGTGCTGTGGATGCTGGTGGTGGCCACCGCCGCCATCACGGTCGTGCTCGTCGTGTTGCAGTGCGCCACACCGCGCCGCGTGCGCAGCCGCGCCGTGGTGCTGGTGTTCTCGCTCGCCGTGCTCGCGTGGATCCAGGGCAACTGGCTGGTCGGGAACTTCGGTCTGCTCGACGGCGATGCGCTCGACTTCGACGCCGAAGCGGGAGGCGCGGCTCGCGACACCGTTCTGTGGATCGGCGGCATCGTCGTGGCACAGCTCTTCCATCGCGCACTCGCGCCGCACGTGCGGGCGATCGCGGGCATCTTCCTCGCCGTGCAGCTGCTGGCGCTGCCGTTCGACCTCGAATCGCGCGACCGAAGCTCCACTGCGCCGGCGCCCGCGCTGATCGCGGACGACGCGATCTTCGAGTTCTCGTCCGGCACGAACATCGTGCTGCTGATCCTCGACAACTCGACCTCCGACACCCTCTCGAAGTTCATCGACCAGGACCGCGAAGCCTACGCCGAGGCTTTCTCGGGCTTCACGGTCTATGCCGACAACCTCGGCGCGTTCCCATGGACGCAGTACAGCGTGCCCGCGATGCTCGGCGCGCAGCCGTTCGACAATCGGGTTCCGTCCGACGACTACATGTCCGATTCGCTGAAGAACGAGACGATCACCGGGCCGTTGCTCGAGGCCGGCTGGCGGGTCGACTGGATTTCCGCCTGGCCGCTCTTCTGCGCCGAGGGGCTTTACACGAATTGCTTCTCGATTCCGCGCCCCTACACGACGCCGGAGCTCCGCCGCGCGCAGCTGGCCGCTCAGCTGCTCGACTTGTCGCTGTTCCGCCATGCGCCGTACCCGCTCAAGCCCGTGGTCTATCGGGGCGGCTCGTGGATCGCCCAGGCGGCTCTCTGGCGCGAGTTCGACGCGCCGGTGTTCACGTCGAGCGCGGTCGCGTTCTTCCGCGATTTTACGAAGCGCGCCTTCGTCGGGCGCAGCGAGCCGACGTTCAAGATCCTGCACACGGCCGGCGGACACCTGCCGGCGGTCGTCGACGCCGATTGCAACGAGGTGCCGAAACGGAGTTACACGAACGCGAACTACGAACAGCTGATGCGGTGCAGCCTGAAGCAGACGCGCGCGCTGTTCGACCAGCTGCGGAAGATCGGAGTCTACGACGAGGCGTTGATCGTCGTCGCCGGTGATCACGGCTCGAAGCACGGCGCGCTCGGCCGTGGATCGCATGGCCTCGATCCCGTGCACCTCTCTCGCGCCCGACCGCTGCTCGCGGTCAAGTGGCCGTCGAGCGAGCCGGGTCTGCGGGTCTCCGACGCGCCCGTGTCGATTCTGGACATCGCCCCCACGATCGCGGCGTCCGCGGGCGTCGCGACTGCCGGGCCGGGGAGGAACCTCGCCGACCTCGAGGGCCGCGCGGTGTCGGCTCGGCAGCACGCGATCTACGTGCAGCGCCGGGGAACGCCGGGAGGCTTCGTCGAGCGGTTCGAACGCTACACGGTCGCACCGGGGAGCCTGCAGCCAACGGCTTGGAAGTTCGATTCGGTGGTCTTCTCGCCCGTCGTCGATCTGCCCGCGCGCGAGATCACGGTCGGCGACGAGGGTTTCTCGGACCACTTCTCGTTCCTGGGCTGGGGCGGGGTGGCGCGCACGGCGGACGGGACACCCTTCCTGCCCGCGTTCGGTCCGCGCGCGTCGTTCTTCGTGACTCTGCCGCGCGGGCGGGACGCCGAGCTCGAGCTGCGTCTGCGCGCCCCCGCCGAATTCCGACCGCAGACGATCGAAGCGATGGTGGGTGGCGTCGTCGTTGCGACACTGCACGTGCGGGAAGAGGGCTTCGCCGACCACGCGATCGCGATTCCGGGTCGACTCGTGCGCGATCGAGTGACCGCGGTGGAGCTCCGCGCTGCGAATTCGCAGCGCAGTGCGCGCGGGAGGCGGCCGAGTGCGTTCGAGCTCGAGCGGATCCGCGTGCGCGGTTCGGAGACCGGCGGAAGGCCGGACTGAGTCCTTCCGGGTTGCCTGCCTTCGCGCCGGCGCTCCTCGGCGCATCTCCCGCGCGCGAGGCGGTGGCGAATCCTCGCGATCGCGTGAAGGCGCCCGGCGACCGATCGGATCGGGCATCTGTTCCCGAAATCGGCACGTGATAGCTTGTGCGATATGCGCGGCGTTTCCTCACGCGGCCCGGTCGCTCGCGCTCGCGCGCTGTTGGCCGAGCTCGCCGGCACGCGCGCCTCGGCCGACACGCTGATTCCTGCTGCGAGCGAGCTCGCCGGCCTGTTGCTCGAGGCGAGCGAGCGCGACAAGACTCGGGCCGAGCGCGCGCGCGAGCGACGGATGGCGCGCTTGATGGAGGACCCGGCGGGGCAGTCCTTCACCACGCTGTTGACCGACCGCGTCTACCGCAGTCGCGCGCCCGAGCGCATCGTCGACAGCGCGCGCGACTTGTTGCGCCGGCTCGCGATCCCCTCCTACCTGCCGCCTTTCGCGCGTCTGCAGCTGCGCGCGCTCTTGTATCTGGGGCCGTTCGTGCCCGCGCTCGCCGCCGCTGTGATGCTCGCGCGCTTGCGCCGAGAGACTTCTCACGTGGTGCTCTCGGCTGACGACGCCGTGCTTTCCGGCTATCTGGCCCGGCGCCGCGAGCAGGGCGTGCGGGTCAATCTCAACCACCTGGGCGAAGCCGTGCTCGGAAAGGCGGAGGCCGAGGTGCGCCTCGAGCGATACCTCGAGCTGCTCGCGCGTCCCGACGTCGAGTCGATTTCGGTCAAGCTGTCGTCGATCGACAGCCAGGTCGACCCGCTCGCCTTCGAGCACTCGCTCGCACGCCTGAGCGATCGGCTCGCGACGATCTATCGCGCCGCCCTGGCCAACCGCTATGCGCTGCCCGGTGGCGGTGAGCGGCCCAAGCTGGTGAACCTCGACATGGAGGCCCATCGCGATCTCGAGCTGACCCTCGCGAGCTTTCGGCGCGCACTCGAGCGGCCCGAGCTGTGCGAGCTTTCGGCCGGTGCGGTGCTGCAGGCCTACCTGCCCGAGGCGGCGGCGCTTCAGCGCGAGCTTACCGACTGGGCGCGCCGGCGCGTCGCAGCGGGCGGGGCTCCGATCCGTCTGCGCATCGTCAAGGGCGCCAATCTCCTGGCGGAGAGCGCGGAGGCATCGCTGCGCGGCTGGTCGTCGCCGATCTTCGAGCGCAAGGTCGAGGTCGACGCGAGCTACAAGAAGATGGTCGAGTTCGGGTGCCGGCCGGACAACGCCGCGGTGGTGCGCCTGGGCATCGCGAGCCACAACGTCTTCGACCTGGCGCTCGGCGCCGCGCTGCGCGCGGCCCACGGGGTCGAGCCGTACGTCGAGTTCGAGCTGCTCGAGGGCATGGCCGATCCGCTCGAGCGGGCGCTTCGCGCCGTGACCGGCGATTCGCAGCGCGCGCGAACCACGCTGGTGTACGCGCCGGTGGTCGACGAAGCGAGCATGCAGACCGCGATCGCCTATCTCATGCGACGCCTCGACGAGAACACGGCGCCCGACAACTTTCTGCGACAGAGCTTCGGCATGCAGCCGGGCGACGCCGCCTTCGAGCGCCAGCAACACCAGTTCGAGCAGGCGGTGGCGCGGCGCGGCGAAGTCTCCGAGATCCCGCGCCGCGCCCATGAGCGCGCTCCGTCCCGCCCGCCGGTGAGCGGCGCGCCGTTCGCCGGCGAGCCCGACAGCGACTTCACGCTCGCCGACCGTCGGGCCTGGATTGCCGTGGCCCTCGCCCGCGAGCGGGACGCCGAGGTGCACGACCTAGCGCTCGGCGTCGCCGGCCGACCGCGCGTTGGCGAGCCGTTCGTCGACGGCTTCGACCCCTCCCGTCCGGGCCTTCGTCCGTACCGCTTCACGCTCGCCGGCGAGGCCGACCTCGAGCTCGCGCTGGCCGGCGCCGAACGCGCCGCGCCCGCGATGCGCGCGATGCCCGTTTGCGAGCGAGCGGCCATGTTGCGCGCCGTCGCCGCCGGCCTCGCCGCCGCGCGCGGCGAGCTGATCGCAGCGATGGTGCTCGATGCCGGCAAACGCGTGGAGGAGGCCGATGCGGAGGTGTCGGAGGCGATCGACTTCGCCCGTTACTATGCGCAGAGCTTCCTCGAGCTTTCCGAGCGGCCCGAGCTCGACTGGACTCCCAAAGGGGTCACGCTGATCACGCCGCCGTGGAACTTTCCGCTGGCGATCCCGGCCGGCGGTGCGTTCGCAGGACTGATGGCCGGCAATCCGGTGATCCTCAAGCCCGCGCTCGAGACCGTCTACGTCGCCTCGCGTCTGGCTCGGATCTGTTGGCAAGCCGGCGTCCCGACCGACGCGCTGCAGCTGTGCGCGTGTACCGACGAGCTCGGCAGCCGGCTGATCCGCGACGCGCGCGTGCGGCAGGTCGTGCTGACGGGCGCGACCTCGACCGCGGCGCGTTTTCGCGAGCTGCGCCCGGGCATCGACCTGATGGCCGAGACCGGCGGCAAGAACGCGCTGATCATCTCGGCGCTCGCCGATCGCGACCTCGCGATCAAGGACACCCTCACCTCGGCGTTCGCCCACGCGGGCCAGAAGTGCAGTGCCACGAGTCTGTTGATTTGCGAGGCCGAGGTCTACGACGACCCGCATTTCCTGGACACACTGCGCGACGCCGCCCGCAGCCTGCCGCTAGGCTCGGCGTGGGAGCTGCAGAACATCGTGACCCCGCTGATCCATCCGCCGCGCGACGCACTGTTGCGCGGCCTCTCGCAGCTCGAGCCCGGCGAGCGCTGGCTGCTCGCCCCGCGCGCGCTCCCGGACAACCCGCGCTGCCAGGCGCCCGCGATCAAGCTCGACGTCGCCGCGGGCAGCTTCACCCACACGACGGAGTTCTTCGGGCCGCTGCTGGCCGTGATGCGCGCGCGCGATCTCGAGCACGCCCTCGAGCTGGCCAACGGCACGCGTTACGGGCTGACGGCGGGTCTGCACTCGCTCGACGAACGCGAGCAGGCGTTGTTTGCGGAGCGCATGCAGGCCGGCAACCTGTACGTCAATCGTCCGACCACCGGCGCGATCGTTCGGCGCCAGCCGTTCGGCGGACACAAGGCGTCCAGCGTCGGACCGGGCGCCAAGGCGGGCGGTCCGAACTACGTGGCGCAGCTCGCGCGCTCGGGCGAGCGGTCGCCGGATGCGGTCGGCTGTCCGCCCGAACCGGCGGTGGCGGCGCTCGTCAGCGCGGTGCGCCCGCACCTCTCGCAAGACTCGCGACGCCGGCTGTCGCTCGGTGCGTGCAGCTATGCGCAGGCGCGACGCGAGCACTTCGCCATCGACCACGACCCGAGCGGCGTCATCGGCGAGCGCAACGTGTTCCGCTACCTGGCATGCGGCGATCTGCTGGTGCGCGCGAGCCGCGACGCCGGCGTCGTCGACACCCTGCTCGCGTGCGTCGCCGCGTTCGGCGCCGGGGCGGACTTCGAGCTCAGCATCGCGCCCGGGCTCTCCCGGGGGCGCGACTTCTTCGGCGGCCTGCCCGGGGTGCGGGTACACGTCGAGCCCGCTGCGGACGCCGCCGCGCGCGTCGGTCCGGCGACCGGACGAGTGCGTACGATCGGATCGCTCGAGCCCGAGGTCGCTCGGGCCGCCGCGAGCGCCGGCGTGTACGTGGCGGATGCGCCGGTGATGCTCGCCGGCCGCATCGAGCTGTTGCACTACCACCGCGAGCAGAGTGTGAGCACTCGCTACCACCGCTACGGCAGCCTGGCGGGCAGCGATCTGCAGCCTGCACCAGTCGTTCAGCAGGTCTTCGATGCCGAATGACGCCGTCGCGATGCGATCGCGTCCGGATTCCCGAGTGCCTCGAACGTCGGCCGGTCACTCCGGCGCTCCAACGCTTGACATGGGTTCGATGGAACTGAAATATTCGAGCGGTTCGGCCTGAAGCCGATTCGAGGATGGTGCGCATCGCGGTCTCGCCCTCGTCCCCGGACGTTCTCTACGTGAGCATTCGCGACGCCAAGGACAAGAAGGGCCAGGACGGTTACCTGCTCGGTGTGTGGCGGACCGCGAACGCCTGGGACCCGAAGCCTGCCTGGACCGAGCTCCCGAAGCCGGTGATCCCCCCCCTACGGTGACCACGCGCTGCTCGTACACGGCAGCGATCCAAACGTGGTCTACCTGGCATCGGGCGGACCGCCGCTGTGGAAGTATTGGGACGGCGAATGGCTCGCCGTCAACGAGAGCGTGCCCAGCGATCCGAAGTCGGCCGACGTCATCCACGTCGATCACCACGCGCTGGCGTGGGTGGGCCCCCAGCACCTGCTGGTGGGCAACGACGGCGGCGTCTACCTCAAGAACGAGGTGCAAGACCTGCCCTGGCTGGCGCGCAACGACGGTCTGGCGATCACGCAGTTCGTCGCGGGTGCGGTCCACCCCGACGACGAGTTCGGGGTGCTGGGCGGCGCCAACGACAACAGCGTGAGTCTCCTGCTTCCGCCCGCCGGCCCGATCTGGAAGAAGCTGTCGATCGGGGACGGAACCGGGGCGTTCTTCGGCGGCTCGTTGCAGCACCTCGCCTTCTTCCTCCAGTATGGAATCGTCGAGCGCTCGCTCGACGGCGGAGCAAACTCCGCGGGAGCGCTGTTCGGGATTCCGGACGCCGAGCACGGTGGGAACTGGCTGACGCGCGCCGCGCACTGTCCCGCCGACCCCGACCAGGGGATCTACGGCGCCTTCCGGATCTGGAAGTCGACCAACTTCTTCTCCGAGCTGAACCACGCGAACATCGCGTGGGAGCCGAAGAGCCCGCCGATGAACCTGACCAGTCCCGTCCACTTCGTCACGGCGCTGGCCTTCGCGCCAAGCGACGCGAGCTGCGAGACCTACGCCTTTGCGGACGATTCGGGCAAGCTCTCGCTGCCGACCGACGACGGTGACACGTGGACGCCGCTCAATTCGGGCAGCGAGCTGCCCGGCCGGATTCCCACTGCGCTCGCATTCAGCCCGAACAGCGTCGAAACGCTGTGGGTGACCTTCTCGGGCTTCGATGCGGCCACCCCCGGCGAACCGGGCCACGTCTTCCGCAGCGACGACGCCACCAGCGTGAGTCCTCACTGGACGAACGTCAGCCCGCCCGTGGACCTGCCGCACCACACCGTCGCGGTGCACCCCGCCGATCCGCAGATCGTCTACGTGGGCTGCGACCTCGGGGCGTGGGTCACCGGCGACAACGGCGCCACGTGGCTGCACAACGGCCCGTCGATCGGCATGCCCAACGTGCCGGTGATGGATCTGCACGTGGGCGCGTGCAGCGCCACCGCCTTCACGATGGGCCGAAGCGCGTTCCGCACGGTTTCGCTGATCGGACCGGCCTGCCTGCACTAGCTCCGGGAACAGCGACCCCCGCTTCATAGAGCGGGGGTCGCTGCCTGCTGGTCGGCTCAACGCCCACGCCCCTGACTGCCGCGCTTGCCGCCGCCGCGGGGAGCGTCGCCGTCGCCGCGCGGGCCGCCGCGGTCGACCTCGGACGTTTCCGCTTTCGGTCGCGTCTTCTTGTCCGCGCGCCCGCGATAGACGCGATTGGCCGGCACGCCGGGGAGCTTCCGCTCGTCCGCGGGCTCGGCGCGCGGTCGCTCGGGAGCGCCGTCGCCCGACGCCGCTCGCTTCTCGCGCGGCGGCGTTGGGTTGCGTTCGGGTCGGTCGGATTTGTCCTCGGCCGCGCGCGGTGCGGCGGCCTCGGGACGCGACGCACGGGCGGGCTTCGCATCGGGCGGCGGCGGACGTGTCGCCGGGCGTCCCGAAACCTCCTCCCGCGCGGTGCGCTGCTTCGACGTCTTTCGTGCAGGCGAGCGCTCGTAGCGGGGCGGCGGCGGCGGTGCGGCGCGTTCCTCGCCCCCGCTCTCTCCGAACGGCGGTCGACCGAGCGAGTCCTTGCGCTTCGACGAGCGCGGCGAGTCGACGACGCGAACCCGGCGCTCGGCCACGGCGGGCTCGGCTGAACGACCGGCTGCTTCACCGCGCTTCGCGCCCTCCTTCCGGGGCGACGGCGCCAGCTCCGGAACGACCGGAGCGCGCGGCGCGCGGGTGGCGACGACCGAGCGGTCGCGCCATTCGCGCGGCGGGCGGCGCCCCACTTCGTTCGAGGGCGTCAGGCTCTCGCGCGCGGGCCGCAGTTTCAGGTCGCCGGCGACCGGCCTGAAATCTTCGGCCCGAACCGATTCGATGCGCCCGCTCTTGACGGAACCGCGACCGAAGTGTTTGCGGTCCATCGCGGTGAACGCGTGGCGCCGTTGGGCGTGTTCGTGGCGGTGGACGTCGTTGATGTGGACCACGGTGTTGTGCCTGATGACGACGTTGTTCACCACCCGCGGACCGCCCCAGCCGGCCCAGTGGCCGCGGCTCCGGAAATTCCTCGAGCCCCACCACGGGAAGAGCGGCTCGCCCCAGCCGAGGGCGACCCAGCCGATCGGGCCGCCGACGGAGAGCCCGACCGAGAAGCCGCCGCCGTAGAAGGCCACTAGAGCGGGCGCGTAGTAGGGCCGCGCCACGATCGGACCGGGCGCCCAGCCCCAGTAGCCCGACACGTAGACCCAGCGTCCGTAGTGGTAGGGCGCCCAGCCCCACGGCGCTGCGTCGACCCAGGTCCAGCCGTAGAAGCCGTCGTAGATCCAACGCCCGGTGGTGTAGGGTGCCCAGCCTGCGCGGACTCGCGAGGGCACCCAGATCGCACCGTAGGTCGGCACCACCCGCCAGGAGCCATACTGGTCGAGGTCGTGCGCGCCGTACACGCCCGCGGGCACATAGCGAGCACTGACCGCGTCGAGCTGGCGATCGGTACGGGCGTAGTTCCAGCGATCCCAGCCATCGAGCTCCGGCGCGGCGTAGGTCTCGATCTGCGGTTCATCGATTCCCGTGATCACGACCTGCTCGCTCGCCGCGAGCGCCGACGACGCGCCCTGCGCGAGGGTGACGAACGCCGCTCCGCCGCGACGCGTGATGAAGGTGGTGGCATCGTCGTGGACCTCGACGCGGTAGTAGCCGCTGCGCTCGATGGTGAAGGCGGCATTCGGCGTGTTGATCTCGAAAGTCTGGTTCGCTTCCACGGCGCGCAGATCGAGAGAGACGGTCCCCGAGGTGACGCGAAGCTGCAGGTAGTCGGGCTCGAGACCGGTCAACCCGAGCTCGGTGTCCTCGCCGGCCCGCATGAAGGCCCGCGGCCCGATCTGGACCTCGAGGTCCGAATCAGCTGAAGCGTACAGCTCGTCACCCGATTCGAGGGGCGTGTTGAGGCTGGCCGGAACCCAGTCGGAGGCGCCGGGGCGGAAGAACGAAATCTCGCCGTCGAGATACGACAGCCTCGGCGGTGTGCGTTCGAAGCCCAGCGCCTCGTCGTCGGCGGCCACGGCGGGGCAGACGACGGAAGCGAAGCCCACGAACGCGAGGAGGGGGACCCAGCCCGGATTGCTGCGCGACATTGCCTGTCTCCTGTCGGGCAGCGCGGAGCCTGGAAGGTCCGCGCCACGCTCGCGCTGGACGGCGATCCGGCCAACGCGTGACTTGAATCGTACCCGAGCGCCGAATCCGCGCTCGTCCGAAGCAGCCCTGTGCTTCCGACGACTTGGACGCAGGTTCGCGGGGAATATTCGACGGCGCCGCCCGCGAGACGGCGGGCGAGAACGGCCGCGAGCAGCGAAGCCCGTCTGTGGACGCGTTTCGATTGACGTTGAGCGGCGACCGGGTTTATGGTGATTCCACAACGTCCCAAGCGAAATTGGCTGCCGGCAGGTTCACGATTCGCTTCCGTTCGGACCCGACATTCAGGAGCCTCGTCATGATTCGACCGCTTCGACTCCAACTCTTCTTCACCGCACTCGCCCTGACCGGACTCCCGGCCCCCGGCCCCGCGCGTGCCGACAGCCAGCTATATGGGGATGCCGAGTTCGTCTGCGTCGGCTCGAAGCAGGCCGCGGCGGGCGCCTATGCCAAGGCGACCCTGGAGGCCTGGAGTCGATGGGACCGGAGCGGCGACGCGGCCGCGCGCGACGCCGAGCTGCTGCGAGCGACGAGCAAGCTCGCCCATCAATTCGAGGTCGCGGAGGCCGACTCCTCGGAAGCCGGCGTCGACTGTGTCGCCCAGACCGAGAGCGCGAGCGAAATGGCAGCCCGGATCGACGCTTCCGTGCTCGCCATCGTCGGCGAGATCAACGACGGTCTCGACCTGACGAATCGCGACGATGCGAACTGCGGCGCCGATCTGCTGAAGGCCGCGGCGCTGAAGATCCACAGCTTCCTGAACGCAGAGGCCAAGCACACGCGAGAGGTGCCTGCCGGAGGCCTGGCGTACGAGCGCGACCGCGAGCAGACGCGCGCCGGCGAGAAGTTCGGCGCGGCGTGGGCGCGCGCAGAATGCCCGACCGCCGCCGACGCGTCCGACATCGGCGAGCGAATCGACGCGCTGAGCGTCGATGTCGTCTTCCACACAGTGGTGTCACCCCAGCTCGACGCGACGGAATTCCAGCCGGTGTCGCCGACCGGCCCGGTCGAATACGAAGGCCGAATCATGGAGGCGCGCTGCGGCTTCGACGACGACCCGGACTACCACTTCTTCGTCAAGCGCGGCTCGGTCAACAAGCTCGTGATGTACTACCAGGGCGGCGGCGCCTGCTGGGAGAACCTGACCTGCAGCATTCCGGTGTGCAAGGATAGCGCCGATCCGGTGGCCGACGACCCCGACAACTTCGTCGGAGGCTTCAGCGATCTCGCGAACCCGAACAACCCCTTCAAGGACTGGAACATCGTCTTCGTCACCTACTGCACCTGTGACATCCACTTCGGCGATATCGATCAGACCTACACCGGACCGTTCCCGCCCATCAACGTCAGTCACCGCGGCTACCAGAACGCCAAGATCGTCGAGAAGTTTGCGCGGGAGAACTTCCTGAATCCGGACGTCGTATTCGTCACCGGGTCGAGCGCCGGCGGCTACGGCGCCCTCTTCCACGGGCCGCTGCTCCGCGAAGTCTGGCCACTCGCCGAATTCAACGTCCTCGGCGACGCCAGCAACGGCGTGATCACCAAGAGCTTCCTGCAGAACGAATTCAACAACTGGAACTTCACCTCCAACCTGCCGTCCGACGTTCCCGGGGTGATCGAGTCGATCACCAGTGGCGAGGGGATGGTCTCGTTCATCGAGGCGGTCGCCGATTACTACCCCGAGAGCACGTTCGCGAACTACACGACCGCTTACGACGGGGGCTCCGGGGGGCAGACCGGCTTCTACAACGTGATGCTCAACAACAACAACCCGGCGGCTGCCCTCAGCTGGTGGCAGGGCTCCTGTCAGTTCAACCAGGTCATGGTCGATCAAGCTCACGACACCGCCGCTCGCGCGCCGTCCAACTATCGCTACTACATCGGCGCCGGCTCGCGACACACGATGTACGGCAGCGACAAGGTCTACACCGATCAAGCAGGGGGCGCACAGCAGACCATCGTCGATTGGGTGAGGGACATGATCGACTTCGACCCGTTGGCCTCGCCGGCCGGCGACTGGCAGAACGTCGAGTGCGCGGAATGTCGGGCCCTGCGCCCGGGTGATCCGAGCCCCCCGGTGATCCCGACGCCGCCGTTCTTCAACGTATTCGGAAATACCGCAATCCTCTGCCCGGCACCTTGAAGGCGCGCGAGCTTGGGGGGTGCCTGCCGCTCCCTGATCGGCTGACGGTCGCGGCACGCACTCCCCAAGCTCGCGCAACCATCGCAGGACTTCTTCAGCACCCGGCTAGAGCGTCGACGAGAAGGTCGAAGGCGACGGTGGAATCCACTCCCGCCAATCGTCGTCGTCGACACCCGAAGACGCTACTCACTCCGCCGCTGCTTGCTCCGTTCCTGCTGCGCGCGCCGGGCTTCGCCGGCGCGGCGCAGCTCTTCGGCGCGTTCGGGATCGATTCGCGCGTAGCGATCCTTCCAGTCGGAGCCTCCGCTCCATGCGAAGGGCACTTGCACGGTCGTGCGGGGCAGCGTGGCGGATTCCAGCAGGTCGAGCGCATGGTCGACGATGGCTCGCTGCGTGCTGCCATCGCCGGGCGCGCCGAACGGATTGCCGAGCGGGAAGTCGCTGAAGAGAAAGCGCGGAACGCCGCATTCTTCGACGATGTCCCGCGCAGACCCGACGATGACGGTGGGAATGCCGCCGGCTTCCAGGTGTCGGGCGACCAGACTCACGGTCTGGTGGCAGACCGGTCAGAGCGGGACCAGGAGCGCGATGTCGACCCCGTCGGCGCGACAGCGCGCGAGGATTTCCGGAGCGTCGCGTTCGACGGTCCGGCGCTGGCTGTAGTCGGTCGGTACGCCGTGAAAGCGCCTGGCCACGCTCCCGATGCGTCCGTTGCTCGCGGCGGCGCGCACGTGCGTGAGGGGCAGGAAGGAGTCGACGTCGTCGGTGTGGGTCGTTTCCTTGTCCCAGGCGAGGTCGTCGGTGTAGAGCCGCTCGGGAGTCACCGCCGTCTCGCCGCTCCACACCTCCTTGCCGCCGCGCAGTACGCCCTCCTTCACCTCCCGTGGGCGGAATGCGCTCGCGGTGGTGACGAGGGTGAGGCGACTCTCCGCGAGCGGCTTCGCCGGCCGGGTGAACGGTACCTCGGAATGGTGCGCCCAGCGGTAGGGCTCGTCGTAGCCCTGGGCGGCGTAGAAATCGCGGGTGCGATCGATGTAGGAGACGAATGTGCGGTGGGTGATCGGATCGTCCATCCGGATAGCATACGCGTCCAACCGCTCGAGTCGAAAGACCCCGGGGTCGGTCGGGTCGCACCCGTGCGTTCGAAGCCGGGCTGGGATAGCGTCGGCTCCAGGCAAGAGGAGGGCGGAATCCCATGCGGAGAGCCCCCGGGTGATCGCCGGGGCGTGCACCGCGCGCTGAACCAGCCCGCGTCGGGCTCCTCATGTGCGTTCGGCCGCATCGGAGACGTGCAATGATCCGCCAGCGTCTTTTCCTTCTCGTCCCGGTGATCTGCTCGGCGGTGTTCGCCGCGTGCTTCGATTCCGGAACGCCCGAAGCGCCCGCGGTCGCCGAGGCGGAGCCGAGCAAGCCGGCGGCTCCCAGCGTCGACGCCGCCCGCATCGTCGGCGCCGATGCGGCTCCGGGCGAGTGGCTCACGCATGGCCGCACGTACGGCGAGCAGCGCTTCAGCCCGCTCGATCGGGTGAACGCGAGCAACGTCGCCGAACTCGGTATCGCCTGGTACGCGGATCTGCCCACGCTGCGAGGCATCGAGACTACGCCGCTCGTCGCGAACGGCCGGCTCTACGCGACGGCGTCGTGGGGGCACGTGCTCGCCTACGATGCGCGCAGCGGCGAGCTGCTCTGGCACTTCGACCCGCGGGTGTCGAAGGACTATGCCGGCCACGCCTGCTGCGACGTCGTGAATCGCGGCGTCGCACTCTGGGGCGACAAGGTGATCGCCGCGAGCATCGACGGCCGACTGCGCGCGCTCGACCGCGACACCGGCGCGGTGGTCTGGGAGGTCGACACGCGGCTGAACGACACCGATTCGTACACGATCACCGGTGCGCCGCGCGTGGTGAACGGCAAGGCGATCATCGGAAACGGCGGCGCCGAGATGTCGGTGCGGGGCTACGTGACGGCGTACGACGCCGAGACGGGAGAGCAGGTGTGGCGTTTCTTCACGGTGCCGGGCAATCCCGAGCTCGGATTCGAGGACGGGACGCAGGAGTGGATCGCCTCGACCTGGACCGGCCGATGGTGGGAGAACGGCAAGGGCGGCGGAACGGCCTGGGACTCGTTCGCGTTCGACCCCGAGCTGAACCTGCTCTACATCGGCGTCGGAAACTCCGCGACGTGGAATCGCAAGCTCCGGAGCCCCGGCGGCGGCGACAACCTCTTCGTCTCGTCGATCGTCGCCGTGGACGCCGACACCGGCGCGTACCGCTGGCACTACCAGACCACGCCCGGTGACCAATGGGACTACACCGCCACCCAACACATGATCCTCGCCGAGCTCGACTGGAACGACACGCCGCGCCAAGTGCTGATGCAGGCGCCCAAGAACGGCTTCTTCTACGTGCTCGACCGGGCGACCGGCGAGCTGCTCGCGGCCGACAAGTACATGCCCGTCACCTGGGCGAGCCACGTCGACATGGAGACGGGGCGGCCGGTCGAGGCCGAGTCCGTGCGCAAGACCGGGGAGCCGCAGCCGATCGTCCCCGGTCCGAGCGGCGCGCACAATTGGCACCCGATGTCGTACAGCCCCGACACCGGCTACGTCTACATCCCGGCGAAGGTCTCGAGCGGCGTCTACCAAGACGATCTCGAGATGACCGAGCGCAAGACCATCTGGCACGTGAACTACGCGGTGTCGAAGTTCGTCACGCTGCCCGACGAGGTTCCGGCCGAGGCGCGCGGGCCGATCGGCCGCGAGGCGGCGGCCGGCATCCTGATCGCCTGGGATCCCGTTTTGAAGCGGGAGATCTGGCGGGTCGACCGCGGCTTCTACTCGGGCAGCGGCCTGCTCTCGACGCACGGCAACCTGGTCTTCCAGGGCGACCTCGCCGGCATGTTCAAGGCCTTCAGTGCGGACACGGGCGAGGAAGTCTGGTCGTACGACGTGCAGGGCGGGATCATGGCCTCGCCCATCAGCTACGAGCTCGACGGCGAGCAGTACGTGGCCGTCGCCCAGGGCTGGGGCGGAGAGAGCAGCCTGCCGTTCGGCGTGATCAGCGGGCCCCAGCAGATGGTGAACATCAGCCGCCTGCTCGTCTTCAAGCTCGGAGCCGACGGCGCGCTGCCGGTCATCGCGACCGAGGAGCAGGTGCTGCCCGCGCACTCGCTCGCCGCGGCGCCGCGCGAGCGAATCGAGCAGGGTCTCCGCCTCTACGACAGCTACTGCGTCTATTGTCACGGCGGCAACGCGGTGAGCGGCGGAATCGTGCCCGACCTGCGCTATCGCATCGGCGTGCTCGAGCCCGTGTGGAGCGCCGTCGTGCTCGACGGCTCACTCGCCGTGAACGGCATGCCGGGCTGGCAGGAGTTTCTCACGCCCGACGAGGCCGCTGCGATCAAGGATTACGTCGCGCACGAGGCCCGACTGGGCCACGAACGGGGTGAGAGACGGCTCGTGCGCCGCTCTGGAAACCCTGCGCGATCCCCCACCCGGCTGCTTCTTTCGCCAGATCGCCGCGGAATGCGCTAGATTGCGCGCCCCGAGACAAGGGCGCCCGTAGCTCAGTTGGATAGAGCATCGGCTTGCGGAGCCGAGGGTCGCACGTTCGAGTCGTGCCGGGCGCGCCATTCTCCCGCGAAAATCAATGGGTTCGAGCGAAGCGGCGCTCGCGATCGGACGCCCCGGCGGAGCCGGCGTCGGGATCGCGTCGCCGCGCCCTGCCCCGCCGCAGGCCGAGCAGCGAGAGCAGCGCGAGCCCGCTGCCGAGCTGGACCAATGCGCTGGGCTCGGGAACCGGGACCACCGCCATGCCGCCCAGCGTCAGCTCCTCGATCACGACGAGCGCCTCGGTGGCCGCGGTCGCGGGGTCCATGACGTCGAATTCGCTGCGGCCGATCTCGGCTCCCTGGCGGTAGAGGGTGTCGGTCAGGGCGTCGTAGGCGAGCGCGGACGGCCGGCGGAAATTGTTGTCGACGGTGGTCGTGTTCGGGCAGGCGCCGTTCGAGCAATCGAGCCCGATGCGGTGGAGGCCCGTACCGGTCGAGCCGTAGAGGACTCCCGCGTTGCTGTCCCAGGCGAGGCCCTGGACGCCGTCCGTCGTGATCAGCGCGTTGAGCTCGCCGTATTCGCTCGTGGAGGCGTCGCCCGGGTCGATTTCGAACAGCATGCTGATGCAGGTGTTCCCCGAGCTGCAATTGAAGGGATTCCCGAAGATCTCCGCGTCGCGCTGGATCGCGAACAGCCGGTCGCCGGTCGGGTCGTAGGCGAGTGCGGAGACTTCGGTGTAGGGCAGCGTGCCCACGGTCGCGAGCAGCGCACCCGTGCTCGGGTCGAGGGTGTGGAGTTGGTCGTTGCCGACGGCCTGGGGCGCGACGGCAAAGACGACGTCGCG
>Ga0210064_1000222_pt1 | contig 27455 bp, 26 predicted proteins | sample Muzzi_CordC_D2_FD_185531 | JGI IMG/M metagenome (GOLD analysis project Ga0210064, IMG submission 185531) | Wetland microbial communities from San Francisco Bay, California, USA, that impact long-term carbon sequestration - Muzzi_CordC_D2 (SPAdes) | ecosystem: Environmental > Aquatic > Marine >... | reverse complement strand
TCTTTTCCGAAAGTCTGAACATCCATATAGAAAAAGGTGATTTCGGTCTCCGGCTGTCTCTCCTTGACCAGCCTTGCCATACGCAGCGCCGAACCGCAACATACCTTTGAGCACCACAGATGATTCAGCTTGGCATCTCTGGAGCCCACACATTGTATGAAGGCAATTTGTTCCGGTGGTTTGTTATCGCCCGGCTTTTTTACCCATCCGGTCCGTTTAATCATCCCTTCCAGTTCGAGACCGGTAACCACATTTTTAAAACGCCCGTACCCGTAAGGTTTGTCTTCGGGGTTATAGGGTTGAAATCCAATGGCAATTAATACGGCATCTGCCTCAATGGGTTGTTCCGATGCGTTTTTGTCCAGATCAACGGCTGTTTCAGGGCATTCATCCTTGCATATGGTGCAGGATTGATCTTTGAAATAAAGGCATCTTTCCTTGTTGACCGCATAAAAGGGATGGTTGTTTTTGGAAAAACCCTGAAGAATCGCCCTGTCGACCGGGCATCGGTCAAGACACAGCCCGCAGTTGATGCACTTTTCGCGATCAATATACTGAGGTCCTTGGCGAATACTTGCTGAAAATTGACTGTTTTTAGATATGTTTTGTACCTGGCTCCCGGTCAATATTTTGATGTTCGGGCGAGAAACCGCGCTTTGTAATTTTTCTTCCACCATGCATGCGCCGCAATTAACGCAGGTATTATGAATGGCCTTGCAAGCATAGCTTATGGCGTGCCCGCCAATAAAGTCCGATTTTTCAACCAAATCAACATGGATACCTAAATTGGCGAATTCAATCGCCGCAGAAAGACCTGCCACGCCGCCACCGATAATCAGAACATTTTTATCTGCCATTTAGAAGGACTCCCCATTTAAATGTAAAAGCAAAAAAAATATCGCAAATCAAGAACAAAAGACCGCTTCATCAAACAGACCCGTGGGTTTTTTATAACCCGGCACTTTAAAGCCGATATTATCTGTTGACATAATTAAATGATGACTCGACTTTTTCAAAAAGATGTGTTCTTTCTAAAGTTACTATATGAGCTCTCGGAGAGTTTTTTTTAGATCCTTAATTATTAGCCCCCGGCTCTAACAACCTACGCCCCGGAGAGCGGAATGGATGATCTTTTTTTTAAGCGGGTGCTGTTTGACCCGCCTGCCACGTAAGGCACGAGCGGGCAGGGTGGCATATGGAGAGCTGATCTTGGGGCATATGTCTTTTAACATCTTCCATCTGTTCTTCCAGCTCTTTAATACGCTGCTATAGTTTTTCCATTTTTTCCCCATGATTTCTAACTTCAATACATCTTATTTTTTGAATTTTTAACCGCATAAAATAAAGCACGAAAACACAAAACATCTAATTTCTCTGTGTTTTCGTGCTTTAACAATAGAAATATCCCTAATACACAAAAACCGCATCCGCCTCAATGGCTTCAACCGTTAATGCACCGGCAGCCGTTGTCTCGGAACCTTCAATCAGGTCGGTCGATTCATTGATGTTACGTTCCTTGATGCAGGGAACACACACTTTCAGCTCACCACCTAAATCCATGAAGTCTTTTACGAGTTTGGCAAGCGGCGGAAAGCCGCCGGGCGGCAGCATATTCTCCGCATATCCCTTTTTCGCCAGGTATACGCCTTCGCCTTGTAATACCACTATCGCTTTGACATCCATGGCCAGGGCAGCGTTGGCCATTACAAAAGGCATGGCCGCTTTTTCAGGATTTCCGCTTGCATGCGTACAAAAGTACATGATTTTTTCTTGTTTTTCGCTCATAGTTCTTCTTACCTCCTTTTTTATTTAGTTTTAGTTAAATATATCTCTCGATCAACGTTGACAGATCTTCGACATTTGCACCGGTTTTTCTAATGTTCCCCAGGCAGACGGGACACATGGCAATAATCGGAAGTCCGGTGGATTGTAATTCTTCAACTCTTCGATCCAACACCTCTTTGGACAGTTTGGGAGATATGGATTCTGCCGGACCTCCGCAACAGTTCGTGAATTCTCCTGAATTTCTCACGTTGACACATTCGATATCAAGTTTTCCCAGGACCTTCTGCGGTACATCCGATAGTTCAAGGTATCTGCCGTAAAAACAAGGATCATGAAGCGTAACACGACGGGAACCGTTATTTGATGTAATATCGATTAGTTCAAAATATGTTTTTATTTCAAAACGTTCGCCGGTGTATTTGGGATAAAGCACTTTCAGTGCATATGTGGTATGCGGGTCCACCGTGATAATTTTTTTGATTCCCGCTTTTTTCAAGTTGGCGGCGACAAATTTGGCGTGTTGAACAAAACCTTCCTGATCTCCCAAGTCATAAAGGAGAATGCCGCTGTAATCATCCAACTCAGGTCTATAACCAAAGTCAACATTCGATTTCTGTAAAATCTTAACGATATTCTGTAAAATCTGACTTGATCTTTTCTTTTCTTTTCCGGATGTCATTAAAGCAAGCCCGACCCCTGAAAGTAATTTCGGAATGTATTTCGTGTAGGGCAAATAATTCACCCAACCACTATCTTCATAACGTTCCAGATAGTGTGTTGTTTTATCGATATAGGGCAAAAACTGATACATCAGGCCGGTAAAGAGCAACGCATCACCATCACGGTCTAGGGTTGTATTTTTCCACCAGGTGTTGGCCATGAATTTCGGAATCCCGAACGGACTTTTGGTCTTTTTGACATTGTCGGCTATCAGATCAATCATATCTTTCGGGTTGTACATTTCAGGACCTCCTCCAATTGGCGACAACATAACGTTTCAGCCCCAGAATAACTTCGCCGGGATCGGCTTCCCGCGGACACGTCCGGGTGCAGAGTCCGCAATGCAGGCAGCGCCAGAGTTCTTGAGCATTTTCAAGAATGCGATCCATTGCACCGATTTGAATATAGCGAATCATTTTTCGGGGAAAATGCTCGTATATCAGCGGGCATATGGCAGCACAGGTTCCGCAGTTAAAGCATTCCAGGGCCGTGTTTTCGCCGTAACGTTCCATCTCTTCGGCAAAATTGGGATTAATTAACGTCATCCTCATGTCTCCTTAAAAAGGGGTCAAAGAGTTTCGACTGAATCGATGGAGCGCCCTGCTTATTCAGCAGTTTTTTCAACCTCGGCTTCAGCCAACACATACCGAAAATAACCGTTGTTTTTTTCCCCTTCTATGATGTTTCCGTATTTTTTCAGCGTCGCCAGATACCATAGGACCTTGTCCGAAGGTATCCCGGCGGCCTCGGATATTTCCGGCACAGTTGCCGATTGATTTTCAAGATGTCCCTTTATGGCTTTTAGTATTGTTTTCTGTTCTTTAACCATCGCGGAAGTCTTAATGACCCATTCCTTTCGCTCGCTGAGCAGCTTTCTCATGGCCTCTTTTTTCTTCTTTTTAATTTCGTATTTCATCAACATGGTCATTGGAAAATCCTAACATAAATTTTCGGGATGCATTCAAGCTGCAACCTCTTGGGAGACAATGGCGTCCACCATGGCCTCGTATTGTTTTAACGTCCACCCATTCACATCGATGGCATTTTCAGGACAAACCGCAACACAGGCGCCACACCCCGTGCAGAACGCCGGCTTTACCTGGGCCCGATGAACCTTTTGTCCGTCGATTTGCATTTCTACCAAACAAAGCGCTCCGTCACTCAAACAGGCTTCAACACAGGCGCCTGTACCCTGACATTTTTGAATATCGACTTCCGCCACAAAAGGATCGAGTTCCACATAACCTCGACTCAATAGTGCTGCAGTTTTGACAGCAGCGGCGGCAGCACCGTTACACGCTTCGCCGACATCCATAGGCGCCTGGCAGGTCCCTGCCAGAAAAATACCGGAAACGGGCAGTTCCACCGGTCGCAGTTTGGGATGAACTTCCAGTAAAAACCGGTCCGCACCAACCGGGAGTTTCATCATATCTACAATCTCAGATACATTGTTCGGCTCCACCCCTGTGGCGAGAACCACAAGGTCAACAGGCACTTCAACCTCTTCGCCAAACGTCAATTTATCCTTTGCTCTGACCAGAAGAGGGAATTCATCCGAATAGCCATTTTTTAAAATCTCCGGAGCCTCTTGGGCTTCAAAGCGGATAAAAACAATACCGTTGCCGGATGCCTGATCGTAAAGTTCTTCCTGGCCCCGACCATAGGTCCGTATGTCCCGATAAAACTCGAAAACCCGGGTTTCCGGATAAGTTTCGCATATGATGTTCGCAGCATTTAAGGTGGCACTGCAACAGGTCCGTGAACAGTATTCGTTCAGGTTTCCTGATGCATCTTCAGGATGAATGCCCGGAATCTGACGACTTCCCACACAGTGAATCATGGCCACACTTTTTATTTTTCGACCGTTGATCTTAAACAAACTCCCGTCGGTCTTGTTTTCAGATATATTTCGAATTAAATCGGAAAGTGTAATCACTTCTTTGAATTCGCCATAACCGTACTCCCCCTGATACGGAGAATAGGATTTAATTCCCGTTGCCAGAACGATGACTCCGGTATCAATGATAAATTCTTCTGTTGCTTCGGGAATGAATCCTGCATAAACGCCGGCAAAGGGAATAAACTCACCGGCTTTCATATCGGACATATTGAATTGTTTCAGTTTTTCCTGATATGCTGCTGATTCCGGAGGCTGTTTTATGATGCCCAATTTGAAATTGCCCACATACCCTTCGAATGTCTTCACCGCCGCGCAGGTATGAACGGTAATGGACGCATCATTCAACACACGGCCGGTAAGATTTGAAATAAGATCGGCAGCAGTGTCGCTTGTGGGAGCAACTTTATCCAAAAGAGCCAGTTGGCCGCCTAAAAAAGGTGATTTTTCGACAAGGGCAACTCGAATCCCGAGATCGGCCAGATCTATGGCCGTCCGAAGACCTGCAATTCCACCTCCAATGACGGTGGCATGGGGCACGGCATTTACGCGGATAGGTTCGAGGGGTTTGAGATGACCTGCTTTTGCTGTTGCCGCTGAAACCAGTACCGTTGCTTTATCCGTGGCATTTTCACCGTGGTGCACCCAGCTGACCTGCTCTCTGATGTTGGCATGCTCATAAATATAGGGGTTTGCGCCGGCTCTGGATATCGCGTTTCGGAAGGTCATTTCATGAAGGCTGGGTGTACAGGAGGCCACCACAACCCGGTCGACGATACCATTTTTCAGATCCTTCATGATCATTTCCTGTCCGGGATCCGAGCACATAAACATGTTGGTTCTGGCCACCGCAACTCCTGGAATTTTTTCAGCCCGACCACGAACCGCCTCGACATCCACATGATCGGATATATTGCCGCCGCAGTAGCAAATGTATACGCCGACTTTTTCTTCTCTTTTTTCTGTTTTCGGTTCAGACGACATGCATTTCTCTCCTGATTTCAGAGGTCGAACAAACATTATGCAGCATGGTTTCTGCGCATTTTCCACAAATACTTTGACGCTTCCATGGCGGCAGCACCGGCTTCGGTAATGGTATCCACAATATCTTTGGGACCGGCCGCGACACCGGCTGTAAAAACACCTTCCATATCTGTCAGGGTGGGTGAAATTTTGGGTTGGATGGTTTTAATAAAACGATCTGTTGCGGCCGAAACCGGACAAACGCCTTCGGGATTCCAACCCGGTATGATTCCCATCGAAAGTACCACCAAATCATGATCTGCCGTGGCCACGCCTTCACCATCCTGGGCTTCATATCGCAAGGTAACACGGCCGTTTTCACCGGCATCGATAAAGGCCACTTTTGCCTTAACAAATTCGATTCCCATGGCTTTGGCATTTTGATAAAATTGCTCATACCCTTTCCCGAATGCACGAATGTCCATGTAATAGATAACGATATCCGCCAACGGCAGCGAACCGGACAAAAGCATAGCCTGCTTGATGGCGTACATGCAGCAGACTCTCGAACAATATGAAACCCCCATGCTTTTATCCCGCGAACCGGCACATTGAACGTAGGCAATGGAATCCGGCTCCATCCCGTCTGACGGCCGCAAGACCCGATTATAAGGTCCGTGCGGCGCCAGAAGCCGTTCCATTTGAAGGGCATCAATCACATTGGGGATTTTTCCCATACCGTACTGTGGTGTGTTTTCAACAGGCGTCAGCTCAAAACCGGTTGCCAGAATGGCTGTTTTGGCGTTTATCGTAAAATCGATGGGTTTCTGAAAATAATCGATGGCCTCTGTAGGGCAGACCTTTTCACATTTTCCACAAAGCATGCAATGTTCAACATCTATCAAGGCAATTTGGGGAATGGCATTTGAAAATGGAATATAGACGGCTTTGCGTGCGGAAAATCCACCCTGTTCTTTATCACTGACATACACCGGACATCCATACTCGCACCGACGGCAGCCAATGCACTTTTCCTGATCCACATACCGTGACTGCTGGGTTACAGCGGCGGTAATGTCTTTTCCATTGCGCTTCAATGATAAAAGATCACAATAGGTAAACAATGTGATATTTTCATGATGAGCTGCTTCCGCCATTTTGGGAGTGGTGATACAGCTTGAACAGTCGAGCGTGGGAAAGACCTTGGAAAGACGGATCATTTTGCCTCCGATAGAGGCGTCTTTTTCCACCACCGCCACTTTAAAATTCTGGTCCGCCAAGTCGATGGCAGCCTGTAATCCGGCAATACCACCGCCCACGACAAGGGCATCAAAATTCAATACTTGATTCGATTCCATACATTTCTCCCAATTGTCATTCGGAAAGAGAATACAGCATCTGCCGTTCAAGCCATCTCTTTATATTCAGGAGGTCCGATTTCCTCGATAAGCGCATTCATGTCATTCACTTCTTTGAGAAACGGCCGATTGCAGACGGTGCAGATGGCCGTCAGTCGAAGCCTTCGAGTATCCAGATTCCTCTCCTTCATCATTTTATAAATCCGGTCTACTCTCTTCGCCAACGCATGGTAAGCCCCTTCATAGGGACACTCTTCGCCGCAGGACATGATCAAGATCCCGCTGATCCCTTTCTTGAAACAGTCCAAATAAAAGTGTTCCGGAAAGAGTACGGGCGAACGAACCCTTAGAATGTAGGTGTTGGCGGGATATGAAGAATGCGCTTGCCCCACCGAATTTGCGCCAGGATAGGCACAGGTTTCTGTCGCCAGAATTAGGATCTTTCCGTTGGGGTTTCTCTGGGATGACATATTTTTACCTATTTTTTTCTTCGAACATAGTGTTTGTCATATCCGTCGACCTCCAGAAAACCGAGATACTCATGCCCTACCTTTTTCGACCATGCAGGAACATCAAGCCGGGTGCCGGAATCATTTGAAAATATTTCCAGAATTTCACCGACTTTTACTTTACCGATTCCTTTTTTTGCTTCTAAAAGCGGTCCGGGACAGGCGCTTCCTCTTGCATCTGCCGTACCTGCTGCTTCAATGGTGCTTAAATCTATATCTGACATAATTACCTCCTTTTTAAATAATTTTAGTTTAGCCGCTCAAAGCGACTGTTTTAATTCTCCTTCCTCAAACAGATACAGTAACAATTTCCATCTTCTTGCGTATCGACCACGGTGTAATGAACCGTATGCAGAACCTTAAAAATCTCTTTTCGTGTTTTGGGATCTTCTCCCGTCACCTGCAACATATCTCCGGGTTTCATATCCCTAAATGCCTGGGTTACTTTAAGAAACGCAAAGGGTGTAATGGCTTCCCTAAGATCAAATTTATGCTTTATTTTTGTTTCCAATCCTTCACCTATATCGTTTTCTTTTCCTTTTGTGCAAAGTTGATGCCAGTGTTTATGCTGCTCGAGTGTACGGATTCAGGAAGTGCGCTCCCCATGAATATGCACACTTAATTTGCCTGAAAAGTTTATCGGTTAAAACGGCCGGCTATAATTTTCACTTGCAATGTCGGTGTTAAATTGTTAAGAAAATCTCTTAACATATGTTAAGCCTTAACAGGAGAAATTAACATGTTTGAGCAAGAACTGAACGAATACTGGAAAACCGTGGTGGATACCATCCAGGACGGCATCATGATCGTCGATAAAGCCGGAACCATTGTCTCGGCGAACAAGGGTTTCGAAAATATAACCGGTTATAACCAGGAAGATATCATCGGGAAATCTTGTTCCACTTTAAACTGCAATAAATGTGACGCTGCCAGAGAAAAGCGGGGAAATCATTGGTGTGTTTTATTTCGAACCGGTGCTGTAAAAATGAGCAGATGTGCCATACAAAGGGCGGATGGGAGTTACATCCATGTCTTAAAAAACGCCTCTCTGTTTCACGATAAGAACGGGGAAATAATCGGTGCAGTGGAGACACTCACAGATATTTCGGAACTACTGAAAAAAGACACCCAGATCGAGGCGTTTCGCAGAGAGTTGATTTCCAGAGACGGTTTTCATGGCATTCTCGGCGATTCAACGGCCATGCATAAAGTTTTTGATTTGATAACCAATGCAGCACGTTCAGATGCACCGGTGATTATATATGGTGAAAGCGGCACAGGGAAAGAGCTTGTGGCCGCTGCAATTCACAATACCGGCGCCAGGAAAAGGAAACCCTACCTTAAAGTGAACTGTGCTGCACTCAATGAGTCTTTACTGGAAAGTGAGCTATTCGGCCATGTCAAAGGCGCATATACCGGTGCATTTCAAAACAGGGAAGGCCGGTTCGAGGCTGCCCAAGGCGGAGATATTTTTTTGGATGAAATCGGCGATTTACCCCTTTCAACTCAAGTCAAGCTGCTGAGAGTTCTTGAAGAAAAGGTCATCGAACGGGTGGGAGACAATCGGCCGGTTCATATTGACGTTCGTATCATATCCGGCACCAATCGAAACTTAAAAAAGCTCGTGGAATCAGGTTTGTTCAGGAAAGATTTGTTTTACAGAATCAATGTCATCCCAATCGTTATCCCCCCTTTGCGAGAGAGACGCAGCGACATCCCCCTTCTGGCAGAATCTTTTTTTCGAAGGATCCGGCTAAAAAATGACAAAAATATCGATGCCATCAGCAACCCGGCCATGGAAGCCTTAATGAATTATTCGTGGCCGGGAAATGTAAGGGAATTAAAAAGCGCCCTGGAATATGGTTTTGTCACCTCTAACGGTTCTGTGATTGGACCTCAACACCTGCCGCCGGATGTTTTTCTGAACCATAAAGCTGATCCAATTGATGAAAAAACCAGCCCCAATCGTGATGAGATTCAAAAAAATCGGTTAATAGACGCCCTTGAACAGACCGGTGGCAATCAAACCAAAGCTGCGCGTATTTTAGGAATCTCCCGTATCACCGTGTGGAACCGGATGAAAAAATACGGGATAAAACCGATTCGAAAATTCGCCGAAAGTGCATCTTAACAAGATTGATACTAAATTTGCTTTTTACTTTATCGGGGGTTAAACTTGGCATTACCCCCATTGTCATATTTCCCATTACTCTTCTGTTGACCGGCCCTGTGATTTCATTCTTGCAGGGCCGATCTAATTTTTTTATACCATTTCATCTTCTCCTTTCAGATTTAAGATGCCCATTAAATTTAGTCCATTAATCGACAACGGGCATTCACTGCATCGTCTGATTTTTTGTCACCTTAATAAATTTTATAGACTTGGCACAGATATTGTAATCTATCAAAGTTTAAGAAGGTGCAATCATTATGAAATGTCCTCACTGTCAATTCGACAACCCTGAAAAGATGAATTTCTGCGGTAAATGTGCAAGCCCCCTGACTGTGGCCTGTCCGGCCTGCGGGCATCAAAATTTAGAAACGGCTAAATTTTGTACACAATGTAAGGGGAAAATTGCCCACACAGATGTTGTTCCCGCTTATGCCAACAGATCTGAACTGGAATATACACCCCGGTTTCTGTTGGAAAGGGCATTTAAATATAAAAGCACCATGATTGGTGAACGAAAACTGGTATCTGTGTTGTTTGCAGATGTGGCTGCTTTTACGACCATTGCGGAAAAGCTGGACCCTGAAGACGTTCACGAAATTATGGATGGCTGCTTTGGAATTTTAGGCCAGGAAATCCACCAGGCAGGAGGAACGATCAACCAGTATACCGGTGACGGTGTTATGGCTCTTTTCGGAGCCCCGATTGCTTATGATGACCACATCCGACCGGCCTGCCATGCAGCCCTGAAGGTTCAAAAGCGGATGAAAGAATTTCATCGCAAAATTTTAAAACGTTATGGTGTTACCTTTAAACTGCGCATCGGTATTCACACCGGGCCTGTGGTCGTGGGGGCCATCGGCGACAATCTGCGTCTGGACTATACGGCTGTGGGAGATACCACCAATCTGTCGGCCCGTCTCGAATCAATGGCAGAACCAGGCACAATATTGGTTTCAGAACGTGTATTCCAAAATGCAAAGGACCATTTTCTTTTCGATAATGGAGGTCAACGGAACGTTAAAGGAAAGAAAGAGCCTGTTCAGGTATTTCTTCTGGTTCGGGAACGGGCTGTCAGACATGTGGAAAGAAACAACGTAAAGGCCGGCGTTTTTTTTGTGAATCGAGAAAAGGAAATCGCTCTTTTAAAAAAAGCGTTTGAAAAATCAATCGAACATGGTCCGATAATTACCGCTATTACCGGAGAGGCTGGAATCGGAAAAACCAGCTTGTTCAAGCATTTCCACCAGTTCCTGATAAAAGAAAAGGCCATTCTCCTTGAAGGGCGTTGTAGGCCTTATGCCCAATTGACGGCACTGTTCCCTTTGAAACAGATGTTTCGATCCTATTTCAATCTTCACGGGCAAAACTCGGTTGATCAAGTACAATCCAAAATTCGAAGCATGCTCAAGGAAACTGAAAAGTTAGCTTTTCTGGATCATTTTTTTGATCTGTTTTCAGGAGTCGAAAAAAAACTTGAAGATTTCCACCTGGCCATTGAATGGAAAAAGAATGCCTTGTTCAGGGCGATTCGGGATTTGCTCGTATCCATTTCTAAAAACAAACCCGTAATTATGGTTATAAACGATATGCAATGGGCAGATGCGTCCACCCGGGAATATCTAACGTTTTTGACCCAATCCCCGGAGAAAATACCGGTTTTAATAATTTGCATGGGGAGGTCCGAGCCCGGTCTCTGGTTCCCCGATCTGTCTATGGAACCTCTGCGGTTAAATCCCTTGTCTGAAAAACAGGCCACAGACCTCTTTACTTCAATTCTGAAAACCAAGGATTTTGACCCGGACATTTGTAAAAAGATCGTTTCTAAAGCCGGGGGAAATCCTCTTTTTTTGGTTGAAATGGGAGAGGCGCTAAAACGACAGGGGTTGATGGTCTCTGAGGAATCCGAATGTACCCTTAAAGTGCCCGTCCACAATATAGAAACGCCGGAAAGCATTCAGGGAATTTTAGCAGCAAGACTGGACGCACTTCATCCGGATTTGAAACATTTGATTCAATTGGCCGCTGTTATCGGCCAAGAGCTCTCATATGACCTTTTGGAACCTTTGATCGAACCACCGGGAACTCTGTCTAACTTATTGGAAGAAATTGTAAAAGAAGGAATCTTCGAACAAAATATTTCTGATAATAGGCAGCAATATCAATTCCGCAACCGTTAATGCAGGAAGTGGCATATCGCAGCCTTCTCCGCCGGGATCGGCGTCGTTTTCACCAAATATTGGGAAGAACCATAGAGACCCTTTACCCAAAGAATCTGCAAGCTAATTTTGGTTTGCTGGCACATCATTTTTATAAGGCAACGAACTGGTCCAAGGCTTTGGGATATACTTTGGAGGCCATGGAACAGGCCAGTTATACCTATGCCTGTCAGGAAGTGTTGATTAGTATTGACAGGGCCCTTGATATAATTTCTAAAGGCCGATGGGAACGTTCAAAAGTAAAAATGTTCGATCTTTTAATGCGCAAAGGGAAAATGCTCTTTTGTGTGGGACAATCGGAAGCCGCCAAAACAGTTTTCAAAGATTTATTGCTTGAAGCAAGGCGTTTATGTGACCTTGAAACAGAGGCCGAAGCACTTTTTCGGCTTGGATGGATTTCTTTTTACACGCATCAACCCCGCTCTTCACAGTCTCTGCTTACCAAAGCAATCCATCTAAGCAGGCAAAAAGATTTTCCTGAAATTCTCCTTAAGGCATCCGGTTTTTTAGGTTTTGTTTATGCTGTGCTGGGCAATTTAAAAGAGGCCGAACATTTACTGACAGAAGCCTTTGAACTTGGGGTTCAACTGGATGAATCCGAAGGCAAGGCCTGGAGTCTTGTCAATCTTGCCCGCTACTATAACTGGGCAGGAGAATTCGAAAAAACCCTTGAGTTATGCCTTCAGCTCGACATGTTAAATCAAAAGATTCGAAGTCCTTATTTTATGATATTGTTATATTTTATCCAAGGATCTGCGTATGGGGCCCTGGGGCAGATAGAGAAAGCAAAGCAGCAACTCAAGGCCGGGTTAAAGCAACTGGAGGTGGTGGATGATAAATTCTGGCGACCCAGGTTTTTGAATACGCTTGGATGGGTTCATGCTGAAACCGGTGAATTACAGGATGCCGTAAAGCTTAACAAGCAATCCCTTGAAGAAGCAAAACATACGGGAGATCCTGAGATCATCCATAATGCCCAAATCAACCTGGGCGAAAATTATTTGGCGATGAATGACCTGTCCGGTGCTAAGGATGTACTGGAAAGGGCGTGGCAAAAAGTCAAAAAACCCAGTATTTCGTATACGCGCTGGCGTTACAAGACCCGACTTTTTGTTGCCATGGGCGAACTTTACGGCAGACTAGGAGATAAAAAAAGAGGGCTTGATTTTATTCGAAGGGCTCTTAACATAGCTCGCAAAAGCGGATCAAAAAAACACCAGGCGATAGCGCTTCTCACCAAGAGCCAGCTCTTATCGCACAGCCGTCCCGGCCTGATAAAGAGGTCTTTAGAAAACGCCCTGACCCTATCCCTTGAAATGGGGACCTGTCTTTTAACTGAAAAAATCCGTCATGCTTATAAAACAATAGGTGCTGGTTAAAATTATATTGCTTCAACGGTTTTTTATGACGTCAAAAAAGGTATATAAACAATAAACGTACTTCCACGATCAGGTTTGCTTTCAACTTGAATCATTCCATCATGGGCTTCGACGATACTTTTAACGATGGACAATCCCAAACCGGTTCCGATAACGTATCGCGTTTTTTCATTTTTTACGCGATAGAATCGGTCGAAAATTCGGTTCAGATCCTCCTCTGCAATTCCGAACCCGGTATCGCTGATACTGATGCACAGGTGGTGTTTTCCCGGACGAGCGGATACGGATATCTTCCCTTTTCCAGGTGTATAGTTTATCGCATTGGTAATCAGATTGGAAAGCACTTCTTCCATGTTTTGTTTGTTTGCAAGTACCGGCGGTAAATCCGGCAACGGTTCCAGTTTGAGTTGAATCCCTTTTGCCTGTGCTTTTGCTTGATGAAAATCAACCTGGTCTTTTATAACTTCAGTCATATCACATTCGGTTCTTTCCAATACTATCAAACCGGCCTCTCTGGAGGCCATATTCAAAAGCTCCGAAGAAAGGGATACGAGTCCGTTAATTTTTTCCGAGGCCCTGCCCAGAATTTCACCCTGCTTTTGTGTCACGTCACCGGCCAGTCCATCCTGAACGACTTTGATCTGTGCCATGACAGAATTCAGGGGACTTCGAATCTCATGTGCCACCATGGATACAAAATCAGACTGGCGCTGATTGATATCCTTTAAATAGGTAATATCACTCAGGACGGTAATGGTTCCCAAATTCCGTTCGATTCGGTCTCTGAAAGGACGACATCGAACAACGTAGGTGGCTGTTGTATCTTCTCCACTTTTTTTAATCTCCAATTCTTCGGTGAGTTCGGCGACTTCACTCTCAGGCATGGAAAGAGCACGTTCAACCATTTGTTGAAGTTGTTTTTGTTGAACAAGCTCTGTAAACGGACGGCCAACGATATCATCTCCTTTGAAGCCCATTATTTTCATAAACGCCGGATTGGCCAGCACCAGTTTTTTTTCAGCATCCGTAACCATAACACCGTTAGCGATTAGATTAATGAGTACGCGAATTCTGGATTTTTCGTTGGCGATGTCTTTGAGTGCACTGGTATGTTCAATGGCTTTGGACACCACCACTCTGAGTTGGTCCGGAGAAAATGGCTTAGGAATAAAATCAAATGCGCCGTTTTTCATGGCTTCAATTGAATGTTCAACAGTGGCGTAGCCGGTGATGACGATAATAGAGGTGTCCGGATGAAGTGCTTTAATATGTGACAAAACATCAAAACCCGATATGCCCGGCATCATGAGGTCCAGAAGGACAACATCAAAATGCACTTCTTCAATCATTTTCAACCCCTGCTCTCCATTTTCGGCCAAGACGACCTCATATCCCTCCAGGGAAAGTACTTCACGACACCCATTTCGAATCACCTTTTCGTCATCGACCACCAGGATTTTGGGCTTAAATAAAATGTCCGTGGATTGTCTTTCTGTCATGATTCTGGCCGCCTCTCCTTAATTGTTTTATGAAACCGGTCTTTGTTCATCAGGTGTATATAGTGGAAGTTCGATTAAAAAAGTTGTTCCCCTGGGGTTCGTTTCCTTGACTGCAATTTGTCCGCCATTCTCTTTTATGATTCCATAGGAAGTACTCAGACCAAGGCCGGTACCTTTCCCGGTTTCTTTTGTCGTAAAAAACGGATCAAATATTTTTGACATATGTTCTTTAGAGATACCGCATCCCGTATCTGAAACTTCGATGTATACCTTTTTGGCGGGTTTTTTCCGATAGGTTCGGAAGGTAAGGGTCCCCTTTTTCTCCATTGCATCGACGGCATTCATTACTAGGTTTATGATGACCTGGCTGAGCTGATTTTTATCTGTATGAATCAGCATCATCTCCTCAGACATCTCTTTAACAACCGTTATATTCAAAAAAATTTCCTGATCTCTTATAAGATTCAAGCTATGTTCCACCAGCGAATTGACTTGTAATATTTCTTTGGTCGGGCTTGCCTGGCGACTATAAGCCAGAAGGTTTTTCACAATATCCCTGCACCGGCCCGCATCATCGATCACAGATTTTAAATATTTCCCAACCGGATCTTCATTTTCAAAACGTTCCAACGCCAGGTTTGCATACAGAAGAATCCCGGTCAGCGGATTATTGATTTCATGGGCCACCCCTGCTGCCAGTTGACCCAGGGATGCCATTTTTTCCGATTGAGCGACCTGGATTAATATCTCTTTAAGTTTCTTTTCTGCAGCAATTTTTTCCCTGAGGTCATAAAAAATTCCGGTGCTGGCCACTTCCTTGTCACCTTCATATATAAGGTTGGCTGTCATTTCAACAGGGATAACTTCACCGCTTGCGTTAACGACATCAGCTCGCGTGGCGGTTAACTTTCCCTCTCCGCCAAAATTTTTGTTCTTCAATTTCTTCATGATTTCCCTTGCTTTACCGAATGGGTAAAAGTCTTCCGCATTTTTGGCACGAATGGCTTCTTCCATGGGATAGCCGAATAGATCTTCTGCCGCCTGATTCATTAATAAAATATTTCCATTTCTATCTGCAGAGATAATTGCATTGGGCGAACTTTGTATGACCTTATCCAGAAACTGTCGGATATGAATGGACCGTTTCTCCAAAGTGATCACCCGTGAAGCATCGCGGACACTTTCCATTATAAATTTGACATCACCATTGTCATCCAGAATGGGTGAAAACATTCGGTCCACCCATACTTCCTCGTTTCCATCAAATTCCGTTCGTCTCAGTATGGACTGCGGTTTCTTCTCGGCGATCACCTTGGAAAAAGGACAGATTGCCGGAGAACAAGGTTTTTCAGTATCATAAAAAACCTGGTGACATGTTTTGCCGACAATTTTTTTTAAATCGGTTTGCTTTTTCTCTAAAAAGGCTTGATTCGCAGAGATAATGACTTTTTCCGGCGTAAGAATCAGGGAAGGAAAAGGTATGGAATTGAAAACCTTTATTCTCCAGTCGAACTCTTCGGTGACTGTAATATATTTCATATTCGTGAGCTGATGCCGATATTTGAACGTCTATGAATTTTTTAGATCCTTAAGTCCTCTTTTTATGGAACCACAAATGCCTCTGATAAAAGAGGTCTGGCCTCCTGCAGCTTTTTTTCAGGCAGTACAATATAAACGGCGGCTCCTGAGCATACTGTTAGTAAAATCGGAACCCCTTGATCGTCCAAAACCTTAAAAGCTGAATAAGCGATGCCGTACCTGTCCCCAAAATGAGGACCCTGAAAGCTTATGAGTTCTACCGGAGAGGTTAGATGGAAATACTTTTCAGATTCCGGATCGATCCGTTTATCCATATGAGATAATACGCTATCGGCCCAAGATTTCTCAAGTAAAATATACAATCGTAATTCCCGATGCGTCGAATACTTGGCCAAAATCAGTTGAAAACCAATATCAAGATCTGCCAATTCCATAAGCCAAAGACCCCATTGGGACATCTTCTCCGGTTTAATTTCAATAGTCATTAGAGTCAAATCGGTAACCTCTATAAAACCATATGTTTTAGGCTTAGGTTCCCAATAAACGGCAATCGTTTCCACTGCTTTTCCTTGAATCCTTCCCTCAAGTTTCGCGCCCTTACTTTTCAGCGACGCCAATAAGCCTTAACAGGCCGGTGAAATTTTTTATCGATTCCAAATGATGGTAATGTTTTCAAAAAAATAAGGTGTTACAAATTATCTTTTTTTTTGTATCACGTGAATCTCCGGTCTAAACGGTGCATGATTCGGCGGCAGATCCATATATCCAAGTAAAATCGAAACAGCATTGTCCAATTGTGAATAATCCGTGATAAATGTCAGGGAGGATATAGATGAGGCCATACCGTATAACGGCAGGGGGTGCTTACCTAAGATATAAAAGGACAGTCCCAGCAGTTTCAATTTCGAATGATGCGGAAATATGGACAAAGTGCCAACACCTGGAATGAATTCCAGATGTTCTTTCAGTCTATGTTCCCCTTCAACAATATTTTTTACCCGATTGATATCTTCAACCGCTACACAGCATGATCCTATAATTTTTTCTCCCATACCGCTGGTCAAAATAAAGGGAATATTTATCTGATGTTGAGCCAGTTGTTGAAAAAAAAGAACTCTGGAATCCTTGGAGAAGAAACGATTCAAAAAATTTATCTGAACCAATTCCGTGCTGAGTTTTATGCCATTGATCCGTATTTTTTTGTCGATGCTTTCCCGGGTATTATTCATAAGAAATTTATACAGGAATTATGGATCTTGCAATTTAAATCCTGATGCCGAATCCATACAAAGCAGCTTGTTCTGATTTTGGAGTGTTGGAGTATTGAAATTAATTTGCATGAAAACAAGCTTATCGTTTCAACACCCCATCGCTCCGTCATTCCCATACTCGGTATTGTCCACTGATCCGATGAACATTCGTATACCCTTAAAATCTCGATTAGGCATCAGACGTTCTGCAAGTCCAGTTAGAATTATTCGAGATTTTCTTTCACAATGTCCATCAATTTATCCAAATCGATGGGTTTGGGAATAAAATCTTCAGCCAGTGTTGTTTTGCCACCAAAATGGGTATATTTGGTCGTTGTTACGGCATCACCCACTGCGGTAAGAAGAACCACCGTGATATCTTTGTATTGGCCGTCCTTTTTGATCTCGTCACACACTTCATATCCGTCTTTTCTCGGCATCATGACGTCCAGAATAATCAGGTCCGGCCGATCTTCTTTAATTTTTTCCCAGGCTTCAATTCCATCATATGCCTTGGTTACCCGAAAATTTTTGCTTTCCAGCTTCATGGTAACCGATTCTACCAGATCGGGGTCATCGTCTACCACTAAGATATGTTGCTTATCGCTCATCGATTTTCCTCCTTATAATATTTTAAATGAGTTGTTCGTTTCTTGCTTATCATGAACCATTGAATTAAAGGTCAATTTGGGGCCTCGGAAGAAGTCCGGCTCTTTCCACAATCTCCGGGACCTTTTGTTCCCATTCTATGGCCATAACGTGGAATCCTTTCACGCCTTCCACAGCCTTCAGGCGCTCGATGGCTTCCACACTGATCTTAATCCCTTCCTCGGGCTGCTTTTCTTTGGGAACACCGGCCATACGTTTGATAATTTCATCCGGCACATCCATTCCAGGCACCCTGTTTTTCATGTATTTGGCCATGCCAACGGTTTTCATGGGCGTAATTCCGGCCATAATATGGACCTTTTCATGGAGACCTCGATCACGGACACCTTCCATCCATTTTTCGAACTTATCCAGGTTGTAAATACATTGGGTTTGAATAAAATCAGTGCCTGCCTTAATCTTTTTGGCCAGGCGAGCCACCCGAAGCTCAAAAGGATCGGCAAACGGGTTGGCTGCCGCACCGATAAACATTTTGGGTGGATTCAAAATGTCGTCTCCCCCCTGAAATTTCCCTTTATCCCGCATATCTCTGATCATCTGAACGAACTGAACGGAATCAATGTCATGCACATTGGCCGCCATGGGGTGATCTCCAAAGTGGGGGTGATCACCGGATAAACAGAGCATGGTATCGATGCCGTGTGAATAGGCGCCCAGAATGTCCGCTTGCATGGCCAGCCGGTTACGGTCCCTTGTCACCATTTGAAGGATAGGACTCATCCCCAATTGTCTAATAAACACACAGGCGGCAAAACTGGACATCCGGACCATGGCTGTCTGGTTGTCCGTAACGTTGACCGCATCCACATATCCTTTAAGCATCTTGGCTTTTTCGATGATCTTTTCAGGCACAGCGCCCCGCGGAGGTCCACATTCGGAAGTCACCGCCAACTCACCTGAAGCAAAAACTTTTTCCAGTACACTTTCAGTTTTCATTTCACCAAATCCTCTCTTATTATCTTACGGGGTCCGCCACCGCGACCTGTTCGCCAGTCTTTTGCCGCTATATTATCTTCGTATCGATCTTCTATCCCCAGCGCCTTCAAGCGATCCCAGATGAGCTGCCAAGCGCAATCCATATCCGGATCCACTTCACATTTGCCGTTTGTGGATCCACCGCAAGGGCCGTTCAACAATCGCTTGGAGCATCGTGCAATGGGGCAAACCCCTCCGGTCAATCCCAAAACGCATTCTCCACATCCCTGGCATCTTTCAGCCCAGACGCCCTGTCGTTCCGAAGCGCCCATGAACGTTGTGTTTACCGCCGGAAAAACCGGTTTTGTTTTAAACCGCCTGGCAATCTCCTGAACCCCGCAGCCGCAAGCCATGGACATAACCGCTTCCGCTTGATCAATATGGGTAACAAGCTCTTCTACATATTCAGGATCGCATTGCCTTTCGAGGGTCATTTCTTTAACCTCCAGCGTCTTTCCTTCTTTCATAAATGCCATCTGAAGGGCGGAAGATAAAATTCCAACCTCCTTTCTCCCCCCTGCCGAGCATACCGTTACACATTCATTGCATCCCACTAGAAGAATGCGGTGATACGGTCGCAGGCATTCGATGAGTTCCTCCATTGGTTTACGTTCAGCAGTGATCATTGTCGTTCACTCTCCTTTTAGATAAAAAATAATAATTATATACCATTAGAAGCCATATCCATGGAGATGGATTTTGCCGGGTTGGGTCCCAGTTTGCGAATTTTTTCCGTCATATCGGCGGCAGTCTGTGCAAAACGTTCCCCCATGCCGGCCGACATTAGTATCATTTCCACCCGTTCTCCGCCGATGCCGATCTCATCAAGCAACTTTTTGATATAAGCCACCCGTTTTGCAGCATTGATGTTGCCGTTTTTAAAATGGCAGTCCCCCTCCAGACAACCTGCGACATAGACACCGTCAGCCCCCATTTCAAGGGCTTTCATAATGTGGATCGCATCGACTTTGCCCGAGCACGGCACTCTTACGATCTTGACATTCGGCGGATAGCAAAGTCGTTTACTCCCCGCCATATCCGCGGCCGTATATGCACAATAATGACAGCAAAACGCCACGATAACCGGTTCGAAATTTTCCATTAGTTCACCCTTTCCAAAAGTCCGGTCAGTTTGGCCATGATCTGATCGTCTTCATATTGCATAAGCTGAATGGCCTTTGCAGGGCATTCAGCAGCACATATGCCGCATCCATGACACTGGGCCGGATCGATTTGAGAATATCCGTCTGCATTAATAAACGGCACGTTGAAGGGACAGGCCCGAACGCAGATCAGGCAGGCCGCACATTTCTCTTTTTCCACACGTGCCACAACAGCACCAAGATTAAGTGTCTCTTTGGCCAACAGACCCTGAGCCCTGCCTGCCGCAGCCAGGGCCTGAACAATACACTCTCGGATGGTCTTTGGTGCATGGGCTGTGCCGGCCACAAAAAATCCCGGGACCGACAAGTCTACAGGTCTAAGTTTGATATGATCCTCGAGAAAATAGTTGTCGTTGGTTTTGGGAATGTGGAATATTCTTCCCAAGTCTTCCGTAGATTCTTCATCGGCAATGAACCCTGTACTCAGACAAAGACAGTCTGCATAAACCGATACGTTTCGTTTCAATATCGGATCATTGAATGTGACTCGCAGCTGCTCGTCATCAGCCTGAACCTCGGGGAGGGCATCAGTTTCATATCGAACAAAAATAACGCCTTTTTCACGTGCTTTTTTATAATAATCTTCCTGAAATCCATAGGTTCGCATATCTCGATAAAGGATGAAGACCCGGGCCGTTGGATTGAGTTCCAGCACTCTGAGAGCATTTTTTACGGCCGATTGACAGCAAATACGCGAACAATTAGGGTTTTCCGGACATCGGGACCCAACGCACTGGATCATAACAATGTTGGTAACATTCTTGACTTTATCCGGGTGATCCTCGAGCACGGCATCCAAATCGAGCTGGGTCATAACCTTTTTATGTTCCCCAAGAAGATATTCTTTGGGTTGATTCGGTAGGGCCCCGGTAGCCAAAATGGTCACGCCGTGTGTGATCTGCCGGTAAAACATCTGTGGTGCGACTTGGAACCCGGTTTTGAACATGCCCGGCATCCCTGTATGATCGACAATGAAAGCGCTGGTGATGACCTCGATGCGATCATGTTGGGTGGTTCTATCAATCAGATCCGTCAAATAGGACTGCACATCATCCCCTTCAAGCGTCTTTCGAATCTTTTTTGCAACACCGCCTAATGCTCCGGATCGTTCTGCCAGATATACCTTATATCCCATATCGGCCATGCTCAAAGCAGCGTTCATTCCGGTCACTCCACCGCCCACCACGAGAACATCCTTGTTCATGGAAAACACATTATCCATAAGCGGGCGAGACAGGGCCACGCTGGTCACCGCCATACGAATCAGTTCTTGTGCCTTATCGGATGCATCGTCAGGCCGATCAAAATGAACCCATGTATCCTGATCCCGTATATTGGCGATTTCAACAAGGTATTTATTGAGACCTGCCCTGCGAAGGGTGTCCTGAAATTTGGTTTCGTGAGTTCTGGGAGAACACCCGCCGATCACCACCCGGTTAAGGTTTTCTTTGGCAATAACGTTTTGAATGTGTGCCAAAGAATCCCGGCTGCAACCATATCCGATCATTTCGGATATCTTCACATCAGAAAGTGTACCGGCATAATCAGCCAATTTTTTTGCATCAATGATCCCACCAATGTTTAACCCGCAGTCACATACAAATACACCAATTTTAAGGGGTTCCCGGCTGACATCACGCTCCGGCGGAAATTCTTCTGCGGCTTCCGAAGATTCAGAAAACATACGAATTTCTTTTGAAGCACAAAATGCCGCTGCACTGGCTTGAGCCATGGTTTCCGGGATATCCTTTGGACTCTCGAACATCCCGCAGGCATAAATGCCGGGCTTGGAAGTGGCCACCGGGCTGAAACCATTTGTTTTTGCAAAATGGTGTTTATTCAACTCGATCCCCAGTTTTCCAGCCAGTTTCTGAACGTCACCGGAAATCTTGAAACCGGTGGACAGTACCACCATATCGAAATCTTCGGTGACATTGGTATTGCTGTCATGGGGAGTATAGATGATGGACAGAGACCCTGCTTCCGGATTATGCAAAACACTATGGGGGCGACTTCTCACCAGGCGAATACCGTAATCGTCTTTGGCCCGATTCAAATACAATTCATAGTCTTTACCGAACGTTCTCATGTCCATAAAAAAAATGGCGGTTTCGATGGTGTCCTGAAAGCGCTCCTTGGTTACGATGGCTTCTTTCAAAGCGAACATACAACAGGCGCTGGAACAATATGAAGCAGCGCCTTCGTGGAGGCTGCGTGATCCCACGCATTGAATCCAGGCTATTTTTTGGGGTTGTTTTCCGTCTGAGGGACGGATGAGCTCTCCCTGGGTGGGACCGGATGCGGACAATATGCGTTCATACTCCAGGCTGGTCACCACATCAGGGTTTGCTGCATAACCCAAACTATCCGACTTCCCAGGGTCGAACACCTCGGCACCCGGGGCAAGGACAATGGCGCCGGCGTCTACTTCCCGAACCTTTTGGGTATCTTCCGGAAGAATTGCACCCGCTTTGCAAACCTTGACCAGTGCATCAATGTCTTTGCATTTTTCCATATCAATGGAAAAGGCATGAGGGATTGCCTGAGGGTACCGCATACAGGTCGGCGCCCGATGATCGAGGCCCGGGGTAAAACGAACACATTCCGGGTATTTATTAAAACAATCACCGCATGCCGTGCACTTATCCAGGTCAATATATCGTGGTTCCGTAATTAATTTTAATTTAAAATTACCGGCCTCCCCTTTGACTTCGGCAACCTGCGTCATTGCCAGAAGCTCGATATGTAACTGGCGGCCGCTTTCCGACAGATTGGGAGACAGGGTGCACAAATCGCAATTGTTGGTAGGAAACGTACGGTCCAGTTGGGTCATCAGTCCGCCGATGGAATATGCCTTATCGATCAACACCACATCCCGATTCGATTCAGCTAGATCCATAGCAGCCCGAATACCTCCGACCCCCCCGCCAACTACGAGTACCGTATGATTTTGTTTAAACGTATTTTGATCTTGCATGTGTACCCTTATCTTATGTTTGTTGTCTGTTTGAAATCATTTTTTCTTTCGAATCCGCTATTGATCGAATCCGTAAAATAGCAAAAACAACCATCAAATTCCTGCAAAATCCAGAATCTTAGGAAGCCGGTATTCCCAACCGAGAGTAATGATATGCACACCCTGGGCAACTTCTTTCAGACCTGCAACGGTTTCTCCGGCAATCCGCAGACATTCCATTTCCGTATCCGACGCTTTCCGAATACGTTTGATCACATCCTCTGAAATATAGGCGCCCGGTTCGTATGTTGAGATATATCTGGCGATTCCTACGGATTTTATGAGAAAAACCGTAGGAATAATCGGCACCTCTAACTTTACAAACGCATCCATTGCCGCAGAAAAACGATTTAAATCATAAACAGGAGGCGTAATTATAAATTGAGCGCCAGCCTCGATCTTTTTTCTTGCAAGTGACAATTCCTTTTCAAATGCCTCATCATCAGCAGACGGAGCCATGGTACATCCCACGGTAAAAGAGGGATTCCCATTCAATTCGAACCCCGCCATGTCCACACCTTTCTGCAAGGATTGAATGGCGTCCAAAAGTTCCAGTTCATCCAGGTCATCTACCGGTATTGCGTCTCGATGATCACCTTTGGCCATTTCTTCACTGTGAACAACAACGAGATTCTGAATACCCAGTACATGGGCCGCCAGGATATCTCCTTGAAGTGCCATTCGGTTACGGTCCCGGCAATAGACATGAATGATGGATTCAACACCCTGTTGATGCATGAGAACACCGCCGGCCAGTGCACTCATTCGCATGATGCCATTATCCATATCAGGAACAATGACGGCATCAACACGCCCTTTGATACGTCGTGCATTGGTAACAAGCTCAGAAATATCCACGCCTTTGGGTGTATTCATCTCAGCCAGCACAACAAATTCACCTGATGTTAATCGTTTCTGAAAACTCATAAGCTTCCTTCCTCTTTTTTCATTATTCAGATGTCGTTAAATAGTTAAAGGGTCCTTCGTTTCTTTTACCGGGCCAAGGCTACATCGCCGATTCCGGGTGAAAGACCAGTACGTCTTTGAGATCATCTCCTAAGTATTCTCTTTCGTTTGGGCCGAGAATTCCCAGGGAAAGGCATATCAACGTCCACAAATGAACGGTCTGCCATGCATGATCGCGCTGATCCGATAAATCATGAATTTGGGCATGGCAGTTGTGACAGGGCGCAATGCAATAATCGGCTTTTGTGGCCAGTATCTGGTCGGCTTTAATCTTGCCGTATGCACGACGAGCATCTGTATATCCTGATTGAAGAAAACCGCCGCCGCCGCCGCAGCAGTAGTTATTCGACCTGTTGGGAATCATATCAATGAAATTCTCCTCGCCCACGACCGATTTGACGATAAACCTCAAATCTTCCGCGATTGGATCGCCATAACTTTTTCGCACGATCTGGCACGGGTCCTGAACCGTAAACTTGATTTTTAAATCTTTGTTCCAATCTGAATTGACCTTCAATCTTCCTTCCCGGATCCATTTGGCATAATATTCATAGATATTCTTAACCTCAAAATTATGGTCAATGTTGAATTTTTTCAGTCCGGCCCGGACTGAAAAAGTCACATGACCTCACTCGGTATTGAGAAAGATTTTACAACCCAGGTCATCCGCCTGTTTGGTCGTGGTTCGGGTAATGTGTTCCCAGGCGTCGTCATCCGCCAGAAACATGCAATAGTTTTCCGCCGCCCACCCTTTATTGCCGTATGTCCAATCCGCACCCGCCAGATGAAGAATCTTCCATAGAGGAACCAATTCATCCGGTTCGGTCACCGGTTCTCTGGAATTCTGGTTCAAAAAGTATTTGGCTCCCTGTTTGTCGATGGGCGCCTCCATATCCTTAAACTCCGGCTGGGCCTCCCGATATTCCTCAAGAACGTCTTCGACCACAAACTTGAAGTCGTCCTCTGACGTTCCCATGGCGCTGCAACTGTCGTTTCTCAATGCCATGTCACAGGAACCCAGAATACCCTTTGGCCGCTCCTCCCTGGGCCAGGCTGCCCTGGCATTATAGACCAGCTGTGGAATATCGATTTTCATGGGACAGACATAAATACACCGCTGGCACATGGTACACATCCATACCCAGGGGGTCGTTAAAATCTCTTCGTCCATGCCCAAGGCCGCCATTCTTAGAAACTTTCGAGGATCCATATCTTCCAAGCCGGTGGCCGGGCATCCGGAAGAACAAGCCCCACAGGTCAAACAGAGATTGAGATTTCCGCCTTCCGGAAGAAGTTCTTTTACCTTGTCTAAAAAGCCGCTTTTCTTTTTATTTTTGATAATAATGGGTTCTCTTGGCATCGTTTCATCCTATGTTTTCTTTTTTAATTGAATTCGATAAAAACAATCCCCTTCCTCAACAACATCTAAAAAAATCAACTCATAACCATCGTCCGGTAAAACTTTGAATAGATCGCTTCGAGTATCCAAATTGCTCCCAAGAATTTCCAAAACTTCATCCCGTTTCATTTCTCTAAATGTCTGAATCAATTTCAATAGAGACATAGAGGTGATTGATCCTCTGAAATCGAGGTAATGATTCGCTTTACGCTTCAAACTTTGAATACCCCTTCATTGTTTTCCGATTTCTTCCATGTTAACGCAAAATAGATGCCACATTAAAATGGGTTGATTTTCTGATTCATGTTTTCTTCAATATCCCTTTACCTGCGCCGATTTTGAAAAATAAAGCATGGAAATGTCTCTTGTCATTAACCTGTTTAAATGTTAAAAAATAAAATTTAACACCTATTAAATTTTAACAGGGGAAATTTGATGGCTGAAGAGGAGCTGGACAGATATTGGAAAACAGTCGTAAACACCATTCAAGACGGTGTCATGATTGTGGATACGCATGGTCGCATCATTTCTGTTAATAAAGCCTTTGAAATGATTACCGGCTACTTAAAAGATGACCTCATCGGAAAAACTTGTGATGTGTTGAACTGTAGTTTGTTTGTAATGGCCCGTAAAAATAAAGGAGACCAGTGGTGTGTATTGTTTGATACCGGAACCATGGATCGGCGAAGGTGTACGCTGGTAAAAAAAGACGGAACCCTTATTCATGCACTAAAAAATGCCTCTATCCTTCATGATGCCAAAGGCTCGGTGATCGGTGCTGTTGAAACCATCGCCGATATTACGGAAATTATTGAAAAAGACAACCAGATAGCCGCTTTTCGCCGGGAGCTCAGATCAAAAGACGGTTTTCATGGAATCATCGGTGTTTCTTACCCCATGCGCCAGGTATTTGATTTGATTGAAAATGCCGCCCAATCTGATGCACCGGTGATTATATATGGTGAAAGCGGAACCGGAAAAGAACTGGTGAGTAAAGCGATCCACGAGGTTGGCAATCGCAAAAAAGGCCCCTTTGTTAAAGTCAATTGTGCCGCATTGACGGAATCTCTTCTTGAAAGTGAACTTTTCGGACACGTCAAAGGCGCGTTTACAGGTGCTTATCAAAACAGGGAAGGCCGGTTTGAAAAGGCCCACGGCGGGAATATCTTTCTTGATGAAATTGGTGATCTTCCTCTTTCTACACAGGTAAAACTTCTTCGAGTGATTGAAGACAAAATTATCGAACGTGTGGGTGACAGTCAATCCGTTTCTGTTGATGTTCGAATTATTTCAGCAACCAACAGGAATTTAACAAGGCTGGTGGATGAAGGCGTTATCCGGAAAGATTTTTATTTCAGAATTAATGTCATCCCCATTAATCTGCCGCCCTTGAGAGAAAGATTAGAGGACATTCCCCTTTTAGCAGAATTCTTTTTTCGTAAAAATCAACTCAAAAGTGGTAAAAACATACAGGGCATAAATAATGATACCATGGATGCTTTGGTGAATTACTGGTGGCCCGGCAATGTGAGAGAATTGAAAGGCGCTTTTGAATATGCATTTGTCACCTGCCAGGAAACAATTATCAAACCACACCACCTCCCGCTAAACATCATTCATAAGAAAAAATCACTAAAAGTATCCCAGTTCCCACCTCTTAACAGGGAAGAAATCAAAAAAATAGAACTTATAGAAACTCTAAAAAAAACAAACGGGAATCAGTCAGAGGCAGCCAGAATTCTTGGAGTGACTCGGGTGACCATCTGGAACAGGATGAAGCGGTTCAGTATAAACCCCGATCTAAAAAACCCACTATAATACCTCCTTATCTTATAACCCAAAAAATCTTTCCGCATTTTTAGTTACAATACCGGCAAGCTTATCTTCCGGTATCTGTTTTATTTGTGAAAGGTGAAACAGTGTCTCATGCAGATCAGCCGGTTCCGAGGCACGATCCCCATATTGAACCGGAGCATCGG
>Ga0210064_1000221_pt1 | contig 27602 bp, 24 predicted proteins | sample Muzzi_CordC_D2_FD_185531 | JGI IMG/M metagenome (GOLD analysis project Ga0210064, IMG submission 185531) | Wetland microbial communities from San Francisco Bay, California, USA, that impact long-term carbon sequestration - Muzzi_CordC_D2 (SPAdes) | ecosystem: Environmental > Aquatic > Marine >... | reverse complement strand
GATTGACAAGTTACCTGACCAGACAAACATAAGGATCAATAGTGAAAAAGTTTACAATCAATTCCCGCCAAGAGAACAGATGCTTGGAAAAATTCAACGAGAAGTGGACAAAGGGATTAAAGATGCAATTCCTAAAATTGAATCATTAGGATTTGAAACCGGTTTGGGCACGATAGACGCCACAAACCTTAAACTCAACGTGGTTTATTTCATGAGCGGAAATAGGCATCAAGTTGATCTCACAGCCAATCTCGGCAGACCCGACCAGTTGTCGAAAAGCCTGGTCGATAAAGTCCTATCTATCGGGTAATGTAAGCGGAACAAACAACTGTTTTCCCTTTATCCGCTTCGAAAAAGCAACTGCCTATCCTCACTTAAAGGACCCTCGCCATGGCTGAACAAGCGATAATCCTCATTCCCGACATCAGCGGTTTTACTGATTTCACGAGCACCACGGAGATTGATCACAGCGCCCACATCATAACAGAGCTGCTGGAAATCATCGTCGATTCAAACGAAGCGGGATTCACATTGGCTGAGATCGAAGGTGATGCCGTTCTGCTCTACCGCAAAGGTGAACCACTGCAACACAAACAACTCGTCGATCAGTGCCTGAGCATGTTTTCGAACTTCCACCGACAACTCAGGGTCATAGAACGAGACACGGTCTGCCAGTGCGGGGCGTGCCAGTCTGCCAGCAATCTGACTCTCAAGTTCATCGCGCACTTTGGGTACATCAAGGAAGTCAAGGTCGCTCAGTTCGTCAAAGCGACCGGCGTTGACATGATCATCGCTCACCGGCTCCTGAAGAATGACGTCGACTCGGACGAATACGTCCTCATAACCGCGCCTTGCTGCGAAGCCGTCGGCCGCAGCGACCCAGATCCGGCGCTCCAATGGTCAAAATCGAGCCAGCGCTACGACGCAATTGGCAAAGTCGACTACGAATTCGCAACCCTTACCGATTACAAAGCCCGGCTCCCTGCGCCTGCGGCGCCTCCAAGTTTCGTTGTCGAAAAAGGGGACGACAATCTTGAGATTGTGATCAATGCACCCCTTAGAGCAGTGTACCAAACGTTGATCAATGTCGACAAGCGGCCGGAATGGCTGGCAGGCGTTGATTCTATAAATCGCGAAATGACGTCAGAGCGCGTCGGCATGCGGCATAACTGTGTGTTGATGGGAATGACTCTGATCAACACCGCCATTTACCGCGACTTCAGCGAAGACCATGCGCTTTATTCGGAGCAGGTGGAAATAGCCGACATCGACTTGAAGATCGTAGTCTACTATGATTTATATCCTCAAGACGAAGGGAGTACGCGACTGAATTTCAACGTGAACTGGATGGGGGCGGCACTGCCCGCCGAAAACAAGCAGGGCATGATGGACTCGCAGGCCACGAATCTCGAGCTGCTTAAGGACGTCTGCGAGAACAACCCGGCGTAAAAGGCCGCGTTCTTCGTATGGTTACCAAAGGAGGTCCTCGCACCCGTTCTGCATCGTCATGTCGTGCTCACCATGCCGTGCCTTTTGTGCGGGATCTTCCGAAAATTTATGGATTGGTTTCTTTCTTGATGATTCTGTAGGTTTCTTCGTAGATAGTTTTGCGAGGTCCCACGGCTACAATATCGATGGTTTGTTTCGATGATATGCGATAAAATATCCTGAATCTGCTGATACGGTAGCTCTTTAACCCCTTCAACTCATCTTTGAGAGACTTGCCGGACCCAGATTCAGTCGTGATGTGTCGCAATCCGGCCCTGATTTTTCTTTTTAATTGCGGGTGACACCCCCTGATTAGAGCAACGATCCCATCAGGCACCCTGAGCTTTTTTCGAATACGGTCTTTCGAAGCCATGATTTATTCGAAAAGCTCCTCTAATGTATATACTTTTGATTTCTTCTTTAGCGCTGCGATGCCTTTTTTTATTTCGCTCATCAAGTCTCCATCAGCCTTTATCGCAATTGTTTCCCGCCAACTTTCGAATTCATCCGGGCTGACTAAAACCGCCGCCGGGCGCCCATTTTTAGTAATGACCACCTCTGCGTCGGTGGATTGAACTTTTTCTATAAGTTCACTCAGCTTCATTTTTGCTTCGGATAGAGAAAGCGTTTCCATATTTTGACCTCAATTATAGTCATCCAAAATTATGGTCATATTCTAATTAAATATTTTGAACATGTCAAACAAAAAGAACGTTATTTTGATGTTTTCATAGACTGCGAAATGACCGGATCATCCAGACTACGCAAATGCAGATCTCGCTGCGGAAAGGCAATCTCGATCTTTGCTTCCCTGAATCTCCGGTCAATCTCCTGGTGAAGTTCACTGCTTACAACCAGCCAGTTATCAGCATCCAGTACCCAGACGCGAAGCTCGAACTCGAGAGCGCTTTCTCCGAAGTTTAAATATAACACCTGAGGAGTTGGTGTCTCGGCAACCTTTGAATTGCCTTTTGCGCTCTCCTTCAACGTTTCCATCACCAGCGCAATGTCAGAACCATAGGCCACTCCCACCGGAATGGTAATTGGATTGCTCTTGGCCGGGCACATGGTTTGATATCAGAAATACGGCGAGAGGCAACACGACCCAAAAGATTTTCTGGACAGGCGGTTTCATATCTAAAATTGAAACGGCTGTGCGATCATCATTTGCACCTTGAAGTCCTCGTCGGATACGGCGGTGTCGATGCGGGCCACAATACCTTTCGCCCAGGCCCGGATGCCTATACCGGCATCCCATTTCATATCCGAATGCAGCCGGTGAAAGCTCCACACCGGTGCCACTCGGCCGATCTCCACAAACGGCACAAATTGCAGCCACTGGATGCCGACATATTTTTGAATCCAGTCCCAGCGTTTAAATGGATTCCAGCGCGGAATCATGCGCACTTCGGCCGAATAATAGACGGCCGCCATGTCGTTGAAGCGTTGCGTGGGGTAGCCGCGCAGCCGCCAGAGACCGCCCAGGGTCGAACCTGTGTAGGCCGGCGGACGGTTGTCGATCGTTCCATCCGATTGCGGATCCCAGGTCGGCGAATACGAGGTCCAGAAATCCAACGCGATCACCCCCTGGCGGAGCCAGCTTCCAAGCTGAAATGGTATATACCCATCCACCTCGCTTTCGATATTAGTCCAGGAATTGGTGCTGTTAAACAAGCCGAAATCCCGCGACAATTTTCCACGCATACCGAATCCTTTGGAAGGGTTGGCATAAAAGTCACGGTTATCCCAAAACAGCGAAAAATCCAGACCGTTGGTTTTGGTGGTTTCATCCACATCGTCGCCGTCGATCTGCTGCGAGCGGTAAAATGGACGCGTTTCCAGATAAGTTTTACCGCTCTTGAAGGGATTCAGGGAGGTTCCCCCGGTGGCACCGGATTCCAGGAGTCCTTCCTTGATTTTGTACGTGGAGATGACTTGATTGCGGCCGTGGCCCATCGGCAGCAGGTATTTGAACTTCAGCCGGAAAAAGTTGTCCCAGCCGTCCCCCTTGACATAGTCGTCCGAGTCGGAGTCGTTGCTGCCGGCGCGTTCATCGGAATAATGCGGGTTGCCGTCGATGAAGGCTTTGTTGTCCTTGAAGTAACCCACCGAGACGATGGGATCCATAAACAGGCGCTCTACCTTCGGCATTTGAAGATCGCGGCCTATCAGAAAGCCCATGGCCGAGCCTTTGCTGCCGGCGATGGCCGTGGCGAGCAATGATGCCTGCTTCTGAGGCCGTCCGACCACACCGTAGACATATCCCACCGCAAAGCCGAAACTATCGTTGTAAAAGGCATAGGGCAGGCTGAGGGTTTGGTCGGAAAATTGACCGTCCGGACCAACGCGAATGCCCTGGCCGTAAGATGAGACGCCGGTCAACAGGACGAAAAGAAAAAAAACTGCGAATGTAATCTGTTTCATCTCAAATCCTTTCTATGGCCACAACGTCCAACTGTAGCAGACCGAATGCGGCAATACATCCAGGATAAGGGGATAAGGTCATCCAGCGGCACGCGCATCTGTCAACGACACAAGTGCCATTTGTGAACGGCAAGCGACGTGGAAGCAGTTAGATGGATTGAGAACTTTTATGCCTAAAAATGACGGGGCAATGCAGTTTTAGCATTACCCCCTTATCTATCATTCCGGTCGTAGAAGCCGCTACCACCGGAAGAGGACGCCCACGGTCCCCAAAACGACTTCCTGCTTGTAAAAATCTATGTTCGAATCAGTGTAATAATAGGCACCGGTGGCAAAAAAATTCATCGGCTTGCTGCCCAACAGGCTCCAGTTCCAGGGATTTTTATAGTATACGGTGGCGCCCACACCATAGGTGTCGTCTTCCTGGGTCTTGTCGTAGATCGGGTTTTTTTTGTCATAGTCGGCGTAGCTGTAATAGCCGTTGAGGATCAGACTGACCGGGTCAGCCAGGTAACTGTATGTGAGCTGGGCGCCGACGTTCGTGTTGGTTCTGGCATCCCCCTCACGGTCGTCGTAACCGAGGGTGAACTCAGGTGTCAGTCGGTGTTCTTGGCCGAACTTGAACCGGTAAAGTACCGAGCCCGTGTGGACATCCCCGTCGCGTTTCAGGCGTCGGCGATCTCCGGAACCAAGACCCAGAAAGTCGCCACTCTTTTCGCTGCTGATGTCAATTTTGCGGTAGGTGTACTGTACCTGAAACGCGGATCCGAGCATTTGATCCCAGACCAGCCGGACGCCGGTCGAATCGCGGGTAGTGTCATTTCGGTTTTGGTTTACCACGTAAGGGTCCTTCCAGACCTTGGAAGGGATTCCGCTGAACAACACACCCCCCTGGAACACTCCCAGGCCGCCGATCTCCTGGCGGACACCCAACTGCTGGGAGAAGTCGAAACGAAGCAGGTCGATGAGCTGACTTCCCAGAAATAATTGTGTGCGGGTGCTGGCGAATGTATAGGCGATTTCAAAAGGCAGGGTCACAATCGCCGTGGACTCGCTGTTCGGCTCATCGGAAAGGGAGTTTATGCTGTCATTTGAAAGATCGAAGCCGGCGAATTTAGCCACCATATTGCTTTTGATGTTCAGATATCCCACTCCCGGTTGGATGAACCCGTTAAACCCCGACTGGTTGGGGATCGGCTCGATGGCCAGCGCCTGAATACCAATAGCCAAGAATACCGCTACTACAATGCCAATTATTATGTGCCTGGATTTCTTCATTGCCTCCTCCTGTGATATGTTGTTGTTCTCCTAATACTTGACATGTCCGTTTACAGCTGCCAGCTTATAAGACTAATTGCCGGAGTCAACGCCCCCTTGCGGAGCAGATGACTAGTCTTTTCGGGCAGCGGCCGAAAGGACAAGAGGACGTCAGTAGCCTTTTCGTTTAAGTTGCAATCGCGCCGCGGCGGGCTGCGAAATAATCAATTTGTATAGCAAGATTCAATTGAATCGTAAACCAAAATTTAGCAAGCGAACGCAATCACGGCCATTTCTCTGAAATTTAAGCACTTATCCGCTGTAGCGCGCTTCGATGATGGTTATATCGTAAGGAGGAAGTCATGAATGAAGGAGAGGCCCTGGTATCTGCTTATTTACTTGATGGAAAGGGCGGCGGAGAAGCTGTCGATTGGACTGCAATCGGCAACTGGAATCCCAGCCAGGGCCTGCTTCGGATTCATCTGGATTCAAAAATTGATGATACCCGAGTTTGGCTGGAAAACGAAAGTGGCCTCAGCCAGATAACACAGGAGTCTCTTTTGGATCAAGGAACTCGTCCTCGAAACATAGTATCGGAGATTGCCTGAATGAGAAACAGTATACTCCCTCAAATTTCTCCCGCCAAGTAGCGGGTGACGACGCGCGTTACACCTTCCGACCAGATTGCCTGCAGCATGGATGCAAAGCATTTGCGAAACACATCCGAGCGCCCGACGTCGCCGTAAATGTCTGCCATCTCCAGCCATGCCGTTGAATCTTCTTTAGCGGCACGTGCGACAGACACCAGACGATCCCAATTGGGGTCATTGGGTTCGATGTTCCGACCGCTCTCAGTTGTGCCGTAGCAATATCGGCACCACAGCGCCGACTCAAGGGCGAGGCCCGCGACGCCGGATCCTGCCATCAGCCGGTCGGCAATGGAGGGAATGATGAATTTGGGCTGACGGTTGGAGCCGTCGAGGCACAGTCTGCGAATGGTGTCCCCGATTTTGGGGTTGGCGAAGCGCTCCTCGATTTTCCTGAAATAATTTTGCAGATCCGTGTCCGGCACCGGCGGGACAACGGGTATGATCTCTTCGCGCTCGACCTTTTGGAGGAAACTTCGGATCATGGGGTGTTCCATCGCCTCATGGGCGAAGTGGATATCCAGCAGACCGGCCGGATACGCGATGACTGCATGGCCGCCGTTGAGAATACGGATCTTCATATTCTCATAGGGGGTTACATCAGGTACGAACTGCACCCCGACGCTCTCCAAGGCCGGTCGACCGGCGGGGAAGTTGTCTTCCAGCACCCACTGGATGAAGTCTTCGCAGAAAACCGGCCAACTATCCTCGATGCCGAAATCATGGGCCAATATTTCCCGCTCGCGATCTCCGGTGGCAGGGGTAATCCGGTCTACCATGCTGTTTGGGAAGGCGACATAGTCCACGATCCAACGGCTGAATTCAGGATCGGACAGTTCGGCCAGGCCGGCCACTGCGTTGCGGGCGACAACCCCATTATGAGGGATGTTGTCGCAGGACATGACCGTGAATGGCTCGATGCCTGCCTCACGCCGTCGTTTGAGCCCCGCCACAATCAGGCCGAAAACGGTCTTCGGGCGTTCGGGAGCGGCCCCGTCCGCCGCAATTCCCGGATTCCCGGTGTCAAAAACGCCGGAGGCGGGATCGATGAAGTAGCCGCCTTCGGTGATGGTCATCGACACAATCCGGATCGCCGGCTCGGCCAGCGTACGGATAATGGCCTCCGGATCATCGGGTGAAAGGAAATCGATCATCGCGCCGGTGACCCGCGCGGCGCTGCGGCCGGCCGACTGCTCCACGACGGTCGTCAGAAAATCCTGGCCGGCGAGAACCCGGCGCATCTTTTCATCCGACGGCAGCACGCCGGCACCGATGATGGCCCAACCGTGATCACGGCCGGAATTGAAAAGTGAGTCCAGATAGACGGCCTGGTGGGCCCGGTGAAAATTGCCGATGCCGAAATGCACGACGCCGGCAGAAAGCGCCGAGCGCTCGTAGCCGGGCACAGCGGCCAAGGCCGCAATGGCTGCAAGATTCTGAGCGGCAAGTCTTGTCGTCATAATGGTCCTCCTCTATAAGGTCAGCTCATCCAGTTTCCGCCGTCGACATTATATGTCTGGGCAACTATGTAGTCGGCCTCGGAGCTGGCGAGAAACACGGCCATGCCGGTCAGATCCGCAGGGGTTGCCATCCGGCCGAAGGGCACGGCTTCACCGACCAGACGTTTCTTTTCGCCGATCGGCCGGCTTTCGTATTTGGCAAAAAGCGCATCCACCCCTTTCCAATGTTCGCCGTCCACCACTCCTGGTGCGATGGCATTGACATTGATGCCGTATTGAATCAGGTTCAGCCCGGCCGATTGGGTCAGACTGATCACGGCGGCCTTGGTCGCACAATAGACGGCGACCAGCGGTTCACCGCGCCGCCCTGCCTGGCTGGCCATATTAATAATCTTGCCGCCCTTGCCCCGGGCAATCATTGATTTCGCCACTGCCTGCAGCATAAACAGAGTACCCGCGACATTGATCGAAAAAAGCCGGTTGTAGCTCTCACGGGTAATCTCGCTGATGGGGGCCAGGTCGAACAAGGCGGCATTGTTGATAAGAATGTCTACCCCGCCTGAATGCGCCTCGACCGCCTTGACGGCAGCATCGATGGAAGATTGATCGGTCACATCCAGCCAGATCGCATACGCACCGGCTCCAATCGCCGAGGCCGCCTTTTCAGCCCCCTCAAAATTGATGTCGGCAATCGCCACCGTTGCGCCCTCCTGGACATAGGTTTTGGCAAAGGCTTGACCGATACCGCGCGCAGCGCCGGTAATTATAGCTGATTTTCCATTGAGACGTTTCATGTAATGGTTGCTCCGGATTGGTTGAAGCGGTGGATTTTAGTTGGATCCGGCGTCACATACACCTGATCGCCATAGGAGACGTCTAACCCACCGCTGGCCCTTACGGTCAATGTCCCGACACCTTCGGTCGTCACGTGCAGGAAGGTGTCCGATCCCAAATGCTCTGCCACCCGGACCTTTCCCTTCCATTCGCCGGATTCTTTGGACAGGGAGATATGCTCCGGGCGGATACCGATTGTTGCAGCATTATACTTGGATGCATCATCGCCGGTAATAAAGTTCATTTTGGGCGAACCGATAAAGCCTGCCACGAACAAATTGTCCGGACTGCGATAGAGCTCGAGCGGCGAGCCGACCTGTTCAATGCGGCCGTCATGCAAAACCACAATTTTATCAGCCATGGTCATGGCTTCGGTTTGATCATGGGTAACATAGATCATGGTTGTCTTGAGGCTGTGATGCAGGTCCGTGATTTCCAGCCGCATATTTACCCGCAGCGCCGCATCGAGATTGGACAGGGGCTCGTCAAAGAGAAACGCGGCCGGCTCCCGCACGATGGCCCGCCCGATGGCCACTCGTTGACGCTGCCCGCCGGAGAGCTGACCCGGACGCCGGCTAAGAAAGTCTGTGAGGTTCAGCGTTTTGGCCGCATTTATCACCCGGCGGTCGATCTCGGCTTTATCCATTCCCGCCATCTTCAGTGGAAAGGCGATGTTTCGGCGCACGGACATGTGCGGGTACAGTGCATAGGACTGGAAAACCATGGCCAATCCCCGCTTGGCAGGCGGTATGGCCGTGGCGTTCCGGCCGTCTATTTCGATTTGCCCGCTCGTCACGTCCTCAAGACCTGCAATCAGCCTCAGCAGGGTGGATTTTCCGCAGCCGGAAGGTCCGACAAAGACTAAAAATTCACCGTCGTTGATTTCCAGGTTGATGGGAGGGATGACCTCGGTTTCGTCAAAACTCTTGGTAACTTCCGTCAGTTTTATGCTTCCCATGGGTTTGCTCCTACTTTACGGCACCAAAGGTTAAGCCGCGCACAAGCTGTTTCTGACTGAACCAGCCCAGGATCAGGATCGGCGCGATGGCCATGGTTGAGGCGGCGCTGAGTTTGGCATAAAACAGACCTTCCGGACTGGAATAACTTGCAATGAAGGCTGTCAGCGGCGCCGCTTTGGCCGCAGTCAGGTTAAGGGTCCAGAAGGCCTCGTTCCAGGCCAGGATAACATTCAGCAGAAGGGTGGATGCGATCCCCGGCAGGGCCATCGGGGTCAGCACATGGATAATTTCCGCCCGCAAAGTCGCCCCATCCATCCGGGCGGCTTCCAGGATTCCGCCCGGGATCTCCTTGAAATAGGTGTAAAGCATCCAAATGATAATCGGCAGATTGATCAGCGTCAACACAATCAACAGACCGGTGCGGGTATCGAGCAAGCCGGTATCCCGGAAGATGAGATATATCGGAATCAGTACGCCCACCGGCGGCAGCATTTTGGTTGAGAGCATCCAGACCAGCAGATTATTGGTGCGTTTGCCGGGGACGAAGGCCATGGCCCAGGCGCCGGGGATGGCGATCAGCAGGCCCAGAATTGTGGACCCGAAAGAGATGATGACCGAATTTGCAAAGTGCAGGAAATAGTTGGACCGCGCCTGCACCTCAAAATAGTTCTCCAGCGTCCATTTAAACGCCACGAAAGACGGGGGCGAGGCAATGGCTTCCGCTTCCGTCTTAAAGCTGGTGAGGATGGTCCACAGAATCGGAAAAAACAGCATCAGCCCGATGGCCCAGGCCACAATCGTTATTGCCGTCTTGCGCGACGGGGATATAGTGTGTGCCATTGTCTTACGCCTCCAGGTTTTTACCGATCATTCGCATCAGGAAGACCGCCACGATATTGGCCAGGATCACGGCGACGATTCCTCCGGCGGAGCCTCCCCCCACATCGAACTGCAGCAGCGATTGGGCATAGACCAGAAAGGTGAGATTAGTCGATGCATAACCCGGTCCGCCGTTGGTCGTCACCAGTATTTCGGCGAAGATCGACAAAAGAAAGATCGTTTGGATCAGGATTACCACCGTGATTGCACGTGCCAGATGCGGCAGCACGACATACACAAAACGCTTCACAGGCCCGGCCCCGTCCATCTCCGCCGCTTCCAACTGCTCCTGATCCAGTGATTGCAGAGCGGTCAGAAGAATGAGGGTCGCAAAGGGAAGCCATTGCCACGCGACGATGATAATGATTGAGAGAAGCGGTGCGTGGGCCAGAAAGTCGATCGGCTCCAATCCCAAAAATTTCGCGGCATAGGCGAACAGCCCGTTGACCGGGTTCATGAACATGTTCTTCCAAACCAGCGCTGAGACGGTCGGCATCACGAAAAACGGCGCGATGACGAGAATCCGAACGATGCCCTGCCCCCAAAAAGGCAGATCCAGCAGCAGGGCAAGCCCGACGCCGCCGAAAACGGTAATCAGCAGCACGCCGCCGACCAGAAGCAGCGTGTTCTTCAAGGCCTCAAAAAAAGCCGGATCGGTCAGGAAAAACTCGTAGTTCATGAGCCCGATCCACTCGTGCATTCCCGGCGTCAGGAGGTTGTAGCTCAGGAATGAAAAATAAACCGTCAATGCGAGCGGGATAATCATCCAGCCGAGCAGCAGCAGCACGGACGGAGATATCATGAGTCTTGCAACACTGCGGGAATGTGCCGTCGCCATAATTATCGCCTCCAGTGTTTGGCGGCAAGGTTGCCGGCGGCCCGCAAGACGCTCGCCGGGCCGCCGGCAATGCCGGGTTATTTGTTGTAGCCGGCCTTTTTCATGATGCGCTCGGTGAGGCGCTGCGAGTTCTGCAGAGCCTGATCGACCGTCGCCGTGCCGGCCAGGGCCGCCGCGAACTGCTGGCCGACTGCGGTACCGATACCCTGGAACTCAGGAATGGCAACAAACTGCACGCCCACATACGGCACCGGATCGACCGTCGGATGTTTCGGGTCGGCGGTTTTAATGCTTTCAAGCGTCATCTTGGCAAAGGGTGCCGCTTTGAGATATTCCGGGTTATTGTACAGCGAGGCCCGGGTACCCGGCGGTACGTTGGCCCAGCCTTCCTTGGAAGCGACAAGCTTCAGGTAATCCTTGGATGTTGCCCAGGCGATGAATTTCTCAGCCGCTGCGGCTTTCTGGGTGCCGGCCGGGACGGCCAGCGCCCACGCCCACAGCCAGTTGCCGCGCTTGCCGAGGCCGTTGTCCGGCGCCAGGGCGAAGCCGACCTTGTCGGCCACGGTGGAATCTTTGGGGTTTGTTACGAAAGAGGCGGCAACCGTGGCGTCAATCCACATGCCGCATTTGCCGGATTGAAAAAGCGCCAGATTCTCATTGAAGCCGTTGGATGATGCACCCGGAGGACCCGCATCATGCATCAGGTCGACGTAAAAATTCAGGGTGTTCTTCCAAGCCTCGCTGTTTAACTGCGGCTTCCAGTTTTCATCGAACCAGCGGGCGCCAAATGAATTTGCCGTTGCCGTCAGAAAGGCCATATTTTCGCCCCAGCCCGCTTTGCCCCGCAGGCAAACGCCATAGATTTCGTTGTCTTTGTCGGTAATTTTACGCGCTGCATCGGCAATAAACTGCCAGGTCGGCGCCATCGGCATATCAAGGCCCGCCTTTTTAAACAGATCGGTTCGATACATGACCATTGAGCTTTCGCCATAGAATGGCGCGGCATACAGCTTGCCGTCAACCGTCAGTCCGCTGCGGATCGCCGGCAGCAGGTCATCGACGTCGTAATTCGGACCCAAATCGTCAAGTGCCACCAGCCAGCCTTGCTTGGCCCAGATGGGGACCTCATAGGTTCCGATTGTCATAACATCGTATTGTCCGCCTTTGGTGGCGATGTCCGTTGTGACGCGCTGTCGGAGAATATTTTCCTCCAGCGTAACCCAGTCCAGTTCAATGCCGGGGTTCTTGGCGGTGAAGTCGTCGCTTAACTTTTGCATGCGAATCATGTCACCATTGTTGACGGTGGCGATGGTGATCGTCTCCGCCTGGATGAAGCTAGCCGTTGCCAGTATTAAACCTGCCGTTATGACAAACACTTTCAGTTTCATGATTCCTCCTCTCAATACTTAGGTTTTTATGGTACGTCAACAAGAGCCCATCGAGTGAGCCCTTAATTCATCATTGCAACCTGTTTTTTCAATTGATGTGATTCTGCGTTGAAAAATGGTAAAAAAACGGTAAATTTGCCGCGCCAATTGCTTCAGCGTCGCTGCCGAAAGAGCCTGATAACAATTGGGGCGGGTTCCGGGCCTCCGGCGCGCTGGACGCCAATTTCTGCTCCAATTTGGTTATCAACTGCTGGATGAATCCCCTGCCCAGATCGGAACCAATTACCACAACCGGACTATTGAGCAAGGCGACTCCCGACCAGAGAACATGGGTGAGTGCGGCGACGCAGTCCTCCATCCATTCGTTCACTGCCCGGTCTTGACGATCAACCAGAAAATTCACATCCGAAAATGAGTGGATCTCGTACCCGCTGGCTCGGAGATGACGGATAAGGGTGTTGATCGAGGCCCGATTGAGAAGGATATCCCATTCACCTTTGGGCTGTGGTGCTGAAATCAAGGTTGAAGGCGGTACCGGCATTAAGCCGACGTCTCCTGCATTGCCCATTGGACCGCGTACCGACTCTCCGTTGATGACAATTCCGCCGCCTATAGCAGGACCGATAAAAACATAGAGAAAATCATCCCTATCCCGCCCGACACCATAAAAAAGCTCAGCGATAGAGGCGGCGGTGACGTCGTTTTCACAGTAAACCGGGATTGAAATTGCATCCTCGATATGTCCGGCCAAATCGAACTCTTTCCAAGAGCTGAATTGCTCGTAAGGCAGGGATAATTCGTTCAGCCAACTTTCTAAATTGTAGGGGTAAGCGAGGCCGATACCTGACAGACGGCGGCGCTGGTTTTCCGACAACATGTCCAGCAGAACGTTGACATCTTTAAGGATGATCTCCAAGGCCATTTCGGGTTTTGGAAGAATTGATTCGTGGGATAGACGCGAGAGGACGGTACCTTCGAAATCAATGAGAATAGTCTGGATCAAGTTGCGATCCACTCGGACACCGATGCTAAAGGAGCCCGAGGTCTCAAGCTGGTAAAGGGTCGGCGGTTGACCGCGCTGACCGTTAAGCCGCTTACGGGAAATCTTTAATAACTGCTTGCGATGGAGGGAGGATACGATAATGCCGACCGATGTATTGGTCAAATTTGTTTGTCGGGCAAGGTCGGCTTTGGACGCTTCGCCCATGCGGCGGATCACCTGAAGCACACGTCGCTCGTTATAGCCGGGAAGGGAGCTGGGTGCAGGCAGCTGTCTGGTAAGAATTGGAGGCATAGGGCAGAGTGAAAGACTTGTTATTTATTAAATTATCTTTATTTAAATGCTCATAAATGACCTAAATATTTAAAAAAGATAATAATTTCAACAAAAAATTTAATTAAACTAGGTTTAGTTAATAATTGACTTCGATCCCGGTGTCAAGTATTATTTATAAAAAAAGCAAAATTTTTTAGAATAAAAAACACGAAATCGGGTTGAGCGGTTTTTGGAGAAAAGTCGTGCCCGGATACTAATGTGTCGGAATTCGTAAAAACCGCCTCGCAAATCCATCGCGATCTTCGACAGGCATTCCTTTAGTTGATACTTTTGCCGTAAGCCCCACTGCACTTTCACTTTTATATGGACAGCTGTCCCGATCGGTAGTACGGTCGATGTGCCTGATAAGCGCCTGTGCAGGACGATAGTCCGATTTCGGTTTCTCTACCAGCGCGCGGAGGATATATAATGGATCAATCCATCACGGTGGCCGGCATCGGCGAAATTTTATGGGATGTCTTGGAAGACAATGAGAAACTTGGCGGCGCACCGGTCAATTTCGCCTACCACATAAATGCCCTTGGTGGACGCGGCATTCCGATATCGACCGTAGGGGAAGATGAACGGGGCCGGCGCGCTTTGGCCGAGTTGGCCAAGCGGGGGCTGTCCACCGAAACTATCAGCACAACTCCTTCCTTTGAAACCGGCTACGTCCAAGTGACTATGGATAAAAATGGGGTGCCCGCCTACAATTTTGCTTCCGATACGGCGTGGGACCACCTCATACTCGACAAACAGCTTCTCGCTGTGGCCGGTTCTCTCCATGGCGTCTGCTTCGGTACCCTGGCCCAGCGTTCGGAAAAATCGCGCAGGGCTATCTATTCATTTATCGACGCGCTTCCGCCAACGGCCCTTAAAATATGCGATCTAAACTTGCGCCGGCCTTTCTACAGTCGGGAAGTTATCGAAACCAGTTTTGCCAAGGCTCACATTCTTAAAATCAACGATGAGGAGCTGCAGGTGATTGCCGCCATGTTCTGCCTCGGCGGCGGCGATGAGGCCGTACTCAGGGAACTGATCAAGCGGCATTCGCTGGATATCGCCATCCTCACCCGCGGGCCCGCAGGCTGCCTGCTGCTTTCCAATGATGAACGTGTGGCGCTTCCGGGCATCCCCGCTTCGGTTGTCGATACCATTGGCGCGGGTGACGCGTTCACGGCCGCAACGACCCTTGGCCGGCTGCTGGGCAAACCGCTCGCGGCCATTGCCGATCATGCCAACCGCCTGGCAGCCTATGTCTGCACCTGCCAGGGTGCCATGCCGCCCGTTCCGGCTGAGCTGAAACTGCTGTAACAATATATACGAGGCTTAATATTCGAATATCAAAAAATAGAAAAAAAGGGTACTTTATACTTTTTCTGATTATCAGTCAGCAAGTGATTTTACCCGGGAGTCTATGATCTCAAAGTGCCTCAGGCCGCCTCGCTTGTCCCGGTTTCTTTCTGGTACGCCTCCGCCAACAACTTCATTGGATGTATGGACTCGCGCATGGTCCCTTGGCGTATCTGCATACCACAGGCACCACAGCCCGTTATGAGCTGGTCTGCATCCGAGGAAGCGATCTCGTCAAATAGCCGTTGTCCGATTTTCATGGACAGATCATAGTTTTTCGACTTCAGGCCATAGGTGCCGCCCATACCGCAGCACTTATCCGAATACGTATGGACCTTCAGGCCGGGTATGAGTTGCATCAGCTCGACCGGCTCACTCGTTACGCCAAGCGTCTTCAGGTGGCACGGCGCATGATAACCGACCTTCGTGTCCAGCCGGTTGAAATCCGTTTTGAGTTCGCCGTTTGCATGCATTGCCATCAGGTATTGATGGATGTCGTAGCAATTGTCAGCAACCAGCCGGGCTTCCTCAGTCTCAACAATCCTCGGGTATTCGTACTTTACGGCTAATGCGCAGCTCGGCTCACTGAAGACGATTGAAATGCCTTGTGCCGCGTATTCTGACAGCAGAGCGATGTTAAAGTTGATGTCATCCCGAATTTTATCTTGCCCGCCGGCGCTTATCCTGGCTATGCCGCAGCATTTGACCTCCGGGAGGATCACCTTGATGCCGTTATGTTCCAGAACCTCGATGACCGCCAGCCCTTCTCCTTCAGGATCGTTGTAGTTGGCGAAACATCCGAGGAAAAACACCACTTCGCGAGTAGTATCAGGGTGTTTGCGCTGCTGGAGTATTTTTCTGAGGGTGCGGTTGCGAAACTGGGGCAGATACCTTGTGGATTCCAAACCGAGTACCTTCTGCAGCCCCCAGCGCACCGGGGCAAGTGACGTGGCAAGATTCGCAACCGGCGCAAATATGCTGCCCTGTCTGCACAGCGTTGCGGTATCGGTCAAAACACGGTTTGAGAAATCCTCCCCCGTTCTGCGAACAACATCGTATCGTCCCGTCATTGATAGCCACGGCACGTCGACACCGGAAGGACACTCTGTCAAACACCTCTTGCAGTTGATGCATGAATCGATGATTTTCTTGAATTCGGGGTCCTCCAGGATCTCGGGATCAAGTTTACCGGACATCAGCTCCCGAATCAGGCTCACCTTTCCCCTGCCCTTGGCCCATTCCTCCAGGTGACTGCTGGCTATCGGACAATAGGATCGGCAGCTGGCACATCCGGAACAGTTCGTGATTTGCTCCTGCAGACTGATCGCGTCAAATGAGGTGCCGGTCCGGGCGATGGTAAAATCCGGCCCATATTTCAGGTTCTCTCCAAAAAGGTTATCGTTTTCCGATATGATGACGCCCGGGTTCATGATACCACACGGATCGAAGAGCGCCTTGATCTCCAGCATCGCATGATAAAGGTTGGGATACTGGCGCGCCACATACTGGGTCCGCAGTCTGCCGTCGGCATGTTCTCCGCTGACCGTCCCGTTTAGGCTCAGAACCAGATCGAACACCGCATCTGCGAGATCCAGCATGATTTTGACATCTTCTGGCTGCCTCAGGTCCAGCATCGCCATAGTATGCAGATTACCGTCACCTGCATGCCCATAGATAGCTGCTTTTACGTCGAATTTGTCAAAAAGGCCTCGCAGGCCGCTGATATATTCCGGTAACCGGCTTACATGGACCGCCGCATCCTCTATGAATGCGATGGGCCGCCGGGGGCCTTTCATTCTGTTGAGAATCGGACCGGAGATGGAACGAACCTTGGTGAAATTTGCCATGTCCTCCTTATTTCTGGCCTGAACGACGCTCACCGCCATACCGTTATCCTCAAGCAGGACTTTTCTTACCGAATCGAATTTTTCCAGGATTTTTTCTTCGCTCTCTTCCTGGAATTCGATAAAAAGGGTGGCCTCGGTGTTTTCCGGAAAAAATTCTGCCAGCTCGGGCTTCTGCTCCCTGGCCAGATCGAGGATATGCTTTTCCATAATCTCAATCATCGATGGCCCCGTCGCGAGAATCTGCTGAGTCGCCTCACCCACCTTACCAAGATCATCGAAATAGACAAAGCCGCTCAGGGTCTCCTTCGGGAGCGGCGCCAGGCGCAGGGTTGCCTCAGATACCAGGGCGAGCGTCCCCTCGGAGCCCACAATCAACGGGGTGAGATCCAGGATACCATCCTCCATCAGGTCCCAGACGTGATAACCACATGAATTCTTTGTGGTAAAGGGCCGCTCCGGTTCCATATATTTGCTGTATTTTTTCAGGATAACAGGAATATTCCGGTACAGGCTGTCCTCAAGCGTCTGCGGTGCCCCACATTTGCCGCCGGCGCCTGCAGGCAGCGCTCTGGGTCCCGTCTGTACTATTTCCCCGCTGGTAAGAACGAGTTCCAGCGAGCTGATTTGGGACCGGGTCGTCCCGTATTTGACAGCATGGGGACCGCTGGAATTATTGGCAATCATCCCACCGAGCGTAGCGGAATCCTTTGTTGACGGGTCTATCGGAAAATAGAGATCGTAGGGTTCCAGATACCGGTTGAGCTCGGCCAGCACGATACCGGGCTGAATTCTCACCCATTGCTCTTCGGCCCTAAAATCAATGACCTGGTTGAGGTACTTGCTGAAATCGATCACGATCCCCTCTCCAAGCTCGTTGCCTGTCCGGCTCGTACCTCCCCCACGCGCGGTAATGGGGATCTTATGCTCCTGAGCGAATCTGATGGTTGCAACAAGATCATTCGTTGATCGGGGCTGGACAATTGCCCGCGGTTTTATCCGATAAATCGAGGCTCCGCTGCTGTAAAGGGAACGGCTCAAGTCACTGTCCAGGACGTCCCCTTCGATCTGGCTGCTCAACGCTTTAAAGAGGCGGTCTTTTACCTGCATGAAAAGTTCTTCTTTCCCAAACACATCATCCTTCGCGCAATTCAGCACAGAGGGTGACCAATTTGTTACCTGAATCTTGCATGAAAATTAATGAGAAGTTGGCATAAAAATAAATATCAGCAAATTGTAACACATTGAGAAATAGATCAAAATACCCAATTAACAAAAAGGCTTATCGCATTTGATACCATCCGGATTTGATGATGGACAACTGCAACCTCATAGAGGGTTATTGATCAAAGCGGCCGGCGGAATTACCGTAGGTGGTTTTTTCGACCTTCAAAGCACCCTGGTCCGGTACGGTAATGACAAACAAATCATCGTATTTGGCGGGGGGATCACCCGGGCCGCCGAGCCGTTGGTATATTTCTTTGAGATTGCCGCCCCAGATGCCCACCGGCGACTTGTTGCCGACCCAGAGTACCATTCCGCCGGCGTGTTTGGACAGGATTTCCTGAACAAATTCATCTGCAAACCGGCGGGTGTTCGACAGACGGGCTTCGGGAATAAGGGTAATGGTCACACCCAAATGGGCTGCCAGGGGTTGGACCGTTTCCCGGTTGCGGCCGCGATCCGGCGCGTAGATCGCCGTAATTTCTTTTTCACCGATGGCGGCAACCAGTGCCAGAGCTCGCTGCCTGCCCTCGGGTGTCAGCGCGCTATCGCTTTGTTCTTTAGCGCGCTCTGCATGACGGATCATGATTACCGTTGTTGTCGTGCCGGGGGGTGACAAAACGGAATCCGGTTTAACCCGGGGTGCACCTGAGCAGCCGGCAATAACCGTCAGTATAAAAGTGCCGAGGGTAATGACGCGTATGCTTAAAATAAAGTTATAAAACTTGATCATTCTTGCGTCCTTTCTATTGTTGTAAAAAAAATCAGCAGAACTTTGACAAGCTTTATAAACTTAATGCATATAGGCGCTTATGCAACCAGGCAATATCAGTCCGGTATACGCTTGCTAATTCGGAAATAATTCGGGTGGATGTAGCGTGGTTAATAACGAAAAGTACGTAATGCAGACGTGACATATAAAAGGAAATAGAGGACAGGTACTTTATTCTTTTTTAGTCTCGTAATGAACTCTCGATCCTGTTTCATCTTTTGATCCAACTCATCTCTGTTTTCATAATAAAAGGAAAGAGCGTCATGGATCTGATAAAGATTCACGTGGGGATGCGATCTGATAATTTCAATTTTATTTTGAAATAATGATGCAATTATTTGAATGATAACATCTAACGCCCAGGAATATTTATGTTGACAAACGTTAAAAAACTTGTAAATTGAATATTAAATATTCAATTTACAAAAAACTATGCTGAAAAGAACACTCGATAACAAGTTAAAAGAAGCTGCTACACAGTATCCGGTGGTTACGCTAACCGGTCCCCGACAGTCCGGAAAAACGACACTGGTCAAGATGACCTTTCCAGATTACGACTATATATCTCTTGAAGAGCCGGATCATCGCGCATTTGCGCTGGAAGACCCTCGGGGATTTCTTTCTCAGTTTCCTGAAAAGGTCATACTCGATGAAATTCAGCGAGCACCGGACTTGTTTTCTTATATTCAGACGATTGTTGATCAGAAGGATATTTCCGGCCAGTTTATCCTAACCGGATCACAAAATTTCTTGCTGCTGCAGAAAGTCAGCCAGTCTCTGGCCGGTCGTTGCGCCGTTTTACACCTGTTACCTTTTTCTCTGAGCGAGCTTGGACAGCGCCGACCGCTGTCTATCGATACCATGGGTCGTCAGCTGCCCGGTAAAAATCGCACTTTAAAAGAGGGGCTTTCATCCGTTTTATTTAAAGGTTTTTACCCGAGAATCCATGACAAGCGCCTAAATCCTGCCGACTGGCTGGGCAACTACTATCAAACTTATATCGAAAGAGATGTGCGTGATGTTGTAAATGTTGGGGATCTTGAAACGTTCAGCCGGTTTGTTCGCCTGTGTGCGGGCCGAAACGGCCAGCTGCTAAACCTATCATCGCTGGCAAATGACTGTGGTATTACCCATACCACTTCAAAGCGCTGGATCTCCATATTGGAGGCCAGCTTTATTGTATTCCTATTGCGGCCGCATTTTAAAAATTTTAGCAAAAGACTGATCAAGAGCCCGAAATTGTATTTTCTGGATACCGGGCTGCTAGGTTATCTGCTGAGAATACGCTCCGCTGAAGATTTGCGAATTCATGCGCTATACGGCAGCATTTTTGAAAGTTATGTGATCTCTGAGCTTCTTAAAAACTACATGCACCGTGGTGCGGAGCAAGCAATTTACTTCTGGCGGGATTCCACCGGAAACGAAATCGATGTTATCATCGATCAGGGAGAAAATTTGACACCGCTGGAAATCAAGGCCGGCCAAACTGTTACGGCAGACTTTTTTAAAGGAATTCGTTTCTGGAAAAAACTGTCCAACGATAGTCAACAGCGGGCGGCTTTGGTTTACGGAGGAGATAAGTCATATATTCGATCGGACACCTATGTTTATGCCTGGTCAGTATTCTAACATGATCAAGCGCTGGCGGTTGAATGGTGCTTGAAACTATGTGAGATATATATGCCGAAGTGTGGAGTATACTGTAGTGTTCTAATCTGCGCTAGGGGCAGCGGGATTAAAAGTCCCCCGTCTTCAACAAATTATAGTATGATTACAGCATGTTAAATTGATACCCAGTATGAATTGTGCCCATTTCCGGACACCTTTAAACGAAAAAAGGCACCTACGATTGTTTCGTAAGTGCCTGAAATCATGCTGCCGAGGGACAGAATCGAACTGCCGACACGGGGATTTTCAGACCAAATTGTTGAAAATTCAAAAATGTCGTGATTCCAACCAGCTGATTCTATTTAAATTTTTCAGGCTATTTTTGGTTTCGTTTGGAACCATTTGGAAATATTTGATCTTGACGGACACAATTTGGGCACAATTGTACTCCTTGAAATTTGACCAAGACGGTAATAAATCCAGTGAAACCACAGTCACCGCTTCTGATCAATTCCACTGAAGATCTCCCAGAAAAGTTCCACTCTTATTCTAAATCCCATTGCTTTCAAATTGATGAACAATTCTTCAAGATCACGCTCGAATGCACCATTTTCCATTAACCGCTTGACGACACCCAACGTACCTTTCACCGAAAGGCCCAATCGCATGGCTTCCACTCTTGCGGCATGGTCATCCAGGATGACAAGATCGGCTCCAGTTTCAATAGACAGGGCTATGGCTTCTGCTTCGCCTTTTCCCAATCGTCGACCCAGCGCACGTACGAAACGTTCATTTTCTGCTTTTAAAACCGAAACGCCCTGTCTTGCCTTAATAAAGTCTTCGACTGCCTCGGCTGGTGCGTCCGGCTTTTGGCGGATCTCTGAATATACCGATAAAGGGATGTCAATCCGGTCAAATAAGTCTAAAGCAGCTTCGATTATGTCAAGCTTGGTCAGAAATATTATAGGGGAGCTGTTAAAAACGGCTTTCATCACCACTTCACTTCCGTTTCGACATCGCTTTCCTCAAGGTAGGAAAATTCCACCCTCATAGCATCCAGTAACTCAAGAAAGGCTTCCTTTCCCATTCCCATGATTTCTGCGGCTTTGCTGAGACTTACCTGTCGTAGCACCAGAGCACCCACTACGCCCAACAGTTTCTCCCGTTCATCTACCGTCTTGAAAAATGGCAACTCGCTCGCTATTTCTTTCAACGGGGATAATTCCATTTTTATTCTTTTCCTTCTGCCTTTATTAAACAGCATTTATTTTTAAGAACTATTTAACCGATACCTTATTATGTTTTGATCAATATTTCAAACAAGATTATGAAATCACAGGCTGATTCACTCAGTTTCTAATAAATAGACAGCTTCAACGCTGCCGTATTCATGGCAAAGGGGAATTAGAATCCCCCTGTTTTCAACAAATTATAATATGATTACAGCATGTTAAATTGATACCCAGTATGAATTGTGTCCATTTCCGGACCTCTTTAAACGAAAAAAGGCACCTACGATTGTTTCGTAAGTGCCTGAAATCATGGTGCCGAGGGACAGAATCGAACTGCCGACACGGAAATTTTCAGACCAAATTGTTGAAAATTCAAAAATGTCGTGATTCCAACCAGCTGATTCTATTTAATTTTTCCATCGTATTTTTGGTTTCGTTTGGAACTGTTTGGAAATATTTGACCTGACGGGCACATTTTGGGCACTGTCCAGCTGCCGCAAAAATAGTGATATATTTTTCTTAAACTGCCTTTTTTGGTATCAAAATCATCATTCTAAGCTCGAAAAACTGGACTATTTTTAGCATAGATACTTAATTGTCAAACGTTCAGCGTGGTCCGACCCCAACTCGAAAAAATACCACACAAAAGTCGAACCTGCTGTATCTGCTACTTACTACAGATTTTCGTCACACCTTAAAGCCTGCAATATCTCCAACGTATGCAAGGTTCGACCGTCCAGAAAAACCTGCGATATAGTTATCATATCCGCATCTCCCCAAATGAAGACAGACGAGGCTAAAAGGAAATGGTGACCTCTTGACCCCCGACCGGCTAAATCTCAGACATACTATTTCTGTTTCTTTTTACCCCCTCCTCGCTGCCTCAGAGCACCAAGCGAAATATGCATTATCACTCCCTGTGCATGACGAGACTGACGGTGGTTTTTTCATGTAGCCTCAGAGTTTGGTTTTTCAAAAGCCAACCAAATGAACATGACAATCAACCGGGCGGCAGGGAAAATGGAAATGAGAAATTTCCTTGCTACGAGCGGTCTCTCAGGTATTGAGATTCATCAGAATTTGCTGGATATCATGAAAGCGAACATGGAAATGTGTGCTGCGGATGTTTTATCCATCCGGTACTTCAAGCAGGAAGGCCATACATTTGAGTTAGTGATAGATGAATGTGCGGCCCACGCCGGAACTGTTATGGCCGGTTATGCTGGGGATTACGAATGTGCCTGTTTCAAACGCTGTGAAGGGTGGTTAGATGCTATGGGTATTCGCGGAAGCGCCCGTATAGACGCGAGTTTGTTTAAAGGTGGCAACCATTGTAGTATATCAATAAATCTTGAGGAATAAATTAAACCACATTTGCCCCCGAATTATCCATCACTTTTTCCAAAAACCAGTTATGCTTTTATTGTATCTGCTATTCACCAATGGGAGATTAGCAGGGTATCATGGAGTACTTGCCTCAATAATAGCTTCCAGTAACGAACTAATTTCTAAAATCGAGGGTCGGATTTAGCGTATATCAGCTCCACGGCCTCCTCCCTATACCTTTTAACAAGTTGCCGAAAGTGAATCTTTTCTTGATGCGATCCCGTTAATCACAAAACGCTAATCTTACCTCAAGCCCTTGACATTAATTCACATTTGCTGGTACTCAATTAACGATTAACATCCGGATAATAAACCACGAACATTGAGGTAACCATGGCGTTAACACCAAGGACCCCATTTCTCATTAGAGAGGTGGGGGTTTTGGTATTTAATGGATGAGGAGGAGGGATAGCCATGAAAGCATATGAGTACATTTTGTCAAAACAGACGCAATGGGCCTTGAACAATAATATTAAGCTCATTGGCAGCAAAGGTGAACGTGGCCGCCCAGCTTATACCAAAAGTCTCAGGGAAAATTTATTCGAGCCTTTGCACCCGAGGGTAAGAAAATGTTTCAAAGATGGTGATGGTGGCGAGTTGATTGGGTATCCTGCCAAAATGCAGGCAATACATTCATCATCAGCATTAGGCGTGAATATTTTCCAGTATTGGTTAAAGGTAAATCAGGTTCCTAAGATTGCTGCTGCTTGCGGCTTATGCAACAAAAACAATAAATGTTCCAACAATATAATGTTTGAAACCAAATATGAAATAAGTAACAAGTTCGCATTCGGTCCTAACATTGATGTCACGATAGAAAATTCTCCGAAGTCTAAGTTCAAGGTTTTTGCTGTTGAATGTAAGTTCTCTGAAGCCTACTCTTCCCGCCGCCATTCTGGACTCAAGCAGAAATACCTTCAGCTGAAAAATATTTGGAAAAATGTTCCTAACTTGCGCCGTTTTTCAAGGAAAATCAGTTCTGTTGATAAACGATTCAAACACCTTCACCCGGCTCAATTGGTGAAACATATCTTAGGATTGAAGGAAAAGTATGGCAAAAACAAGTTCCGTCTGCTTTATCTTTGGTATGATTGTATGGGAGATGAAAGTGCGAAACATCGAGAAGAGATTGAAGAATTTACAAGAATTGCAATGGCAGACAGCATCCGTTTTCATTCATTAAGCTACCAGGAGCTAATCATTAAACTATCCAAAGAATACCGAGACTCCCATAGCGATTATGTTCACTATATTTCGAGCCGATATTTATAAGCAAAATAAAAATATTGGATTTTGTAGGCTTCACACATACCGGTTGATGCAGAAGAAGTTGAAAGATTGATTAAGAGTATACCTATTCGCTTTTTCATTTATTCAATTCTACGTCATTAATGTTTCTTTAGCTTCCGAGTTCGAAATTATCCGTGTATCTGATGGCGATACTGTGAAGGCAGAAAGCCAAGGTTATGAAATCACCATCCGCCTTGTTGGCATTGATGCCCCGGAAACCTCGAAAAAGAAAAACGAACCAGGACAACCATTCAGCCAGCGAGCCAGAACACTCCTCCAGATGTTGGTTCAAAATAAAACAGTTGAGATAGAAAGCTATGGGCTTGACCGTTACAGCCGTGTATTGGGTGTGTTATATGTTGATGGTAAGAATGTTAATCTGGTAATGGTGAAGGAAGGTCTGGCAGAGGTCTACAAAGGAAAGCCAGCTCCAGGATTTGACAATCGGCCATACTGGGAAGCAGAACGAGAAGCCCGAAAAAATATGCATGGAATGTGGTCATTGGGGGATAAATACATATCGCCCAGAAAGTGGCGGAAGCAACAAAAGGAATAATTCTACAGTTGAGATATTTCGTATCGCAAGCATTTCAGCACATCAAGTTTATTTGTTATCTCCAACGTGCTACTATCCTGCTGTCTCTGCTGATTATTGGGATATCGTTTTCATATTATTAGCGGCGGCGTGAAAATGTATCCAAAACGGCGGTTTGAATATGTAGATATTTAGAGTAGTAAAACCAGAGGGCCGGAGCCGTCTTTTAGGCACTGGTGCCGGTTTTATAGCCATATTAGTTTTTGATCTGATCTTTCATGCGATAGCTTTTGCCCTCGACAAGGACCGTTTCAGCGTGATGCAGCAGCCTGTCGAGGATCGCCGAGGTCAGGGGGTAAAAGGGGACAGGTACTTTATGCTTGACACATAATAAGTCTCATGCAATAGAAAGCTAAAATTTAGAACCAAGGAGCCAACAATGCCAAGAACACAGCGATTAATTATAAATGATGAGAGCACTGTTTATCACGTAATGTCGCGAACAGCCTTGGACGGGTTTCCGTTAGGCGATATTGAAAAGGATTTTATGCTTGATCTTATACGGCGTTACGCTGCTCTGTATTTAGTTGAAGTATTAGGATTTTGCCTGATGGGAAACCACTTCCACATTCTGGTGAGAATGTTTCCTGACCACAAATTTACAGACGAGGATATTCTAAAACGCTATGTGGATTTTTATGGTGATGAGCGTATCTTTACAGAAGGCCTGGTGCCATCATTGCGGCTCAAATTATCAAGTCTTTCTGAATTTATGCGTGAAATCAAGGTTAGCTTTGCACGATTTTACAACCGACGTCACAACCGGCGCGGCTATTTCTGGGGCGATCGCTTCAAGAGCGTAATTGTTGAAAACGGGGAAACACTGATCAATTGTCTGGCCTATATCGATTTGAATCCGTTGCGGGCCGGCCTGGTCGGGGGCCCGGAGCAATACCGCTGGAATTCAATTGGTTATCATATCCAGACCAACAACAAGGATAACTTTCTTTCCACTGACTTCGGTTTAAAAGAATTCAATGTCAAAAGCAAAAAGGAGCGCATCAGAAGGTATCGCCGATATGTCTATGAAGCAGGCGCGTTAAACCAACCGCAAAAAGGAAAGGTTAAGGTCATTGAAGACAAGGTGCTTGCAAAGGAGCGCCGCAGAGAGTTTGAACTCAGCAAAAGCGATCGGTTCAGATATCGTACGCGCTATTTTACGGATTCGGGCATTATCGGTTCAAAGGAGTTTGTGTATGCAAATTACCAGCGGTTTAAGAATATATTCAATTCAAAGCACGAAAAAAAGCCCAAGCCGGTTAACGGCTTGGATGGGATGTATTCGTTAAAGCGACTATCGGAAGCGATATAAAAAAACAGGTCCTATCCTTGAGTTTGTCGAGCTATATAATGCTGGTCTAAAGCCTGGCGCAGATATGTTTTGATCACGGCTTGGCGACTGATATTTAAATCCTTTGCAATGGCGTCTAATTCTTTTAGCATATCAAGCGTAAAGTCAACGTTGACGCGTTTAACAGGGGGCTTCATTTCGCCTTTGTTGGTAAAAAACCGGGAAACATCCTCTCCGCTCATTGCTATTTCAGCAATTTTATCAGCAGTTGGTTTCTTTTTTTTAACTGTTTTGCTCATATAATTTTTCCTCTTGTTTTGTTGATTTCCAAAGGGTTTCAAGGTGATAATATTCGCCATCCTTATCTTCTCTAACTTCATATATGACGGTAAATAATTTGCCTTTTACCCACCCGATTGAACGAAACTGTTCAGGATCATCAGAACGACTGTCTACATAATGATAATGCGTCCAAATCTCTTTCACCTCCTCGAACCCAATTTTCCTCCTCGGGTCCTTTCGCAGCCTTTCACTTTTTGCTTTGTCGAATTTAAATCGCATAATTTATTGGTATAACAGTTATACCCTTTTGTCAATTTTCAATTTATCTCAGACAGATTCAACGCTGCCATATCCATAGGCACGGGGAGTTAAAATCCACCTGTCTTCAAAAAAATTTCGCTTGATATCATTAGGTTAAATTGACACCCAATGTGAAATGTGCCCGTTTTGGGGACCTCTTAAAATAAAAAAAGCACTTACGATTTCTCCGTAAGTGCTTGATTTACTGGTGCCGAGGGACAGAATCGAACTGCCGACACGGGGATTTTCAGTCAATTACCCTGAGCTTCCTAACCTCCTAAAATAGCTTAACATATTGAAATCATTGAATCCGTATTTTCCACATTTTGGCTGATTTTCAACACTTTAGCAGATTTTGGACAATTTTCCCCACACAATCCCCACACAAAATGTTAGCATCAGGCCCAAACCGAAATCAATTCAATGCCCCTCACCTCAGCCACCCCTGTGGGTTAAAACTGAATTGTTTTAGCTATGCCTAAGGCCAGCATCATATGGCCATATCCAAATTGTTCCGATCCAGTTATGGTCGCAGTCCCCCATTCCCATTATAACCTTAAAGCAAATAATGATGCCGAAGGCTGGATTTACCAGATAATCAATGAAAACTATAAGTTTCTGAATTTATGTTAGTTTATGTTATTTCAAACGAGTTTTTGAACGCTCCTGGCCGCATAATCGCCTATCAATCGCATATTATCTCCGGAAGCTGTTTTTTCAAATCCAACAAAATTCATTGACTTTTAAGCAAAAATGTTGTTTTGTCAAAACGTCTTCAGATATTTATAAATGAGAACGTTTTGACATGCAAAAAGCTTCAAACAATACCGAAAATGCCATTATGAAAATGGCTCGCAAAACGGGTGTGGTTCGTGCCCGCGAAATCAGAAAAGCTGGTCTACATCCAGAATATCTACGAAAACTCTGTACAAGCGG
>Ga0210064_1000220_pt1 | contig 27693 bp, 21 predicted proteins | sample Muzzi_CordC_D2_FD_185531 | JGI IMG/M metagenome (GOLD analysis project Ga0210064, IMG submission 185531) | Wetland microbial communities from San Francisco Bay, California, USA, that impact long-term carbon sequestration - Muzzi_CordC_D2 (SPAdes) | ecosystem: Environmental > Aquatic > Marine >... | reverse complement strand
GTCACATTCGATCTACCCCCGCTTCCACCGCCGCGTCCGGTGCCGGTAACACCCCCGCCATTATTTACACCGATCTATACCAAGCCGTCTCATCCTGTCTTCTTCAACAAGAGATACGGGGATGACTGGGGAGGCAAAACTTTCGGGGTCGGCGTGGATTTCAGCGCCTCATCGTCGGTAGACATCAATGGATTCATCGCCAGAGCTTCCGGAACGGTCCCGGTCAGGCTCTTCGGAGTCGGTGTGAATTTCCTGGATGCCCAGGGCAGATTGCAGCTGCTCCCCAAATTTGCAGGCGCACCGACGGACCAGACCTCGGGTCTCGAGCTGGTGCTCAGTTTCGCAGACCAGCAGATATTCAACCGTTTCGAACCCATGCCCGAAGTCAACTTTTCCGGCGCATTGATTCCTCCTCCTGCCTTTAGCCAGGAGAAAAATGTGACAAAGACTTTTTATCCCGGTGGGGTACCAGTCACCGTGGAGGGTTTTGTCAGGGGATTGATAGGGGCTACATACACATTGGATCTCCAGGCAAGCACCTCCCTCCTGGAGACCTCGCTCGGGCTGACGGCGGATACCTTCGCCAGATTGGATGCGGGCGCGAAAGCGTTAGTAGGGATTGGCGGCTTCATTGGATTCGGCGTAAACGGATCGCTGGTGCTGCTCAAGGAAAGCTACAAGGTGAGCACCGGTGCCGCACTAACCGTCCTTCGTGATGGCTTCGCTTCCGACGGAATCGTTGAGATGGAGTTCAAACCAACACTAAATATCGTGAATGATGTCACGGGTGCAGCAGGGAAAGTGTCACTGTTCGCAGAATTCCCTGTTCCGGCTGGTGTTAAATTCTGCGGTTATTTCAAGATTCCCTGCGGTATTCGGTTTCGCCAGGCCAGGGAAAACCTCGTACTCGACCAATTCACGGCATACCGCAGAATCGACACCCTCCTTGATGTGGCGGCCCCGATCGACGTTGTGCGTTTTAAAGACGGGTCTGTGACCTATTACAGTCCGAACCAGTGAAGCATAGCAAGCTACTGCTCGGCGCTGCGGTCCTCGCACTCGCGGTGCTGGGGACGCTCACCTTCCTCGAGCGTTCACGCGTCGAGACGGCGGCTCCTCGTTCGGAGGCGACGCCACTCGACCTGCGGTGGCGAACAGGGACCTCCCAGACGTACGATGTCCGGGTTGATTCTTCATTACGGATGAATATGCCTGGCCTCAGCTCTGCGAAATCCATGACGGTGCGCATGGAAGGCGTCCTGGAGTTCCGAACGCTGGAGGCAGGTCCCTCGGAAGCGCTGGTCGGTATGCGCTTGTCCGCCATGGAGATGCGTATCGCCGGGGCCTCTGATCCCGACACTAACCGCGCCCTCACCCTTCCGTTTCGGGTTCGGTTTGCCTCCAGCGGCCTTCCGGTGGCATTTGAATTTCCAGGTAACCTCACGGCGGACCTCCGCGAAGTGATCGAGAATCTGGTGCGCATGTTCCAGGTTGCAATGCAGGACGGCGAGACGTGGGTGGCGCAGGAATCGAATGCCTCTGGAGTTTATGAGGCAGCGTACCTACGAACAGCGCCAACGCGTGTGGAGAAGGCCAAACAACGCTATGTCAGTTCCACAGCGGCGACGGCAGATCCTGTGACGGAAATTGCTTCGAATGAATCGATTCGCATCGACGCGAATCGAGACTGGATCGCAGCAATGACAGTGGACGAGACGGTGAGAAGCGGAGAATTGAATAGCCCTTCCGTCCTGGTCACGAACCACGCCACCCTCGAGCTGCGGAACGGGTCTGCCGCAAATGCAGCGGTTGCCTCGGATGCCTGGAGCTTTGTCGCCAAACCAGCGCCGGACAACGTGGACCGGGCGCAGGACACAGTGCCCGCGCTTTCGCGCGAGGAAGCGGAGAAGCAGCTCCGCGCCGGCCTTGCTGCTCTCGACGCCGCCGTTGAAGACAGGAGCACCTGGGTCCATCGCCTGCGCGATCTCATTCTGATGGACGGGACGCTACCCTTCGTGCTCCTCGAAGCGATGAAATCGCAGCAATTCACGGATGAAACGCGCGCCGATCTCTACCTCGTATTTCAGCTGGCTGGAAGCCCGGAGGCACAGGCCGCTCTTGGTTCCGTGGTCATGGACACAACCTGGTCACCGCAGGATGCCTTGCGCGCCGTCGTCGCCCTGGGCGGGGTAACCAGCCCCACCGGGGACACCCTCGCGGCCCTTTGGAATACGGCGCTCGTTGGACAGCCGAGCGGCGATCGCCGCCATCTCGCAAGCACCGCGGCGTTGGCCCTCGGGAGACTGGGGAATGGCCTGTATAGTGCCGAAGACGCCAGCTACTCCACCATGCGCGCGGACTTGCTTGACGGGGCCCTGAGCGCGCCCGATCCCCACCAGTGTGCAGTCTTTCTGCACGCTCTCGGGAACACGGCCGATCCATCACTACGGAGCGACATCGTTCCGTTCCTGAATGATCCGGCACCCGGAATTCGCAGCGCCGCAGCCGAGACCCTCGGCAGGCTCGGAACCAATGAAATCGTCGCCGATGAGCTGATGCTGCGCTTCGAGCAGGAAAGGAGCAGTACAGTGCGCGGGGCGATCGCGGAAGCCCTGTTGTCCTGGGAGGAGCCCTCGCTTCCGGCGACAGAGTCGATTCGGGCTGCGATCCAAGTAGAGTCCGACGAGGACGCCCGATACAACATGGCACGATTCCTCGCCCAAAACCTGGCGACGTTCCCGGAGAACAGGGTTGTGTTGGAAAACCTTCTGCGCACTGAACAATCGCAGCGGATCCGCCAGAAAGTCGCGGAAATGCTCGTCGCGGCCAAGTAGATCGCGTGCAGGTCCCCTGCTCTCGCTCGCACGCGAGCGGTGCTCAAAAGTAGAATTTTTTCACAAACTATTGCGTAGGAGGTTCTCCGATGAAAAGGTTAAGGTCAGGTGCTCACCGTACAAAAGGAGACTGAACTGCTGACGGGTTCTGTGACATCAATAACTTTTCCAGTGTCAATATCGTATGTTATTGGCCCGTCCAATACATGCTGAATGCCATTGATCAACACAATTCTTTCTGCCAATTGCGCAGAATAACCTTGAGTTATTTCTATAACAACTGACAACAAAACAGCAGTCTCTTCCGATACGCTTTCTGATAGATTTATAGATACACTTGCGCCCTCATAATCGAGCCTGACTTTATCAGCTGGCCCCTGTCCCCCACAAAGAGTTGTCGGATTTTCAATTGGAAAAGCGTTTCAATTCAGCCAAGAAACCATACCGGGCCGCCGTTTTGCCAAGACCCGGTGCCGATTGTTTGGAAGCGGAAGCAGAAACGCCGCATTGTCATCCAAATCAGCTTCGACCTAAACCGTTAATCAGAATTACGGGACCGGCACCCCTCCAGACAAAAAAGAGAAGGGGAGGGTCCCCTTCCCTTAGCTGCGGCATGGTGACGAAATCGCGTATAGCCGGAGTGTGGAGCCGAATACCGTGAAAATGCGGGCGTACCGGCCTCTATCTACCGAGCCTTCGCCTGTTTTTCTCCGAGCACGCTGCGGATGTTCTCTTCGAAGATTTTGAAATCACGTGCGCCGACCACACGCTTGCCCTCGACCCAGTCGCCGCTGGCCTTGCCAACCACGAACGTGGGGGTGCCGGTGATCTGCACACCACCCGCGTCCTGCGAGCTCTTGTCGATAGCGGCGAGGTGTCTGTCGCTGGCCAGGCAGGAGTCAAACGCCGTCATGTCCAGACCCAGGGTCTGCGCATAATTTGGCAGGTTTTCCTCCTCCAGCTTCTTCGCGTTGGCGAACAGGACTCCGCGCATCTCCCAGAATTTATCCTGCTCACCGGCGCAGTGCGCGGCCTGGGCGGCCTTGCGGGCATTCTTGTGGAAGCCGAGCGGCATGTCACGGACCACCCAGCGGACCTTGCCGGTATCGATGAACTCCTCCTTGAGCTTCGGGAAGGTCTGCTGAATAAAGCGCAGGCAGTAGGTGCATTGATAGTCGGTGAACTCCACCACGGTCACGGGCGCATCGGCCGACCCCAGCACCGAGCTGTCCTTCACCGACACCTTGGCGATCGGCGGCACCGGCGGTCGCTGGGGCGCCTGGGCAACAGATTTCTTGTCGATGTTCTCCAGCAGCTTACGGATTTCCCTGAGCTCCTGGACGATGGCGTCCACCTGATCGCCTGTGATAGCCACGGACGGAGTCTCAGCGCCCTGCTGGGCGTGCACATCAGGCGCCCAGGCGGCGTTCAGGGCTATCAGGAAAAGCGCTGCTGCGCCAATAGCGAGCCCGTGCCGTAAGCCGGTACAGGTCAGATTAAGTGGCGTCATAAAATTAACCTCATTGTTTAAAGCGATACGAAAAAAAAGGGGGGAGTTGCCTCCCCCCTTCAACTTAACGGTGAAACCGACCGCTAGCGGCAGGTCACCGAGGTGGTTCCGGTCTGAACATCATTGGTCAGGTCGTCGTTACCCGGCGCACTGATGGTCGCCGTCCAGTCCACGGTCCCGGTTCCCGCCGCGTTGCAGGACACCATCACGGTGAACCCGAACCGCGTCTGCGGGTTGCCCGGCGCCACCTGTTCGGTGACGCTGGCGGGCTGCACGACTACCCCCACATTCGCCGAGACACCCGACAGGGTCACGGTGGCATCCTGCGTGAGCAGCGTACCATCGCCGGTGGCCGTCGCCTTTCGGCTCACCACCTGACCCGGCTTGATGTTGAGCTTGTTGGGTACCTGCAACTTGCTCAGGAACACATCCGCAACCGGTGCCGCACAGTCCGGATCGTCCGCGTCGGTCAGGCCGTCGCAGTCGTTGTCCAGACCGTCACCGCAGGTCGGGCTGCCGAACGGACCCTCGGTCCCGGTCGGCTGATCCTGCACGCAGACCTGGCCGCCGTTCTGGCAGACGAAGGTGCCCGCGGCGCAGACCCCCGGCTGACCGGTGTCGCAGGCCCCGTCGACAAAGCCGTCGCAGTCGGGATCGGCACAGTCGACCAGCCCGTTGCTGTTGTCATCGACGCCGTTGTCACAGATCTCGACCTGGCAATCCGGATCGTTCGCGTCGGTCTGACCGTCGCAATCGTTGTCCAGACCGTCACCACAGCTCGGGCTGCCGAACGGACCCTCGGTACCGGCCGGCTGATCCTGCACACAGGCCTGGCCGCCGTTCTGGCAAGTCAGGGTGCCCGCGGCGCAGATGCCCGCATTACCGGTGTCGCAGGCCCCGTCCATGAAGCCGTCGCAGTCAGGGTCGGCGCAGTCGACCAGACCGTTGTTGTTGTCGTCGACGCCGTTGTCACAGATCTCCGGCACGGGAGCGCAGTCCGGATCATTGCCGTCGGTGAGGCCATCGCAATCGTTATCGATGCCGTCCCCGCAGGTCGCATCATTAAACGGTCCTTCGACGCCCGGGGTGCCCGGCTGGCAGGTGTCGACGATGTCCGGCGACTGGCATACAGACTGGCCGCTGGCCGAGCAGGCGCCCACGCCACAGGTCGTCGATCCATAGACCGTGCCATCACAGCTGGACTCCTGGCAGTCGATCAGACCATTGGCGTTGTCATCAATGCCGTTGTCGCAGATCTCCGCCGGCACGTCGCAGTCCGGATCGTTCGCGTCGGTCAGACCGTCGCAGTCGTTGTCCACACCGTCGCTGCAGGTCGCGTCATTGAACGGACCCTCGGTCCCGGCCGCCTGGTCCTGCGTGCAGACCGGGCTGATGGCCGAACCGTCGCAGGTCAGGGTACCGGCGCTGCAGATACCCGGGTTGCCGGTATCGCAGGCGCCGAAGGTGACGCCGTCACATTGCGGATCCTCGCAGTCGGTCAGGCCGTTGCCGTTGTTGTCGATGTTGTCATCACAGACCTCCGGCGGCACGGCGCAGTCCGGATCGTTGGCGTCGGTCAGGCCGTCGCAGTCGTTGTCCAGACCGTCACTGCAGGTCGGGCTGTCAAACGGACCTTCCGGTACGGCCTGCTGGTTCTGGTCGCAGAACTGCTGTAACTGGCGGCAGGCCGTGGTCCCGGCGGCACAGATGCCCTCGTTGCCGGTGTCGCAGGCACCGCCCACGAAGCCGTCGCACTCAGGATCGGCGCAGTCGACCAGACCATTGCCGTTGTCGTCAACGCCGTTGTCACAGATCTCCGGCACGGGCTGGCAGCTCGCATCACCGTCATCGGTCTGGCCGTTGCAGTCGTTGTCCAGACCGTCGCTGCAGGTCGCATCACCGAACGGACCCTCGGTGCCGGCCGGCTGGTTCTGGTTACAGACCTGCCCGCCGTTCTGGCAGACATTGGTACCGTCAGCGCAGACACCCGGCAGGCCTGTGCTGCAGGCACCATCGACAAAGCCGTCGCACTGCGGGTCGGCACAGTCGACGAGGCCATTGCCGTTGTCGTCAACGCCGTTGTCGCAGACCTCCGGCGGCGCGGCGCAGTCGGGGTCGGCCGCGTCGGTCAGCCCGTCGCAGTCGTTGTCGATACTGTCATTGCAGGTCGCAGTACCGAACGGCCCTTCGCCACTCGGGGTGCCGGCCTGGCAGGTGTCGACGATGTCCGGCGTCTGGCAGACTTCTTGGCCGCTGGCCGAGCAGGCACCTACACCACAGGTGGTGGGTCCGTAGACAAAGCCGTTGCACTGCGGATCGGCGCAGTCGATGAGACCGTTGCCGTTGTTGTCGATACCGTCAGTGCAGGTTTCCGGCGGCGGTGTGCAGTCGAGATCGGCCGAGTCAGTCAGGCCGTCGCAGTCGTTGTCTATGCCGTCACTGCAGCTCGGCTCGCCGAACGGCCCCTCGGCCGTCGGGGCACCCGGCGTACAGTTGTCGATCTGATTCGGGGTCTGACAGACCAGGTTGCCGGTGGCGGCACAGGCGCCCACGCCGCAACTGGTCGCGCCGTCCATAAAGCCATCACACTGCGGGTCGGCGCAGTCGACGAGACCGTTGTTGTTGTCGTCGACGCCGTTGTCACAGATCTCGTCCGGAGGGGCTGGGTCCAGTGTGGTGCCGTTGGGTGGCGTATAGGTATTGGTGCCGGCGGACGCACAGCTGCCGCGATTCCAGACCGGAACTGCGCCGGTGGTCCAGCCCGGCTGGGCGCTGGCGTTGATCTCTTCGAGGTTGGTGTATCCCCCCGAGTCCCCATCGGAGTTGTCGCCCGCAGCCCCGTTGATCCCGGCGGTGATGTTATTCCAACCGCTGCAGTTGGGGGATATATCGAAGCCGTAGGGATTCAGGTTCTGGGTGCTGGTCCCGTGGCACAGCTGACAATTGGCGGCGTCCGAGTTCGAAGCGCCATAGATACCCTGCCACGTGCTCAGATAGCCACTGGTGGCATGCGCCAATGACGCTGACAGCAGCGCCCCGAGTGATACGATAATCGACAGGCCGGCCGATGCCAGACATCGCCGCGCCCTGAAAGACGTCTTCATATTTTCTCCTCCACAAAAGAAACAACTGGTAACAAAGTCGCCCTGTACAACGAGCGACTCCGTGTTTATCCGAGCAGCTGGAGCTGGTGACCGCACTCCATGTCCCGCGCATCCTGATACTCGGCTTATCCCGATCCGACAAACCTTGCAAACCATCCAGCAGGACCACGACCTGTTCGCATCAATGCCACCCCCCTCAATGGCTGTGTCGACGTTCGGCGAGGGGCATCAGGTGACCAGGCCTGCTGTTCGCACATTCGTTCCGGGACACACGTGGTTTGCAATTTCTGCACCAACAGCCCCAGACCCGTAAGTCGCTGTTTAACCACGACACAAGAATATGCCGACCGTGGCGACCATGACATATCTGTCATGACAGCATGACAACCCGGCATGCCGGTATGGCATCCGTGGCAGAGAGAGGGAGCCGGAGATCAACGTGCGGCGCACACACATCCAGCGCGCCGGACGGCTGACCGGGCCGCAGGGCGCACTTACTCTGACGAGGCGTTCAAACCCTACAGTGAAACAGGCAACGCAGAGTGACGCGCAATGACCACTACATCATCGTCGGCTACAGTACACTGTCGAGCAATACCTACGGCGAACTGATCAGCCGCGGCAAACCGGTAAAGACGATTGATCGACTCATTAGCTCGCTGATCGCGGTCAGCACCCGTAAAACCGTCAGGCATAAAGAGACCGCTCCTGCAACGCGATGGGACGCCTTGGTTCTTGACTTGTACTGTCATGGCAATGCCTTTGGCAGCGCCGGCACCGGCTTTGCCCTAGTGCCGTTGTCCCCAGCACGCGCAAAGGGATATCCTTCGGCGGGTACCACAGTGCTCCTGTTGTATTCAGCCTGACGCTCTGTCAGTGTTTGAACTGCGGCACAGGCGCCTTGGGTTCGTGCCCTGTCTGAGCTTCGAAATGGGTAACTGCCTTGCGGATATCGGCAAGCAGCATATCGGCCATGTCCTTGCTGAAGCCCTCTCGAATCACGATGCGCAGTACGGCCACATCTTCGGCATGTTCCGGCATGGTATAGGCAGGTACCTGCCAGCCGTATTCCCTGAGCTTGTCGGATACATCGAACACGCTGTACGTCGTAACGTCGTCTTTCAGTTTGAAGGCGAACACCGGAATGGCACTGCCGTCACTCACCAGCTCGAACGGCCCCAGATTCGCGATCTCGCCGGACAGTCCGATGGCAATATCACGCATGGCGCTCATGATCTGGGTATACCCTGCCCGGCCCAGACGTAAGAAATTGTAATACTGACCAACCACCTGGTTACCAGGCCGCGAGAAATTCAGCGTGAAGGTGGGCATGTCCCCGCCCAGGTAATTGACGTGAAAGACCAGATCCTCCGGCAGGTCTTCGTGGTGCCGCCACACCACCCAGCCAATACCGGGATAGACCAGGCCGAACTTGTGCCCCGAGACATTGATCGACTTGACCAGCGGCAGGCGGAAATCCCATTTCAGGTCCGGATGCAGGAAAGGAGCCACGAAGCCACCACTGGCTCCATCGATATGCATGGGGACCTCCCAGCCGGTCTCCGCATTCTGTTTAAGCAGAGCCGCGTGAATGGCCTCGATGGGCTCAAACTCACCGGTAAAGGTGGTGCCGAGAATTGCGACCACGCCGATGGTGTTTTCATTCGTGGCCTTGAGCACCTCTTCCGGGGTGATGACGTAACGCCCCTTCTCCATGGGAATATACCTGGGCTCGACCTCCCAGTAGCGGCAGAACTTCTCCCACACAACCTGCACGTTTGCACCCAGCACCAGGTTGGGTTTATCGGTCGGTTTACCCTGCGCACGGCGCCGGTCACGCCACTTCCACTTCAGCGCCATGCCCGCCAGCATCACCGCCTCACTGGAACCGATGGCCGAAGCGCCGACACCCTGGTCCGGCGCGTGGAACAGATTGGAGACGATATTGATACAGCGCTCTTCGATTGCGGCCGTCTGCGGATACTCGTCCTTGTCGATCAAGTTTTTATCGAAAGCTTCCGCCATCAATTTCTCGGCCTGCGGCTCCATCCAGGTGGTGACAAAGGTCGCCATATTCAACCGGGCATTGCCATCCAGCATCAGTTCATCATGGATGAGGTTATAAACGCTATCAGGTTCCAGCTCATGATCGGGCAGACGATACTTGGGAATAGACTGAGTCATGCCACGGCGCCCATAGGCGGGTGTTAACTGTGCGTCCTGTGCATCAACATCGATTTTTTTCGTTACCATGATCAATATCTCCTTCAGTTCAGGATTGTTTTGCCGGTTGGTTACCGGTTGAAGCCATGATGGTGTCGGCGTTGCCGGTCGCACCGAAGAGTTCCGGGATCAACAGATAACTGGCACTGAAAAAGCCAACCGCACCTGCCATAGTGAAGAAATTGGCGCCCCAGGCCCATTGCATCTCACCCAAGGATGGCAGAAAAACGGTGAACGCGGCCGCCAGCATAAAGGCGACCGAACCCAGCAAGTTGAGCACCGCGATCCACCAGCTCACCTGCCGGGGCTGGAAAGACCAGAAACGATGCGAAACTTCGATCAGCGCCACGTAACTGGCAACCAGAAAACAGACACTGCCGATCACGTCCGGCGTCCAGATCAGGAGGTCCTCGCCCGCCCAGCCAAGTCCGGTAATCATCGCATCGGCGGTGTTGAAGTTAAACAGCACAGTCCCGACAAACTGTATGAGACTGGCGCTGTAACCGGCACTATTCGGTTTCCAGGCAAACCAGCGCCAGGTCTGCGCAGGTGTCCCAATACCTGCGACGTCACCATTAATCGCTTCCAGCAGCTGCAGTCCTGCAGCGCCGGTGAAAAACAGTGAGCCGACAAAAAAAACCATGTTGATGACGTTGCTGTCAGTAAAGCCCGGTGACAAATACTGTGGCCAGTTCGATGCAAAACCACCGACAGCAAAACAGCCTGAACCAATAATGAACAGCACCGCGATCCACCAGGCCAGCCTGCGCGGTGCCCAGAGGTGCAACCAGGGGTTGGCGACCAGCGCCGCCCGGACGCCGATGCCATCGCGACCGATTTCAAGCGGTGGCAGCCCCTTGCGATGCCCTCGTGAATGTGACACCCGCAGTCGTCCGTCCGGGAGATATTCAACAACCTGGGTTATAAAAATACCAACCCTGTGAAATACCGGTTTTTCTGCCAGATTCTCAATTACGCTGCTCACAGGTTTCCAGTCGGGCGTTTCTGTAGCTGACAATAGTGATCATCATTCATCAGATTTAACGGGCCGCATTTTTAACGGGTTGGAGGTACTCGAATCCTTGTCGGCCATCGTCTTTTCGGGACCGGCATCGTCCTGCCGGGATAAGGACACCAGCAGCTTTTCTATGCGTACAACATGGCTGTTGATGGTCTCCAGCAGTTCATCCTTGCTTTTCAGCTCGTGCCAGAGTTCGCGCAGGGGTTCGACGTCAATCTTGCGGCAGGATCTGTGCAGGGCGAACAGTCCGATCATCCAGACCAGGACGCTTAATCCGATGAACCCGCCATAGAGCATTGCCGGGGAGGTCCCGGCAAGGTAGCCGAACGCGCCGCCGGCATAAATGGTAATTACCGTCACCAGGTTGGCGATATCGCGGTAGGGAATAAAACGGAGAACATTCAGCGACTTCAATAACCTGGACAGGGCAAAGGCATAGGCCTTTTTCCGCCCCTCCGGGACATCGAGGATGTACGTTATCTTGGTGACGATCTCACCGGAAACGCTGCGGCCGATATGCCACCACAAGAGCTGATTCCACGCCCAGATCGGCAAGGCACAGGCAATGGATAGCAGCAGCAGGGTGACGGGGTTCAATTCCCGCAGGTACTGCGGGCTGACGGCAAGGATGACGACCAGCCCCGAGAAGAGAACCGTGACAATGGGAACAAGGAGTTGCCAGCCGCTTTCGCTGCGTGGCAGGATACTTTGCGGGATGCCGCCGAAATTCATTTTGTTCATGACCTGTTTTTAAGATAGGTTTTCCCGTCAATTTTCGAATTTCGCATAGCGGGCTCCAGCCCCGCTCAGGACTGAACAAACTCCGAGTTTACGATAACGAAATCCCTGTCTGATTGCGTTTCAGGACCGGCGGCAAGATCGGTGATCATCAACGACATGCCGGGATGCATCAATCCTAAAGCCTGTTGCACAAACGCGGGGTTGAAGCTGATTCGGTCAAGGGTTGCGCTATCAACAGGCTGCACTGACTGTGTTGAATCGGCGTGGCGGATCGCCACTGAGTTCCAGGTGGGATGTTCGCCCTGAAGCGTTTTCAATAGCAGGATATGGGTGCCCATGGGTTGATCAGGGTCGGCGATAGTAACCGGCTGCTGATTGACGATTTCGCCGTCTTTGAATAGATAGCTTTGCCGGTCCGCGCCGCTCACCAGCACCGAGGCGATCGGCACCCGATGCGGAAGATCACCGCTGGCCGGGGGCACAGCCTTGTTCTTCTTAGCGCGCTCCCGGGCAAGTTCCTGGGCAATCATTTGCTGAGCATCACCATTCAGTGCAATGCCGGGATGTATCACGTCGGCGGGAGCGGTTGCTTGGTCGGCAATAATCACCGGCGTACCCAGGTGAGTGATCCCGAACAGCTCGGCAGAAAACTCCAGGGGCAGATGCACACAGCCATGGGAAACCGGATAACCGGGCAAACCACCCGCATGCAAACAAACTCCACCCCAGGTCAGCCGCTCGGTGTTCGGCATGGACGCGTTGTTATAGATGCTGGAATGGTGGTGTTTGTCTTTTTGCAGTATGACAAATACACCCGTCGGCGTGCGGTGCCCGGGACGCCCTGTCGATACCGTGGTAACACCAATCTCTACGCCGTTTCGATAGACATGGGCCATCTGTTCCGGTAACGAAACCAGAATGGCGACCGGCCCCTGCGGCGACAACTCCGGTTCCCACACGTATTCACCCGGTTTAAGCGTTTCGCCGGGTTCGAGAAAGTGGCTGGTCAGCTTTTTTGCCCCCAGTGCCGGGTACATGCCCAGGGCCGTCGTGGCCACCAGGCCCTGTAGTATGCGTCGTCTGGATATCATTGATCTATTTACTCTTTTTATTAATGGGTCAGAGGCAAGTGTCGCTGGAAATTTATGAAGGTCTGCGGGTGCGCAATTTCGATGGTATCCGGGCACAGGCATAACGCCGTTTAGACCGGGTGGACCTGGCCACCACATGAGCGGATTGGTGCCTTTTCACTGGCAGCGATTATGGCCGCACTTGATACGCGTCTATCAGCTCCTGCTGTCGGAACACTGGGTGAACCGGCAATCATTAAGAATTGAGAAATTGTCATTCAACACGATACTAGCGGAATGGTAGTGACTTCAAACAATAAAGCAAGGGTGGGGATTTCCGGTCATTACACGCCAGTAAGGCGCAATCAGTTTCAGAGGGATAGGACGAATAAACGCCCTTTTTCCTCAAGTCCAGGGTTGCGCTCCGCATGTATTCCCTGACCGCACGTATATCCTGATTTTACGGTGAAGTTTCGCAAAGACAGGAAGCCATCCCGTCGGACCATAGCTGCATGAATTATTGCGGGACGCAAGACTGGCAAGGTTTTTGTTGATTTCATGTAGATTCAACCGAGTCTGACTTCGAATCAACGGTGAGCCCTGGCGCTGTAGGGGGTTGAAGTAGGTGACTTCGTTATATGGGGTTCGCGTCTGCCATCAACGAAAGCGGATTCTGATCCATTTCTGGGTATCTGAGTAGTAAATCAGAGGTCTGTATTTCATTAGCAACACTCCTTCTTTATGCCAAGGGATTAGAATGTTGCATTGACTGATTGAGTCCGACAGTTGCTTAAAAATAATGCCTCAAATACAAGAAACGACCCTTGAGCCTTATTTAGTCGCTGGTTTTTGGGATTCACTGTCATCCGATCCATCGTTGAGATCGCGGTTGATGTCGGACACAGTGTCATCGAGGGGCGCGAGTGCTCGGTCGATGATGTCCTCGTGCTGGGTATCCGCTTTACGGTAATCCCCCTCGATGTCGCCGACCACCTTTTCGACCGGTTCATCCATTTTGTCCGTCATGCCTTGCGACTCATCGCTGGCAGCGGTAGAGCACGCAATGCAGAAGCAGTGGGCAGCAACGAGGGTTAACGTCAGCGCTGATTTAGTAAATGTCTTCACAGGGTTCTCCTTGAGCCGGGACGGGTAAGTATGGGCATGACAGGTTCTGCGAAATTGCTACTTGATGAATTTGGGCAGCTCTGAACCTGCAAGGAAGTATAGTCCATTCAATTTCCACGAACCCAACTAAAAACTCTATCCCGTCAATTAGCCCTCCTCCTGAATTCCTGCTCGGGCATCTCCTTCCCGATGGGTCCAGGTTCATCGCCCCGTACAGGGCATGTCCTGAGTTCCTGCTATTGGATTCGACGCAGGGTTTGTCCTGGTCCAGCACATTGACGCGGCGCCTCCAGCCCGGCGGCGAGCTTGAGCGTCTTGTCGAGCGCCTGGAAGTCATCGGAACCACACCTTACCTACCCATCCCGGCCGTCAGGCCAACCGAAAGCCTGGCCCTCGTTTTGGGTCGTTGCCACTGGAATGGGGTGAAGGATTTGATGGTATCAGCCGAACAGGTCAGCGGGTGGCAAACGGCTTTCCGGCGGCAGACTCGTTGAAACCGGGGTTTCCATTCCCTGCAAATGGGCGGAGAATTTTCTCAAGACCGCTGGGGCCAGGTCACACAACTCGAATCCGGCCAGGGCGCCGTACTGCTCCACTCTTGAATATATCACGAGCCTCCCCTTGGCATCTTATTCGTGCAGTTGAGCCAGTGATCAAGGTAACGGTTTAACGGCACGGTCCAGGGGATTGGTGGATTGGCTTGCGTGGGCCGGCATTTGCGCCGATATCTCGGGCAACCCGGCCATGTCATCGATGCTGGCGGCCTTGTGAAAGTAGCGGCTGCAGTCCAGGAGGGTCGCTTCCACAGCCACCTTGGCGAAATCCGCCTCGTTTTTCATTTGTGAAAACCAGTCGGCTAGCCGCGGCAATTAAGCCGACTGAAAATCCAGTCCTTGCAAATCCGTGACAACCGGTTGCCGGCAACCCCTGGAAAGCTGCGATACACACCAGAAAATTACCAGCAATAGACTGTTTTTAATAATATTTTACTATAAAGATTGAAAGATGATCGGTCAGCTTGACGCCCCCTGAAGCGAACACTATATTGGAACGTGGGGAGCGTAAATGTGCGAATACACATGAACAGTACTCCGATAAAATATATAAAAAATATATAAGGAACGCGACTATGAAACCATAGTCGACGTCCAAGGCTGGACCGATTTATTTACTAATTATAATAAGAGGTTAGCAGTCATGAACAAATCCAGAAACACAACAACAGATAGCGAAGACACCCGGATGAATCCCGAAGAGGCTGTCGGGGAGGCTCGCCGGAGCTTCCTGAAAACCGCCGGCAAGTTTGCGGTGTACACTCCACCCGCCGTAATGATGCTGATGAAGCCCGGTTACGCAAGGATGAACAAGTCAATGACAGGGCGTCCGCACCGCCAGCATGGGGACAACGGCATCGGAAACGGCCTGGATGGCCAGCCACCGGGAAACCCGAAACCCAATGACACCTACGGCGTACACAAGGGCAGAAGGCCATACGTCGAGGACAGGTAATCCAGCTGATAGGCGCTGGAACGGCGAAGTCGATAACAGCCTAAACCGCGGCGACTCCTTTGAGTCGCCGCTTTTTTTCAGCGTGAACAAGACTGACACATTGCCAGATATTCAGCTCTAAACCTTAATGAATCCGGCTCCTATGCCGCTTTCATGACCATGGACCAACTGGATCTGCCGACTAGAATTGCTGACTGCATTCACTCTTTTCTTCTGGGTGATGAGCTGCTGCTTTTTTCGCAGCGGGCTCGTGCCATATTCCGATTGAACCCGAGTGCGGCTTTAATCTGGTTCTGCTGTGAAGAGGGCCTGGATGGTCAGGCGATTGCCGCCGAACTGAGACAGACGTTTAACCTCCCGGCATTACAGGCGGAAAAAGATGTCAATGCGGTCCTGACAGAGTGGGAAACCCTGGGACTGCTGGGACAGGACAAGGAAACATTGACGCCCCCCCACGAGGAGCAGGACGAACTACCGAGCATACGGGAAGTCCCGACACCCTCCTCCGTAGTGAATGAATATCAGTGGGAGAGGCGCTACCAGATGCTGGGCACTGTCTTTCGCGTACGTTCTTCCGTGCCAGGCCTGGAAGCGATTGCGCAATCGGTGCTTGCTCACCTGGCGGCCCCTGACGATCGACCGTTTGATGTCGCTCTCGATGTGCAACAGGATTCGCTCGGCTGTTTCCTGTTTTGCAATGGGGAACTGGTCGATCATTGCGTGTCTGAGCAAGAACTGGCACCGTTGCTCCACGGACAGGCACTGTTAAACGCATACTCAAGGGCTGACTGCCTGATCGCGATCCATGCTGCTGCGATCAGTAATGGTGATGCATGCATCGTATTCCCGGCCACTTCAGGGAGCGGAAAATCAACATTGACGGCGGCACTGATGGCGTCGGGATTTCAGTACTGCAGCGATGAACTGGTCTTACTGAAGCAACACAGCCATACTGTCCAGGCAGCCCCGGCCGGTATCGGCATAAAAACAGGCGCATGGCCGGTATTGAAGTCGTTTCTTCCCGCGCTGGAAGAGCTGCCCATCTTTTTGCGTCAGGACGAAAAACAGGTGCGTTATCTGTTACCGCCGAAGCATCTCCTGGCCGATGAGACAGCGCAATGCTATCCGCTCCACTCGCTCGTATTTCCGAGCTATCAGCCCGAACTGCCCACAAGCCTTACCCGCATAAGCCCGGCAGATGCCTTATGTCGCCTGACAGAGGCTGGCTATGACATGGAAGGTGGCCTGGATAGACAACGGGTGGCGGAACTTGTGGGCTGGATAGGTGGAATCAACTGCTATGAGCTACACGTCCATAATCTGCAGGAGGCAGTCTCCCGGATCGAAGATCTGCTGAAGTGAACCAATACATTGCAGCCCTCGGAATTAAGACTTCCTGCCTGCCCCAGCCAGGCAGTTGTCTGAGCTATTGAGGATTCAGTTGAGGCAGTACCCTGGAAGAATGGCCGGCAGCCACCGACCTGCATTGGCGAAAACGTAGGGGAAACAGGCTGGGTTTGATCTGGCTTTTGAATTCGTGCTTCCAGCGCTCAAATGATTCTATCGAAGCACCGCCATAAACGGCTTCATCCAGTTGCCCCATCAAACGGTCCACCTGCTCTGCATTTGCCCGTGGGTGGCAGGCAACAATACTTTTGCCGAGATGCTTAAGGTTCGCCTGCGGCCTCACACCAAGATGTTTTACTGCCAGGATCTGCAACGCCTGCGCCCACTCGCCGGGATCGCCTTCACGCGCGACGGCACGCAGGCAGAACCAGAGTTGCCAGGAGACCGGCAACTGTCGACCGGTCCAGGTACGCAGACGATGGAAATGCCGCCGCGGTGAGATCCTGACAACAAATGACACAATCGGTGCATACAGCCTGCCCAGCACCGGCTTGACCAGTTTCGACAACCTGGATAAGCCAGGCAGTCTCCCGGTTCCCAGAAATGCACTGAGCCAACCGTACATCAGCATAGCGATAGCGACTACCAGCGGTACCCAGTAAATGAAAGAACTCAACAGGCTGACATCACTGGATTCGTGCCCCCGCCTGTGTGGATTCGCAGGTCCCGCTACGTTCAACTGGTGCATGAGCAGTGAGGCCACCTCAGGGCGATTGTATCTGACATTCCACCAATTGATACTCACTGCGGGGATCTTTAACCAGCCACCATACTGGGGTACCAGGGTGAAAGTTTCCAGGCGACGGCCCCGCAACGTCCTGCCATCGGGCGAAATACTGCCTTCGGCAACACTCTTACCGGGGTATATCCGGAATTCATCACTGCTGAACTGGCTGGCAATCGAAGGTATTTGCGATCCGGTAGCACCGACTGCGCTGGTTTCCACCTCCAGTGTCACAGGATTTCCGGCTGCTGGCGTTTCGCCACCGCGAATTTTTGCATCGATTTGCAGATCATACAAAGGCAACCACGGCTGAACAGATTCAACTGCCGGCCGAACCTTGAGGATGACAGATTCCCTGGCTTCGACATCGAAGAACGGGCCGCTGGCACCCCCTGCTGCCGCATAAGTACCGGTGACGCTGGCAGGCGGTATCCGGATGACGCCACTGCTGAATGGCATCAGCAGATACCGGTATTCCGTAATCATTTCCTGGTCGCCGCCGACCTTGCTGCTGCGGGTGACTGAATCACCGAGCTGACGCAACACAACCGAAGATATCTGAGGCAGTTCCGGAGTGGCGGTTTTCAGATTACCACTGCTAATAATACGGAGCGTGTAAACCAGACTTTGTTGTTCATAGGGAGTGGAATCACTGATAGAAGTTTCTATCCTGGGCGGCTTGAAATACTGTTGCTGACGTTGTTGCTGCGGTTGCTGGTAAGGAGACCAATAAGGTTGATACTGACCCTGGGGTTGGGGCGCCTGGTAAGGTTGATACTGACCCTGGGGTTGGGGCGCCTGGTAAGGTTGATACTGACCCTGGGGTTGGGGCGCCTGGTAAGGTTGATACTGACCTTGGGGGGCCTGGTATCCATAAGGCTGATAGCCATGAGCTTGCTGACCCAGGAAAGTCACGGAAGACACCAGTGCGATAAGAACAGGCAGTTTTGCGGTCATAGTTTTCATTGTCACAGCTTCACCAGGGACGGGGTTCATAGAGCTGACCACGCCGATCACTCATCACGCGCTGCTCTTCCAGCATGAACTGGTTTTTCATCAGGTAGGCAGGATTGCCTTCCACCTGACCCAGTAACTGTTCCATCAGCATCATCGGCGAACTACCGCTGGTACCCGCAGGGTCACCGCCTTCCCCGGTTTCCGTTTCGCCAGGTTCCGCCTGATCTCCCATCTGGTCAACCTGCTCGATGGCGCTCATATCCAGCCCGCCTTTAGAGGGGTCAAAGTCGCGGGGATCACTGGCTTCATCAACCTGCTCGCGGCCTGAAAGGCGATCCTGCCCGTCCTGTTCTTTATCACCGGGGAATTCATCGTCCTCTTTTTCACCGGGAGCTTTTCGTTCGGTGGCAGTCTCATCAGCTTCCTTAGCGGCTTCCGAGTCTTCCTTTTCATCGCTACCGGATGCGTCACTCTCCGGTTCTTCCTCCTCACCGGAATCGGACTGCTGCTCGCTGTCGCGGGATGGTTCACTCTGGCCCTGCTCTTCAGCATCGTCCTGATCGGTATCGCCCGGGCGGTCCTCTTCTTCCAGGTCTCCTCCAGAACTGCTGTCTAATTCTTCTTCGCCTGTTTTTCCTTGTTCGGATAACTGCTCCGTATCTGTACCGCCATCAAATTCCTGCTCTGATGATTCCTCACCCTCGGAATCCTGCTGCTCGGACTGCTCCCCGGCGGATTCCTCATCTTCAGATTGTTCGCTGCCTGCCTGATCCTGCTGCTCGGACTGCTCCCCGGCGGATTCTTCATCTTCCGATTGTTCGCCGCCCGCCTGATCCTGCTGCTCGGACTGCTCCCCGGCGGATTCTTCATCTTCCGATTGTTGGCCGCCCGCCTGCTGTTCCTCGGACTGTTGATCACCCGACTGCTGCTCTTCAGATTGTTCGCCGGACGATGACTGCTGTTCCTCGGACTCCTTCTGTTCCTCGGACTCCTTCTGCTCCTCGGACTCCTGCTGCTCCTCGGACTCCTGCTGCTCCTCGGACTCCTTCTGCTCCTCGGACTCCTTCTGCTCCTCGGACTCCTTCTGCTCCTCGGACTCCTTCTGCTCCTCGGACTCCTTCTGTTCCTCGGACTCCTTCTGCTCCTCGGACTCCTTCTGCTCCTCGGACTCCTGTTTTTCCTTCTGTTGCTCCTCCTTCTCTTCCTTCTTTTTCTTGTCGGTTTTCCGCTCCTGCTTTTTCTTTTCAGCTGCTTCGGTTTTTGCTTCGGCGAGCATGGCACTGGTAAGCCCCAGGTTATGGCGTGCATCCTCATGCGTGGAATCACGCAGCAAGACTTTCCGATAAGCCTCGGCAGCGGCTTCCAGCTTACCCTCCTGGAACCGGCTATTGCCCAGGTTGTAGAGCGCCTGCGTTTTTACGCTTTCACGATCTACCTGCACAAAGGATTCGGCCGCCTTCGCATATTGACCGGCCCGGTATTCTGCAACACCGCGTCGATAGTCATCTGTAAACTCTCCGGCGGCTTTCTCATACTTGCCTTTTTCAAACAACTTGGCTGCCTGCTGCTCGCTATTATCAAACAGACCCGCCTGACCAGCCGGGACAATGAACAACGTGCAAACTAATAACAGTAACCGCCCTTGCATCATCATGCCCGTTCGCTCTGCCCTAAACGATAGCTTCCTGCTCCGGGACGGAATAGATACAGCAACATCAGCATCGCGGGAACCAGCAACCAGTAGAAATACTCGTTCCAGACCAGGGTTTGCATTTTTTCGTTCTGTTTGGTTTTGGCATGCGCCATGATGGCATCGAGAATTTCATCGATGTCGTCGGTCCGGTAGCCGGCAAGCCTGAACGTACCCCCTCCGGCCTCTGCCAGCTGTTGAAGCTTGTCCTCATCCACCCAGGATAAAACCGGCTCGCGGTTGGCCGCCATCACGCCAGGTACCGGGCCACCACTATCGGTGCCGACTGCGAGAATGTGGAAGCGTGTGCCACTCTCGTAGAGTTCCCTGACCTTCTGTTCGATACCTGTTTCAGCGAAGTCACCATCGCTGATCAGGAGAATATTGTGCGCGACATCCTTTCCCTGCCCGGCAAGCAGCTGTTTCGCTCGATCGATGGCGTCGGACAGACGGCTGCCTTGCAGTCGGACCAGATTGGTTGAGATGGCGGGCAGTTGCCGCAACAGGCTATCACCATCTTCGGTGATTGGGGTCACAACATGGGCAATTGTCGCAAAGGCAATCAGGCCGACACTCATGCCGGGATTTGAGCGGATCAGATCCTGGATTTCCTGGCGCGCCCGGTCGAGACGTGAAGGGTTGACATCCGCAACATCCATGGAACGCGATATATCGAGCAGGATGACCAGATCTGCCCCCGGGTCAAACGGATTCATCTGACGGAAATCCCAGCGCGGCCCCGCCATTGCCAGCGACAGCAGGCTCCACACAGCTGCCCAGAGGACCAGCGGTCGTCTGCTACTGACGGCCTTGGTGGTAGCCATACCGCTCAGATAAGGAAGCAGGTCGGGGTCAGCATATTTCGCTTCCTGCCCGTGTTGCCGGAAAGGAGAAGAATACAGCAGCCAGGCCAATACCAATGGGATCGCCAACAGACCCCATAACCAGATCGGTTGCGCGAAATGGAAGCCGGTTTCAACCATGGCGGCTCCGATTCAATCGGCGCAGGCGGGCACCTGGGAAAAGCCCCAAAGCCAGCAGTGCCAGCAGTGCCAGGCCGAGAGGCCAGCGGAACAGGGGATGGGGGATCATGACCGTTCTTGATTCCGCCTTGCTTTTTTCCAGTTCATCGATACGCTCATAAATGGTTTCCAGGGCACTGGTGTCGGTGCCACGAAAATACGCGCCGCCGGTAGTACTTGCGATCCGGCGCATCACCTCTTCATCGAAACCCAGATCGTCGCGGGTAACCAGACGCCCACCCTCCATGATGGGGACCTCTTCCTGATCACTGCCGACACCAATGGCATAAATGCGTATGCCCTCCCTTGCGGCCAGTCGCGCAGCCTCCAGCGGTGGAATGGTGCCGGCTGTATTTTCGCCGTCGGCAATCAGTACCAGCACCCGTGAACCCTCCGGACGTTCACGTAATTTCTTGATCCCAAGTCCCAGGGCATCCCCCATAGCGGTGCCGTCACCCGCGATGCGCGGTACCAGATCACCCAACAGATGGAGGACTGCCTGACGGTCCACGGTCAGCGGAGAGAGCACAAAGGCCTGGCTGCCAAAAATAACCAGGCCGACACGGTCATCGAGTCGACCTTCGATAAAGCGCCCCATGACACCTTTGACTACCTGCATACGGCTGACCTGCCGACCCTCCACGGTGAAATCCAGAGCTTCCATGGAATGAGAAGCATCGACTGCCAGCATCAGGTCGTACCCTTCGGAGCGTTCTTCGGTGTGGGGTTCCAGCCACTGCGGACGCATGATAGCGAGTATCAGACCGATCCAGAGCAGGGCCAGCAACAGGTAATAGACCTGCGAGCCAACGGTTATGGCGGGTCGCTCGCCATGGAAGGCGGCCTGCAGGTTATGCAGGTCTGGGTGCAGCAACGTCACCTTGCGTTGCTGCGTATCCGTTGAGGCATAGGAGCGATCGCGACTCTTCAGCCACATCAGGGTCGGCAATATCAGCAACACGACCATCCACGGCCACTGAAAATTAAACATGCCGGGGCTTCCCGCGTTTATCGGTCCAGACCAGCGCCGCATCGATAAGAGGCAACAGTTGTTCCCGGTATTCCTGGCGCGTTCCGGGCGGTGCATAGGGCAGTGCCAACAAGGGTTTGCCCCATCTTGTCCAGGCAAATCCTGCCGGGTCGTGTTTTTGCAGACAGTCAAGCCAGCGCTCCCCTGTGAGCCCGGCGGCCTGATCCCGTCCAAGACGGGCCACGGCGATACGGCGTAACAGTTCCGACAGATCACTGGCAAGCTGGTCCACGGGCATGCCGGAAGCCCGCTGTCGGAGGTCACGCAGCTGTTTCCAGGCATCGCGGTGCCAGGAACCGGCGGGATAGTGTCGCAGATTCTGCAGCAGGGAAATCAGCGCAAACACCAGCGCGATAAACAGCGCGGCAAGTAGCCACCAGCCGGTGGCAAGCGGCCACCATGGAATGGCGTCCAGACCGTTTATATCCCTGAGTTGCGCGGCCAGTTCGGGATTCACAGAAAAGCCCTCATGCGCATGCGGCGTTCCAGTCCCCTTATCAGTGACGTATGGACGTCCTGATTGGTGAGCAGGGGAATCATGGCGCAACCCGAGCCGTTGGCCAGCTGGGTCAGCTGGTCACGCCGTTGCTGCCAGGCGTGCCGGTACGCCTCTCTGCCCGCCTTATCAGCAGTATCAACGGACAGCAGTTCACCGTCGGCGGAGCGGAACAGGATATTCCCCATGTCAGGCAATTCATGGTCGGCCGGATCATCGACTGGCACCAGTACTACAGAATGGTGCTGACGCAGCTGACCCAGTCCTTTGCCCAGACCTTTCAGGTCGCGATTGAAATCGGCAATGACAAACACCAGTCCACCGGTACCTATGCCCTTGGCAGACTGCTGCAATACCTCGGAAAGCAGTTCGGGCGGAGATTCTTCGGCGTTGCTGCCTGGCGTGGCGAGCGATTTAAGCAGCTGCCATAAGGCGCGGCGGTCCTTGGTGGGACGGAAGTAACTGTTTTGCCAGGCACTTCCACCGAACAGCACGCCACCTACGCGATCGTGCAGGCCATTGGCGGCCCAACCTAACAGTGCGGCTGCGCGGGCTGCCTGAACTAATTTGAAGGTGCTCCGCGTACCGAACTCCATGTGTGGTCCCGTGTCCACACACAGCATGACACTGCGTTCTCTCTCTTCACGGAAGACCTTGAGATGCGGGTCGCCGGTGCGTGCCGTGACCTTCCAGTCCATGTTGCGGATATCATCGCCCTCCCGGTATTCCCTCACTTCCTCAAAATTCAGCCCCTGACCTCGGAACACCGAGGCGTAGAGGCCGCTGAAGGATGAATTGACCAGGTGGTGCGAAGCCAGACCAAGCGTGTGTGCCTGGTGACGCAGTTCCAACAGGTTGTCGAGGCGCGGCTGAGTACTCATGTAACGTTCAGGGAATCAATTATCAGGGGATCGCCACCAGTGAAATCAATCGCTCGATCAAATCATCAGTGGTGATGCCTTCGGCTTCCGCTTCGAACGTCAATAACAGGCGGTGACGCAGTATGTCTGCTGCGATTTCCTGGATGTGTTCAGGGGAAACGAAATTTTCGCCGTGTAGCCAGGCACGCACCCTGGAGCATCGTGCCAGTGCCAGGCTGGCGCGCGGTGAAGCACCAAAACGGCACCAGCGGGCCATTTCCTTGTCGTAGGCTTCTGGATTCCGGGTCGCCTGAACCAGGTCGACAATATAGCGATTCAGTTTCGGGTCCATGAAAAGATTAGCGACATGCGTTCGCATGGCAAACAACTCTTCCTGGGGCAGCGGCTTGGCAGGTGGTTTGGGTACTTCCCGCTGACGATCGTTATCCAGGGCAAGTATTTTCAACTCCTCTTCATGGTTCGGATAATCCACCACCACCTGCATCAGGAAACGGTCCAGCTGAGCCTCGGGCAAATGGTACGTCCCCTCCTGCTCGACCGGATTCTGGGTCGCCAGGACCATGAAAAGTTCGGGTAGCGGATAGGTTTTCTGTCCGACAGTGATCTGGCGTTCGCCCATGGCTTCCAGCAACGCCGCCTGGACCTTGGCAGGGGCACGGTTGACCTCATCGGCCAGCAGAATATTGTGGAACAGGGGTCCAGGACGGAACTCGAATTCGGCTTTTTCATGTCGGTAGATATCGGTACCCACCAGATCGGATGGCAGCAGATCGGGGGTAAACTGGATACGGTGGAAGTCACCCTCGATGGCTTCCGACAGGGCATTGACAGCCGTGGTCTTGGCCAGGCCTGGCATACCCTCTACCAGCAGGTGACCGTCGCTTAATAAACAGATAAGCATACCATCGACAAGGTTGTGCTGACCGATAACCTGGAAGGCTATGTGATCGCGTACCGGATCAAGGCTTTTGGGCGTCATTGCGTCACCTGGTCCATATTTGCGTGCCGGTTCAATATTTTTGGGCGTCATAGTACTACCTGCTGTTCGTCAAAAGGGATACCACACCACACAGCCTGCGAGATTTACACCTTATTAAACAGCAGCATAAGGTATGTCTCATGGGTTGAATCTGTTATCGGTGTTGCCAAACTGCTTCGGCAAGCTTATCACGCTTTCAAAATAACCAAATGATATATGTCAACAAACCGATTATATGGTACAAACTTGATTACCGTGTTGGTATTTCTACCACAAATATTCGGTTTCAGATATCCCCATGACGTTTTTCCGGCCCCAGGATTACGCATTTACTAATACCTTTGCAGATGTATAATGATAACCATTCTCGTTTATCGGACCTATAGCGAACATGTCCAGCCAACCGCTCAGCGAGACCCCGGTGGGTCTAAAGGTGCGCCTGGTCGCCATTGATGGCGGTCGGCAACTGACGCGCCGTCTGCTCGCGCTTGGACTGACTCTCGGTTCAGAAATCGAAGTCCTGCATCATCGTGGCCGTGGTGTCGTTGTTGCAAAACAGGGCAACCGCGTTGCACTGGGTAAAGGTATCGCCGAAAAACTGCAGGCCGAGATACTCGAATGATAGGTAGCTGTCATGACACCGGCAGGCCGGCATCGAGAAACAGGGCGGCGCTGACCATCGCCCTGGCGGGTAATCCCAACTGTGGCAAATCCGCCCTGTTCAACACCTTCACCGGCATTCGCCAGAAGACCGGTAACTGGCCGGGGGTCACCGTCGACCGTAAGGAAGGCCGTTTTGAGCTTGACGGCCGCGAAGTGGCAGCTATCGACCTTCCCGGCATCTATTCACTTGACGCCAGCTCCCTTGATGAAGAAATCACCCGTGATTACCTTTTATCACGTGACGCGGATCTCGTCATCAACGTCCTCGATGCCGCCAACCTGGAACGCAATCTTTATCTCACTGTGCAACTGCTGGAGATGGGCGTGCCGGTGGTTCTGGCTCTCAATATGATGGATGTGGCACGCAAGCGTGGCATCCAGATCGACACCGCATTACTGTCACAGCAACTGGGCTGCCCGGTTACACCTGTGGTGGCCATCACCGGCGAAGGAACGACGGAACTGAAGGCACGCATGCTGGCAGTTGCCGACGGTCTGGAACAAGGCGGCTTTGCGCTGGCTTTGGACGAAGTGGTAGAACAGGCTATTACGGATCTGGAGCCCACGCTGGCTGAACTCCCTGCCGCAAACCGGCGCTGGCTCACCATCAAGCTGATTGAAAATATAGACGGCGACAATGAACTGGAAACGTCGCTTGAAGACAAGCTCTCCTACTGGCGCCATCAGATTGCCGACCGTGCAGGCGAGGGGGCTGATATCCTTATCGCCGACACCCGCTATGGCCACGCCCACACGCTGGCACAGACTGTATCGCACAGTAAAGGCAAGGTTACCCGCACGATGAGCGACCGCATCGACCGCATCGTGCTGGGAAAATGGACCGGTATCCCGATGTTCCTGGTCATCATGTACCTGATGTTTCTGTTCACCATGAATATCGGTGGCGCCTTTATCGATTTTTTCGACGGGGTCTCCAATGCCCTTTTTGTCGCGGGCCTCGGTGAACTGCTCAGCGGGCTGGGTGCGCCGACCTGGTTTCGGGTGTTTCTTGCTGATGGCGTAGGCGGCGGCGTACAGATCGTCGCGACCTTTATTCCCATCATTGCGGCTCTTTACCTGTTTCTCTCGGTGCTGGAAGACTCGGGTTATATGGCACGCGCAGCCTTTGTCATGGACCATTTCATGCGTGCTATCGGCCTGCCGGGCAAGGCGTTCGTGCCATTGATTGTCGGCTTCGGCTGCAATGTGCCTGCCATCATGGCAACCCGCACCCTGGAGAACGAACGCGAACGCAAGCTCACCATTCTCATGAATCCCTTCATGTCCTGTGGAGCACGCCTGCCCGTGTACGCGCTGTTTGCTGCAGCGTTCTTTCCAAGCTCGGGACAGAACATCGTTTTTGCGCTGTACCTGACCGGTATCGCTGTCGCTATTCTTACCGGGCTGTTGATGAAGCGCACTCTGTTGCCGGGCAAGAGCAGCGGTTTCATGATGGAACTGCCGCCCTATCACCTGCCGACGCTGAAAGGTATCTCGCTGCGTGCCTGGGACCGGGTACGGCTGTTTGTGAAAGAAGCAGGACAGGTCATTATCCTGATGGTGCTGGCACTGAACCTGCTCAACTCCATCGGTACAGACGGCTCCTTTGGTAATGAAGACAGCGAAAAATCGGTACTGAGTGCCGCCAGTCGTGTCATGACACCGGCTTTCGCCCCCATGGGCATCCAGGATAACAACTGGCCTGCAGTGGTCGGGGTATTCTCCGGTATCCTCGCCAAGGAAGTCGTCGTCGGCACCCTGGACAATCTTTACTCCAGCCTGGCAGCCGATGCGGCTACCGGTGAAGAAGCTGCCTTCGACCTTTGGCAACAGCTGAAGACGGCTACTGCCACTGTGCCGGAAAATCTGGCTGCGGTGAGCGAATCGCTTCTCGATCCGATCGGTCTGAACATCGGTGATGTCAGCGACATCAGTACCGCGGCCAAAGAGCAGGACATCAACCAGGGTGTCTTCGGTGCCATGAACAGCCGCTTTGACGGCCAGGCTGGCGCCTTTGCCTACCTGTTATTCGTGTTGCTGTATTTTCCCTGCGTAGCTACCATTGGCGCTATCAAGCGGGAAGCAGGCCGGTCCTGGGCAATATTTGTGGCAGCCTGGACGACCACTATCGCCTACATCACCGCAGTCAGTTTCTATCAGATAGCGACATACAGCGATCACCCCACAGCTTCCATTGCCTGGCTAGTGGGGCTCTGCGGGGGCTTCATGCTGTTGATATTCCTGTTGCGGCGCTGGGGACAGCGCGAGCAGGGAGGGGCAACGCAGCCAGCCAGGGCCCAGGCATGATCCTGTCCGATATCCGGCGTTATCTGCAACAACGTGGCCAGGCCACTCTGGCTGATATCGCACTGCACTTCGATGCAGATCCCGACGCCGTGCGCGGGATACTGGAGGTGTGGATACGCAAGGACAAGGTTTACAAAAAAATGGCTACCGCATCATGTGGTGGCAGCTGTACTCAGTGTGATCCGGCAGCGACGGAAATCTATGTCTGGACAGAATCAACCACAAACAGCCGGCCGGCGCTGCCCGCCGGCTGTGAGCATCTCTGACTATTTTCCAGGATTCTCTCCCTGCCTGAACCGATCAGTTAGTCCTTGATACCCGGTAACTTCCATTTAGCGCCAAAGTTTTTCAGACTTGATCTGGTAAAGGCCGCTTTTGCATAGCACATGAGTAGCAGCTC
>Ga0210064_1000218_pt1 | contig 27842 bp, 25 predicted proteins | sample Muzzi_CordC_D2_FD_185531 | JGI IMG/M metagenome (GOLD analysis project Ga0210064, IMG submission 185531) | Wetland microbial communities from San Francisco Bay, California, USA, that impact long-term carbon sequestration - Muzzi_CordC_D2 (SPAdes) | ecosystem: Environmental > Aquatic > Marine >... | reverse complement strand
TGAGATCGGTCTCGCCGATGACCACCGTGCCCAGGTTCTCGTAGGTTTCCCGGCCGTCATTGCAGCCCGGGACTACGGTGACATCCGTCGGGGCATTGGGCAGATCGAGCGCCTGCCCGGTCGCGGCGTAGATCCAGGTTTCACCCGGAGAGAGGATCAGGTCGCCGCCTGCATCACTGGAGGTGTCGAGCACCGGGGTGACGCCCGGCTGGTCGTCGGTCACAATGACCTCGGCCTCGGAGAACGGGATATCACCGGTATTGGTGACCTCGTAGCTCCAGGTAACCACGTCGCCATAGGTAATCTGGGGGACATCACCGTCGTTCGCACCGTCGGCCTGATTGCCGTTGGTCTTCTTCTCGATGTCGATGCCCCGCTCTCCGGATGTAAACACGACATCATCGATGCCGCCCGAACCATTCAGGATGACGATCATCGTCGCCACATCGCTGGTAGGGCCGAGAGGGATATTCGGTGCCACACCGTTGTTACCGGTCTTCGGCAGGTCGAAGGTAGCCAATGTTACATCCGAACTGTCTTTCAGTTCCACGGTAGCCGTGCCTTCCTCAGCCTCGACGTCGATCAGGGTGATTGATTCAATCGTGACCGGACCCAGTGCAGAAAAATCAAAGACGATCGGCTCGTTGGTGTTGTCCGCGTCATCCGTACGCTCCACCGGTGAATCGTTGCTGTCGATCGATCCGCTGGAGTCGCGGTCTACAAAATACCTTGCCTCGTTGATGATCAGAATATTTCCCTTGGCGGTGTCATTCTGATATGTCGCACCGGCTTCACCCCCGGCACCAATACCCGGGCCGCCGAAGTCCTCGTTCGGCGTACCCAGATCGAAGTCGATCCCTGGCGGGTTTGCAGTGTCGAAAATGACTGCCGCGTTATTGGGTCCAGGCGGGAAACGGCTATCGAGATCCGGGTTACTGCCAGATACGCCGACAGGACCGGCGCCTCCGGCACTGAATACCTGGTCAACGATATCCCCGGCCGTGGTGTTCTCGAAGTCGATCGTCTCGGATGAAAATGCAGATCCACCAAGGATCAGCAGGAATGCGGCCGACACGCCCAGTGTTGCTTGCCGCAGATTACTTATATATGGCTGTTTCATTGTTTGCCTCCTCGTTCTAATTTGTTATGTCCTGTGGAAAATTCCAAACCGGCTGCACCCGAAAACCATCACACGGGTCGGCCAGGGTAGTTGTCTGCTCGCAAGGTCATATCAGGATTTACGGACGGAATACCCAAGCAACATTCCATGTCCTGATTTGGTGTAAATTAACCTATTATTATTACCTGCATGATTTATTTATATTTATAGAGATAATGATTCATGAAACATAAACTGTCAATAGTTTGACGTAATTTCTGCTAATCATTACCGTCAACCGTTCAATTCGGATAGCGGATTGCATTCAGCCGGCATAATGCTCAAGCGTTGACACCGGCTGGCTGGGGCACGGCACGGCGTCGCAATCCTTGCAGGTTGTAGATGCTCGCCAGCCGTCCATACTGCCCCTGCAAACGGCACGTAGGCAATGACCGGCAAGGGAGCGGCATCAGTGTGAAGCCCTTCGGTTTTGAAAATTCATTAACACGCAAATTAACGCGGCATGCCCGGGGGACAGCAGGCAGGCTGTCCCTTGAGGACGGCTCCCGGGTGGCCGTGGTAGGCGCGGGCCCCGCCGGGTCTTTTTTCAGTTTTTTTCTGCTCCGGTTGGCCAGAAACCTGGGTATGGATATCCACGTGGACCTCTATGAACCCCGCTATTTCACCCACAAGGGACCGGCGGGGTGCAACCATTGCGGTGGCATCGTATCCGAGTCTCTCGTCCAGATACTGGCGGCCGAGGGCATTAACCTGCCCCCACCGGTGGTGCAGAAGGGGATCGATTCCTATACCGTGCACATGGATGTCGGGAGCGTACAGCTCACAGCGTCCTCGCAGGAAAAGCGCATTGCCGCGGTGTACCGCGGCAATGGACCGCGGGATTCGGACGCTGTCGAATTTCTTGGTTTCGACCGCCACCTGCAGGACCTGGCATCCAGGCAAGGGGCCAGCATCATCAGGAAAATGATCATCGGGATCGAGGCAGGTAGCGAACTCCCGCGTGTTGTGTGTGCGGATGGCCATACGGAACACTATGACCTGGTTGTGGTCGCGGCGGGAATCAACAGCCATCTCGCACACAACATCCACGGCCTACCGGCCGGATTCCGTTCCCCGGAGGCCGCCAAGACATTTATCTGCGAGTTCCATCTGGGCGCCGACCTCATCGAACAATACCTGGGCAGCTCGATGCATGTCTTTTTACTGGATCTGCCGAAGCTGAAATTTGCCGCCCTCATACCCAAAGGCGATTTCGTCACCCTGTGCCTGCTCGGGGAGCGAATCGATGTAAATCTGGTCGAGTCCTTCCTCAGCGCACCGCAAGTGACCGCGTGCTTTCCCAAGGGCACGTTACCGCAGACGGTCTGCCACTGTTTTCCCCGCATCAACATCCGGGCCGCCGTGCAGCCGTTTGCCGACCGCTTCGTCATGATCGGTGATTGCGGTGTGAGCCGCCTTTACAAGGACGGTATCGGTTCCGCCTATCGCACCGCCAAGGCGGCAGCCAACACGGCGCTCCTGGAGGGCATCGCGGCCGATGATTTTCGCAGGGACTACTGGCCGGCTTGCCGGAACATCGCGATCGACAACCGGATTGGAAAGCTGGTTTTCGCCGTCAGTTATCTGATCCAGAAGAGTCGTAGCTACCGGCGCGGTATCCTGCACATGACCATCAGGGAGCAGGGAAAGCGGCAAGGGTTACGCCGCATGAGCAGCGTCCTCTGGGATATATTCACCGGTAGCGCACTCTACCGGGAGGTATTGTGGCGCAGCCTGCACCCGGCATTCATTGCGGGGCTCTGCTGGAGCCTGATCGCCGGTAACTGGCCGCCCGGGAAAAACCGCCGCGCCACCAGGAATCTCCATGATGACTAACGATTTCCAGGCCGTCCTCCGCTGGCCCGAACAGCGCGAGGAACTCCCTCCCTGCCAGGATGGATGTCCCAGCGGTAATGATATCCGGGGATGGATCGCCACCATCACCCAGGCGGGCGCGCAGGGGCTGGGCCGGGAAGACGCCGCTACCCGGGCATGGGAACGGCTGGTATCCACGAATCCGTTTCCCGCAACCATGGGGCGGATCTGCCCTGCCCCGTGCGAAACCCGCTGCAATCGAAACTACAAGGACGGCGCGGTTTCCATCCGTGCGCTGGAACGCTACCTCGGCGACTGGGCCCTGCGGAACCGGCTGGCACTGCCCCGGCTCGATTCAGCCCCGCAGCCCGAATCGATCGGTGTAATTGGCGCCGGCCCCGCCGGACTGTCCTTTGCCTGGCAGATGACACGCCGCGGCTATCCGGTAACGGTCTACGAAGCCGCCCCCGAACCGGGTGGCATGCTGCGCTATGGCATCCCGGAATACCGGCTGCCGCAGCACGTCCGCGATGCGGAAATCCAGCGTATCCTCGATGTTGGCGTGGATCTCAGGCTCAACACCCGGATCGGCCGGGAGATAACGCTGGCAGAGCTGGATACCCGGCACAGACGGTTGTTTCTGGGCATCGGCGCGCAGCAGGGACGCAGCCTGCGCATCCCGGGGGAGGCAGGCCCCGGCGTCTGGACCGGCATCGACTACCTGAACCTGGTGAATCGCGGGCGTAACGTCGCTGTGGGCGACCGGGTGGTGGTCATCGGCGGCGGCAACAGTGCCATCAACGCCGCCCGGGTTGCCCGGCGTGCCGGCGCCGCCGTCTTCCTGCTGTATCGCAGAACCCGTGAGGAAATGCCGGCTATTGAAAGTGAAATCGAGGATGCCCTGCAAGAACAGGTGCGCATTGAATACCTGGCGGCGCCTCGGGAGGTCCTCAGGGATGGGAACCGCATCCGGGCATTGATCGTACAGAAAATGCAGCTGGCCGAACCCGACCGGTCAGGGCGCCGCCGGCCGGTGCCGGTACCGGGCGCGGAATATGAATTACCGGTCGATACGGTGATAGCGGCCATCTCGCAGGAGCCCGGGTGGGAGAATCTCGGTGACCTGGGTCCGCGCGGGATCTGGATGGAATGTGATACGAACGGCCGGGCCGGCGAGCAGTTGTGGGCCGGCGGAGACGTACTCGGCCTGGGAATTGCCAGCCGGGCGATTGCGCAGGGACGGCGGGCGGCCGTGGCCATGCACGCCCAGCTGCGCGGTCTGGCCACCACGGAAAAACCCCGGGGGCCTGCGATCACCGCGGATCAAATCCGGCTGGATTACTACCAGGAGCTGCCCCCCGTAAAGCCACTGGCAAGACCAACCGAAGAATGGCTGACCGCGCCGGACCGGGAGATCTGCCAGACCATCCCGGCAGACCGCTTTCAGCAAGAGACCACCCGCTGTTTTTCCTGCGGACTGTGTTTCGGCTGCCAGCGCTGCTGGATGTATTGCAATCCGTCCAGCTATACCCACCTTCAGGAGAGCGGACCGGGCACCTACTTTTCGCTGGATCTGGACCGCTGCGAAGGTTGCGGCAAGTGCATTGAAGTCTGTCCCTGCGGCTTTCTGAGTCTCCGCGAAACCTTGCAGGCAGCCAGCGTCTGAATGAGGCCCCGCTCGTTAATCGCGGAACAGCTTCAGCAGATCGGCATGATCTTTCAGCGGCATTACAAACTGCAGACCATAGCGGTTTGCAGGGTCTTTTCTGATCACTGCCGCGTCAATATCCGCCTTTATATTGGAAATCCGCAACACGACGCTTTGCCCCTCCGGCAGATCGTCTGCCAGTTCTATGCAGGCCCCTGAATGACCGATGTCGCACAGACAGGCCTCCAACGTCACCCCCTCCGTTTCCAGGATAACCGGCGTGGAAACCTGGACGCGATGGTGCAGGCGCCGGTCTGCCGCCTGCGTCAGCGCCAGCTCGCCATCCAGTTCCCTGATACGCCGGGACATGGTCTCGACAATCCGCAGTGCCAGGGAAGGGTCCTCGTGAATTCTGCGCAGAAAGCTTTTTTTATCCACGGTGAGTACCCGGACATTCCCCAGGGCGCGCACGGTGGCAGAGCGAACCTCGCGTTCGAAGATGGCCATCTCCCCGAAAAAATCCTTTTCGCCCAGCGTGGCAAGACTCACCTGCGTGCCCTTCCTTTCCACGAGAATCTCGACTTCACCCTCCTGGATCACGTACATGCAATCCCCCACCGAGCCTTGCTGCACGATGACCTGACCATCTGTATAGACCTTGCCCAGAATATCCGCTGCCATGCCTGTGCTCCTGCAATTCACCCGCCGCCCGGCGGTCACATGGTAACGGATTCTCCCTGTCGATGTATCCTCGTGCAATGATCGGAAACAGTTCGTTGCGGGAATCCGTCTGCACACACAGGCCCGGTACCCTGCGGGGCGATTGCCTGATCCGCCATACTTTTCCTTCAGTGAGAAACACGACCTGTGTTACCGTTTGCTGTGAGCCAGCGCAGGCAGGGATATCCGCATCCCGGACAGAGAAGGGTTTGTGGGCAGCCAGCCACGGGGCACTGCACCGGTGGTTATTTTTCCACCGTAACGGGCAGATGGCATGACACATCGTATCGAGAGCCTGGAAACCCGGTCCGGCCACCTCCCGGAGCACGGTTTGCCATCCCCGCAACCGCAGGGACTGGCGCTGGTGTTCGGTGCCAGTGGCTACATCGGCTCGAATCTGGTGCACAAACTCCTGGAACTGGGCATTCCGGTGCGCGCCAGCACGCGCACCCTCGAGGTGCTGGAAGGACGCAACTGGCAAGGCGTGGAACTCGTGCAGGCCGATGCACTGCAACCCGGCACCCTGGACTCCGCCCTGTCCGGCGTGGACATTGCCTACTACCTGGTTCACTCGATGGCTGCAGGTCATCATTTTGCCGACCTCGATCAGGAGGCTGCCGTCAACTTCAGCCGGGCCGCTGCACGTTGCGGATTGCGACGCATCGTCTATCTGGGTGGCCTCATTCCGCCGCACCCGAAGTCCCGGCATCTGCGTTCCCGCAAGGAAACCGGGGACCGGCTGCGGGCCGGCCAGGTACCGGTCACCGAGATCCGTGCCGGCATGATCGTCGGCCCGGGTTCCGCCGCCTTCGAGGTCATCCGCGACCTGGTTAATTACCTGCCGGTCATGCTAACGCCCCGCTGGGTGCAAAGCCGTTCCTCACCGATCGCACTGGCCAATCTGCTCGACTACCTGGTCAGGGTCGGTTATCTCGAGAAAGCCGCCGGCAAGACCTACGATGTCGGTGGCCCGGAAGTACTGAGCTATGAGGAAATCATGTACCGCTATGGCGAGGTCGTGGGCAGACACCCGCGCATCATCCGGGTACCGTTACTGTCACCGCGGCTTTCCTCCTACTGGCTGAAACTGGTGACCTCCGTGCCGGTCAATATTGCGCGCGCGCTGATCGACGGCCTGAGCCAGGATATCATCGCGGACGACACGGAGATCCGCAAACTCATCCGGGTACCACTGGATGACTTCAGGACGTCGGTGCGCGCGGCCCTGCAAACCGAACAGGTGATCGCCCGCTGGGTGGAAGGCTCGCTGCCATGTCGCAGCTATTCCCCCGAATACAGTTACTATGCAAAACACGCCAGCGGCAGTGCCCTGTCTGCGGCTTCCAGCGCGGAGCTGTGGCGGGTGATCACCTCGATCGGGGGCAGGAACGGTTATTTTTTTCTCAACTTCCTGTGGACCCTGCGCGGCATACTTGACTGGCTTGTCGGCGGCCCGGGCTTTCGCCGTCAGCGGCGCGACCCCGCCCACCTGCGCGTCGGTGACACCTTCGACGCCTGGCGGGTCATCGGGGTTACCCCCGGACACAAACTGATCCTGTTCATGGAAATGAAGGCGCCGGGCTCCGGCGTGCTGGAGTTCAGAATACAACCGGAAGGCGAACTGCACCGCATCACCGCGACGGCCTCGTTTCACCCGGCCGGCATCTGGGGACTGCTCTACTGGTATTCTCTGATGCCGTTTCACCTGCTAATCTTCAAGGGGCTCACCCGAACCATTGCCCGCCACGCCCGGACCCCGGCCGCAACCACGGTCAACCCCTGAGTTCAGGGAAGTAACCGGTTATTGATGAAAAAAGGCGCCATCACATGAATACCGTGGATGAGATACTGGACTATGCAATCAGCCAGGAAGAAGCGGCCGCGGCCTTTTATGCCGATCTCGCCCGGCGCGCGCAGCAAGCCGGTATGCGGGAGATCCTGATGGAATTCTCCGCCGAGGAGATTCGCCACAAGGAACGACTGGTGCGCATCAAGCAGGGGGAACAGCAACTGACCCCGAATCAGGAAGTCGTGGATCTCAGCATCTCTGATTACCTGGTCGAGATCGAGACGACTGCAAACCTCTCCTACCAGGACGCGTTGATCTTCGCCATGAAGCGTGAGCAGGCCGCGTTTCGTTTGTATACCGACATGGCCGAAAAAGTCCCGGATGAAACACTCCGGGAGGTCTTCACCGGCCTGGCCCGGGAGGAAGCCGGGCACAAACTGTTCTTCGAAACCCGCTACGATGAACACGTGTTCGCGGACAACTAATTTCTCACCGGACGGCGGTGGATAATCACAAGCGCCGCTACCCGGTGTGGTTTTTTATGCGACAAACAAAACGACGGCCCGGGAATGAGGGCCCGGGCCGACGCTCGGTGACTAGAAAGCCTCCGCCGTAGCTTCTTCTTATTTGCTACATGCTTATTTTAATGTGCGGATGCCGGGTCGGACAATTCGGGAAACTACTTACAGTCAAAAACGCGGCACTGTTATTTTCTGCATGGATGTTGTCATACAACACAATGAAAACGGCGACCCGAAAGCTGCCGCTGTCGATCCGCTTTTAATGCGGAAGTAGTTATTAAACCTTTGGCTTGGTTAAATCGGTTTATATTTCACTATCGGTTGACCCTGTTGCTGTGTCTTCAGCCAGTCTTGATACTGGTCCATGTGAACGTAATTACCGGGCGGGAAACCATGCCCGGCACCTTCGGTTACAATGCAGTCTTCAAGTAACTGTTCGGGCATTGAATTTGGGCAATCCGCCAATGCCAATCCACTGGCCGTAATTGCAAACACCAATAAACCAACACTTCCATACTTCTCCATAGTTCCCTTCCTCCAATGCAGTTGTATCCTCAAACGAGGTCCATGTCCCTGTAGTCTCAGTAATGAGCGCTACGTAGCAAAACTATACTCGTGACTCAATATATAGCTATAGGGAGTTTCCCTATAGACGAATATTGCATCGTCTGATACCCACCCCGGACCCGAGCGACAACTATTGTCAGCGATCCGGCTGAAAGTCTGGAGAGGATGCACGGCCACTCCTTGGGAAACCAGGGGGTGGCTTTACCTGAAAGTCCCTCTGGTACTTATGATCAATGTACTAGAGGACAATATACAGACACAGGGCAAGGCAATATTCTGATAATCAGTGGCACACCTAATAAGAATAATCCCCCCTGGGGCCACTAGCACGCCCTGGCCATTTCGCTCCTCCGGTCGGGGCGTGTTTCTTTGCCCACTGGTTCTAAAGGACAATATACAGGCTGTGAGTTGCGCCATATTCTTAAATTCTACCGGGCGTTGGGCGAATACAATACCTACGGGGAATAAGCCTGCTGCCTATAGATGTATGGCAGCGAAGCCCGGACCATTTGAACATAACCCCGGCCCGTGGCGGGGTTAATGATCCTGCTACTATACAACCGTGCTGCCGCACTGCTTCGAGGTAATCTTTCCGGCCACCCTGGAGGCCAGGAGCGACGCACCCAGGCAATTGCCGCAATGGGACCAGAGGACCATCGAGGACACCGGTCGCTGTCCCTGCCGGCGATGCGATCTGTAGCCAAAGGGAAAATGAGAAAAATCACATACCCTCATGCAACATATGGGCTGTATAGACATACACAAGACTCTGCCCAGCCCATCGACAGACTGATAGATCGGGACAGCACCAGCCCCAAGTCAAGCCATCCCATGTTACTGCTTCCAGGGCGTCTGGAAGGTGGCCTGCGCCTCCGCGAAATAGACATTACTCTGCAGGTCGAACGACGCGAACACCGTGCACTCTGCGGCGGTGTTGCAGTTCAGCGCTTCCAGCAGCACGGTCTCGCGCAAGGATCGACCCGCCCCCGTTGACGGTCTCGGCAATGATGCGGATGGAGCCCCCGCCGCCATGCCCGCCAGAGGACGAACATGCGCCATTCGTTCTGCCACTTGCCTGGCCACCATCGGCGTTGATAGTGCCATTGATCGTGACTGTCCCGTCGACTGCAAGCAACAGGGCACCACCACTGCCGCCACCACCACCGCCGGAACAATTACCCGTGGAACTGGACGCACCCCCGCCTCCCCCGGAACCGCCCACCAGGGGCCGCAATTCACTGCGACCGACAAAGTTTCCGGCCCCCCGGCGGTCAGGGGGACACTGGTGCCCGCGGCGGCGCCATCGAGCGGATTGCCGCCAAGCCGGCGATAACGAAGATAGAGTACAGCCCGGGCAAGCAGTACGATCAACATCGCCGCCACCCAGGTACCAATCTGTATGGCGGGCACGACATCCTTCAACATGAAGGCGACCAACAGCATCACCAGAACGGTGTAGGCAAGCATGCGCGGCAACTGACGGTACAGGCTGTCGACCTGCGCAGCCAGCACGGCGTGTTGCAGATCATCGAAGATGCGTATCGGTCTATGGGTCTTCTGTTGCATAATCAGTACCCGTCCGCCAATTCCATGGGCACCATCTTAGCCGATATCACCCTGTCTATGGCGACATCGTGTCATGTGAATGCGCTCACTGCATGTAAGCGCACAGACAACCGCTCATAAAGCTGAAGTACCTGAAGGTGCCCGGAAGGATCCCGGGTGTTGCGGGTTCATGACCTGACACAACTTCTGATGACGCGATCCTGGCTGCCCGCTGTCTTTAATAGTGGCAAGGATGGCACCAACCCCAACTGAATGTCCGGTCTCGCTGGGAATTCCAACAGGTCGGATAAGTTCAGATCAAAGTACTTCAGCGGCTCTGGCGGGTTGCGCCGGGAAGTATCACCCGAGGCTCTTTACCAAACTGAGATTTAACCCTGAAGTGCCATTTCATCTGAAATTTCACCTTTATAGATGATCAGACACAAAAATGCCCACTCGATGGTGGGCTATCTTGTTGAATTCATTGGTAGGCGCGATTGGATTCGAACCAACGACCCCCACCATGTCAAGGTGGTGCTCTAACCAACTGAGCTACGCGCCTGCGAAGAGAGGGAACAATACCGGCCCGCGCTGGAGGATGCAACATCCGGCGGGGCAATATGCCGGTCCCGGCTCAGGCCGTCACACCGAGATTCAGCTTCTCCATGCGCCGGATTTCATCCCGCAGGCGACCGGCCTCCTCGAACTCCAGGTTGCGGGCATGCGCGTACATCCGCTGTTCCAGGCGGCTGACCTGTTTCGCGAGCTGATCCGGGCTGAGGCGGCTGTAACTGGCCACCTCCTCGGCCACCCGGGCGTAGCGGCGTGCCGTGCCCGGTCCCTGGGAAACCGCACCCTCCATCACATCGGCAACCGCTTTCTGAATGCTCTGCGGGGTGATGCCATGGGCCTCGTTCCAGGCCTGCTGTTTCCTGCGACGGCGCTCGGTCTCGTCAATCGCCCGGCGCATCGAACCGGTTACCTGATCCGCATACAGAATCGCCTTGCCCCGCACATTCCGCGCCGCCCGTCCCATGGTCTGAATCAACGAGCGCTCGGATCGCAGGAAACCCTCCTTGTCGGCATCCAGGATAGCGACCAGCGAGACTTCCGGGATATCCAGACCCTCGCGCAGCAGGTTGATCCCGACCAGCACGTCGAACTCGCCCAGACGCAGGTCGCGGATGATTTCCATGCGCTCTACCGTATCGATGTCCGAATGCAGGTAGCGCACCCGCACGTCATGCTCGGCCAGGTACTCAGTCAGGTCCTCGGACATGCGTTTCGTCAGGGTCGTCACCAGCACGCGTTCCCGCACCGCCACGCGCTGGCGGATTTCCGACAACAGGTCATCGACCTGGGCACCGGCCGGACGCACCTCGATCTCCGGATCCACCAGGCCGGTCGGGCGGGCGACTTGCTCCACCACCGCGCCCGCGTGTTCGCTTTCATAGGGACCGGGGGTGGCCGAGGTAAAAATGATCTGGGGTGCGAGGCGTTCGAATTCGTCAAACCGCAGCGGGCGGTTATCCAGCGCCGAAGGCAGGCGGAACCCGTATTCGACCAGGTTTTCCTTGCGCGAGCGGTCGCCGCGGTACATGCCGCCCAGCTGGGGAATGGTGACATGGGATTCATCGATCACCAGCAGCGCATTCCCGGGCAGGTAATCAAACAACGTGGGCGGTGGCTCCCCGGCCTGGCGGCCGGAGAGATAGCGCGAATAGTTTTCGATACCCGTGCAGTAACCGAGCTCGGACATCATCTCCAGGTCGAACCGGGTACGCTGCTCGAGCCGCTGCGCCTCCACCAGCTTGTTCATCTGGTGCAACTGCTCCAGACGCTCCCGGAGTTCCACCTTGATGTGCTCAATGGCATCGAGAATCGCCGCACGCGGGGTTGCGTAGTGGGTCTTGGGATAGATCGTCAGCCGCGGCACCCGCCGCAGAACCTCACCGGTCAAGGGATCGAACCAGGCCAGGGCATCGATCTCGTCATCAAACAGCTCCACCCGTACCGCCTCACCATCGGACTCCGCCGGAAAAATGTCGATGATCTCGCCCCGCACCCGGTAGGTGGCACGGTGCAACTCGATGTCATTGCGCGTGTACTGCAGCTCGGCCAGCCGCCGGAGAATGGCCCGCTGGTCCGCCGGGTCACCACGGACCAGGTGCAGCACCATGCTCAGGTAGGCCTGCGGATCACCCAGGCCGTAGATGGAAGAGACGGTGGCAACGATGATGGCATCGGGACGCTCCAGCAGCGCCTTGGTCGCCGACAGGCGCATCTGCTCGATATGCTCGTTGACCGAGGCATCCTTTTCGATATAGGTGTCCGAGGCCGGCACATAGGCCTCCGGCTGGTAGTAGTCATAATAGGAGACGAAGTATTCAACGGCATTGCCCGGAAACAGCTCGCGCATCTCTCCGTACAACTGGGCCGCCAGGGTCTTGTTGGGCGCGAGTATCAGCGTCGGTCGCTGGACGCGCTGTATGACATTGGCGATGGTGAAGGTTTTTCCCGAGCCGGTGACGCCCAGCAGGGTCTGGTGGACAAGACCGTCCTCCAGACCTTCCACCAGTGCCTCGATGGCTTGTGGCTGATCACCGGAAGGCACCAGATCCGTCACCAGGTGGAATTCTTCGCTCATGGCTATTATCGGATACGTCCAGTTTGCGTATGATGGGGCACGGGTCCGGCCACCGCCGCCAAAAACAGGATAGCAACAGTGAACAGGATTACCCTTTCAAACCGGGTGCAACGCATCAAGCCTTCACCGACCCTCGCCATTAACGCACGCGTCGCGGAGCTGCGCGCCGCCGGTGAGGACATCATCGGGCTCGGCGCGGGTGAACCGGATTTCAATACACCCGACCACATCGGAGCGGCGGCGATTGAAGCCATCCACAACGGGTTTACCCGTTACACCGCCGTCGACGGGACACCCGGACTCAAAAAGGCGATTATAGCGAAATTCGAGCGCGACAACGGTCTGGTGTATACCCCCGAACAGGTACTGGCATCCTGCGGAGGAAAGCAGAGTTTCTATAACCTTGCCCAGGCCCTGCTCAATCCCGGTGACGAAGTCATTATCCCCGCACCCTACTGGGTGTCCTACCCGGACATGATCCGGCTCGCCGACGCCGAGCCGGTGATTATCCGCGCCGGTGTGGAGAGCGGTTTCAAGATAACCCCCGATCAACTCACCGCCGCCATCACCCCGAAAACCCGCCTGTTTGTTATCAACAGCCCCTCGAATCCCACCGGGGTTGCCTATACGCGGGCGGAACTCGAGGCGCTGGGCAAGGCTTTGCAGCACCATCCGCAGGTGCTGATTGCCACCGATGACATGTACGAACACATCTCCTGGAGCAAGGAACCGTTCTGCAACATCCTGAACCCCTGCCCCGAACTCTATGAGCGCACCATCGTGCTGAACGGGGTTTCCAAGGTCTATGCGATGACCGGCTGGCGCATCGGTTATGCCGGCGGCCCGGCCGAATTGATCCGGGCCATGAAGAAAATCCAGTCGCAGAGCACTTCCAACCCGACCTCGATATCGCAGGTCGCCGCCCAGGCGGCGCTGGAGGGTGACCAGTCCTGCATCCAGCCCATGCTGAAGGCCTTCCGGGTACGCCATGATTATGTGGTCGATGCACTGAACCGGATACCCGGCGTTACCTGCCTCCCTGCCGATGGTACGTTTTACTGCTTCCCGCACGTCCAGCCGGTAATCGAGCGGCTGGATGGCATCAGCAATGACGTCGAGCTCACGGAATACCTGCTGGACCGGGCCGGCGTTGCCCTGGTACCGGGCACTGCATTCGGTGCACCCGGCTACATCCGGCTTTCCTTCGCTACCGGGCTGGACACCCTGAAAGAGGCCCTGAAGCGCCTGACCACGGCACTGACAGCCTGATCAGCCTTTTCCTACGCGATTTTTCTGCCGCCCCTGATATTCGGCGCACACGGCAGCCGTTACGCTTTACCCTGCAGATTCACCGATGACAGGGCCTACGCAGCACAGGCGTCATCGTGTTTCATGACCAGCGGTGACAGGGATGTTGCCGTCCAGCCGTCAGGGATGAGGTGAGGCAGGTCATGAAACACCATGCCGCCTGCACTGTTCGTTCCCTGCCGGCCGTAACATTGCGAACATGGGAGTGCCAGGATGGCGCACCTCGGATCAGTCCAGGGAAGCAGCGCGGAACGGGCGAGTGGCGTTACCCTGCCGGAAATGCTGATCAGCCTTGCAGTCATAGCCGTCCTGGCAGCCGGTGCCGTCCACAGCATGGCTGGTTTCGTCCAGGAAACCCGCATGGCCGGCGAGGTCAACCGGTTGGTGCTTGCCCTGCATCTCGCGCGCAGTGAAGCGATCAAACGGGGTCGGCGCACCGTGCTATGTCCCGCAACGGTTAACGGCCGATGTGCAGACCGCGCCGGATGGGAAAACGGCTGGCTACTGTTTGCCAGCGACAACCGGGAACGTGAGCCTGATGAGCCCCTGATCCGGATGGCTCCACCGCTGGCCAGCTTCATCGGCATGCGCTCCGGCAATCACCGCAAGCGCATCGTCTACCAGGTGGATGGCAGCTGCGGCGGCACCAACAGCTCGTTTACCTTCTGCGACGCACACCGGCTCGCCAGGCCGCGCGTCATCTGCCTGTCCAATACCGGCAGACCCCGCGTGACCTTCACCCGTTGTGACGGCCGACCGATCACCTGCCCGTAAGCCACCCCTGATTCAGTGGCGTTTCTCCGTTGACCCAAAACCCCCCGGTCAGTATGATTTGCCGCTCACTATTCCCCGGTAGCTCAGTTGGTAGAGCGGGTGACTGTTAATCACTAGGTCGGCGGTTCGAGCCCGTCCCGGGGAGCCAATAAAAACAAGTAGTTATCTGATTCCCGACCAGTCTAAAATGCACCCGAGGGGGTAAACAAGGGGGTAAACTGTCCGGCTTGCTGGAAAGGGATCACCCCCCTTCCCGGTACTGCAATACACCCGGAACCGATCGCACTCATCGCTGCAACCAGAACGCCGCTCACACGACCAGCTCGGGCAGCGTGAGGCATCCCGTCCGACGGCTGCATCCTGTTGCTGGAACTGTCCCGGCGGGTCGTCATCGTCGGCGGCCAGGGTGGAGGGGTAGACGACTTGGAAGCATTGCGGCTGCATGGATGCAGCATAGCAGGTCGCCGAGTAAGTACATTCCCGAATTGTCAGACATCCGTATTGCAGTTTATTGTTTGGATGTAGTGCTACAGCGGAGGCTCCCCAGGTCTCCGAGCGACGGCCCGGACCACCACTCCCGGGTCGTCGTTTTTATGCGTGAATATCCCCTGATAGTGGACGGTATCAGGAAGGAGAAAACATGAAGAAATCATGCTCATTGAATGCGCTGAGCTGCTGTGTTTTGGTCTTGTTTACAAACATAACGAATGCGACTGTACTTCCCTTCGAATCCCGCCTGGGAGGGCTGGCCTATTACGACCCGAATCTCGACATCACATGGGCGACTGATGCAAATCTCACCAGCTTCGATACATGGGACAACCAGACGGCCTGGGTGGCAGACCTGACAATTGGGGGAGTCAGTGGCTGGCGTCTGCCAAGTGCTGACGTAAACGGGGATGATATCGTTGTGGATTGTTACGGTGGTGGTGTTACCGACTGTAATGACAATGAACTTGGTTACTTGTTCTGGGAGGAAGGTATAACCGAATATCAGCCGGGCGTGTTCATCAACATACAGAGGACCTACTGGACAGGTACTGAATTATCGGACACTTTCGGGGCATGGTACTTCACATTCTACGGCCTACCAGGCTCAGGTGTACTGTTACCTAATCTCTAGGACGGTGGGATCTTCGCTTGGCCCGTGTATTCGGGTGACATCAACTCGGTTCCAATACCCGCTACAGTATGGTTGTTTGCTTCGGGACTACTATGTCTGTTCAGGATGCCTAGCAGAAAGAATGCGGCATAAAACCTCAGCTAGTGCAGGCACGGCACCCTCCCCAGACAGTCCCGGCTCTCGCCTCGGTCGGAGCGCTGACAATGGTTGTCGCTCGGGTGCGGGGATGATGTTACGGACTGGCCTGGGTGGAGTCTGTAGGACTTTTCCTACCCTTAATATAAGCAATTGCTAAAAGACCGGAATTGTTAAGGGTTGTAAGATGCCTGCCCCCAGCCGCAGGCCTGTCAGCCTACACGAGAACTCAACGGGCAGGCGTCTGACAAGCCTCAAGGGAGGAAACCGCGGGAGGCAGTCACGCGGTTAAGGAAGTCAGTCGTGCTATGGGGATTTGAGTTGTGTCTTTTTGGTGGAGGTCAGCAAAGTCTCTCGACATCACGATGTCCATATGTCTTGTCGGTTCGGTTGCCATCCTTTGGCACCGGTTGCGCTGTTCATATCGAGCGTAAAAGCCGGCATATCCATGCCATCGGCAACACGGCGCCGAGACCGGGTTTAACCGATCAGGGTAAGGCACGTAGCCTGCGAGTGTGCACCTCATGATGCGTTGATCCGCCTGGGTGGTGCACGGGGCAGTTGGCCGCGCTCGAAGGTCTCGATGATGATCATCGGGGCGCCACAGTCCGGGCAGACATAGGTCGCTGACGCATCATCACCGCCTGCTACATCAACAGCGTCAGTCTTTGCATCCGTGGGCTCGTCGGATACTTTACTCATCAGCAGTTCACGGGCCCGCGGCAGGTTGTCCTTGCGTATGGTGTTGGCGAAGAGTCCATAGTGGCGGATGCGGTGAAAGCCCGAAGGCAAGACATGGAGCAGGAAGCGGCGGATGAACTCATCGGTGGCAAGCGTCATCGTCTTGTGACGAACCCGTGCCTTCGCCCGGTAGTCCTTCCACTTGAAGGTGACGCCCTGTTCGTCCAGTGCGATCAGCCGGCTGTTGGCGATGGCAACCCGGTGGGTATAGCGCGACAGATAGGCCAGTACGGCAGCCGGACCGGCGAAGGGGCGCTTGGCGTAGACGACCCACTCGCACTGGCGCAAAGGCTTGAGCCAGTCGGTGAAGGCCTTTGCCTTGGCAAGTTCCCGGTGGTCACCGAAGAACTGCAGCTTGCCCGCACGATGGGCGTCACCCAGCTTTTCAAGGAACCGCCGCCGGAACAGGCGCGAGAGCACGCGCACCGGCAGGAAGAACCCCGGCCGGCAGGCGACCCAGCGTTCCCCGTCAAGCGACAGGCCCCCACCGGGAACAATACCGTGCACATGGGGGTGATGGGTCATGGCCGAGCCCCAGGTGTGCAAGACCAGGGTTGCGCCAACGCGGGCGCCCAGATGTTTTGGGTCGGCGGCAATCGTGGTTAGGGTTTCGGCGGCGGCCCTGAACAGGACGCTGTAGACCACTGTCTTGTTGTAATACGCGAGTTCACTGACCGGTGCTGGCAGGGTGAAGACCACATGGTAGTAGTCCACGGGCAAGAGGTCGGCCTGACGGGCGTCCAGCCAGCGCCGGGCCGCACTGGCCTGGCACTTCGGACAATGCCGGTTGCGGCAGGAGTTGTAGGCGATCTGCGTATGCTCACAGGCCGGGCACTGCAATACATGACCGCCGAGCGCCGCGCTGCGGCACTGCTCGATGGCCGACATGACCTTGAGCTGGCCGAGGCTGAGGTGACCGGCCTGTGCGTGACGCCAGTGCGTCCCGTGGGCGCGGAAGATGTCCGCGACCTCCAGGGTAGACATGCGTGCTATCTCACGTCGATAGCTTTAATGTCTCCAGTGGACTGATGACCTCACGAAGCAGCTCCGTCGCCACGCTGGCATAGATGGCGGTTGTCTCCAGCCTTTTATGTCCGAGCAGCACCTGAATCACACGGATATCCACTTTGGCTTCCAGCAGGTGCGTGGCGAAGCTGTGCCTCAGCATATGCATTGAAACGCGCTTGTCGATCTGTGCATCGGCGGCGGCCGCCTGACAGGCACGACTGAGCTGGCGAGCGCCCAGGTGATTGATGGGATTTTGTCCAGGGAATAACCAGCCACCTTTAAGCATGAGCCGCTGCTTGCTGGCAAAACACCACCAGGCACGCAAGTAGTCAATCAGTACCGGCGAGAGCATGGCATAACGATCCTTGCGCCCTTTACCTTGTTCAACACGCAAGATCTTGCGGTCGCTGTCTATATCACTGACTTTGAGGGCAACCACTTCGCTGACTCGCAAACCGGCACCATAGGCAACCGACAAAGCCGCCTGGTACTTCGGGTTGCCGGCTGCATTGAGCAAACGTGCGGCCTCTTCAAGGCTCAATACCACCGGTAGCTTGCGCGGTACGGGCACGGTACTGATTTTAGTGAGGGCATCCGCACGATCCAGCGTGGTGACAAAGAAAAACTTCAGTGCGGTCAGATTCGCATTGAGCGTAATACGGGAAACACCGTCATCAACCAGATGCAGCTGATACTTGCGCAGATCTTCAGCGGTTGCCGTATCGGGAGAACGGCCCAGATAACGTGCCAGGTTCTTTACTGAACGGATATACTGGTTCTGGGTTTTGGGTGAAAGTTTGCGCATCATCATGTCATCGATCATGCGTTGGCGTAATGGACTGATGGGCTTGGTTGTGTGTGTCATGAGTCTGCTCCTGTTGTGAGTCGAGGCGGGATGCCTCATCCCTCAACATAGGAAACAGACTGCTAATGCATTGATATCCTTAAAATGTGCCACCCTCTACCGCGATAGCGGTTTAGTCCCTTGCGGCATAGTTGCCGTTCGCTAGTCGTGCGGGAAGGGCAAGTCCTGGCCGGTAATACCCCTTGACGGCCAAGCAACGAGCCGGTGCTCAAGGGTCAGCGAACGGCAAGTATCGGGCTGAGACCTGCCGTACAGAATGATTCTAAATAAGATTTCGCTAAACGAGAAAGAACGACCCGCTCCATATATGGTCATTCAAGCAACTTCCTTGAACGGGAACTTTGCAGCATAAAGTTGCCATTGAGGCAAATCACCCTATCTGTCGAGCATCTCTGGTTACCACACCACGTCGCAACTACTACCTGCGCTGAATTCACGATGACGTCACGCCTCCCCTTGCGGCGCGTGGGGAGACGCCTGTGCTGTATTTGGATCAGCCGATCTAAGCGGTGCGGCGGCCGATTCCGCCTCGATGAAGATGCGTTTGACGATTCCGTACCTGCTCTTGATCGTTCGGTCGAGCTGGGCAACGGCCCGCTCCACCTCACCGGTCTCCAGGCCGTCGCGAAAATCTATACTGATGTTCGCCAGTATGAAATCCGGTCCCATGTGCATAGTGAGGACCTCGTTGACCTTCTCTACGCAGGGAGAACCGGCTGCAATTTCACGGATGCCCGCGACCACATCGCGGTTCGCAGCCTCGCCGATTAGAAGCCCCTTGGTCTCGATGGCCAACCAAACGGCCGTCCCGCCCAGGATAAGTCCGATAACAACGGAGGCAAGGCCATCGAATACCGGATTTCCGGTGATCTGGCTCAGCAGGATGCCGGCAAAGGCGACGATCAAACCTAGCATCGCTGCCGAGTCCTCAAACAGAACAACGAACATCGTGGGATCTTTGCCGCGGCGCACCGCCTCCAAATAACCCAGATCGCCCTTGGTCTTGTTGAACTCCCGCAGGGCAACGTACCAGGTGCCTCCTTCGAAGAGCATCGCCAGCCCGAGTACGATGTAGTTCATCGTCGGGTTCTGTATCGCCTGCGGGTGGAGTATGTGCTTGAAGCCTTCGTAGGCAGAGACGCCCCCTCCCACGGCGAAGATTAGGATGGCCACCACGAAGCTCCAGAAATAGATCTCCTTGCCGTGGCCAAACGGAAATTCTTTGCTTGCCGGTTGCTTGGCGCGATTCAGTCCATACAGCAGGAGGACTTGGTTACCGGTATCGACTACCGAATGTATACCCTCGGACAGCATCGCCGAGCTACCCGTGTAGACGGCCGCTGCGAACTTAGTGATCGCGATCAGCGTATTACCAGCCAGGGCGGCGTAGATGACCCTCTTTGATGCGCCGGCCACAAATCTCCCCTCGGTTCTGATGTCGTGGAATTATCAGACAGACGTTCCCGAAGATCCAGCTAGCTTCCTGAACCGCCGCAGGCTGACCGTCTCCCCGACAATCGAATCATTGATAAAGACATCTCGTGTTGCACTGACCGGTTGAAACCGCCGTACCAACTCCGACATTCGCTCATTTCCAATCAAGCCTGTCCTTTGATAAGTAGTTACCACTTCACAGCGACTGTTCCGGTGGGACGGGTAGCACGAGCACATATCAGATCAGGAGGTCAGCAATGTCATCAGACTCGATGGTATATTCCGGTTATATCGTAAAAAAAACGATGGATTCAGTTCACCGGTCCCGTTTCCAGCTCATCCGGCTGGACAGTTTATAAATCGGAGCAGACAGAAATCTACGAGGTAACCCATAACCTGGGATTGACACATCCGAATGAACAATTTCATGTTGTTGTTCAGGCGATGAAATATCTAGTGATAGCCCAGGTTCAGGTGGACGAGAATAACTTTACTATTAGTATATGGTCGAGTGACAGCGGTGCGCCGACGGATTCTGACCTAATGTTTATCGCGGTTTACTACCCATAAAAGTAACCGGCTCCAGCCTCCTGGGGCTTATTGGGATATCCAGAAGAAAGAAATACTCTTGAAAGTTTCAGACATGATTGCAGCAATCTTCGGGCCGTCGTTTTTGTGTTCGGCGGGAAGCCTCTGCAATTCAGGAGCTTAATAAACATCCTAATATTCCGATTTGCTGAAAAATTATTGCCCGTAATAGTATGCCGTCGTCAGATCAACAGAATTGATTCCGGTGACCTTCGGTCAATGAGTGCTATCGTAAATAGAACACGAGAACGCAGAGGTAAGCTGGATGTTGAATTTCCTTTGATAGATATCAAGGGAATAGTCGTCTTGCATGATCGAAGGAGGCTGTCCGATCGCCGCAAGGCCAAGTGCGGAATTGAGGATCTGAGAATTCTACTATCAAAGCTCGGTTCACACTAAAGCAAAGCTTAAGTTCCGGCATTCCCTTCTGCCAGTTTTCTCATCCCGTCAAGGCAGATGCTGGAGTGCGCCGCCCTTGAAAAACCCCGCCATGGTGGACGGGGTGCACCCTTTCCAGACTGATAGTCGGCCATGCTGTAATATGGTTGTCGCTCGGGTGCGGGAGTAACCGAAGCGCGGCATACAATCCCGCAATGTGCCATCCTCCCGGGAGGAGAATGCATGTGGTATTTTCAGCCAATTTCATAGATTCAGTCACCAGGAAAAGGGGTGCCTCACGAATCCTCAATTCGACCGATGCACACAACAAGCCATAAATACTCCTCTGCGAGTCTTCTCTTTGGTTCGGGGCCGTGAGCGCCGTCTTGTTCCTCGGTTTCTAACAGGCCTGGCTCGGGATCTGTCCAACCCTGTCTGGTGAGGTGATCCAGTAACATTTACACTGCCGGTTTTCGAGTATTGGCAGCCAACCCGTAAAGCCTGAGAGAAGATCAGTTGTCAGGGTTGGCTGCCAGGCCACGCATCTATTGTGCCTCCACCTGAATATCAACCTTCGCGCCCTGGGTGATGGTATTAAAGACCGGCGAGAACATGGCCAGTCTTTTCAGCCTTTCCATGTTGTCTATATCGGCCTTGACCCTGAACTTGATGCGAATAACCGTGAATCCCTTCGGGACATCGCTGGAGAGTCCCAGGAAACCGCGCAGGTCGATGTCGCCTTCCAGTTCTGATTCGAGTGCTTCGATATGGATGCCCCGCACCGCGGCATGTGCCACCATGCTTGTGGTGACGCAGGCGGCCAATGCGTTGAGCAGGTGCTCAACCGGATTGGCGCCCTCATCACCTCCCGCCAGTATGGGGGGTTCATCGGCGTGCAGTTCGAACTGCTGTTTATGGGCGATTTCCTGCCGGGCACCGTAGAAACCGGTAATCGTGGTGCAATTGTGGTTACCGCCCAGCCACTGGTTACGGGCGCGGAACCTGCACTGCCCCAAGTCCGGCTCCTGCTCGATGGCATGCACCGTCCCTTGCAGGGTCTCCAGATGAATGCCATTGACGGTACCATCGCTTGTGGGGGGTATTGTCTGTGTGTTGGTCTGTGGATCGGTCATCATCGTTCTCCTTTCCGGAATGGGTTGCTCGGTCCGTCGCTCCTGCTGTTAGACAACGTAGGAGCGACTTAAGATATACAATAGACCTTGACAGATGGCTATGTAAGATGGATTTTGGACAGTAACGGGCCATTTGTGCCACCAACCGGAGTCACCGCCATGACCGGACCCCGAAAAGACCCGGTGGATGTCTTGATCGTTGCGGTGCCGGAGACAGCGGGCTCCGCGCTCTACGGCATGATGGACGTACTTCTGGCTGCCGGGAACCTCTGGCAGACCCTGGTGCGCACCGATGCCGACCAAACGCCCTTTCGGGTCCGGATCGTTGCACCTACCGACGAGTTGTTCACATGCGGCAATGGTATTCCGGTCACGCCACATTGCACGATCGCGGACAATCCGATGACGGATATCCTGATATTGCCCGAACTCTGGCTGGGGCCGGACGAGGACATCCGGGGCCGTTACACGGTATTAATGGAGTGGATACGCCGAAAATACCAGGAAGGTGCGACGCTTTACTCTGCCTGTTCTGGCGCAGTGATGCTGGCCGAGACGGGTCTGCTCGATGGCTGCGAAGCCACCTCTCACTGGGGCTACCAGGACTTGTTCAGAGAGCGCTATCCGAGAGTGCGCTTTCGTCCGGAACCGAACCTTGTCTTCGCTGATCTTCAAGGGCGTATTGTGACGGCCGGGGGAACGACATCCTGGCACGACCTCGCCATCCATATCATTGCACGCCACTGCAGTCCCGGAGAGGCGCTGCGTATTGCCAAGGTCTATCTGTTGAAGTGGCACGACGAGGGCCAACTGCCTTACGCAACCCTGGTGCGCCGATTGCCGCATGCCGATTCCATGGTACGCACCTGCGAAGAGTGGCTTGCCGGGCATTACCATGAAACCGGGGTAATCAAACGGGTGGTTGAAAAAGCCAACATCCCGGAACGCACACTGAAGCGGCGATTTAAAGTGGCAACCGGTATCACGCTTATCGACTATTTGCAGAACCTGCGCATAGAAGAGGCAAAGCGCCTTCTGGAATCAGGGCACATGCCCGTGGATGAAATCAGTGCCACCGTCAGTTATGAGGATGCGTCGTTCTTTCGCAGGTTATTCAAACGCCGAACGGGCCTCACACCCAGCCAGTACCGCCGCATGTTTCAGCCGGTACTCAGTGCCTCGGATTCAACCTGAAACAGCAGGGCCGATCAGTGTCAATTTGTCTGGCTGTATATGACCGGTTCACGCCGGCACATATGAATCAAAACACTTTTTAATGTGATTGCAGTTTTTATTCGTATGCCCGCAGGCGAATTTAAAGAATGTATTTATAATGCCCATAAAAACAGATTATGAAAATGTGTTATTATCTATTGAATTTCCTGACTGCGGCCGAAACCAGAGCCAGTCCCCAGCGGAGCCTCCATGATCAAACCCCCGAGCAGACTGTCTCTTGCGTTCGCAATCCTCTGTGCCGCATTCATGTCGCAGACGGCTCATGCCGAGCAACCGCTGGCAACGGTGAGCGCACCGGATCAACTCGTCACCCAGTTTCCGGACATTGATCGTGAATCACTTATCGAGCAGGTTGGTACACTGCGCAGCCAGCTGATACAAAACAAGCAGGCACTCGTAGAGATCGTCTCTAACAAGGAACTGGATAGCGGCGATGTCCTCATCACAGTCATCATGCCAGGCGGGCTTCTCTATGCCGGTTATAGAAAGGTTCGCTATGAACAGGCGAAGAGCGCTCTGGCCAGCGTCAGCGCCGACATCGAGGAATTCTCCCGCGATCTACTTGCCATGCAGTCCGGGTCAACACCGGTGGTCGTGGCATTGCAGCCCTGAAGCCATTAGCAGCCACCGTTTGGTTGTTCGTCTCCGGTCAGCCGGGAGCTACTGGAATAACCGGAAGCAGGAAAACGGAATAACATAACCTCGCCGGATAGCGGGGCACCATCTGCAAGCAATTACCCGGGGTGTTTTTCCACCTTCAACAACACACCATCCACATCGACAAGGTTATATTCTGCCCTGCCGGCAGATCCCCACCCACGATACGCCATGTCGTATCATCGACATGCAGGACTCCGACACCATTCACAATCGGACCCTGCAAGGTAAATGTTCGCCCGATATACTGCCGGCTTCTGCGATTGAGTTCCGGTTGATCGGTAATGACCGGATGTGACTTCTGGTATTTGCGAAACAGAGCAATGGTTGCAACCGAGAGGACTGTGAAGACAACAATCTGGATTTTCCAGCTCATCTCCGGGAACAGGATCATCGCCACGCCAACGATAGCTGCCGCAGTAGCCAGCCAGATGAAAAAGAACCCCGAAACGAACGCCTCGAGCAGTAAAAATACTCCACCCAGAATCCACCAGTGCCAGTAGTCGATGGTAATAGCGAACATCTCCATCACGACGATCGCTGATTGCAGAATGCATCTTTCGCCAGCTCTGCAATACCGGCAACCGAGCCGATGATGCTGCTGGCCTCGAGCGGCATCAGCACCAGTTTCTGGTTTGGCGACATCCCGATCTGCTTCAGTGCCTCGACGTATTGCTGCGCCACAAAATAGTTGATGGCCTTGATATCACCGGCACGTATCGCCTCGGAGACCATCTGCGTAGCCTTGGACTCTGCCTCTGCCTCGCGCTCCCTGGCCTCGGCATCCCGAAATGCCGCTTCACGCCTGCCCTCTGCTTCCAGAATCACGGCCCGTTTCTCACCTTCTGCACACATTATTCATCCAGGACCACGTCACGCACCGTTGCCGGACAATCAGGCTCCTGTCAGCAGCGGTGGAAAACGTCATGCTGGCAGCCGCATCCCGCCCTGTCCCGGCAATTGACAGTACACTTCCCTGCCCTGTGCAGCGACACTCTGGCCATTGCACAAAGAGCAGACCGGCCGGGATGTGGCGACCATGCCGGCTGAGCAGGGGAATGGTACTATAGACTGGTAGTCTTTGGCGGGTACCCCGCAGACCCTGCGACAACACCCGGAAAATAATCGTTACGTGTGCGATAAAGGTAACACCATGGAAGCGAATACCCCTGCTCCGGCTGAGGACAACAAGCGGTTTGGATGGCTCCAGGTACTGACGATCGTGGTGATCGCCATGCTGGTCACGGTTGCACTGACGCTAGGGCTGGTTAAGTTCTATTTCTTCCCCTCGGAATTTACACCGGTGACCCTGGATGTACGGGAAAAGCAGGTTCTTTCGGCCAAGCTCGAGAGTCTCGATCCCATCACCCACCCCGGCCGGCCGACGGGGAATCAGCTGCCGGAAACGCTCGAACCCGAACCGTACAGTGAAGCGGGAGCCTCCCGCGAAGTCCACTTCAGTGAGCGCGAGCTGAACGCGCTGCTGGCCAAAAACACGGATCTGGCCAGGCGCGTCGCCATCGATCTTTCCAATGACCTGATCAGCGCCAAAATCCTGGTGCCGGTGGATGAAGACTTTCCCATGCTGGGTGGCCAAATCCTCCGTGTCCGGACCGGAGTGGAATTCGCCTATGACCGTGGCAAACCCATCGTGCGTCTGAGGGGCGTCTCCATCATGGGCGTTCCCATGCCCAATGCCTGGCTCGGCGGCCTCAAGAACATCGACCTGGTGCAGGAGTTCGGAAACGATACAGGGTTCTGGAAAGCCTTTGCCGACGGCGTGGCCACGGTCCGGGTAGAGGAAGGCCAACTGATGCTGCAATTAAAGGAATAACACAAGGGTAGCTCCGGAATCAGCCACAAGTCAGCGGACCGTCCGGGAACGAGGGTGTGTTCTCAGGCAATGCGGAACTGGCGGGCAGACAGCCGCCTACCCGGTCGCGCCGATCACGGTAAGGAAGGAACCGGAGATTTCGCCACGTCCAGCCTTGTCGAGAATCTCCTGGGCCGTCTGCACGATTTCCGCCAGCGGCCCGGTCAGGAACACCATGCCAAGCTGCAGGGTCGCCGGCAAATCTGCAATCGGGTTGCGGGTATTGGCATGCTCAGGCTTCAGAAACACCACGTTGATTTCACCGACTTCGGAAGGAATCGACTCGCAGCCGCCGCCGGGGGCCACGTATTCGAACAGCTCTTCAGGGCTGCGAAGGGCCACACTTTCTTCCTTGAAGTCGCCGTCCGCAGCGGTCACCGTAAATTCAACGGACAAGATCGGGTTCATGCATTCACTCCTGTTTTCTGTTCTGCCGGAAGGCCTGTGCGACATCATAGAGGAATGCGCGAATCACAACCATAGCGGCGCGCTGCCTGACGACAGGTGAACCATCCGGGGCGGAGGCAGCGCAAGTCCCGCCTTGTGTCAGGCAGAATGACAACCGCCCGGTACGGCAATCAACAGGGCAGGAAGCTATACGAACTTACGATGTATTCCGGGCTCCTTTGCCATCCGGATTTTTTGAAGGCTGATCATTGACAACCTCATGCAGGATTAAGCCCGGGTGCTGACTGATCAAACAGGGGCTGGATCCACTACCGCGGATGCACGCCCTCGCGCACAGTCCCCCTTCCCGGCTCCCTGGATACCGGCGGCCTGACAGTTTCCTCCCTGCGCTCCATTTGCTGTTCCGGTTCGCGGGGTAGTTCCCTGCGGTTCACGTAATCACCATAATATTCATCAGCCACACCTTCCTGGGGATATTCTTCGGCCACGCCTTCACGGGGTACCTCGGGCTGTACGCTGCCGGCAGGTGCCACTGCGGCCCCGGTTGCGGATGCCGACGAAGAAGGCTCGCCAGACTTCACCGGGGCAACATCCACGACATTGGGCCTGATGTCGATCTCCTTCGCACCGGAGCCGGGTTGATCGCTGAATTCCACCACCCCCTGTTGATCAACACTTTCGTATACTTCCTGGGCACCTGCAGCAAAGCTGCTGGCGATGATTGCCGTGAAGATCATAATCTGCTGCCTGTAATTCATGGCTGTCTCCCTCAAGTGGAATAGAAACCTGTGACCTGCACAGTGCGCTGGAAGCATAACCCGCTTGTTTACCGGAAATCCAGCCGCGAAATCCAAACCGTCCCGGTCTGGCTACCTGGCCTGATTCCCGGGAGGGAACGGGTGTCTGACGCCTCTGCTGAACAGTCCGGCGGCAGCCGCAACCCAACCGGGCATTGCACAATAACGGGTTACGGCTCTTCGCAGCCTTTTCATCGCTACCCTGACAGGCTCCCCGGAGGCGAATTATATTGCGATGGAACCTGGCTCGTTGTACTTTTCCTTCGGGTGAGAGTGTTTTCCGCAATCCTTGCGCGCAGTGCGGCATCGGTTGTTCCTCTCCCCGCAACACCTGCCTCCCCGCTTCCGGCCTGCCGGTGCCGGTCGGGAGCACTGCAGGGAAACAGCTATCCTGATCCACATCACCAACAACCAAAAGGAGTCGTAAACATGGGCGATACTTCGGATAATCAGGTAACCATTGTCGATGTGAAAATGCCATTCATGTCCATGGTCGTCTTCATGGTCAAATGGGTTATCGCCGCGATACCCGCATTTATCATTCTGGGCATTATCTTCACCGTGTTGTTTGCCATATTTGGAGGGATAATTTCAGAATAACAGACGTTGTGTAATGCAATAGTCAGTCAGGCATGACACAAGCGATTTGACCTTGACGTGAAGACGGTGGCCCCGCCCGGGCCACCGTTATTTCTTCCGGGTTGTAAATCGTTACCGTACTGCCAGGCTGGCCGACCTTGCCCGGTTAGTGCAGTGACAGGCCTGCCGCCAGTGCCGGTCTGCTGGACGGGGCACACAGGAGACCTGCGGTCTTGTTACCCGGGATAAAAAAACCGGCCCTGCCTACAGGGCAGGGCCGGGTTGCGGGTAATCACACGGGTGAGGCTGTCGGGAGCCTCACCCGGGGAGGTCAACCATCGAATTGTGAAACTACCCACGGCGCGAGAACCAGAGACAATATGACCGCAAGGAA
>Ga0210064_1000217_pt1 | contig 27850 bp, 29 predicted proteins | sample Muzzi_CordC_D2_FD_185531 | JGI IMG/M metagenome (GOLD analysis project Ga0210064, IMG submission 185531) | Wetland microbial communities from San Francisco Bay, California, USA, that impact long-term carbon sequestration - Muzzi_CordC_D2 (SPAdes) | ecosystem: Environmental > Aquatic > Marine >... | reverse complement strand
CCAGAATCGAAAGCGCCTTGGCCTTGCCGTGTCGGCCAGCGAGGCGGCGCAGGTGCTTCTGGCCTTCGGGGTTGTTGCGCAGGAAGAGCGCGGCGGCCTCGGAGAAAGCCCACTTCAGGTGGGCGTTACTGAATTCGGTAGCATTCTGGCGGATAGGAATTTCAGGCCCCAGTTTCCGTTCTAGGACCGATAACTCGATACTAGGTCAAGCAGGGGTGCGAGGGGATCGGGCCCATCCCGGGCAATGGCGGGTAGCGGTCGGCGCAGCGCGCACGGTGGAACATGCTCGGGGTAATCGCCCTCCTGTTTATTGGGGTCGGAGCCCGTCTCGCATCCGGCGTGGTCGAGCGCCCCCGGTTCGTTCCCATCACCCGCATGCGAGCGCTTGCGGGCTTAATGATCGACATGGTGGGTGGTGCTGCGTCAATGGTCCTAGTGGTGATCGAGGCCGTACCACGCACGACGGTGACGGAAATCGTCGCGGTGTTGATTGCGGTCTACCTGGTCGGGGGGCGGCGTCACAAACTGATCTGGGGGCCGATCAATCCGGCCGCCGGGGCCTTCGGGATATTCAACCTCCACCTGGAATCCAGTGGCGACGACGCCGTGCCAGTTGAATTTGGCCCCATATCGGCTGCAAACGTGCAGCATGCCGGCCAGGCTGGAAGCGCCGCGCTTGCGGACCTTGGGGTTCCGGCCGAAGCGCCACTCAAGATCCGGTACGCGGGAGCGATGGACCAGAAGATCGTCGCCAGGATCAAGCGCAGGCCATGAACGTGCTTCAGCGGCTGCTGAAATTCTGGCCAGCCATACCGTCGCCAACGTTCGGCAATCGGAGCTGAACGGGCCTGAATCAGCACCGAAATCGGCGTCAGCGCACCCGCTTGTACTTCATTTGAGAATGGAAAGCGCAGCTGCGCGTGCGAGGCTGGCGGAGCAGCCGCCAGCCTCGCGCTGGCGAAGCCGGTCGCCCGGAGGCGACCGGTGCGGGCTCATGGCTCGATCTCGAGCAGCTCGTACTGGTTGAAGCCGAATCGCTCGTAGTCCATGTAGGCGATCCGCTTGGGCGTGATCTTGTAGAAGGGGATCGGCCCGACGCGATCGGCCCACTCCGCCATCCCGGTGAATTTGTCGAGCGCGGGAAACTTCTGCGTGAACAGGATTCCGATGCGCGCGATCTCCTCCGGGTCGTTCGTGGCCTCGCAACGGCCCGCCAGATGCACGGCCTTGATCTTCTCCAGATTGTAGTAGTCCTTGAAGATCGCCATGCCGACGTTCGGATTGCGGTCGACGTTGCGCTTCTTCTGGCTCTCGGGATCCATGCCGAAGTAGAGGGTCAGACCGTCGCTGACGTAGCTGATGCCGCTGGCCTGGGGAGTTCCGTCTTCTCGCACGCTGGAGAGGGTGCCGCCGTAGTGGTGGGTCAGGTAGTCGACGATGGTCGCTTCGAGCTCGCTTCGGTCCATGGAGGTCCTCCTCGTTTCCGCTGCGACCATGGCACACGAGTGGCGAGGAGGTATGACCGCGGTCACATGCGAGGCGCGTCGAGATGAACGAGCCGACACACGCGAGCGGGCGTTTCGCTGAACGTCCGGCTTCCCGGCCGGAGTGCCAGGCTCAGTAGATCAGATCGACCCAGCGACCGCCCGCTTGCAGCTCCGTCTTGCGCTGCTCCCACTTCGCCTCGGAGTCGGCGAGGTTCTCGAAGATGGCGTCGAGCTCTCCGCGCACCTCGAACGGGATTCCGAAGGGCCCCGAGAGGTTGAGGGAGCTGCCCGGCGAGAGATCGCACAGGAAGTTGGAGGCGATGCCCTTGTAACGCTCGCCGCTGTAATCGTCGAGATGGAAGCAGCGGCGGACGCAGATCTTGATTCGGGGTTTGCCCGAGTCTCCGCGTTGCGGCAGGTCGGCCACGCTGTAGAGGCGGAAGTGGTGTCGTAGTCGTCCAGGCGCATCGTTGCTGCCTTCATGCCGGTTCCTCCTCGCTCGTGTCGGCCGTTTCCGACGCGCGCTTCTCGCAGACATTGGTGCAATTGCAGCCGTGGCAGCCCAGTCGCCCGGCCAGCGCATCGGGATCGCCCGAAACATCCGGGAACACCCGCCGCCAGGCCAGCTGCACCGCGAGCCACGCCACGCAGACCGTGGCGATTGCACGCCCCGAAGCCAAGGTTCTTCATCAGAACTCCCGATTTGAACGCGCCCTATCCGCGGAAGGCTCCCGGCTAGGGAGCGGGCGCAGGTGTCGCGCAGCAGGCGACGCGGTGTTCGAAGTTGCACGAAGTCGCGTGCGTCGAAAGGGAAGACGGCGCGACCGCCAGCCCGCTGACGTCGCCATTGTTGTTTCCCCAGCCGCTGCACGAGAGACCGCCCTCCCTGGGCTGCCCGGCGTAGGGGACGTTGCTGACGCCGGTCGCGTCCATCACGATCGGAGCGTCCCGGCTCGCGTCGTCGTCGGTCCCCGTGACGGGAACGTGCACGGGTTGGAGCCAGCACCCGAAGAGGCCGATCACGGGATCGGGGACGGGCAGCGATCCCAGGATGTCCGTGCTGCGGCAGAACTGCGCGTCCTGCATCTGCGGGAATTCGTTCCGGCAGGTCTGGTTGAAGGTGCCGACCCCGCCGCTGGCCCCGTCGAACTCGGAGCTCGTGCAGCCGACGAACACGCGGCTCGACTCCCCCTGCGGCGGGCCTGGCTTGCCCTCGGGACCCTCGGCGTTCCACGAGAGCGGCATCTCGTTCGACTTGCAGGACCCCGGGTCGCTCACGATGCGGACGCGACCGGACTGCTTCTTGACACAGGCATGGATCTCTTCCGCGGAGGCCGAGGATCCGAGGGCGATCGCGGTGACGGCGAGGAGTGAGAGGATGATGCGCATGTGCGGCTCCTTGGTCCCCCACTTGCCCACCCTACGCGCCCTCTCGGCAGCCGGTCAAGCAGTGTTTGTTCGGGCGACCATGCACGAAAGTCTGGGCGATTCGGATTCGCTCTCGAACGGATAAGTGATTCAAGCGGGTATTCCAGGTCCGATAAGGTCCGAAGCGTCAGGAATCCCTTGGGGATGAGGGGCTGGCAGGTCCGTAGGCGGAACAGGCGCGCATCAAGCTGTGTCAGCCCCGATCACGAGCGGAGGGAAGTGCATCACGTCAAGGTCGCTTGCGCCGAGCTCGCCGAGGTCGACGAGTGGTTCGACGCGGGTCTTGCCCTACCCGATCCGGTGTCTGCCAAGGGAATGCTCGAATGCGTTCGGGGAATGGGGCGTTCACGCTGCGTTTCTGCTCGACGTCCGGCGATGGGCGTTATGTCAAACCCGGCGGGGAGCCCGCAGCGGGAGCCAGACTGCGTAGGCCGCGGCGACCGGCCGGGTGGTCGGCTGGTCAATGAGTCCCCGCCAGGATCGCCAGCTCGTGCTACAAGCAGTCTTGATGGCACTCTGGCAACGGAAGCATCGAAGCCCGGTGATTCTGCATCCGGATCGCGGTTGCCAATTCACCAGCGACGAGTATCAGCGGTTCTCGATAGGGCATCGACTGCTGAGCAGCATGAGCGCCGTGGGGAGCTGCGCCGACAATGCCGCAGCGGAGGGTTCTTCGGCCTGCTCGAGCGGGAGCGCGTCAACCGGCGGCAGTACCAGACGCGCGCCGAAGCGCGGGCGGATGTCTTCGACTACATCGAGCGATTCCACAATCCAAGAAGAGCGCGAAGAACCGAACAACGAACGAAGGAAGAAGCAGGCTCAATTCAACCGTCCGTGGAAAAGGGGTAGCCCCCCGAGCAGCGCCGCGCTACGCGCGACGGCGGAGATAGGCCCCAGCTCCAATCAGGTCGGCGGCTGCGATGAACAGGCCGAGTGGGCTGACGGAGGGGACCGGCGGAGCGGGACTTGCGAGGCGAAAGCCGGCGGTAACGACCTCGACGGTAGCGAACGAGCTGAAGTAGGGTGCTGCCGCGAGGACGTCCGGATTTTCGCCGAAGCCCGTGCGGTCGATCCGATGAGGTGAGTTCGGATTCGGCTCGCACGGCCACACGGACCCTAGCGGTCATCTGCGGTAGCATGGATCCCGATGGCAGCCTTGCAGCGTTCAGTGTCCGGGTCGGAGAGCCGAGCGAAATGAGCGCCCAGCTGACGGCCAGCGTCAAGCGAATCGCCTACGAAATGGGCGCCGAACTCGTCGGTGTGGCCGGCGCCGATGCCTTCGAGGGTGCCCCCGCCGGACACCACCCCCGCAACCTGCTGCGCCGCGCGCGCAGCGTCGTGGTCATGGGGACCCACCTGCTGGATGGCGCCTTCGAACTGGCCCCGAGCCGGCAGTATTCGATCACCTATCAGGTCGCGAATCTCGAGCTGGACCGGATCGCCTTCCACGTGGCGAAACGTCTTCAGGCCGAGGGACACCGCGCGCTGCAGGTGCCTGCGTCACCACCCTACGATCTCGAGCGCAACATGGGAGACCTATCCCACCGGCACGCCGCGCAGTTGGCTGGCATCGGCGTGTTCGGCAAGAACAGCCTGCTGCTCTCGCCGGAGTTCGGCCCCAGGATTCGTCTGACGTCGGTGATCACCGACGCCGCCCTGGAGCCCAGCACGCCCCTGGATCTGGATCTGTGCGGGGACTGCGACATCTGTCTGCACGCCTGCCCGGTGGGCGCATTCGAAGCTGCGGGAATCGTCGACAAGTCGGCCTGCGATGCCAACCACGTCAGCACCGGAGAGCGATTGCAGCTCGAGGGTTGGGAGCAGATGTGCGGTGTATGCATCCGCGTCTGTCCGATCGGCTTGCCGGACGCTGAGCGCCGGCGAAAGAGCGACGACTGACAGCCGATCGGAAGAGCTGGCTTCTTCTCGATGATTGCAGTCGCTTGGTCCAACCTCGGCTGACGGCTCACAGCTTCGAGGAGGGGGCCTGGATGAGAATCAAGCGGTTGCAGCTGACACCCCAAAACTCGCTCCAATCGATCCGTGGTACCGTCCTGGCGGCGGGCACCGTGCCTCAGCGCTGGCGGTCAGCGCCGTTGGGCGCAGCCGAACCGCCAATCCGTTGGGCGGCATTGCGTTTGGGACGTCGATGAACTGGGATGCGCTTGCGGCGATAGCGGAAAGTGTCGGCGCTCTCGGTGTCGTCGCGACTCTCGTGTATCTCGCTGTGCAGATCCGCAGCAACACCAGGGCCGTTCGCGCCGCCACATATGACTCCGTCGTCTCACAGTTCCGCGATTGGAACGCACCCAATCGAGCAAGCCCGGAACTGAGCGCACAGTTCGCGATCCAGATCGAGGAAATCGACACGCTAGACGAACAGGCACGTCAGCATGCAACTCATGTCTTCTTTGATTTGTTGAAGCTTGCGGAAAACCTTCACTACCAGCGCCGAATGGAGATGATCGACGCCTCGCTTTGGTCGGGGCGGGAGAATTTCTTTCACCACTATCTGACCTCGCCCGGAATGACTTGGTACTGGGAGCGACGACGAGGCTTTTGCAATCCCGAGTTCGCAGAGTGGGTCGATGCGCTTCACCATCAAACGCCCGATGTGCCGCTTCGGTCGACGCAGGTAGCACGCTCGGAGTAGTAGCCGTCGCGCGCGCCGCCCAACGAGGCGTTGCAGCGGGCCAGCAACAGCTCGGTTCAATTGACCTTGGTTGCCGTCTGGCGGCATACTGGGTCGGCAGGGTCGTGTCCGGCCAGCGCTGTTGCTGGCCGCTGAACGTCGATCCGTTTGGCAGCGAATCGATCGATGGAGGAGTGAATGGCGAACGAAGGATTCCACGAGGAAACGGCCGACCTCTCGGACGAAACCCGAGACATGCACCGAGCCATCCAGTCGCTAATGGAGGAGCTCGAGGCCGTCGATTGGTACAACCAGCGAGCCGATGCGTGCAAGGACCAGGGCCTCAAGGCGATTCTCGTTCACAATCGAGACGAGGAGAAGGAGCATGCAGCGATGATCCTCGAGTGGATCCGACGCAAGGACTCGACCTTCTCCAAGGAACTCAAGGACTACCTCTTCACGGAGAAGGCGATCGCCACCCTCGAAGCGGAGCGTTAGGCAAGGTTCGCAGCCCAACAAGCCGTTGCAGCGGACGTGCCACAGCGCTTTTCAATCGGTCTCTCGTAGATTCGGGAATTCAAACCTGGGCACTTGGGCGGGGCCACGGAGGCGCTGTGGCTCGCTCGGGACGCTGAATGGACCTTCGGGTCCTCTCTACTCCTGATCTTCCTGCAGTTGGCGATCGTCGGAGCTTCTGCTCTGATCAACCCTCCGCCTGACCACGCTTCGAGCATCCGAGACCACTATTTCGACGTGCGCAAGGCGGTCTTCGGTCTCTGCGCGGCATGGATCATGCTCGGTGGGATCTTCGACACGATTGGTTCTTGGACGGATCGGCAGCCGCTCAATCCCGGCCTCCCGTATGGCCTGATGTATTCGATCCGCGGTGTGGCTCTCCTCGTCTTCGTCTTCACGGCTTGGTCGGACCGTCCGTCTCATCACTGGGCCGGCTTCATCGTGGCGGCGTTGATTCAAATCGGGTGGGTCATTGGTGTCAGCTACAGCCCGGGAGCCGTCTGAGAGCGGTTGCCGGCGACACCGATCAGCATGCTCCGATCGGTCCGTGGTAGCGTTCTGGCGGCGGGCGCCGTGCCCCGGCGTCGAGGGTCGGCACTGCTGGGCGCAGCCGAACCGCGTATCCGTTGGGCGGCGCGGCGAAGTTCGCCGACCCAGCGACTCAGGGGGCGCCGAGGCGATGACGAGCGCGAACTTCGAGAAGAGCGAAACGGTCGAAGTCAATGGAACGACGCTTGCCTACTGCGAGCAGGGCTCGGGTGAGCCAGTGGTCTTCGTGCACGGCACTGCCGGTGACCTGCGGATATGGGAGCAGCAACTGCCCGCAATCGGCCGCTCCCACCGAGCGATCGCGTACAGCCGCCGCTTCGCCAGGCCCAACGAGGACATCGATCCGGATGCGGACGACCAGATGCTGCCGCATGTCGAAGACCTCGCTTCGTTCCTGCGCGGAATCGGAGCGGCCCCTGCGCATCTCGTCGGAAGCTCCTGGGGTGCATTCATCAGCCTGCTGACTGCAATCCGACATCCGGAGGTCGTGCGATCACTCGCTCTCGAAGAGCCTCCTGTAGTGTCGCTGTTCGCCAGCACACCGCCCCGACCGACAGAGTTGATGCGCCTCCTGGTGATCCGGCCTCGAACCGGCATTGCGTTACTCAGGTTTGCGGCCGGCGCCATGGTGCCGGCGCAGTCGGCATTCAGGCGAGGCGAGGACGAGAAGGCAATGCGTCTCTTTCTCGTGGGCGTACTCGGCGCAGAATCCTGCGACCGGCTTGCCGAGGCGAGCAAACAGGTGATGCGCGAGAATCTCGGCTCGGCTCGCGCGCAGCTGCTGGGAGCCGGCTTCCCGCCACTCGACGACGACCAGGTCAGCAGCATTCGTGCGCCCACGCTGTTGATTACGGGGGAGCACAGTCCCGCCTTGTTCCGGCGGCTGACGGATCGCCTCGAGGAACTGCTCCCGAACGTCGAGCGTATCGAGATTTCCGATGCCTCCCACATCATGCACGAGGAGAACGCTCCAGCCGTCAACGAGGCGATCCTTGCGTTTATCGGAAGGCATCAGGGCAGCTCGACGTGAGGCGACGCGCTTCGTTGCGCGGACGCCACCCAACACGCGCTTGCAGCCGGCAACAGACAGACTGGGCGTTCGTGAATTTGGTAGCATTCCGGCGTTGGGACTCTGTGGCATCGCGTTGACGGTCAGCGCTGTCTGTTGCAGCTGAAGCCCGGTCCGTTGGGCAGCGCGGGGGTGTAGCGATCGTGAAGCGGATACCCGAGCTACGCGATCTCTCTGACGACCACCACACGGGTCTGGTGCTCGCTCGACGCTGCAGACAAGCAGCTCGTTCCGACTCCGAACGGCCCCCCGAGCTGGTGTGGGAGCTGGTGCTCGAGACGTTCTCGAACCATTTGGAGCCGCATTTCCAGATAGAGGAGCAGCACCTCCTTCCAGGCCTCGAGACCATCGGGGAAGCGTCGCTCGCACGGAGAATCCGAGAGGACCACGACGCTCTTCGCATGCTCCGGGACGCCGGTTCGGTCACTCCATCGTTGCTTGCAGAGTTCGGCGAGCGGCTCGATGCGCATATCCGATTCGAAGAGCGCCAGGTTTTCGAGCCTACCCAACATCGCCTTCCAGCTGATGCTCTTCACGCCCTCGCGTCTGCATGTCGGGCCGCCCCACGGGTCTTCCCCGCCTCGCTTCAGGAATAGCGCCGCGCTTCCCAATGCGATCAGAAGAAAAGCCTCCTCCGCGGAGCATCTCTGTTCGGGTCGGTTCCGGTCGGTGTTGTTGCCGGCCGCTCGTCGCCGATCCGCCCGACGAGCCGATGAACCGGGCGCGGAATAGCGCGGTGCGATGGATTCTCACGTTTCTCGCCTGGCTTCTCTCGGCGGCGTTCTTCGCACCCGCGTGCTTCTTCGCGGTCGTCGGACTCGCCGGACCCCACGGAGGCGTCCTGCCGTCCCCGCTGCAGCCGCTCGTGCTCGTTCTCGCCTGGACCATCGTCCTGATCGCTCCGGTTCTCATCGCTCGCTCCGTCTGGCGACGTGTCGGGAGTCCGGACTCCTCGAATCCCTCGAACGCGAGTCGGAGCGCCGCGCCGCGCGACGAACCGCCGCAGTCGACCGGCTGACACCGTGGCGTTACGAGCCGTGATATCATGCGGGCACCCGGCGTTCCGTTTCCGGTCGCCAGCTCGCCGCCGGCAGCCGGATGCCGATCGGTCGAGCGGGCCCGGGCAGCTCGGGCAGGCGTGGGAGTCCGCGTTGAACTGGGAAGCGATCACAGCATTCGGAGAAGCCGCGGGCGCGATCGTCGTCGTTGCGTCCCTCCTCTTCGTCGACTCGCAGCCGCGCCAGGGGCGGTCGATCGAGCGGACCGGCTGACACGGTGGCGCCAAGATCCCCGGGACGTCGCGAAGCATCGAGGTGTTCGGCCGCTTGCGGGCGGGTTGCTGCAACCGCTGAACGCCGATTCGTCGAGCGTCGCAAGGCATCTCTCGGCACGAAGAAGGTCTCATGAGACATTCGGAAGGACATCGGACCCATCGGATCGGCTGGCTGCGGGCGGCTGTCCTCGGCGCCAACGACGGAATCGTCTCCACTGCGAGCCTCGTCCTGGGTGTTGCTGCAGCGGGCGCGGACTCCCCGGCGATCCTGCTCACAGGCGTTGCCGGCCTCGTCGCCGGTGCCATGTCGATGGCCGCCGGAGAGTATGTGTCGGTGAGCTCGCAGGCCGACACCGAGCGCGCCGATCTGGATCGGGAAAGAGCGGAGCTGGCCGCCAGTCCCAAGCACGAGCACGCCGAGTTGAAGGCGATCTACGTCGAGCGCGGGCTGGACGCGGAGCTGGCCGCGAAGGTCGCCGCCCAGCTGATGGAGCACGATGCGCTCGCCGCACATGCACGCGATGAGCTCGGTATTTCGGATGCCTCGGCCGCGCGACCCGTGCAAGCCGCGTTCGCCTCGGCGGGCACGTTTGCGGTCGGCGCCGGCCTTCCGCTTCTGATCGTCGTGCTGTTTCCGATTTCCGCCCTGATGTGGGCGGTCTCGGGCAGTTCGCTGTTGTTTCTCGCACTGTTGGGGTCCCTGGCCGCACGCACCGGCGCCGCCCCCGTGCTCTCGGCGGCTTTGCGCGTCACCTTCTGGGGCGCGCTGGCGATGGCAGCGACGGCCGGAGTCGGAGCTCTCTTCGGGGTGGCGGCTTGAGCTCCGCGTCGCGTGGTCTCGGCGGCCATTGGCGGGCGGTGTCGCGCAGGCGAGCGGCCGGTCCGTCGGGTGGTGCAAGGGCGGGTTTGGAGGAAGCGGGATGACGCGAGGATCGTGCCTCTGCGGGGCGGTGCAGTTCGAGATCGACGGCACTACCACCGATATCGGAATGTGCCATTGCTCCAAGTGTCGGAAGGTCTCCGGCGTTGCATCGAACGCGAATCTCATGGTCGCCCGCGACGACTTCGAGTGGGTGTCGGGCGACGAAGCGCTCATGAAGTTCGCGATGGCGGATGGTTGGGGTGTCTGGCGCTGTTCCGTCTGCGGGTCGCCGGTGCCCATGCTGCACCCCGGTGGCGGCGCCTACTGGGTTCCGGCGGGCCTCCTCGATTCGGATCCCGGAGTCGGAATCGCGGCTCACATCTTCGTGGGTTCCAAGGCGCCCTGGGACGAGATCGCGGGCGATGGGCTCCAGCTGCGCGAGGGTTTCGGCAGCGAGAGACCCGACGAGGCGCGCGTCGAGCGGAATCCGGAGAGCACCGGAGGCGGTGATGAATTTCGTTCATGAGTTCAGCTTGAGCGCCATGCTGAAGCCGCCGCTTCCGATCGGGTCCGGGCCGATGGGTGCGCGCATGTACTACGAGGTGGCGAGCGGAGAGGTCGTCGGCGAGCGACTGCGCGGAACGCTGCGCGGCGGCGGGGAGTGGGCGCTGATCGGACCGGACGGCTATCTCAGGGTCGATGTGCGCCTGCAGGTCGAGACGCACGACGCCGCGTTCCTCTACATCCGATACCGCGGACTCCTCGAATTGAACGAGGCCGTTCGGGGTGCGATGGCGAGCGGCGCGGGGACCGACTATGGCGATCAGTACTTCTTCACGAACCCGCGCATCGAGACCGGCGACGAACGCTACGCGTGGCTCAATACGACGTTCTTCATCGGCGAAGGCCGCATTCTCCCCGGACTCGGCGTCGAGTATCGCGTCTCGCGACCGGCCTAGCGTCCGCCGGTCACGTCGGTTTCCTTACTTTGCATCCCGATGACGCGCCGCGGCCGATCGGCTCGTGGTACCATCCCGGTGTCGGAGCGCCGCACCGCATCGCTGACGGTCAGCGTTGCCGCCGAACGCCGGCTCGTCGCGTATCCATGAGGTAGATCGCATCGACCAGCTCATCAGCTTCAGCGAGTTCGCGCTGGCCCTGGCCGGGTTCGCGGCGATTTCACTCGCTCTCGGGCGGCGCGAGGGCAGTCTGCCGGCGGGAAGCGCCTACGTGGTGCAGTTCATGGGGGTCAATGCGTTGGGGCCGGCGTTGCTGGCGCTGCTCGCCGCCGTCCTGCACCAGTTGGCGATTCCGCAAGATCTCCTGTTCCGATTCTGCAGCGGGCTCTACCTGCTGGTGGCTGTCTTCTTCGCCACGCTTTCCTTGCGCCGCGAGCGCGCGCTGGCCAGCACCGGATCGCTCGTGCTGCCGACGGGGCTCAGCCGAGGATTGTGGAGCGGGTCGATGCTCGCTCACCTGGTGCAGCTGTCCAATTTCGTCGGTTATCCCGTCGATCCCTCGGTCGGGGTCTTCCTGCTCGGCCTCTGGATCCTCCTGCTGATGGCCGCGATCCAGTTCATCTCGCTGCTGTTCCTGGCGTTTCGATAGGAAGACAGGAAGCATGGATCCCCTCGACACCCTTCAGACCTTGTCCGAGATCGCGATCGCCGTCACCGGATTCGCCGGAGTGGTGTCGGTGCTCGGCCCGCACACTCGCGAGGACTGGAGCGAGCAGGAGATCTGGAATCTGCGGCTCATGCTCTACTGGAGCCTCGCGACCGTCTTTCTCGCCTATGTCCCGACGATCCTGATCGGACTCGGAGAGCACGTATCCCAGCCGTGGAGGATTTCTCACGCCATCTTCGCCACCTACCATTCGTACGTCTTCTATCGCGCGTTTCAAGGGATGCACCGTCGGCCCGAGTGGCGGGATCGACCGACGCTGTTCCTGACTTTCGTGGGACTCATGGTTCTGGCTCTCGAGGTGGCTTCCGCATTCGGATTCACGGGCGCGCTCGCTCCCACCTTCTACGTGATTGCGGTTCTCTGGTTCCTGGTCCTCTCCGTCACGCGGTTCGTCGTGCTCGTGACGACCGGGCTCGAGCCCACAGCCTGACAGGGGCACTACAGACCGATGAGCGCCGATGCGAAGAGCGAAGGATCCGAGCCCGTGAAGATCGAGCAGAAGCTCGGCTTCCAGAAACGCACGGCGTCGATCGGTTCCGATGGTGTCGAAGTCACGTTCTCCGGGATCATCACCCGGGAAAAATGGAAGATCCGATTCGAGGAGCTGCTCCGCGACCCGGTCGAGTTCACGCAGCAGCCCGAGAAGATGCCGGTCCCGCGAGCCGTCGTCTTCGGGCTCGGACTCTATTTCGCATTCGCCACGTTCGCGCAGACGGATATCGACAAGGCGGGCGGCTTCCTCGTGACGACGCTATGTCTCGGAAGTGTGGCGCTGGCGAGTCTGTTGGATCGTCTTCCGCGACGCCAACTCCTTCAGCTCAGCTCGAGCAGTCCGCCGTGTCTGCTCTTCGCCGACCGTCCCGATCGGGAGGCGGTTGCGAAATTCAGCGATGCGCTCTTCACCGCCGCCGCCGCGTACTTCGCGACGAACTATCCGAAAGAGAATTCCGGCCTCGATATCGTCGAGCAGTTGGAACGTCTGAATGCATTGAAGAGCAATGGGGCGATCACGGAGAAGGAGTACGATCAGCTCAAGACCCGCTTGATCGGAACCTCTACGGATTATCGCTCCGGCGACTACCTGTAGAGCGGTCTCGAGTCGTGCCCATGTCCGCCATGCTCGACGGAATCCGATGAACGCGGCGGGGTCGCGTCTCGCGGGCCTCGCGCTGCTCGCGCTCGCCATCATGGCGCCGGTGACGTTGCCGGTTCCCGTGCTGCGCGAGCTGGTGCAGGAGCGCTTCGAGGTCTCCGAATTCCTCACGTCGCTCTTCATGTCGTTCAACATGGTGGGGGGCTTCATCGCGGCGCCGATCGCGGGCGCGGTGGCGGATCGGCTCGCCGACCGGCGCCGGCTGCTGGTCGGAGCGCTCGCGGTCGACGCGCTGTGCTTCTGGGCGCTGACGGCCCGAATTCCGTTCGAGCTCTTTCTCGCGATCCGCTTCCTCGAGGGTTGCGCCCACATCGCCGCGCTGTCGCTGCTGCTCACTCTCTCGTCCCAGGCGTTCCCAGCGGAGCGCCGCGGCCGCGCGATGGGGCTCGTGGGTGGAAGCATGATGCTCGGGATCGCCCTCGGCGCGCCGTTGGGCGGCGTGCTCGGTCGGCAAGGTCCGCTGTTCCCGCTGGAGGTCGGTGCGGGCCTGCTCGCGTTGGCGGCGATCGCCGCGTACCCGCTCGTGCGGGAAACCGGCGGCCGCTCCGAACGTCCGTCGTTTCGGGACATCGTCGCGACGCTGCGCGCGAATCCGATCATCCTCGCACCGCTGACGTTCGCGTTCACGGATCGCTTCACGGTCGGCTTCTTCACCACGACCTTCGCTCTCTACCTTCGCCGGATCTACGATCTCACGTCGTCGGAGATCGGCCTGTTGATCGCGATCTTCATGATTCCGTTCGCGGTGTTCTCCTATCCGTTCGGGCGTCTCGCGGAAAAGCACTCGCCGGTCGCGATGTTGTGCATCGGCAGTCTGCTGTACGGCATCGGTACGGCTGCGGTCGGCTTCACCGCTCCACCCGCGTTGCACGCGTTGATGCTGGCAACCGGGGCCGCAGCCGCGGTGATGTTCGTGCCGTCGATGTTGATGACGATGCAGGTCGTATCCGATCGGGTTCGCGCCACCGCGCTGGGGGCGTTCAACGCCGCGGGCTCGCTCGGCTTCATTCTCGGCCCGCTCGCGGGCGGCGCGATCAGCCAATTCGTCGCCGGCCGGGTCGACTGGCTCTCCGGCTACCGCGCGGCATTCGCGGTGGCCGGGGCCAGCGAGTTGCTGTGTGTCGCGATCGCATTGCCGTTGCTGCTGCGGCACGCTCGCAGACGCAGCGGCTACCGATTGGTGGCATAATCGGAGGCTCCGAAGTCAAGGAGCGGAGCCCGCGCGATGACGGACGGCAGGCAAGGCGAGGCGGAGGAGTCCGGTCGGGGGGCCGCATCGGGCCCGGGCGGCGCCCCGGGCGACTTCGCGATCTCGAAGGGCTACCGGAACTACGTCCTCGGCGTCCTGTTCACCGTCTACGTGATCAACTTCATCGACCGCCAGGTCATGTCGGTCTTCATCGATCCGATCAAGGCCGAGTTCGATGTCTCCGACACGTCGATGGGGCTGCTGGTCGGCTTCGCGTTCGCGCTGTTCTACACCTTCGCGGGCATCCCGATCGCGCGCTGGGCCGATCGCGGGAATCGTCGCTCGATCATCGCACTCGGCCTCGCGCTCTGGAGCGGCATGACGGTCGCTTCGGGGCTCGCGCGCAGCTTCGCGCAGCTCGCTCTGGCGCGTATCGGGGTCGGTATCGGCGAGGCCGCCGGTAGCCCACCCGCGCACTCGCTGATCTCGGACTACTTCCCGCTGAACAAGCGCGCGACCGCGCTCGGAATCTATGCGTCGGGAGTCTACGTGGGGTCCGCGATCGCATACCTCGGCGGCGGCTACCTCGCCGCCAACTTCGACTGGCGGGTGGCCTTCTACGCGTTGGGAGCGCCGGGTCTGCTCTTCGCGCTGGTGGTGCGCTTCACGGTGCGCGAGCCGCCTCGCGGCCATTCGGAACGCGGCTCGGGCGGTGCGGCGGCAACCACGTTTTCGGAGACCCTGCGACACCTGCTCGGCTGTCGCTCGTGGGTCCATCTGGTGATCGGATCGTCCTTTCTGTCGATTCTCGGCTACGGCGTGCTGATGTGGGGCTACCCGTTCTTCGGCCGGGTACACGCCATGTCACCGGTCGACATCGGAATCCGGTTGGCCGTGATCGTCGGAATCGGCGGCAGCCTCGGAGCCTATGGCGGCGGACGCCTGGTCGACCGGTTCGGGAGCGCTGATCCGGGCTGGTACATGCGACTTCCGGCGCTGCTGACGCTCTTTGCAATGCCCTTCGGTGTCGCGTTCCTGCTCGCCGACGGCAGCACGCAGGCGTTCGCGTTCTTCTTCCCGTTCTACGTGCTGTCGAACGCGTACGTGCCGGCGATGCACACGATCAACCAGAATCTCGCGAAGCTGCGCATGCGCTCGACCGCGGCGGCGATCATGCTGTTCATCGTCAACATCGTGGGTGCGGGAGCCGGACCGCTGATCGTCGGCGTGTTGAACGACGCCTTCGAACCGCATTTCGGAAGCGAGGCGATTCGCTACTCGCTGCTGACGATCTCGTCTGCAGGCCTGCTCGGAGCGTTCTTCCTCCATCTGTCGAGCCGGAATCTCGCCGCCGACCTGAGACGCGTTCGGCAGTGAAGCCCGGCGGCGTCAGCCCGCCATCATCCCCTGGTCGACGCTGAAGATCGATCCGTGCACCATCTTGGCCTCGTCGGAGGCCACGTAGGCGATCGCGGACGCGATATCACTCGGCTGCGCGAAGCCGCGGTCGCCCGTGAAGCGGCCGATCAGCTTCCAGTCGACGTCGGCCGGAAAGTCGATCCCCTTGTTCATCTGGGTGTCGGTTCCGGCCGGACAGATCGCGTTTACGCGCAGCGACTTCTTCATGAACTCCATCGCCAGCGAACGCGTCAGCTGCACGAGGCCGCCCTTGCTCGCGCAGTAGGCCGCCGTGTAGGCCTGTCCCATCAGGCCCGCATTCGAAGCGACGTTGACGATATTTCCGTGCGTCTCGAGCAGATGCGGAATCGACTCCTGGCAGAGATAGAACGGCCCCGACAAGTTGACCGCCAGCACCAGGTTCCATTCGGCCTCGCTCATTTCGGTCGAGTGCGCGAAACGGACGACTCCGGCGATGTTGGCCAGCACGTCGAGCCGGCCGAAGCTGTCGAGCGCGCGCTGCACGGCCTCGGCGCATTCGTTGCGTCGCGTCACGTTGCACAGGTGCCCCTCGATCCGACCCCCCTGCTCCTTGATCATCAGGCCGGTTTCTTCGAGCCCGGCCGAATCGATGTCGACGGCGAGAACGCTCGCGCCTTCGGCCGCGAGGCGGATGCAGGTCGCACGCCCCATGCCGGATGCGGCGCCGGTGATGAGTGCAACCTTGTCTTCGAATCGTCGTTCCACGGCTTCTCCCTCGCTACTGGGTCGGCGTCGTTCGGGTTCACGCGACCAGTTCGGCCGCGGCCTCCGCGATTGCGTCGATCGTGACATCGATGTCCTCGTCGCTGTGGACCATCGAAACGAAGAACTTCTCGTGCGCCTTGAGGACGCCCCGGTCGAGCAGGAGCTGGGCGAAGCGATGCCCGCGTGCCGCGTCGGCGCTCCGAGAACTCCGGAAATCGACGATCTCGCGATCGCTGAACCAGGGCTGGAAGGCGGGCGGCTCGCCCATGACCCGCACCGGAACACCCGCATCGCCGAGGTGCTCGTCGAGCGCCTGCATCAGGCGCCGGCCGCGCGCGAACAGCGCCTCGTAGGCGCCTTCCCGCTCGAGCTCCCGCACGACGGCGAGCGCAACCGCGCAGGAGATCGGATTGCCGCTGAAGGTGCCGGTCAGCGAGACGTAGTCGCCGGTCAGCCGTCGGACGCCTTCCGCGTAACGCATGATTTCGTCCCGGCCGCAGACCACCGAGATCGGGTGTCCGCCCGAGATGCTCTTGCCGAGCGCGCACAGATCCGGCGTCACCCCGTAGTATTCCTGGGCGCCGCCGTAGGCGAGGCGGAACCCGGTGACGACCTCGTCGAAGATCAGCGGAATGTCGTGATCGGCGGTGAGCGTCCGCAAGCCGGCCAGGAAGCCGTCCCTCGGCGGAATGGTGCGTTGCATCGGCTCGACGATCACCGCGGCCAGCTCGTCGCGGTGGCGCGTCAGGATGTCGGCGGTCGTCTCGATGTCGTTGAACGGCGCCACCAGGACGTCGCCCAGCGCGGACTGCGGAATGCCCTCGGAGTTCGGCGATGGCTGCGGGTACCCGGGCGCTTCGACGGTCCATTGATTGCTCATGAGCACGTGGTCGCCCTGGCCGTGATAGCCGCCCTCGAATTTCAGGATCTTGTCGCGACCACGGTAGGCGCGGGCGAGCCGCAGCGCGAAGAAGGTGGCTTCCGAGCCGCTGTTCGCGAAGATTACGCGCTCCGCGCACGGGACGGCGGCGACGATCTTCTCGGCGAGCAGGATCGAGGGCTCGTTGGGGAGCAGGTAGCTGCTGCCGTGCAGCGACGCCTCCCGGGCGGCCGCGACCACGGCCGGATGGGCGTGGCCGAGAAACATCGGACCCGAACCGAGCAGGTAGTCGATGTATTCGTTCCCGCTGAGGTCGATCAGCTTCGACCCGCGCCCCTCGCGTACGATCATCGCTGCGGCGAGCGACATCGTCGGGGTGCGTGCGCTCGCGGGCAGCAGGCGGGCCGCCTGCTCGAGCAGCTCCCGTTCATGGTCGCTGTGTTCTCTGCGCTCGAATCGTTTCGCCATCGCCGCCATTTCTCCGGTGGGTCGGCCCGCTAGGCCTTCATCCCGTGGAATTCCATGTAGTCGGCGAAGCGGTCGAGGATCTCGCTCTCGCGGAGGCCGAAATCCTCCTTCTTGTAGCGATGCTCGCCGTGCTTTCCCTGGGGGTGATCGGCCTGCCACAGCTCGAGGCACTTCTCGCCTTCGGGCGAGAGCTCCTGGTCGAAGCGTTCGTAGATGCGTTTCACCGATCCGATCGGGTCCGCCATGAAGTCCGTGAAGTGCAGGTCGAAGAAGCGATCCGAGCCGTGCTCCCGCCGGTAGGCGACACCCGCGTCCGCGGCGCCGCCCCAGCTCTCGAGCTGTTCGCGCGCGATGTACTCCATGTCGACGCGCTGCTCGTGCATTTCACGAACCTTCGCGACGAAGCTCGTATACGACGCCATCACGGTGCGTGGGTCGCGGTGGGTCTGCACGATGCAGGCATCCGGGTAGACGTCGAGCAGCGCCGGCAGCTGCCGCAGATGCACCGGGTACTTGAGCAGCCAGCGCCGATCGGGTTCGTGCATGCCGATCAGCTGGACGAGCCGCCGGTGGCGCTGGTAGGTCTCGGGGTGCGGAGTCGACCAGTACCACTCGTCGTAGCTCGGAAGCGTGGCGCTGGTTTCGAAACGATCGTCGGTGAAGCTCTGCGCGAGGATGTGCCGGCACTCTTCGGGCCACTCCGCGCGCATTTCGTGCACGGTCATGAGCGACGGCGTCACCTTGTAGAGAAAATCGATCTCGGCCTGCGCGGCGCGAAAGTCCGGATGTTCTTCCCATTGGTCGCGCGGCGGCCGCGGCTGCGGATTGGCGGACATCCAGTATTCGAGCTTCTGGGTGCCGGGGTCCTGGCCCATGAGGTAGTGGAGTGCGGTGCTCCCGGTGCGCACCAGGCCGAGGATGATGATCGGCCGCCGGATCTCCTGATCGCAGTCGCCCGCGTGCTGCTTCAGTCGGGCTTCACAGAGCAGCCGGGATTTCAGGATCTTGACGAGTTCCTGCCGAACGATCGCGCGTCCGAGGTCGGAGAGGTTCGCATCCTCGTCGAACGACCGCAGCAATCGCCCGAGCGCTTCGCGATAGGTCGGATCGCCGAAATCGTCGAGTCCGGTCTCGCGGCTCGCGGCTTCGTGGTACGCGTCTTCCGACGCCGCGAACCGGATGTTCGAATCTGCACTCATGCCTGCTCCCGAAAGTCGGTCGAGGGTCGCCGCCGGAACCCGTCCCCTCGCCGTCGATGCGGTATGAACCGTTCCGGCTCAGGATGATAGTCGAGATCCGAGCGGCCGGCGCTCGATCCGACGCGCTCCGCTGCACGATGCAGTCATGCCCGCTTTCGGGTGGCGGTTTCAGAAGTGCTCGAGCAGCAGGACGATTTCGCTTCGACCGGATCGCGTCGCCAACGCGATCGCGGTGTCGCCGTCTTCGGAGCGAATGTGCGGTCGCGCGCCGTGTTCGAGCAGTAGTCTCACGACCTCGGTGTGCCCTGCCTTCGCAGCATTCATCAGCGGAGTTCGCCTCCGATGCCCGCGCGCGTCGACATCGGCTCCGAGCTCGACGAGTCGGCGCACGACGTCCAGGTGGCCGCGACCCGCTGCAATCACGAGTGCGCTGTTCGCACCCGGCAGGTGCTCGTCGACTCCGGCCCCCTTGCGGACCAACAGGGACACGAACTCGACCTCACCTCGATCGGCCGCCACCACGAGGAGGGGTTGCCTGCCCGAGCAGCGGGTGCTCGGATCGACGCCCGCTTCGAGCAGAGCCGTCGCGGATTCGACGTCTCCATTCCTGGCAGCCTCGCAGATTGCGCCTCGCCCGGCTTCGCCGTCGAGGTTCGCTCCGCGCGCGACGAGTGTCGCCACGACCGCTCCGTGTCGATTGTGGGCCGCGAGTTGCAGCGGCGTGTCGACCTCACCGAATCCGCTATCGACGTTTGCGCCGGCGTCGAGCATCCGTTCGACGATCTCGACGTGGCCGCGGCGCGCGGCCGACGACAACGCGGTGTAGCCTTTCGAATCGCGAAGGGAAACGTCGGCGCCTCGCGCGATGAGTTCCGAGACGATCTTCGGGTGACCCTCCGCCGCCGCCCACGCGAGCGGAGTCCGGCCGTTCGCGTTTCGGGAATCGACGGCCGAGCCGGCGGAAAGCAGTCGTCGCACGATGCGGTCGTGGCCCCTCGCCGCCGCGCGGGCGAGTGCCGTGTTTCCATCGGAATCGGTCTCGTCGACTTCGGCGCCCTCGGCGAGCAGTGCCGACACGATCGCCTCGTCGCCGCGCCAGGCGGCGACGAGGAGGTCGCTCCAACCCGCGTAGGGGGTCGCGTCGGAGTCGAGGTGCGCCGGACCGGCGGCTCCGTTCCCGCTCCGGTTCCGCCGCAGCCACGCGGCCCGCTCCGCGGCTCCTTCCGAAGGCTTCGTCCGGGTGCGCGCACCGGTCCTTCGCAATTCTTCGGCAATGGCGGGTTCGCTCGCGGCGACCGCGAAGGTGAGGGCGGTGCGGCCGTCCGGGCCCTGCAGCTCGACGTCTGCGCCCGCGCGGATCAGCGCCTGCGCGGACTCCAGGTGTCCGCGGCGTGCGGCGATCATGAGCGCGGTGAAACCATTCGAATCGACCGCATCGACGTTCGCACCGGCCGCGAGGATCCGGTCGACGAGTTGCGCGCGCCCTTCCCGAGCGGCGGTCATCAGCGGCGTGTCGCCGAATCCGTCGCGGCGGTTCGGGTCGGCGCCCGCAGCGAGCAGTGCGACGACGATCTCGAATCGGCCACGTTCGACCGCTTCAGTCAGGAACGTGCGACCTTCGTCCTTCGAACCATCGACGTCGGCGCCTCGTTCGATGGCGTCTCGAACGATCGCGCGATCGTCGAACTCCAATGCGCGCGCGAGAATCGCGGTGGCGTCGCCTTCGGCGAGGTTGAAGCGCGCGGGAGCAGCCGTCAATGCGGGTGAGGCTTCGATTTCTCGCAGTCGTTCGGCTGCAAGCTCGTGTCCGCGCATCGCGGCCATGCGGTACCAGTTCACGGCCTGGTCTCGATCGGCCTTTACGCCCCAGCCGTTCTGGAACATCGTTCCCAGGCTGTACTGCGCCTGCCAGTTGCCGCCTTCAGCGGAGCGAAGAAGCCACCTGAACGCGATCTCGTGATCCACGGGGACGCCTCGACCGGTGCGGTACATCGAGCCGAGTCGATATTGCGCGTCGAGATCGCCCGCACGCGACAGCACTTCGAGGATTTCGGCGGCGTCCCGGAAGCGGCGTTCGCGGATTGCCTGCTCGGCCTCCTCGAGGCTCGTCGATGCTGCCGCCGCTCCAGCGAGCAGCAGCATCGCGACCACGACCGAAAGCTGCCGTCCCGACATGGTCAAGCTTGCCCGTGCTTGGTCTCGATCGCGACGCCGATCGACTTCAGGAATCCGGTCGGAAGAACGCCACCCGCACACACGATGACGGAATCGACATCGAGTGTCTCGATCCGCCCGCCGACCTCGATTCGGACTTGCGATTCGGTGATCTCCTTTACGTTCGATTCCAGCAACAGCCGGAGCTGCCCGGTGTCGCTCGCCCTGGCGACCTTATCGCGGTTCTTGGGCTTGGCGCGCGAAAAGCCGTCGCCGCGGTAGGAGAGGATCGCTCGCGTTCCGGGCTCGGCGGCCAGGCTGGTGGCTGCTTCGAGTGCGCTGTCTCCTCCGCCCACGATCAGCACGTTCTGGCCGCGATACTGCTCGGCGTCGGTGAAGCGGTAGACGACCTTCGGGAGATCCTCTCCCGGGGCTCCGAGCTTGCGCGGGGTTCCCCGGCGCCCGATCGCGAGAAGCACCGCGCGCGAGCGGTATTCGCCGAGCGACGTCTTCACCGCGAAGCCGTCTCCGTCCGGTTCGATCTTCTCCACCCGCTCTCCGTAGCGGATCTCGATACCGGTGCGCTGCTCGACATCTCTCCAGAATTCGAGCAACGCCTCCTTGGTCGTTTCCCGCAACTTGACCTTGCCGTACAGCGGCAGCTGCACCGGCGCCGTCATCACGATCTTTCCGCGCGGGTAGTGGGACACGGTTCCACCCAGCGTTTCCTGTTCGATCGTCTCGAATCGAAGCCCGTGCTGCTTCGCCGCGAGCGATGCCGAGAAGCCTGCCGGACCGGCACCGACGATCAGCACGTCGAGGCGGTCGCCGGTACCGATTCCGTCGAGGGAACGGATCGAGTCGACGGCTTGACGGCCCTGCTCGATCGCATTCCGGATCAATCCCATTCCGCCGAGTTCGCCGGCGACGAACATGCCGGGAACGTTCGTCTCGAAGTTCGGCGCAACCATGGGAATGTCGACGCCGCGCCTCTCGGTTCCGAGCACCAGTGTGATCGCATCTTGCGGGCAGGCATCCATGCAGGCGCCGTGTCCGATGCAATTCGATGGTCGAACGAGCACTGCCTTTCCGTCGATCAGTCCGAGGACGTCGCCTTCGGGACAGGCGGGAACGCAGCTACCGCATCCCAGGCACGCCGACGGATCGATGAGGGGATGCAGCGACGGCGGCTCGATCATTCCCGTACTGTGCGAGTCTGCGAGCAGCGCGCGGTTTCTGGCGGACTGGCGTTTGCTGCGGACGCCGTACGGAATCCATACGAGTAGAAGGATTCCCAGATAGGCGAGTATTGAAAGCGAATCGATGGCACTCATACGGATTCTTCCGATTTCATGGTCAGTAGTCGTAACGAAGGCCGACGGCGATCGAGTAGCCCCACCGCTCGCCTGCGCCGGTCGAATTCATGGGAAACAGCCATTCGCCCCCGATTTCCGCATCGAGGCTCATCTTCCAGATGCGGTAGTCGAATCGCAGCAACGGGATCAGCGTGAAGACATCACCGGAATTCTTCGCCATCCGGTAGTTGGCGAGCAGCCTCGGATTGATTCGAAGGTCCCGCGTGATCGGATAGCGCCCGTCGATGGTCGCCGTCAGGAAGTCGTTTTCCGAGCCGTCGTAGTATCTCAGTCCGACGATTCCGATTCCGGCCTGACGCAGGAAATTGTTCCAGATGATCTGGGACGAATAGGTGAATTCGAATCCCGTCCCGTCGAATGCATCGAATTCTTCGGAAACCGGCGTTCCCGAGTAGTCGGCGGCGGTGAAATCGACTGAGAGTTGGATGTCGTCGCTCAGGAACCGATTGGCCCCAAATGTGAGAGTCGTCGATCTTCCGGTGCGGTCGCGTGCGAGTTTCCTGATTTCTCTTTGCGAAAAATCGTCGTAGAGATCCTGGAGTTCATCGACCGCCTGACCCTGAAGTGCATTCTGTGCCGCGAGTGCGGGAACGCGTCGATAGGCGAGGTACGTGGTGAGCAGCGTCTTCTGGTCGACCTGCCAGTTGGCGATCAGCTGTGCGAGATTCAAATCCCGAAAGTAGAAGTCGTAGTCGATGAAGGCGGCCGCGAAGCGCCCCCGGTCGAAGTAGTGGACTTCGGCTCCGACGGCCGCGCGATCAGTCAGGCTTCCCCGCCACTGCCCGACGGCGTACAGCTGCACGTTGATCGATTCGGCGATCTTGGCAATGTCGAGACTCACCCCCGCAAACCTGTGGTCCGTCTCGATCTTGTTCGAATTCCCGTATTCGACGGGAAACCCCGCAGCCACTCCGAGCTGCCAGCGCTCGTTCATCCCGTAGGTCGCGCGCAGGCCGTCGAACCTGCCGAGGATTCCCGCGGTGCTGACGGAGCGGCGACCGATGAATCCCCGGAGTCGACGGGGATGGTCTTCGGCTTCGAGGAAGAGGGAATTGGTGCGCGCCTCATCGGATCCACCCTCCAGGAAGTCGTAGCGGTAGTCACCGGTCCACTGGGAGCGGAGCGTGTAGCTCTCGCTCCGCAGCCGCGCCTCGAGATGGAGGTCGGTGAACAGCGAGGAATCGGCGATCAGCTGCGGGCCGCCGCGCGGGTACAGATTCTGCCGCCGGTATCCCACGTAGGTACTGCCGATCACTGCGAGATCGATGGGTTGCGACTCGGGCGGATCCGATCGTCTGGGCGGCGGCGGCTCCGCCCGGGCGGTCACCAGGGCCTCGAGTCGCTGTCTCACGCGCACGGCGCCCGCGCCGTCCGGGTAGCGCTCGAGATACGTCTGGTACTCCGCCTTGGCGTGGGCGAGCTGCCCCTTGCGCTCACGAGCGAGCCCGAGGAGTTCCTGCGCCTGTTCCGCCGCCCTTCCATCCGAGTGCGACAGCACTTTCGTGAAGATCGACACCGCGCGATCGAATTCGCCGGCCGTCATGGCGCGCCGGCCTTCCTGCATCATCTCCTCTGCGCGCCGATCCGAAACCCGGGTCGGGGCCTTCTCCGGCGTGGCCTCTTCGACTTCGATCGGATCCCGGTTCGCGGTAGCGTCGCGCGGAAACGCGATCACGATGCTGCGCAGGTCTTCGCCCTGCCGGACCTCGAAGCGCACGGGATGTGCCAGCCGGATGTCGACGATCGGTCGGCCCGCAACGACTCCGTCGTACACGATCTCGACGATCGGAGCCGGCAGATCGCGCGGAAGCCGGAGCGATTCGCGACCGAGAAATTCAGCTACGCCCGCGCCAGAGACGACCAGCGGAAAGAACTGGATGTGGATCGAATCACCGCTGTTGCGCGGGCTGTGACGGAGATAGCGAACCGGCATATTGAACGAAATTCGGACATTCGGAATCCCGTCCGATTCGCCCGACTCCATCCCCTCGAAGACGCGCGTCGTAACGGGTTGGGCAAGCGCCGACAACGAAATCGCGAACGGCGCGGAAAGCGCGAGGAGGATCGCCGCGATCGAGACGCTCGTTCGCATTCATTCGGCCCGGGGGAGTCGTTCGGATGGGTCACATCGCGTGCGAGTGCCCTCACGATATATCGGTAGAGCCTCCGAATGCGCAGTGACTCGCATCACAAGTTTGTGCTTCAGATTCAACTAGCTTCGACGAGTAGAGTTCCGAGCGCGGCGATATGCCGCTTAGATCGTGTTGCCGGCGCTTTGATTACCGAGCCGCTGGATTCTGCTGAGAGTGGAAGACGACAGTGACAGTGAGTGGGACTTCGATCACGGCGGCTCCACGTCCACGCCGGCCCCTGCTGCCTTTCGTGGCATTCGGGTCCGCACTCGTTCTCGCATGGGGCTGGATTGCTCGAGACGAGTACTATGTTTCGGCCGAATCCGGCCTGGGTTACGCGCTCGGAGTTCTCGGACTGTCATTCATGGTCCTGCTGCTGCTGTATTCGCTCCGCAAGCGGGTGCGGCGGATGCGCTCGTGGGGACCGATTCGACACTGGTTCGGAATTCACATGTTTCTCGGAATCGTCGGGCCGGTTGCAATCCTGTTTCACGCGAATTTTCGACTCGGTTCGCTCAACAGCACGGTGGCGCTGGTCTGCGTGATTCTCGTTGCATCGAGCGGCCTGATCGGACGCTTCATCTACCCGAAGATCCACCACGGACTCTATGGTCGCAGCGCCTCGTTGCGCGAGCTCCAGCGCGAGGCGGATCGATGGCGCGATGCAGTCGACTCGGCCATCGAGCGCCGGCCTGAACTGTCGCAAGAGCTCGCTGCCTTCGAAGCTCATGCGCGTGCAGAGGGGTGCGGCCACCTGATATCCGCCTGGCGATTCGTCGGCTTCCCGTTGCGAAGCCTGTTCGTGCGACATCGCTGTGTGCGTCTGATTCGCTCGGCAGGAGGTTCGATGAATCCGGCGGACGCCATCTTCGAGATCGATGGATATCTGACGGCGATCCGCCGCATCGCGCAGTACAGAGGCTACGAGCGCCTGTTCTCGCTATGGCACGCATTCCATCTTCCGTTCTGCGTGATGCTCTTCCTGGCCGCGGCGGTCCATGTCGTCGCCGTGCACATGTATTGAGACGCAGCGAATGCGCTGGCTCGCGATCGTCCCGTTCCTGGCCTCGATCTTCTCCGTCGCCGCGCACGCGATCGACATCGAAAAGCTCGTGATGCCCGGGCCTCTGATCGCGGGCCACGCCGACATCGAAAGCGATTGTTCGAAGTGTCACGTCCCGTTTCGCGCCGACGAGGAGAATGCTCTCTGCCTCGAATGCCACGACGACGTTTCTCGAGACATCGATGCCCAAACGGGTTTTCATGGGCGCGGTCCGGGAATCGCCACCTCGTTGTGTCGGACCTGCCATTCCGAGCATCTCGGCCGGGATGGCGACATCGTCGGCCTCGACCGCGAAGCCTTCGACCACCGCGTCACGGATTTCGTGCTGCTCGGCGGGCACCTGAACGCGACCTGCGACGAATGCCACGAGGCGAAGAGCCGGTTCAGGGAAGCAAAGAGCGCCTGCAACGACTGCCACGCCACGCAGGACCCGCATGCGGGCGCGCTCGGAACCCGATGCGGCGACTGCCATTCGGAGAAGGGATGGGCTGAGACGAGCTTCGATCATTCGACGACCCGTTTCCCGCTTGCGGGCAGGCATCGCGATGTGAGCTGCAACATTTGTCATCCGGGTGATCGATTCGAGAAGATCGCCACGGATTGCCTGAGTTGCCACAATCTGGACGACGTTCACCTCGGCCGCTTCGGGCCTGGCTGTGCGAGTTGCCATGTGGAGGAGGACTGGAAGCGGGTTCGCTTCGATCACACCCGCGATACCAAATTCGCATTGCGCGGAAAGCATCGATCGGCGACGTGCAACTCGTGTCACGAGGTGGGCGCGTCGAATCGAAAATCATCGACGGAGTGTGTTTCCTGCCATCGCTTGGACGATGAGCACCGCGGGCGAAACGGCGAGAACTGTGCGCGCTGTCACGGTGAACGAGACTGGAAAGTGACGACCTTTGATCATGACGCTTCGACCGAGTTCCCGCTTCGCGGGGCGCATCGGGAAGCGCGATGCAATCAATGTCACATGGGAACCTCCGGAGATGCCCGAGTCGATCGTCGGTGCGCGAGTTGTCACGTGAGCGATGACGTCCATCGCGGCCAGCAGGGCACGAGTTGCGGCGACTGTCACGGCGAAGACGCCTGGGGCCAGGACGTCTTCTTCGAGCACGACTTGACGGATTTCCCGCTGCTCGGTCTGCACGCCGTGACCGGGTGCGAACAATGTCATGCCACGCTGCGATTCAAGGATGCGGAGATCGTCTGCTCGAAATGCCACGCCGCCACCGGCGTGCACCGTGGAAGCTTCGGGTCGGCCTGCGAGCGCTGCCACAACCCGAACGGATGGCAGCTCTGGCGCTTCGATCATGGCAAGGAAACCACATTCGAGTTGCGCAATGCGCACGCGAAGATCGACTGCCATGGCTGCCACGAGCCTGCTGCGTGGCGGGCTTCGATGACCGGCGCGTGCTCTGGATGTCACGCCCGGGACGACCGCCATTTCGGCGCGTTTGGAATGGATTGCGAGCGTTGCCACCGTGATTCGTCGTGGTCCGATCTGGAGCTGATCCGGAGAAGTTCGGGTAGGAGGCCGCAATGAGGAGCATCCGCGCATTCGTCCTTGCAATTGCGATGGCGTCGACGCTGCTCCTGATGGGTCCGCCGCCGCTTCTCGCGACCCCGGCGAGCGATTTCGATCATCTGTTCACCGGGTTTCCGCTCACGGGCTCGCACGAGCGTGTCCCATGCGAATCCTGTCATCTTCACGGCGTCTTCAAGGGGACGCCACACCGCTGCGCGGACTGCCACGGCGGTGGGGTCGGTCAGCAATCGACGGAGAAGTCGTTCGACCATTTTCCGACGCCCGCAGACTGCGGCGACTGCCACATCACCACGGCCTGGTCGGTCGCGCGATTCGATCACGGCGGCATCTCGTCGAACTGTATCCAGTGCCACAACGGCTCGTCGGCGCAGGACAAGTCGAGCCATCACGTACCCAGCTCGAACGCCTGTGAAACCTGCCATCGCACACTTTCGTGGACACCCGCCGATTTCGATCACGCGATCATCACGAGCAGTTGCTCCAGCTGTCACAACGGCGTATTCGCCGACGGCAAGCACAAGAACCACATTCCCAGCCCGGAGCCGTGCGAAGCCTGTCACAACGTGAATTCGTGGACGATGCTCGGTGGTTTCAACCACGGCCCGACGACTGCGAACTGCGTCGACTGCCACAACGGCGGATTCGCTCCCGGCAAGAACGCAGACCACATTCCGAGTCCCGATACCTGCGAGACCTGCCACGACGTGAATTCGTGGGCGCTCCCCGGCGGCTTCGACCATTCGCTGGTGACCAGCGGCTGCGTCGACTGCCACAACGACGGCTTCGCGCGTGGCAAGCACGCGGACCACATTCCCAGTCCCGATACCTGCGAGGCCTGCCACGGCGTGAATACCTGGTTGATCCCCGGCGGCTTCGACCATTCGCTGGTGACGACCGCCTGCGCGAGCTGCCACAACGACGGCTTCGCGCCGGGCAAGAACTTGGACCACATTCCCAGCCCCGATACGTGCGAGGCCTGCCACAACGTGAATACCTGGTTGATCCCCGGCGGCTTCGACCATTCGCTGGTGACGACCGCC
>Ga0210064_1000216_pt1 | contig 27921 bp, 26 predicted proteins | sample Muzzi_CordC_D2_FD_185531 | JGI IMG/M metagenome (GOLD analysis project Ga0210064, IMG submission 185531) | Wetland microbial communities from San Francisco Bay, California, USA, that impact long-term carbon sequestration - Muzzi_CordC_D2 (SPAdes) | ecosystem: Environmental > Aquatic > Marine >... | reverse complement strand
CTTGTCACATTCTGCCAAAGCGGCCTGCAGTTGCCGGGTAATCACACCGGGGTCGAAGGCCCCAAAGCCGTCGATACTGACAACCGGCCAGATACCAATCAGGCTGTTACAGACAAAAACCTCCTGCGCTGTTTTTACGTCATCGAGTGATAGCGAGCGGATCTCAGCGTCTATTCCCAGGCTTTCTGCCAGGTCGAGAATAACAGATCGCATAACACCTGCCACACCACAGCTTGACAGATCCGGCGTTATCAGAACCTGATTCGCGAGTATAAAGACATTACTCATCGTACCTTCAACGAGCCGGTCACTACCAGCCAACATCAAACCTTCGGCAATAGCCGGATCATCCCACTCGCTACGCGCCAGGACCTGTTCCAGGCGGTTAAGGTGCTTTATACCGGCCAGCAGTGGCTGAACAGCCAGCCGCGCGTCACAGATGCGCACACGAATTCCGCCATGAGCTGGATTCGCCGGCCATTCCGATAAAGGCTGTACACTCGCCATCCGCGTCACACCCTGGCCGGAAAGCGGACCGTAACCACGCCCGGCACAGTGGCGACTGAGGATCAGTTTCAGCACGGCATCGTCATGCTGTGCGGCCAGTTCTTTCAGTTCATGCCCGACCAGACTCCAATCCATGGCGGGAAACTTCAAGCGCTCACATCCTGCCGCCAGCCGCTTGATATGTCTTTGCAGAAACTCGGGCCCGGAACGGTGGATACGGATGGTCTCAAACAAGCCGTCTCCATACTGCAGAGCACGCTCAGACACATCGACCAGCGCTCCCGCCTGACCATTCACCCGGCTCTGTGTGTCATTCATCCCCTGCGTCCTTCCAGTGCGAACAACATGCCACGGGCTTTCGCCCGAGTTTCGTCGAGTTCTTTTTCCGCCACAGAGTCGCTGACGATACCGGCGCCGGCACGAAAACCGAGCCATTCACCGCTTCGCACCATGGTGCGAATCAGAATATTCAGATCCATACTGCCATCGTGATTCAGGTAACCCATGGAACCTGTGTAGGCCCCGCGCCCGCTATCTTCGAGTTCGGCAATGATCTCCATGCAACGGACTTTCGGACAACCGGTTATCGTGCCGCCGGGAAAGACCGCACGAATGAGCTGCCCGGGCGTGATTTCCGCCCGCATGACAGCCTCGACATTGGACACGATATGATGAACCGTCGCATAGGATTCCAGCGTCATCAGTTCATTAACCTTTACGCTGCCGGGAATCGCAATACGCCCCAGGTCGTTACGCTCCAGGTCTATCAGCATGATGTGTTCGGCACGTTCTTTCGGATGATCAAGCAATTCATCAGCAAAGGCCCTGTCAGCGCCCCCCCCGGCCCCTCTGGGGCGTGTTCCTGCAATCGGGCGGGTTTGCACCTTATCGCCCCGGACCGCAACGAGACGCTCGGGCGAGGAACTCAGAATAGCGCTATCCCCCCAGGTCGCCAATCCGTTATAGGGTCCCGGGTTGGTTTTTCTCAACTGCCGGTATAAAGCATCAACACGCATACCCTGCGGCCAGATGCTGCACCATTGCCTCGACAGATTGACCTGAAAAACATCACCTTCGCGGATGTATGCCAGGATGCGGCGCACGGCATCCAGATAGCGCTGTGGCGGGTCTTCCTCCACTTTGCAACCGGGAAACGGAGCGGATGGAAGCAAGTTGTCCAGTCGGGAAATGTCCTCTTTTACGGTAAGCGCATAACCCTCCTGCTCGGCAACAATCCAGCGTCGGCCGGTTTTATGATCGTGGACAATAGCGGCGGGAATTCGCGTAGCGCTTGCTATGGGCAATGCAGATGCATCTGAAGGCAGTCTTAATTGTGGCTCTATTTGTGCCGCGAGCTCATAGCCCATGTACAGAAACCAGCCTCCGTGGAATGGCAACGCACCGCGGTACTGATGCCTGTCCGCCTCTGCTTTCCAGTACTCGTCCAGGGTCGACAGGAAATCAAAGGATTCGAGGTCATGCAAGGCGATGGTGCTGCCGGGAAAGGCGAAGAGAATATCAAAACGACCCTGTGGCCCCGAGGCTGAACTTTCCAGGAGGTGAGGATAACGCTGTGGATTCAGGGCATGTAGATCAAGCAGATCGAATGAGGCTTCGATGGCCAGCTGCTGAATCAATGGGCTCGGAGTTTCGTAAATACAATAGAGCCGTTAGTGCCGCCGAAGCCGAAAGAATTGGACATCGCCACTTCAATTTTCATTTTGCGGGCTTCATTCGGCACAAAATCAAGGTCACAGTCAGGATCGGGTGTAAACTGGTTAATGGTTGGGGGAGCTATCTGGTCGCGAATCGCCAATACGCTGAATATCGCTTCGACACCGCCTGCAGCACCCAGCAGATGACCGGTCATGGATTTGGTCGAGCTGACCGCCGCCTGGCAGGCGTGGTCACCCAGTGCAGTTTTGATGGCTCGGACTTCCGCGATATCACCGGCAGGTGTGGACGTACCGTGTGCGTTGACGTAATCGACCTGGTCCGGATTCAAACCGGCGTCACGCAATGCATTGCTCATGCAACGAGCAGCACCTTCCCCATTTTCTGATGGAAGCGTCATATGGTAGGCGTCTCCGCTCATACCGTATCCGGCAATTTCGGCGTAGATATTCGCGCCACGCGCTTTGGCAAACTCATATTCTTCAAGCACCATTACACCGGCACCATCACCCAGCACAAAACCATCACGATCCTTATCCCAGGGGCGGCTGGCGGTCTGAGGATCTTCGTTTCGCGTGGAAAGCGCCCGTGCTGCTGCAAAACCGCCCAGGCCTGTGGGCGTGCTTGCCATTTCAGCACCACCTGCCAACATGGCGTCCGCGTCACCATAGGCGATGATTCTCGCTGCCTCACCAATACTGTGCGTACCGGTGGTGCAGGCGGTCACCATCGCTATGTTCGGCCCTTTCAAGCCATACATAATCGACAGGTTGCCGGAAATCATATTGGTGATACTGGATGGCGCAAAAAAAGGTGAAATCTTGCGCGGACCACCTTTCTTGTAGGCATCGTAACTTTTCTCAATACCAAGCAGGCCGCCAATACCGGATCCGATCGACACACCGATACGCTCCGCATTCTTTTCGGAAACTACCAGGCCCGCATCGCGAATTGCCTGAATACCGGCAGCAACACCATAGTGGACGAAAATGTCCATTTTGCGCGCGTCCTTTTTCGGCACATAGTCACTGACCTCAAACCCTTCGATAGTTCCGCCAAAACGTACCGAAAACTCGGAAACATCGAATGATGTAATCGGTCGGATCCCACCCCGGCCTGCCGTGATGTTATCCCAGGCTTCCGCTATCGACAGGCCCACCGGGCAGATGATGCCCAGACCGGTGACCACGACTCGACGTTGTGACACAGGAAGATACTCCGATCCCTAGCAACAAAGGAAGAACTGGAGCAGGCCGCCGCCGACGCCAGCGACCTGATCATAATCGAGGCGGTTGTTAACCGAGGTGTGCTTGAACGTAATCAATCGCTTGCTGGACGGTGGTGATTTTCTCCGCCTCTTCGTCCGGGATTTCACACTCGAATTCTTCCTCGAGAGCCATAACCAGTTCCACGGTATCCAGAGAATCTGCACCCAGATCATCAACAAAGGATGCTTCTTTGGTGACAGCATCTTCACCGACATCCAGTTGTTCGATAACTATCTTTTTCACGCGTTCTTCAACATTACTCATGACTGAAAATTCCTCAGTTGTTTGTGATCAGTCCAATCTGCGCGCGTATTCTATTGAAAAGCGTACAACCATTCCAGTAACCAAAGTTTTTTAATTCCTGCTTCGATTTCCGCTTCGGCGCACCTGAAAACGCGCAAACTAACAAATTTTATTTACATTGTAAACATAATCTTATAGCTAACAGCTTATGTTCCGCATCATTAATCCATATGCATGCCGCCATTCACATGCAGTGTTTCGCCTGTAATATAGGCAGCTTGCGGAGATGCCAGGAACACGGCGGCCGCGGCGATATCATCGACTCCACCCAGCCGGCCAAGGGGTATCTGGCTGATCAGTGACTCGCGTTGATCAGCTGCCAGATTCCGTGTCATATCAGTATCAATGAATCCCGGCGCGATGGCGTTGACGGTGATTCCCCGTGTGCCGACTTCGCGCGCCAACGACTTGCTGAAACCAATCATGCCGGCTTTGGCCGCACAATAATTAGCCTGCCCCGGATTTCCTGTTACCGCTACAACGGAAGCAATATTAATAATGCGTCCGCGTTTGGCTTTCATCATGCCACGCAGGCAGGCCTTGCTGAGGCGAAAAATGGAACTCAGGTTGGTATCAAGTACCGCGCTCCATTCGTCTTCCTTCATGCGCATGAGCAGATTATCACGCGTAATGCCCGCATTGTTAACCAGAATGCTTGGCGCACCGAGTGTATCCTGAATCCGCTTCAGCACCGAACTGATGGCATCCACGTCAGTTACATCGAGCACCAGCCCCAGCCCTTGCAGATCCTGGTCATCGAAGCTGGATTGAATAGCGGCGGCACCCTGTTCCGTCGTTGCCGTACCGACCACTTTTGCACCCTGCTTGCCCAGCGCCAAAGCAATAGCCCGGCCTATACCCCGACTCGCACCGGTGACCAGGGCAATGTCCTCTGTCATAGGCATCATTCGTGACTCCTTTACTGTAAAGCCGCCAGGGCTTTCTCGATATCTTCAGCTGTCTGTACCGGAATGCCTTGCATTGATTTGTCGATACGCTTGCTCAGACCGGCCAGCACCCTACCCGGCCCCATTTCGAGAATAGTAGTAATGCCGGCACCATACATGGCGCGAACCGTTTCAACCCAGCGCACCGGGTTGAATAATTGGGCAGCCAGCACCTCGCGAATGGCATCGGGCTGATCATGAATGGCAACATCAACATTATGCAGCACCGGGACGGCAGGCGCCTTGATTGAGATGGCGGCAAGATCTTTGGCAAATGTCTGCGCAGCAGCTTGCATCAGACGGCAGTGCGAAGGCACTGAAACCGGCAGAAGCAGGGCACGCTTGGCGCCCGCCTGTTTGGCCAAATCCATGGCCCGCACTACCGGCGCAACGTTTCCTGCAATAACCACCTGGCCCGGCGAATTGAAGTTGACAGCGCTGACGACTTCACCCTGTGCCGCCTGCTCACAAACGGACCGCACCTGATCGTCGTCGAGACCCAGTATTGCGGCCATCGCACCGCTTCCTTCCGGCACTGCGTTCTGCATGGTCTCAGCGCGCTTTTCTACCAGAGCAACGGCATCCGCAAACTCAATGGCGCCCGCACAGACCAGCGCCGTGTACTCCCCCAGGCTGTGCCCGGCCATCATGGCCGGCAGACGATCGGTTTGATTTTGCCAGCAACGCCAGGTAGCCACACCCGCCGTCAACATCGCAGGCTGGGTGCAACTCGTCTGATTCAATAAATCAGCAGGACCATGTTGCGTGCGTTCCCAAAGATCGTATCCCAGAACGTCTGAAGCCTGGGAAAATACCTCCTCGACCAGCGGAAAAACCCCGGCCAGTTCAGCCAGCATACCAACAGACTGCGAGCCCTGTCCGGGAAACACCATGGCAAGATTTGCACACAGATTGGAACTTGTCATTGTTAAGGATGCCGTATCAGTATTTGAGCAGGATAGAGCCCCAGGTAAAACCACCACCAAATGCCTCCATCAACAGGGTTTCTCCCCGCTTGATACGCCCATCGCGAACAGCCACATCGAGAGCCAGTGGCACCGATGCACCGGATGTGTTGCCATGCTCATCAACGGTGACGACAACATGGTCCATAGACATTTTCAGCTTTTTGGCGGTCGCCTGAATAATACGGATATTAGCCTGATGCGGAATCAGCCAGTCTATGTCTGATTGTTCCAGATTATTGGCTTCCAGCGTTTCATCCACGATGCGACCCAGGGTATTTACCGCCATCTTGAAGACTTCGTTGCCCTTCATGGTCACGTAGCCATTGCCCTCTTTCAGACTGTCATAGCCCTGGCTGATACCTCCGGGCACTGACAACAGGTGCTCGTAAGCACCATCCGCATGCAAATGTGAGGAAAGGATTCCGGGTTCCTCGCTGGCTTCCAGCACCACGGCACCGGCACCATCACCAAACAGTACGCAAGTGCCGCGATCGGTCCAGTCGAGCACCCTCGAGAGGGTCTCGGCACCGACAACCAGGGCACATTTCGCCGTCCCGGTACGAATGAATTTATCAGCTATGCTCAAAGCATAGACAAAGCCCGTACAGACCGCCTGAATATCAAAAGCAGCACAACCGTGACGATCCAGGCGCTTTTGCAACAAACAGGCAGTACTGGGAAAAACGCGATCGGGGGTCGTGGTTGCCACAATAATGAGATCGATATCCTGCGCATCCCTTCCTGCAGCTTCCAGTGCACGCCGTGCGGCATGCTCCGCGAGGTCGACGGTGTTCTGACCCTCTACGGCAATGTGGCGCTTACTGATACCGGTACGCTCTCGAATCCACTGATCCGTCGTATCAACGATCTTTTCCAGATCCTGGTTGGTCAACACCTTGTCAGGCAGGTAACCACCGGTTCCCGTGATACGCGAGTAAATCAAACTGCTTGTCTCTCCGCCATAATCGCCTGCAATTGTGAACTGATGAGTTGAGGGACATTCTGTTCGGCAACCACAGCAGAGACCAGTATCGCGTTGGTAAATGCGAGCACGTCAGCGCCACCGTGACTTTTTATCACCGAACCCCGCAACCCCAGCAGGCTGGCACCATTATACCGTCGTGGATCGATCGCCTTTCGGAATGCCTTTAACACAGGCAACGCCGCCAGACCCGCCAGTCTGGTGAGAATATTTCTGGTAAATTCACGTTTCATATAATACGAGATAACCTGGGCTATGCCTTCGCTGCTCTTCAGGGCGATGTTTCCAACAAATCCGTCACAGGCGACAACATCAACCTTGCCGCTGTAAATGTCATCACCTTCAATAAAACCAATGTAATTCAGTATGCTGCTGGAAAGCAGGCCGGCTGCAGCCTTGATCGTCTCGTTGCCCTTGATTTCTTCTTCGCCGATGTTCAACAGACCCACACGAGGATTTTCATTGCCATCCACGGCTCTGGCCAATACAGAGCCCATCAGTGCAAACTGGAACAGGTGTTCTGCTGAGCTGTCTATGTTGGCGCCCAGATCAAGTACCCAGGTATGCCCTGTCTTTGACGGCAGTGATGTACAGATGGCGGGACGATCAATTCCCGGCAATGTTTTCAACACATAACGGGCTGTGGCCATCAAGGCACCGGTATTACCTGCACTGACACAGACTTGAGCCCGGCCATCCTTGATCATATTGATCGCGACACGCATTGAAGAATCTTTTTTGAAACGCAGGGCGTGTGACGGCGACTCATCCATATTGACACATTGTGATGCGTTCTGGATCTGCAGCCGTTCACCGCTTCTGCTGCCGAGTGCAAGCAGCTTTGTTTCGATAATGTCCTGGTCACCCACCAGCAACAGGTCAAGATTATCCCGCTTCGCCAATGCCCGCAGTGCCGCAGGCAGCACGACATCCGGGCCATGGTCGCCGCCCATGACATCCAGAGCGATGGTGAATCGTTCAGTCATGCAATAAAAACACACGCTGGCTCCCGGAAGTGGGAAGTGGCATGTGTTCAGGATGATTTACGGGAACAACAAACCCGCAACGCGGATCAATCAAGGTCTTTGCTGATGACCTTACGGCCGCGGTAGTAGCCGTCGGGACTGACGTGATGGCGAAGGTGAGTTTCACCCGTCGTCTGCTCTACAGACAGCGCTGAACTTTTCAGACTGTCGTGAGAACGACGCATACCGCGTTTCGAAGGTGTCTTCCGGCTTTTTTGAACCGCCATGACATAATCTCCTGCAAATTTACTCGTCTAGGTTTTCAGCTTTTCCAATATGGAAAAGGGATTGTCTTTTACCGCTAACGGCTGGTTTTCATACGCCATTACGCAGGACTGCCCACTCCCGTGGAGCGGAAACGCCGGTATCGCGAGCAAGACTTCGTCTTCGACGACATCCAATGTCCGCAGCGGTTCTCCCGATACCAGCAATGGTTCATAACCTTCAGGAAGCCGGTCTATGTCCGTTTCGCTGGCAACAATGCCCAGACGGAAACTCAGGTCAAGCGGAAACCGGAGCGCCTTCAAGCAGCGTTGGCAAACCAGGCTCACACTGCCTTCGATCGTCCCTTTCAGGGCACGAACACGCCGTTCATCCAGGCGGAAATCCAGGTGCACTTTCAGAACACCATCCGCAGACGACAAAGAAGGCAGCAGTCGCAACAGTTTGCCGACAGGCGCTTCACCTCGAAAGGAACGCCCGACATCGGCAAGCCCCAGCGGCTCTATACGCTCCGGAAGACAATCCAACATAAGCGCGGCATAATACCTTCTGGATGGCCAGCGTGTCAAAGCTAAGATGCTGAAAAACAGGCACGTTAAGTAAACAGCGGCAACCCTCTCGGTGGTTGACAGCCAGCCGGGTTTTGCGTAGAAAAACAAGCTCTTTTGGTATTTGTCGGCAGTCCGCCTAAAATTCCGTTATCCTCGACAGGAGTGTCTACAGAATGGGTGCAGCTTGATTAAAAAGATTCTCATCGCTAACCGGGGTGAAATCGCGGTCAGGATTGTGCGTGCCTGTCAGGAATCCAACATTGAGTCGGTGGCAATCTACGCTGACGCTGAGCGCCATGCACTGCACGTCAAAAAGGCCACTGAAGCCTACAATATAGGTCCCGATCCGGTCGCCGGGTACCTGAATGCCCATCGTATCGTGAATCTCGCCGTCGCCAGCGGCTGTGATGCCCTGCACCCCGGCTACGGTTTCCTGTCTGAAAACCCTGAACTCGCCCACATCTGCAAACGCCGGGGTGTCAGATTTATCGGACCCAGCGCGAACGTCATCCGCAACATGGGCAACAAGATAGAGGCACGCCGGAGTATGCTGGCCGCAGGTGTGCCAGTGGTGCCCGGCAGCGATGCAAGCCTATCTGGCGTCGCCGAGGCTGTGGCACTGGCCGCCAACATCGGTTATCCGGTGATGCTGAAGGCTACCTCGGGTGGTGGTGGCCGCGGTATTCGCCGCTGTAACAGTGAAGCAGAACTGCTTCATAACTATGAACGGGTACTGTCAGAAGCCCGCAAGGCATTTGGCAGTGCCGAGATTTTCCTGGAAAAATGTGTCGAGCGTCCGCGTCATATCGAGGTTCAGATACTCGCCGACCATCAGGGTAATGTTGTCCAGCTGTTTGAACGTGACTGCTCCATCCAGCGCCGCCACCAAAAACTCATCGAAATTGCACCCTCTCCGCAACTCACCGACGAGCAGCGCCGTGAAATAGGAGACTATGCGGTAAGAGCTGCACAGGCTGTCGGCTACCAGAATGCCGGCACCGTGGAATTCCTGATGGATGAAAACCAGCAGTTCTATTTCATGGAAATGAACACGCGCCTGCAGGTTGAACATACCGTGACGGAAAGCATCACCGGCATCGATATTGTTCGCGAACAGATTCGAATTGCCGATGGGCAACCCTTGTCATTCAAACAGGATGAAATCAAGCGGCGCGGGTTTGCCGTGCAGTTTCGTATCAACGCGGAAGATCCAAAAAACGATTTTCTGCCCAGCTTTGGCAGGATCACCCGTTATTTTGCACCCGGCGGTCCCGGTGTGCGAACCGATACTGCGATCTTTACCGGCTATGACATTCCTCCCTATTACGATTCAATGTGTGCGAAAATCACCGTCTGGGCGCTTGACTGGGAGCAATTGCTCAACCGGGCACGCCGAGCACTGCAGGACACCGGCGTCTATGGTGTCAAAACAACGATTCCGTACTATCTTGAAGTTTTGAATGTCCCCGAATTTCGTGCCGGCCGGTTTGACACCAGTTTTGTTGAAGACCATCCTGAACTGGTGAACTACAGAACCAGTCGACCCGCACGCGAGCTGGCAGCGGTTGCTGCTGCCGCAGTGGCTGCTCATGCAGGGTACTAGTATTGAGGGCTCGTGTTGCTTGTTCAATGCTCTCAATGACAATTAAGGAAGCCGGAAACAAAGATGCCTAAGGTACATATAACGGACGTCATTCTGCGCGACGCTCATCAGTCCCTGATCGCAACTCGTATGCGCACGGAAGACATGCTGCCGATTTGTGAACGCCTCGACAAAATCGGTTTCTGGTCACTGGAGGTCTGGGGCGGCGCAACCTTTGATGCCTGCATTCGCTACCTGAAAGAAGACCCGTGGGAACGATTGTGCAAACTGGCTGACGCCTTACCCAATACCCGCTTGCAGATGTTGTTACGCGGACAGAATCTTCTCGGTTACCGCCATTATTCCGATGATGTCGTACACGCCTTTGTGCAAAAAGCGGCACAAAACGGCATTGATGTGTTCCGCATCTTTGACGCCCTGAACGATGTGCGTAACCTGGAAACCGCTATCACTGCCGTTAAAGAAACCGGCAAACATGCGCAGGGCACCATCTGCTATACCACCAGCCCGGTACACAGCATTCCCCAGTTTGTAGCTATGGCAAAACAGCTGGCCGGCCTGGGATGCGACAGTATCGCCATCAAGGATATGGCAGGCCTGCTAACTCCCGTGATCAGCGCGGAACTGTTTGCAGAATTGCGCAAGGCAATTACCCTTCCCATCCATCTGCACTGTCATGCCACCGCAGGCACGGCGGAAATGTGCCAGCTGAAAGCGATTGAAAATGGCTGCACACACATTGATACAGCCATCTCCTCATTTGCCGGTGGAGCCTCTCATCCGCCCACGGAAAGCATGGTGGCAGCGCTAATGGACACAGCCTACGACACAGGACTCGATCTGAAGGCATTGCAGGATATCGGTTTCTACTTCAAGGAAATTCGCAAGAAATACCATCAATTTGAAAGCGAAATGACGGGACTCGACACGCGGGTACAGATCTACCAGGTTCCAGGCGGCATGATTTCAAACCTGTACACACAGTTACGTGAACAGGGCGCGTTGCACCACATTGAAAAAGTGTTACAGGAAATGCCGCGGGTCAGGGAAGACCTGGGATACCCGCCGCTGGTGACCCCCACGTCGCAGATTGTAGGCACCCAGGCTGTTCTTAATGTTCTGACCGGCGAACGCTATAAAACCATCAGCAACGAAACCAAACTTTACCTGCAGGGGCGCTACGGACGTGCCCCGGGTGTGGTCAACAGCATTGTGCGCCAGCAGGCTATCGGCAATGAGGATGTTATTGATATCCGGCCAGCCGACCTGCTGAAGGATGAAATGGACAGCCTGCGCAACAGCATCGGAAACCTGGCCAGGAATGACGAGGATGTGCTGACCTACGCGATGTTCCCGGATCTTGGTCGCGACTTTCTTGAACACCGCGCCAGCGGAACCCTGGTTCCTGAACCTCTTGAGCCCATCTCTTTGCCTAGCGACGCTGGAGCCAGACCGACCGAGTTCAACGTTACCCTGCACGGTGAAACCCACCATATCCAGATCACCGGTACCGGGCATCATACCCAGCAGGAGCGACCATTCTACATGACCGTTGATGGTGTACCGGAAGAAATACTGGTCGAAACGCTCTCGGAACTCGATGAAAGCCAGAACACTGAAAGCACGCCGGTAAAGGGCAGCAAACACCCCAAAGCCACCAAACCAGGCGATGTCGCCACCTCCATGCCGGGTACCGTCGTCGATGTTCTGGTGGAGGTCGGCAGTTCTGTACAGGCAGGCGATCCGGTACTGGTCACTGAAGCCATGAAAATGGAAACCGAAATTCAGGCGCCGATCTCCGGAACTGTCGCCGCGATACACGTTGCCAAAGGCGACAGTGTAAACCCGGATGAGACCCTGATCGAAATCTCAGATCAGACTTGAATCGCGCTTGCCTTCCTTGACATATTTTACAAGCGTGTGATTAAAGTCTGCCCGCTCAGGAAAGGCTGCAAAACGTCGGGAATCCGTATCGATCCATCGGCTTGCTGATAGTTCTCCATGACCGCCACCAGTGTACGCCCCACAGCCAGTCCCGAACCGTTGATGGTATGCACCAGCTCCGGCTTGCCGGTTTCCGGGTTACGGTAGCGCGCCTGCATGCGCCGCGCCTGGAAGTCCTCGAAGTTACTGCAGGATGAAATCTCCCGATAGGCCTGCTGACCAGGCAGCCAGACTTCCAGGTCATAGGTTTTTGCCGACGAGAAACCCAGATCACCGCTACACAGGCTCATGACGCGGTAGGGCAGCCCCAGACGCTGCAGGACAGTTTCTGCATGGCCGGTAAGTTCCTCCAGAACCTGATAGGAATCCTGCCGCCGCACCACCTGCACCATCTCAACTTTTTCGAACTGGTGCTGGCGAATCAGTCCGCGGGTATCCTTGCCGTAGGAACCGGCCTCGGACCTGAAGCATGGCGTATGTGCTGTCAGGCGTAACGGCAGCTGGTCGGGCTCCAGTATCACCCCGCGCACCAGGTTGGTGAGCGGCACTTCAGCCGTCGGGATCAGGTAATAAACAGGATCTCCCCGGCTGGCAAACAGATCGTCCTCAAACTTGGGTAACTGTCCGGTACCGCGCAAACTGTCGGCATTCACCAGATAGGGGACATAACATTCCTGGTAACCGTGTTCCCCGGTATGCAGTTCCAGCATAAACTGGATCAGGGCACGATGCAGGCGCGCCAGTGGCCCGCGCAACACCGCGAATCGGGAGCCTGACAGTTTGACCGCGGCATCAAACTCCATGCCACCGAGTGCCTCGCCCAGGTCGACGTGATCCTTCACCTCGAAATCAAAGTCTGCAGGTTCTCCCCAGCGACGAACTTCCTCATTCTGTGCTTCATCGCTACCCACGGGGACCGACTCATGGGGAATATTGGGAATCCCCATCAGAATATCGTTCAACTGCTCCTGGACTGCCTCGAGTTCCTGTTTGGCGGCATCCAGTTGATTCCCGAGGCCGGCAACCTGATCCAGCAAGGGCTGTATGTCCTCGCCCGCTGCCTTGGCCTTGCCGATCGACCGGGAACTGCGATTACGTTCCGCCTGCAATTCCTCGGTGTGAACCTGTATGTCCTTGCGTTGCGCTTCGAGCGCCATGATCTGAACAGCATCGAGATCGAAAGCACGCCGCTTAAGCTGACCAACAACGTCTGCAAGTTGGTTTCTTATCAGTTTCGGATCCAGCATTTTCTTTACAACCTATAGCCACGGAATCACACTGACGGATGCCAGGCAGTGCAGAGGTTGGTCGACATCAGCTGGAGAGACCGTCGGCCGCATGGACGCGGCCGTCGAGCGTACAGGGACATATTTACAGCGTGTCCAGAAAGCTTGTGTCGGCCAACCTCTGCACTCCCTGATTATTGCACATTAACCTGTATTCATTTCCGCCTTCCAGCGCACAATATGCCCGCCTTCCAGTAAGTCTGACAGATGCTCGAGGATACAATCCACCTTGTCAGGACTATCGAAAAATTCAACCGTCACCGGCAGGTCCAGTGACAGGTCCATCAGCGATGCGGTATGTATCACACCGCTGCCACCAAATCCGGACATTGCCCGGAACACGGTTACACCACGCACCTTTTCCTGGTCATGGAGTTTTTTCAACAAGGGTTCCAGTTTCCTGTCAGCCTCTGTCAGATAGATACGAATAAAAGTAACGGTGTCCCAGTTCATATCTGCCTCGCCAGCATGACACCCAGTGCCGCCGCACCGACACAGAGCAGAACGCTGAGTAGTGTGTTCAGCAGCGCCCTGGCAATCTGCCCGGCTTCCATCAGGTTCAGGGTTTCAACCGAAAACGTGGAAAACGTGGTAAACGCCCCCAACAATCCGATCAACAGGAATGCCCGCATGGCAACACCACCCGGCATACGTTCGAGGAGCCAGATGTACAGGAAGCCCATGACCAGACTGCCCAGTACGTTGACGACCAGCGTCCCATACGGGAAGCCGCGCCCTGTGAGCATATAGACGCCGGAGGACACCCAATATCGCAGCACGGCGCCAGCGGCGCCGCCACCGGCTATGGCGAGTACCTGATTCATCGGGCGTTAATGGTACCGTAAGTAAGTCGGAGATGCCTCATTTGTCACCGCTCCCTGACTGTTTATCCAGTAACCGCAGGTGTTCGAGTTTTTCCCGTATCCTGATTTCAAGACCACGATCCACCGGATAGTAGTAACGCCTGCCTTTCAGTTCATCCGGGAAGTAATTTTCTCCCGCAGCGTAAGCCTCGGGTTGATCGTGCGCATAGCGGTAGGTCTTGCCATAACCCAGTTCTTTCATCAGACGCGTCGGCGCATTCCTGAGATGCAGGGGCACCTCCAGTGAACCCTGTTTTTTCACCTCTTTCATGGCTGCCTTGTAAGCCATATATACGGCATTACTCTTGGCGGCGCAGGCCATGTAGACCAGGGCCTGGGCGATAGCCAGTTCCCCCTCCGGGCTGCCCAACCTCTCCTGGGTGTCCCAGGCGTTCAGCGCCAGCGTCAGGGCGCGGGGATCCGCGTTGCCTATGTCTTCTGACGCCATACGAACGGCCCGACGGGCGATATAGAGTGCGTCGCAGCCGCCATCCAGCATGCGTGCCATCCAGTACAGGGCGGCATCCGGGGACGAACCACGCACCGCCTTGTGCAGCGCTGATATCTGGTCGTAAAAGGCTTCACCGCCCTTATCGAAACGCCGTACACCGCCGCTGATGACCTCGGCGACAATGTCTTCACCGACCTGATGACCCTCGCTGGCCAGGTCAAAAGCGATTTCCAGCAGGGTCAATGCCCGACGAGCATCACCGTCAGCTGCCAGTGCGATATTCCTGAGTTCCGTTTCCCCGATTCGGATGCCCTGTGAGGCCAGGCCACGCTCACTGTCCTGCAATGCCTGCCTGAGCACCTTGAGCAGATCATCTTCACCCAGTCGTTTGAGTACATAGGTACGGGCGCGGGATAGCAGAGCGTTGTTTAATTCGAATGACGGATTTTCGGTTGTTGCGCCGACAAACAGCACGGTGCCATCCTCGACATAGGGCAGGAATGCATCCTGCTGCGCCTTGTTGAAACGATGTACCTCATCGACAAACAACAGTGTCTGGCGCCTCTCCAGCTGCTGGCGTTGCTGTGCAAGCTCTACCGCCTGACGAACGTCCTTGACACCCGCCAGAACGGCGGATAAAGCCACAAACTCCGCCCCCGACCTGTCCGCCAGCAAGTGCGCAAGCGTGGTTTTCCCGGTCCCCGGCGGTCCCCAGAAAACCATGGAATGGAGCTGCCCCTGCTCTACGGCCTGACGCAGGGGCTTGCCGGCACCCAGCAGGTGGGCCTGGCCGATGAATTCGTCGAGATTGCGCGGCCGCATACGGTCCGCCAGGGGCCGGAATTCACGGGCCTGGCGGCCTTCGGTCACGGTGAATCGCCGATGATATCGGTATCAGGTGGTAGCTCGAGTTTGAATAATGCCTGATCAATTGCCTGATTTCGCTTGATCTGTGAAAACTGAATGCGGGTATGGTTGCCGAAACCGTCAGTCACTTCGATGATCGACAATTGATCGTTTTCAAATCCAATACGAACCTTTTCTATTGCTGAATCCGGCTGTTTCGGATCAAGGCTGAACCAGCGCTTACCGTTTTCCGTGTCGGTTTGCCGCCAGGTCATGACATCCGACAGAGGGCGAAAACCACTTAACAGCATTGCCGGTGTACTGCTCAGGGCCTCGTCAACGGGTTTTACAGTGGCCTGCTCGAGATCTTCATCATAGGTCCACAGCTGTTGGCCATCGGCAACAATCAACTGTCGGTAAGGTGTCTGGTAATCCCAGCGGAAGCGCCCCGGTTTGCGGATCCACACTGTTCCCTCAGAGCGCTGGACCTGCTGACCATCACTGTCTGTAACCGTCTGTATGAATTGTGACTGGAAAGTATCCAGTCCGGCAAAATACTCAGTCACCAGATCATCGGCGGATACCCGCTGACTGGCGCAGGCCACCAGCCACAATGCTGAGCAAAACAGATATACAGTGCTTTTCATTACCAGCGAGGCCTCGCCTCAGACCAATAAGTCGTGCTGAGGAGTTTATTCTCGCGCAAAGACGCAAAGACGCAAAGGATTATTCCTGGCGGGCTTTGCGTCTTTGCGAGAACAGTTCCTGAAATTTGATTCATTTGCAAAAATTGTTTCGACTCAGGGGTGCTAGTGAAATCATCGGCGTTATCCTTCAGGTGGCGGTGGCGCCAGCACTTCACGATTGCCATTGGATTGTTGTGGTCCGACGACGCCGCTCGCTTCCATCTGTTCGATCATACGCGCTGCCCGGTTATAGCCGATTTTTAGCCGGCGTTGTACGCCCGAAATGGATGCCCGGCGGGTTTCGGTCACGATGCGAACGGCGTCATCGTACAAGGCGTCAAGTTCGGCATCTGCATCGTCGGACTGCCCGCCGCTGCCCGGCAGGAAGTCCGTCGTGGTCTGTAAAATCTCGTCGATGTACTCAGGTTCCCCCCGCCCCTTGAGGTGATCGACCACCCGGTGTACCTCCGCATCATCCACAAAGGCACCGTGCACCCGTATCGGCACACCGGTGCCGGGCGCCAGATACAGCATATCACCGTGCCCCAGCAACTGCTCGGCACCAGACTGATCCAGTATGGTCCGCGAATCGATCTTCGAGGATACCTGGAAGGCGATGCGTGTCGGTATGTTGGCTTTGATCAGGCCGGTAATTACATCCACTGACGGGCGTTGCGTCGCGAGGATCAAATGAACCCCGGCAGCTCGAGCTTTCTGCGCCAGCCGGGCAATCAGCTCCTCCACTTTCTTGCCCACCACCATCATCATGTCCGCCAGTTCGTCGATGACGATAACGATAAACGGCAAAGGTTCGAGCGTGGGAGCCTGGGGATCTTCCTCGAAAACCTCATCGGGTATGAACAGGGGATCCTCTATGGGCTCGCCCTTGTCGATCGCGTCCCTGACCTTGCGGTTATAACCGCCGACATTACGAACGCCCAGCGCGGCCATGAGCTTGTAGCGGCGCTCCATTTCTCCGACACACCAGCGCAGCGCGTTGGCTGCTTCTTTCATATCGGTAACCACCGGTGTCAGCAGGTGCGGAATGCCCTCATACACTGACAATTCAAGCATCTTCGGATCGATCATGATGACCCGCACATCGCTTGGCAAAGCCTTGTAGAGCAGACTCAGTATCATCGCATTGATGGCGACGGACTTACCCGAACCCGTGGTGCCTGCAACCAGCAGGTGTGGCATCTTAGCCAGATCCACAACCGTCGGATATCCGCCGATGTCTTTGCCCAATGCCAGTGTCAACAGTGAACCGGCCTGATCAAAGTCACTGGACATGAGTATTTCGCTGAGAACCACGATCTCACGCTGCTCGTTCGGTATCTCCAGACCTATTACGGATTTGCCGGGTATGACTTCGACAACGCGTACGCTGATGGCAGACAACCCCCTCGCCAGGTCTTTGGCAAGATTACTGATCTGGCTGACCTTTACGCCAACCCCGGGCTGCAGTTCGAAACGCGTAATCACCGGTCCCGGTTGCACCGCCACCACTTCCACTTCGATGCCGAAATCGAGCAGTTTCATCTCGACCAGCCGCGACAAGGCTTCCAGTGCCGATTCCGAATAGCCATCAACATGACCATGGACCCCGCTCAACAACGACAAGGGTGGCAACTCGGTGTCGGCAGGCGCATCAAACAATTGCACCTGACGTTCACGTTCGACCCGTTCACTGGGCTCCACTTTCTTTATAACGGGTTCGATACGCGGTGGTTTACGTTTGAAGACTTTTCGTTTCTCTTTTTTCGCCGCGACCTTTTCTTCGCGTTGACGCCTGATGCGTTGGGTTTCGAGCCAGGCTCTGAAGCTGGCGAAGCGGACAGCCAGCCAGGCCAGCGCGAGCAGGGTCAACTTGCCGGTCCAGTCCATGACATTCAGCCAGGACAGACCTGTAAACAGGGTCACGCCGGTCAGAAACAGGGCCAACAGAAATAAGGTTGCGCCCATAAAGCTGAACAGGGCCGCCAGGTTTTGCGCCACCAGGTTGCCGAATATGCCACCGGCATCCAGCGGCAGGCTGCCGGACGCAATGGCAAAGTGCAGGGTGGCCAGTCCACAACCCGAAGCAACCGTCAGCAGAAATCCCGCCCAGCGGAGCGACAGTACGTGCAGATCAATACCACCGCTGGGTGTGTAACCACGGAAGACCAACCAGCCGCTGAATCCTACCATCAGCGGAAACAGGTAGGCGAAATAACCGAACAGATAGAGAAAGACATCGGCAAACCAGGCGCCCACCATGCCCCCGTAATTGTGGATATGGTGTACAGGACCGCGATGCGACCAGCCCGGATCCTCAGGGTGGTAACTCATCAGGGACAGCAACAGATAGGCCGCCAACGCAGAAAGCAGAAACAAAGTACCTTCGCGCAGGCCTTTGCTGACGTTTGGATGGATCTTTTGCGTATCCGCCTTTTTTCGACGTGCCTGGGCCAAGACGAGAATTTCTAGTAACTTTGCATTTTAAGATATTAAAAGATAGAGCATTTTACTTTGTTTCCGGCATCGATAGCAAGGCAGGGTGACAAACCTTGCCAGCCTGTACATTAAGCCCATGTTGAAGCTCGGAATTCCCTGCCAGACCACCGTCCGCCAATGTCAGCAGGTATGGCGTCAGTGCTGCCGACAGCGCCTGGGATGCAGAGCGCGGCACTGCCCCCGGCATATTGGTCACCGCCAAATGCACCACGCCATCAACCTGGTAGGTCGGAGCGCGGTAATCCGTGGGACGCGTGGTTTCGATACAGCCGCCCTGATCAACAGAAATATCCACCACCACGCTACCTGCCTGCATGCGTTTGACCTGGTCGGCGCTAACCACATGCGGTGCCCTGCCCCCCGGAATCAATACCGCACCGATCACCAGATCGGCTTCAAGCACCGCCTGTTCAATACTATCCGGGTAGGGGTACAAAGCCGTTACATTGTCGCCCAACTCACGCATCGCCTCGAGTTTGCCGAGCTTACGGTCGAACACCGTCACCTCGGCGCCCATCGCCGCCGCCAGTCGCACCGCATTACCGCCCGCCCTACCGCCACCAATCACCGTCACACGCCCTCTCTCGGCGCCCGGCAGTCCGCCCAGCAAAATGCCCTTGCCACCCTGGGGCTGATGCAATAAATGGGTACCCAGCTGTATGGATAAACGTCCCGCGATGTCACTCATGGGTGCCAGCAGAGGCAGGTCGCCGGAGGCAAGCTGAACGGTCTCAAAGGCCACCGCCGTCAGGCCGATCGCGCAAAGTGCGCGGGTCAGCGCTTCGTTGGCCGCCAGGTGCAGATAACTGAACAGGATATGATCGCTGTGCAGATAACGCAGGTCCCCTTCCACCGGTTCCTTTACCTTGACGATCAGTTCACCGAATTCGTAGAGTTCGACCGCATCTGCAGCAATCTTCGCCCCTACGGCCCGATAAGCCTCGTCGGAATAACCGGAGCGGACCCCGGCACCCGACTCGATATGGACCTGATGCCCGGCAGACACCAGTTCTGAACAGGCGGCAGGAATCAACCCTACCCTGCCTTCCAACGGTTTGACTTCGCGCGGAACCCCAATGCGCATTGTTACTCCTTATTCTACTCTTCGTGACATTGAATCCGCTTGGTTCATGCGACTGGACCACCAGCGGCACATTCCGTAACATAGCCGCCCAACTGCTGACGAGCGCGCGACACTGCAACTTGGCATGCTCGCACACCGCTGACAGTTTCTCCAGAGCCTGTCAGCTTTATCAAGTGAGTACGTAAGTTAGCCAACACAAGCTTGCGAGACACGCTGTAAATACATCCTTGTGCGCTCGACGGCTGCGTCCCCGGGGCCAATGGCCCCGTAAGCTTATGCTGGGGCTAACTTATGCTCGCTTTAGCAACTTAAGTGGCATCAGATTTGTTCGGAGTAATTTTACATGACTGAAAACAGGCACTGCCGCTTACTGATTCTGGGCTCGGGCCCGGCGGGTTACACTGCCGCCATCTACGCGACACGCGCCAACCTGAATCCGGTTCTGATTACCGGCATCGAACAGGGTGGCCAGCTGATGACGACAACGGACGTTGAAAACTGGCCGGGCGGCATCGAAGGCCTGCAGGGCCCTGCACTCATGGACGACATGCGCCAGCACGCCGAACGCTTCAACACCGAGATCATTCTTGACCATATCAACAAGGTGGACCTCAATCAGCGGCCTTTCTGGCTGCAGGGTGATTCCGGCACCTATACCTGCGATGCTCTGATCATCTGCACCGGCGCATCGGCACAATACCTGGGACTGCCCTCTGAAGAAACATTCAAAGGCAAAGGCGTTTCCGCCTGCGCGACCTGTGATGGGTTTTTCTATCGGGAAAAACCGGTGGCGGTCATCGGTGGCGGCAATACGGCGGTTGAGGAAGCCCTTTATCTGTCCAACATTGCCTCACACGTGACGCTTGTTCACCGGCGTGATGCGCTACGTGCGGAAAAAATTCTGCAAGACCGTCTGTTCCAGCGCGAAAAGGAAGGCAAGGTCACCATCGAATGGGATCATGTACTGGATGAGGTGCTGGGTGATGATAGCGGCGTGACCGGCCTGCGGGTCAAAAATGTCAAAGACGGCTCCACAAAAGACTTGCAGGCAGACGGTGTCTTTATTGCCATCGGCCACAAGCCCAATACAGATCTTTTCGAAGGCCAGCTGGAGATGCACAAAGGTGGCTACCTCAAGGTGAAAAGTGGCGTCGAGGGTGATGCGACAGCCTGCAGTATCGCCGGCGTATTTGCCGCCGGTGACGTCGGCGACCACATCTATCGACAGGCTGTCACATCCGCCGGGTCTGGCTGTATGGCAGCACTGGACACCGAGCGTTACCTGGACGCCCTGGAACAGACCGGTTAATCCCTGGCTAATGTCATGTAAACAGCCACGGAAGACACGGAATAATTTTCGTTTTTCCGTGAGTTCCGTGTCTTCAGTGGCTAAATTCAACGCGGTTCAATCGCGGTGGGGCAACCGGGGACTTAGCTAGCGCCCATCCATAAACGCCAATATTTCTCCCGCCAAGGCGCAAAGACGCCAGAAAAGAAGTGCGATCTTTGCGTCTTGGCAAGAGTTATTCTTTATGGACAGACACCAATCCGCTAGGGGTCTCATGATTTAGTACAATAGACCCATGGAACTGAAAGTCCTGACCTCTATTGACACCGTTGATCCCGCTCAATGGAATACCCTGGCCGGAACCGCCAACCCCTTTCTGCGTTACGAGTTCCTGTCGGCACTGGAGCGGAATGCCTGTGTCGGTGAACGGCACGGCTGGCTGCCCAGACACCTGCTGGCCTGCGATGATAGCGGCCGGCTGACAGGTGCCGTCCCTCTGTACGTGAAAGATAATTCCTACGGTGAGTTCGTTTTCGACTGGTCGTGGGCAGATGCCTACCAGCGCGCCGGCCTGTCGTATTACCCGAAATCCGTGGTTGCCGTGCCCTACACACCCGCCACCGGTCCCCGGATACTGACCACCGGCGGCGATGATGCTGATGACGTTGCCGATCAGCTCATTCAACTGGCGCGGGAATGGTCAAGAAACGAGCAGATGTCATCCCTGCATTGCCTGTTCACGGATAAAAATGATACCCGCCGGCTACAGGAGCAGGGGTTTCTGTTGCGGCTGGGCTGCCAGTTTCACTGGCAAAATCAGGGCTACCGTGACTTTGACGATTACCTGTCCCGCTTCAGCTCACACAAACGAAAAAAGGTGCGCAGAGAACGGCGTCATGTTCAACAAGCCGGCATCGAAATCCGTACTGTTCACGGTCAGCAAGCGAGCGATCGGGAAATCGAAATCATGTATGACTTCTACCGATCGACATTCGAAAAAAAATGGGGGCACCCTACCCTGACACTGGACTTTTTTCGTGAAATCGCCGACACCATGGGCGAACAGCTGCTGTTCTTCATCGCCGGTAAAAACCGGCGTATCGTGGCTGGCGCTATCTGTTTTCGCAGCGATGACACATTGTACGGACGCCACTGGGGATGCTACGACGATTACCACAGTCTGCATTTCGAGACCTGTTACTACCAGGGTATTGATTACTGCATACGTCATGGTTTGAAAACCTTTGAGCCAGGCGCACAGGGTGAACACAAGATCAGCCGCGGCTTTTTGCCGACCCCGACCTGGTCTGCGCATTGGATCAGGCAGCGCGGATTCCGGGACATCATTGCCCGTTTCCTTGAGCAGGAAACCGATGCCATGCGCGACTATATGGATGAGCTGTCCGGACACTCTCCCTTCAAACAGGGACAGGCGGCATGATTGCACAACGTCCGCTATGGATAAGACCAGGGGATCGCAGTCTGGACTTTCCTGATGTAACACTGGCACTACGGGAGCCGGATGGGCTGCTGGCTGTGGGTGGCGACCTGACGGCGGACAGAATCCTGTCAGCCTACAGGCGGGGGATTTTTCCCTGGTACAGCGACAAGCAGCCGATCCTTTGGTGGTCGCCCGATCCGCGTACCGTGCTGTTTCCGGCCCGCTTGAAACTTTCACGAAGCCTGCGCAAAAGTCTGCGTCGGGCCGGCTTCAGGGTTACCATGAACCAGGCGTTCAGGGAAGTCATAGCTGCCTGTGCGGCACCACGCCCCGGCAGCTCCGGCACCTGGATTACGCAGGATATGGCCGACGCCTACAGCGCTTTGCACAACACCGGCTACGCGCATTCAGTGGAATGCTGGCTTGATGACAGGCTGGTTGGTGGCCTGTACGGCGTATCGACAGGCCGGGTATTCTTTGGCGAATCCATGTTCAGCCGGGTCTCGGATGCCTCGAAAGTAGCCTTTGCCTGGCTGGTTCGCCAGCTCGAAGCCTGGGATATCGGCCTGGTCGATTGCCAGGTCTACTCGGCGCATCTGGCCAGCCTCGGCGCCGAACAGATTCCACGTGCAGACTTTGTTAAATACCTGGATGTCTTGTGCGAAAATGAACACACTATTCGGCAATGGGATTTTCAGGCGGCCGTGCGTAACGAGCCCTGGTAATGGCATGCAGTGATGGATAAGAACAATCCACACGAAGAAAAAGAACTCCGCTTTTTTGCGACGGCACCCAGGCCCTGCTCTTATCTGCAGGATCGCAATGCGATATCGGTGTTTGCCGATCCCGAAGCCAGTCTCTCCCCCGCCATATACAACCAGCTCGCCCGTTACGGATTCAGGCGCAGCGGCAAGGATCTCTACGTACCCGCCTGCCCGGGCTGTTCCGAATGTATTCCGGTACGTATACCGGCTTCACAATTCGTGCGCAGCCGCAGCCAGCAGAAAAACTGGAACAGAAACCGGGACCTGGTTTGCACAATATTGCCGGCAGAATACAAGAATGAACATTTCGAGCTGTATGCCCGCTACCAGCAAGCCCGGCACCCCGGCGGCGGAATGGATAACCCAACGCCCGACGAATATATTCGTTTCCTGGCGTGTGACTGGTCCGACACTCAATTCATCGAATTCCGCCTTGGCCGCAAGACGGTTGCAGTCGCCGTGACCGATCGCCTGTATAACGCTCTGTCCGCAGTCTACACATTCTTCGACCCGGATCTGGACCGGCGCAGCCTCGGCACCTGGGCAATTCTCCAGCAGATCGAGATAACACGGGAACTGGGCCGTGACTGGCTGTACCTGGGCTACTGGATTCAGGGCAGCGAAAAAATGCAGTACAAAAGCCGATTCCGGCCCATACAAGCCTACCGGGACGGTCACTGGCAACTGACCGACCTATCCACAATGGGGTAGGTGCTCATCACCCCACTCTATCGGTTATACTTCCCGGCTTAATTCAGTCAACACACGAGTCATGAATGGCAAAAGAAGATCACATTGAAATGGAAGGCACAGTTGTCGACACCCTGCCCAACACCATGTTCCGCGTCGAACTCGAGAACGGGCACGTGGTAACTGCACACATTTCAGGGAAAATGCGCAAGCACTACATTCGCATCCTCACCGGTGACAAGGTGACTGTTCAGATGACGCCCTACGACCTCAGCAAAGGTCGTATTACCTACCGGGCACGTTGAGCCCGGATAGCTGGCGCACCCAGGCTGCCGACTATGAAATCTCTTCCTCTTCCCTGATCTCATGCAGCAACTGGCCGCCTTCGGCGCGGATGACCAGATGGCCACCATTTGCCAGACCGCCAAACAACAGCTCTTCGGCAAGCGGCTTTTTGATATGCTCCTGTATGACACGCGCCATCGGGCGGGCCCCCATCTTGGGATCAAAGCCGTGCTCAGCCAGCCATTCGCGCGCTGAATCCGCGACTTCGAGGGTTACGCCTTTATCCTGCAACTGCGCTTCCAGTTCATAGATAAACTTGTCAACCACGCGTGTAATTACTGTCGGATCCAGTGCCTTGAACTGAATTACGGCGTCGAGACGGTTACGGAACTCAGGACTGAAAATCTTCTTGATCGCTTCCATGCCATCGGTGGAATGATCCTGATGCGTAAAACCGATTGACGGCCGGCTCATTTCCGATGCACCCGCATTGGTCGTCATCACAACAGCGACGCTGCGGAAATCAGCCTTGCGGCCATTGTTGTCGGTCAAAGTGCCGTGATCCATCACCTGAAGTAACAGATTAAAGACGTCCGGGTGAGCTTTTTCGATTTCATCCAGTAACAGAACCGCATGCGGGTGCCTGGTAACCGCTTCGGTTAACAAACCACCCTGGTCAAAACCGACATAACCCGGCGGCGCGCCGATCAAACGGGAGACCGTGTGCCGTTCCATGTATTCGGACATGTCGAAACGGATCAGCTCGATACCCATAATCAACGCCAACTGACGGGTAACCTCGGTTTTACCGACACCCGTTGGCCCCGCAAAAAGGAAAGAACCGATCGGTTTGTGCGCATTGCCCAGACCCGAGCGTGACATCTTGATGGCACCGGTCAGCATCGCAATCGCTTCATCCTGCCCATAAACCACCATTTTCAGATCACGTTCCAGGGTACGCAATGAATCCTTGTCGGAAGCAGATACGGTCTTCGCCGGAATGCGTGCGATCTTCGAAACAATCGTTTCAATATCCGCAACACCGATGGTTTTCTTGCGCCGGGAGGGCGGCAACAGGCGCTGGTTGGCGCCGGCCTCGTCGATAACGTCGATCGCCTTGTCCGGCAGGAAGCGGTCATTGATGTAACGCGAGGAAAGCTCGACGGCTGCCCTCAGTGCCTTGGACGAATACTTGACCTCATGATGTTCTTCGAATCGGGACTTCAACCCTTTGAGTATGCTGAAGGTTTCGTCCTCGTTCGGCTCGACCACGTCTATCTTCTGAAAGCGGCGCGTCAAGGCACGGTCTTTTTCGAAAATCCCACGGTACTCCTGATAGGTTGTTGAGCCGATGCATTTCAACTCACCGGAAGCCAGCATCGGCTTGATAAGATTGGACGCATCCATCACACCGCCGGACGCCGCACCCGCGCCGATAATGGTATGGATCTCATCGATAAACAGGATCGCCCCCGGCTCCATTCGTAGCTGGGCGAGTACATTTTTGAGTCGCTTCTCAAAATCACCCCGGTACTTGGTGCCTGCCACCAGAGTACCCAGGTCGAGCGCGTATATGGTGCTGTTCAGCAACACTTCAGGGACGTCCCCATCGACAATCAATTTTGCCAGGCCTTCTGCAAGCGCTGTTTTACCGACACCGGCTTCACCGACGTAAAGGGGATTATTCTTGCGGCGACGGCACAGAATCTGGATGGTACGCTCAATTTCCGAACGACGTCCAATCAAGGGATCGATCTTGCCTTTCATCGCCATTTCATTGAGATTGGCGGCAAAACTTTCCAGTGCTGTCTTTTGTTTTTTGTCAGCACCGGCAGCCCCTTCCGCGTCGGCCACTGACTCGTTCTCGGGCTGATCCGCCACCGTCTTGGAAATGCCGTGAGATATGTAGTTCACGACATCCAGGCGGGTGATGTCCTGCTTGTTCAGAAAATAGGCTGCCTGTGACTCCTGTTCGCTGAATATGGCGACCAGCACGTTGGCACCGGTAACTTCCTTCTTGCCCGATGACTGAACATGGAAGACAGCACGCTGCAATACACGCTGAAAACCCAGTGTTGGTTGTGTTTCCCGGTTGTCATTTTGAGGCAGAAGCGGTGTGGTTTCATCAAGAAACCCGGTGAGCTCAATTTTTAGCTTATCCAGCTCCGCACCGCAGGATTTCAGAACTTCTGCAGCGGTGGAATTGTCCAGTAAGGCGAGCATTAAATGCTCAACCGTCATGAACTCGTGTCGTTTTTCCCTGGCCTCCTTGAAGGCCAAATTCAGGGTGAACTCCAGTTCTTTACTTAACATCTTGATTACCTCATTGCCTTTCCAGGCCTCCTCCATGGCGCTAGCTGCGGCTTAAATTCAATAACTTGCAAGTATTCCAATCGTTGTTTTTATTAGGTTTTTAACTTACTTAATGATATTTATAGAGTTTTACACCTCCTCCATCACGCACAATAATGGATGTTGATTTTGCCGCGAGTATTCATTTACCTGCGCAACCTTGGTTTCTGCAACCTCCTTGGTAAACACTCCACACACTCCCCTCCCCCTGGTGTGTACATGCAGCATGACCTGCGTTGCTTTCTCTCTCGGCATTCCGAATAACTGTTCGAGCAAATTCACCACAAACTCCATTGGAGTAAAATCATCGTTATGCAACACGACTTTATACAGCGGCGGCGGCTTGATTTTCGGCTTGGCTTCAAGCACCGAAAGCCCGTTATCAACGGATTGTCTGGTCTCCTTACTCACAGTCGCTATTGTAACCAAATTAAATATGCTGAAATGATGAACTCCCAACCCTATATAGATAGAATACACATGCTTTTAAAACAAGCAAGCGCTACGCCTAAGCCAGTGAATACATAAGAAAACCTTAATATCGAATACTTGACTAATCGGTTCGGCGGTCTAACAATAATGCCTGCCGTGCAGGCGAATAGGAGGAGTCGTTCTCGCGCCAAAGAGCGTGAATCGACGCGATGGTAAACAAGAACAGGCGTGACACGCGCCACATAACGCAGTGAGGATTCTACAATTATGGCGACAGGAATTGTTAAGTGGTTCAGTAACGCAAAGGGATATGGTTTTATTTCACCGGATGAAGGCGGCGACGACATTTTCGCCCATTTTTCCTCTATCGAAATGGATGGATACAAAAGTCTCAAGGAAGGGCAGCACGTCGAATTTGACGTCGCCGACGGCCCCAAGGGACTGCAGGCCAGTAAAATATATTTCACCAGCGCACTGAATTAGCCACTGAGCTGGTCAAGCCCTTCACCCTGACCGCTCGGGCAGGGTGAAGGGCTACGGCTACATGTGGTCGATAATCGCCTGTCCGAACTGGGAGCAGCTCAATTTGCTCGAACCCTCCATCAAACGATCCAGGTCGTAAGTCACCGTCTTCGCAGCAATTGCCCCGGACAGACCTTTTACAATCAGATCGGCGGCCGCATTCCAGCCCATGTGGCGCAGCATCATTTCCGCCGACAGTATCAATGAACTGGGGTTGACCTGATCTTTCCCGGCATACTTGGGCGCGGTACCGTGGGTGGCCTCGAACAGCGCCACCTTGTCTGACAAGTTGGCGCCTGGCGCCATACCAATACCGCCCACCTGGGCGGCCAGCGCATCAGAGATGTAATCACCGTTGAGGTTCAGTGTGGCGATTACGCTGTATTCAGCCGGGCGCAGCAGGATTTGCTGCAGAAAGGCGTCGGCAATGACATCCTTGAC
>Ga0210064_1000215_pt1 | contig 27923 bp, 23 predicted proteins | sample Muzzi_CordC_D2_FD_185531 | JGI IMG/M metagenome (GOLD analysis project Ga0210064, IMG submission 185531) | Wetland microbial communities from San Francisco Bay, California, USA, that impact long-term carbon sequestration - Muzzi_CordC_D2 (SPAdes) | ecosystem: Environmental > Aquatic > Marine >... | reverse complement strand
GTGCACTCCCTTGCGTCTAAAATCTAAGGCACATTAATTGGTACGGTCGCGAGGTTGGTGGGCGGCAATCTATTTGGAGCTTTGATAACCACTTGACATTTAACGCGTGTAGAATATATACTCTTTTGTAACATATATACGCATATCAGGAGAAAAAATGGCTCTAAGCATAAGAAATTCTAAAGCTGAAAAGCTGGCCCGGGAACTTGCGGCTGAAAGCGGGGAAAATATTACCCAGGCGATAACTCGTGCTCTGGAGGAAAGATTGCAACGTCTCCGCGGACGATCCGCGGCCATTGACCTGGCTGAAGAGATAACGAGAATTTCCAAGCGCTGCAGTGAAATTCCCGATCAAGACCAGCGTTCCCCCGACGAAATATTAGGCTATGGCCCGACAGGAGTTCCAGAATAATGGTAATCGATACCTCTGCATTGATCGCGATACTGTTTGGCGAGCCGGAAGCATTATCTTTTACCAGAGCAGTTGCAGATGAATCCCGAAAATTGATCAGTGCTTTCAATGATTTGGAGACCGGGATTGTAGTCGAGGCCAGAAAAGGAGAGGCGGGCGGCCGGGAACTTGACCTGCTTTTGCATCGTGCGCAAATCGAGATAGTGGCCATGACAGCTGATCAGGCTGAACTCGCAAGGACTGCTTGGAGGAAATACGGGAGGGGTAACCATCCGGCAGGCTTGAACATAGGAGACTGCTGTGCCTATGCGCTGGCCAAATATTCAGGGGAATCGTTGCTTTTCAAAGGAAACGATTTCAGTCAAACAGATATTCGACCTGCGATAACAATATAAAATTTCGACGACCACTGTTTAAACCGCTGGTAATTGTCAGCCACGAACTCCTTTAATCCGATGATGCCCGAATCCGTAAAATAGCGTGTGCGGTATCTGAACCGATCAGTTCTGCTTCGTTCAAAGCTTCTATTGCGTTCCTTTTCAAGAACCTTGTTTTTAATGACCTTAACTTGCCCCTTCTCGGGTTGGTTTATCGATACCGCTTCGTAGACATATCTGCGATACCTTCTTATCTTCTCCTTTTTGCTTTTAGCATTGAATTATTCTAAGCCGAAATCAGAGGAAAGAAAGTATAATTTGCCTGTTCCTTGAGAAAAAGACGCTCGGATGATGTAGCGAGCTAAATTCATAAGGAACCGATAATTTTATAACTACATAAAATATTTAAGTATTTTATTATGTTCAAACCATATGCATTTATTAAGAGATCAAAAAAGCCGATCCGAACGAATCATAATCAGGCATTGGTTTGCTTAGAAATAATTAACTCTTTCTTTATTTTCGCTGCCAATTCAGACGAGTTTGCTGAATAGTTTCAAAGAAATTGGCTTGAATTCATTTTTTTAAGATGGTATTTGCACCATAGAATTCTTCCAATCTATTAAAACCCACCAAATTTAGCCGGGTTGACAGGTTCTACATCCTCTAAGCGTGCCGGAGATTAGGAGTTGGATTCGATGGATATTTTTCTGCAAGTGATTGTAACCGGCATTGCCACTGGAGGGGTTTACGGATTAATAGCCCTTGGATTTGTACTTATATTTAAAGCCACCGGAATTTTAAACCTTGCCACCGGCGCCTTTATGACCCTGGGTGCCTATATCTGCCTGACGGTTCTTGGCCAATTCGGTACACCATTCTGGGTGGCCTTTTTGTGCACCCTGGGATTTGCCATCGTAATGGGAATTGTCCTTGAAAGAATCATCCTGCGACCGCTGATCGGCGAACCCATCATTTCGGTGGTAATGGTCACCATCGGGTTGTCCAGCATCCTGCAAGGACTGACGCACGTCATCTGGTCTCCGGAATATCGGTCGTTTCCTGAAATCTTCCCTCCGGAACCCCTGGACCTGGGTTTCGCCATCGTCCCATCCGGTTTACTCTGGGGCTTTGTGTTTGCCGCCCTCGGTACGATTGTTTTTATGCTTATTTTTAAACTCACCCGCACCGGCGTTGCCATGCGGGCCACCGCCAGTGACCAGCAGGCCGCACTTTCCATGGGCATCAGTGTGCGCTGGATATTCGCACTTTCGTGGAGTTATGGTGCGGTGGCCGCAGTGATCGGGGGGATCGTGATCGGCAACATCAGCGGTATCAGTATTTATCTGGGGGACATCGGTCTTAAAGTGCTGGCGGTGATCATCCTGGGCGGTCTGGACAGCATCGGCGGGGCCATCCTGGGGGGACTGATTATCGGAATCCTGGAAAACCTGGCCGGTCTTTACCTCGATCCTGTTTTCGGTGGTGGGGTCAAAGATGTCGCTCCGTTTTTTATTTTGGTCTTGATTATTATGATCCGGCCTTATGGCTTGTTTGGTAAGAAGATTATAGAGCGGGTCTGAATACTCGAGGCTCGATTCTGGATACTCGATTCTCGATGACCGAATGTCAGACATTGCATTTTATTTATCGAGTATCGAGAATCAAGCATCTTTTCCGGTCTTAATTAAAAAATAGTGGAACTACAGAACCGTGAATAAAATCTAAACCTGCGATATTGGTGACCCATGCGCTGCGGCGATTTTAAAGAGTCTTATATTAAAGACGAAGAAATTTTCCAGTCCATTTTCGTGAAATTCTGGCTGGGCCTGTTTATCCTTTTTCTGCTGATCCTTCCTTTGGTGGCCGATGCCTATGTTTTGTACGTCGCCAATTTGATCGGGTTCGCCATTATCGGTGCGGTGGGTCTTAACATTTTGACAGGTTTTACCGGCCAGATCTCACTGGGGCATGCAGCCTTTGTGGGTGTCGGCGGCTATACGGCGGCAATTTTGATCACCCGCTTTGATTTTTCCTTCTGGCTGGCATTGCCCTGCGCGGGGTTTGTGGCCGCCGGGGCTGGATTGATCATCGGCATCCCCTCCCTGCGGGTCAAAGGCCTGTACCTTTGCATGGCCACCCTGGCGGCCCAGTTTATTTTTGAATTTATCTTCATCCACTGGGAATCGATGACCCACGGGATCCGGGGCATTAATATTCCGCCACCGACCCTGGGAGGTTTCGCCCTGGACACGGAAAAACGCTTTTATTTCCTGACCCTGGTGATGGTTGTTATTGCGGTGACCTTTGCCCGTAATCTCATTCGAAGCAGGGTGGGCAGGGCATTTGTGGCCATCCGCGACCGGGATCTGGCGGCCGAAATCATGGGGATCAGCCTGTTTCGTTACAAGCTGACAGCCTTTGCGATTTCGTCTTTTTATGCCGGGGTGGCCGGTGCCCTCTGGGTAAGCTTTATGCGGATCGTCACCCCCGACCATTTTCCCTTTCACCTGTCGATTCAATATCTGGCCATGGTGATTGTGGGGGGGATGGGCAGTGTGCTCGGCTCAATCTTCGGTGCTGTTTTTATGATCTTGACGCCGGAAGTGCTCAATGTCCTGTCGACGGCTCTCAGCAAAATGGTTCCGGCCATCGGGCAGCTGTTTATCCCGATGAAAACAGTGGTCTTCGGGACCTTAATCGTGTTTTTTCTTATATTCGAGCCTTTGGGGTTGGCAGAAATATGGCGACGCATAAAAGCCTTCTTTCTGCTCTGGCCTTTTTCCTATTGAGGTTTAATAATTTTAAGGGATTCAAGGTTCAACGCCGTCGCTGACCGCCGAAATTGCCGGTTTGATCGAAGAAGAAATTCTGGTGATGCAGTTTTGATGGTTTCGCTGATAGTCTCATTCGTCATGCCGGACTTGATCCGGCATCCAGAACAGACTGAAAGCACTGGATTTAGGCTTTCGCCGGAATGACGATTTGAAGAAATTTCAGACTTTTTCTGAATCGTCACATTTCCTGCGATAGTATTGAAATTCATGATTCGGGGATTTGCTTGAGACGGAAAAATTGGTGTTGGTGGGCGATCGGAATATCCGGTCAGCCATCCCAGTCGTAAACTCGGTTCATTTACAACAAAAGGAGGCAGACGCTATGAGAAAAATTTTTATTCTTTTAATGCTTATTGCAGTCGGGATGTTTTTAATTGTCGACAGCGAATGTTTTGCGGCCGATGAGATCAAAGTCGGGGCGGTGCAGCCCATCACCGGTCGATTTGCCTTTGCCGGTGTCCAGATCAATGCCGGGCTCGAGGATGCACTGATGATGGCCAACGAGGAAGGGGGGATTAACGGCAAGCAGATCAAGTACATCATGGAAGACGGCACCTATAATGTCGATGTGGCCGTCGCCGCTTTCAAACGCATCATGGCCCGGGACAATCCGCAGATCATGTATGGCGAGAGCACCGGCATGGGCAAGGCCGTCGCACCGGAGATCAAAGATCGTTACAAGGTGCTTTACAGCTCCACATCATTTTCCAGTGAACTGGCCAACGCCGCCGCCAACCCCTATGTCTTCGTGCCGGGGCCGACCTACAGCGATATGTTCGGTATTTTGCTGAAGTATGTCGCCAAGGAAAAACCGGGCGCCAACGTGGCCTTTTTTTACAGTGATACCGAATTCGGGCGAGACCCGATTCCCTACGGCCGGGAAATGTGCAAGAAACTGGGGCTCAATCTGGTGGCCGAAGAGGTGGCCAAAGTCGGTGGTGTGGACGTGGCCTCCCAGGTGCTGGATTTGAAGCGTAAAAACGCGGAATATGTTATTTTTCAGGGTTTTGTTCTTTCACCGGTGCCGGCCGTGATCAAGCAGGCCCGGGATTACGGGTTGAAGGTCAAATTTATGGGCACGCACTGGGGAACGCACAAGATGCTGTTGGATAAAATGGGTCCCCTGGCCGAAGGTTACCTGGGGGTCATGCCCTACGCCTTTTATTATCAGGACGACATTCCCATGATCAAAGAGATCCGGGCCTGGAATCAAAAACACCACCCGGAGGTTACATACCGGCCAACCTCTTACATGCAGGGTTTTTTCACCGGACTGGTGTTTGTGGAATGTCTCAAGCGGGCCGACAAAGCAGGCGATCTGACCGGGGATGGTCTGGTGAAAGCCCTGCAATCCATCAAGAATTTCGATGTCGGGGGCCTGATGGCACCGATTACGGTGGTCGACAACAAGATACCCATGGGACGGGTATACAAGGCCAACGTGGGCAAAAAAGTGTTTGAGCCCGTATCGGGTTGGATCCGGACGGATTAGTCATCGGTTTTTAACCTGAGTAATTTTGCTTTTCTTATACCCCTCCTTCAATTCCTTCCCCCTGGCGGGGGAGGTTGGGAGGGGGTGACTTCCAATTGGACTATCTATGACTGAAAGTTTAACCCTTCCTGCCCTGCTCAAACACAACGCCGAGCGTTACGGCGACAGCCGGGTTGCCATCCGAGAAAAGGAATTCGGCATCTGGCAGTCCACCAGCTGGCAGGGCTATTATGAACACGTGCGGGATTTTGCCCTGGGACTGCACAAACTCGGGTTCAAACGCGGCGACAAGATGGCCTATGCCGGGGAAAATCGTCCCCAGGGATTGTATGCCGAGCTGGCCGCCCAGGCCCTTGGCGGTGCGATCGTGGGTATTTATCCTGACAGTCACCTGGATCAGGTGGCGTATATTATCAACCATTCCGATTCAATTTATGTGGTGGCCGGCGATCAGGAGCAGGCCGACAAGGTGCTGGAACTTAAATCCACCTGCCCCAAGGTAAAAAAAGTGATCGTCGACGATCCCAAGGGCTTGCGCCATTATGACGATCCGATCCTCGCCTATTTTAAAGACATTCAAAAACTGGGCCGGCAACTGGCCAAAGAGCAACCCCATTTATTCAAGGAAATGATTGCGACCGTAACGCCTGATGATGTGGGGATGATCAACTACACTTCCGGCACCACCGGGCTTCCCAAAGGCAGCATGATCACCCAGAAGAACATGGTTGCGGTGGCCAGGCTGCAGGATGCAGTTGATGCCGCCCGGGACGATTTTGAATATGTTTCTTTTCTGCCGTTTGCCTGGATCGGGGAACAGGAATTCGGCGTCTACTGGCCGTTATATAAGGCCTTTGCGGTAAACTTTCCGGAAAAAGTGGAAACCGTTCAAGAAAATATTCGGGAGATCGGCCCTCATATTCTCCTGGCTCCGCCCAGAATCTGGGAAAAAATTTGTTCGGACATTCAGGTCAAAATCCAGGAGGCGGTCTGGGTTAAAAGATTTATCTATCAAAAACTTTTGCCGGTGGGATACCGGATGGCTGATTTCATCCTGGCCAAAAAGGAGCCACCAATTGGATGGCGGGTTTTAAGCTGGGTAGGGTATTTGGTGCTTTTCCGGGCTCTCAACAATTATTTCGGGCTGACACGCTTACGCCACGCTTACACCGGCGGTGCACCGCTGGGCCCTGAAATTTTCAAGATGTTCCTGGCCCTCGGTGTTAAAATCAAGCAGGCCTACGGCGCCACTGAAACCACAGCGGCAACTATTGTACACCGGACCGATGACATCCGTCTGGAAACAGTTGGCGTGCCTTTGCCGGAAGTCGAAGTCAAGACCACGGATACCGGAGAGTTGTTGACCAAAGGCGATATGGTATTTAAAGGCTACTACAAAAATCCGGAGGCAACCGCACAAGCTATCATAGACGGCTGGTTTTACTCGGGGGATGCGGCCCTGATTGACGAAGATGGACATGTGGTCATCATCGATCGCCTGGCAGATGTCATGAAACTTTCAGACGGCAGTCGATTTTCACCTCAATTGATCGAAAATAAATTAAAATTTTCACCGTTTATCATGGACGCGGTGGTCATTGGCCAGGAAAAGCCTTACATTGCCGCTATGATCTCCGTGGATTCCGGCAATGTCGGCAAATGGGCGGAAAACAATCAGATCGCTTATACCACTTTTACCGATTTGTCGCAGAAAACGGAAGTCTACAATTTAATCGCCGAAGAGGTGACGAAAGCCAATAAAACGCTGCCCAAAGTTGCCAAAGTAAAAAAAATTGTTCTTTTGTACAAAGAACTCGATGCTGACGATGAGGAATTAACCCGCACCCGTAAAGTACGGCGCAACTTCGTCCTGCAGCGTTACAAAGAACTGGTCGATGGTCTTTACGGCGATCAAACGGCGCTGGATATAAAAGCGGATATCCGCTACCAGGACGGGACCGGCTATCGCATGGAAACCCGAGTGATGATTAAAGAGATTAATGTTGACTGAGTTGATGGAGTTCATTGAGTTTTAATCATGGCGGAAGCAGAAGAATATCAGTTAAGCATTGAAGACATCCATCTGAGCTTCGGCGGGTTAAATGCACTCTCAGGGGTTAGCACCGGAGTGAAGAGAGGAGAGATCTTTTCAATTATCGGACCTAACGGCGCCGGCAAAACCTGCCTGCTGAATTGCATTAACTGCTTTTATCAACCCGACAGGGGCAAGGTCATCTTTGAAGGTCGCGACATTACCGGTCTCAAGGCCCACCGGATAGCTACAATGGGCATTGCGCGAACTTTTCAAAATGTTGAACTCTTCGCCCACATGACGGTTTTGGACAATATCAAGCTCGGTGGCCATGTCCATTTACAAGCCGGTGTTTTTTCAGGAGGCATTTATTTCGGCAAAGCCCGTCGGGAAGAAATGGCCTTTCGAAAGCACATCGAAGAGAAGATCATTGATCTTCTTGAAATCGAACATATTCGCAAACAGCCTGTTCACACACTGCCCTATGGCCTCCAAAAACGGGTGGAGCTAGCCCGGGCCCTGGCCATGCGTCCCAGGCTGCTTCTGCTGGATGAACCTTGCGCAGGCATGAATCTGGAGGAAACCGAGGACATTGCCAGATTTGTACTGGATATCAACGATGAGTGGGGTGTAACCATTATTTTAATCGAACACGACATGGGTGTGGTCATGGATATCTCGGACCGGGTGTGCGTCCTTGACTTTGGCATTAAAATTGCCGAAGGCGATCCCGCAAAAATCAGGCACAACGAGCATGTCATCAAGGCCTATCTGGGTGAGGAGGATAAGACGTATTCGAGGTTAGATGCTTAATTCTGGTCACTGGCCGCTGGTTTCTGGATGCTCGAAGGCGGATTTATAACGCAAAGAGCATAGCGCATAGCGTTTAGGTCTATAATTCGGAGATTTCAGAAAATTCTAACGCTTAGCCGTATGCCAAATATTTTCTGTCCTCTGTATTCTATCATCTGAAACCAATAACTAATAACTAATAACAATTACCTATGACCCCCCTACTTGAAGTCAACAACATCGAAGTGATCTACCACAACGTCATCCTGGTCTTGAAGGGGATGTCGCTCAAGATCGAGGAAGGCCGGATCGTTACCATTTTGGGGAACAACGGGGCCGGCAAAACCACCACTCTGAAGGCCATCTCCGGGCTTTTAAAATCAGAAAACGGTGAGGTCACCGACGGTCAGATTCGCTTTAGGGGCAAACGGATTGATAGGCTTTTTCCCGAAGAACTCGTCCGTATGGGTATTTTTCAGGTTATGGAAGGCCGGCGTGTCTTTGAGGACCTGACGGTTGAAGAAAATCTGATTGCCGGTGGTCATACCGTAGCAAACAAGGCGCGTCTGAAAAAGGATCTTCAGGCCGTATATGAGTATTTTCCCCGCCTGCACCAGCGCCGCAAAGTCCTTGCCGGTTATATCAGCGGCGGCGAGCAGCAGATGCTTGTCATCGGTCGAGGATTAATGGCATCTCCGAAGCTCATGCTGATGGACGAACCGTCCATGGGGCTCTCTCCAATGCTGGTCGGCGAAATTTTTGAGATCATCCAACGGATCAACAAGGAAGAGGGGGTCAGCATTTTACTGGTGGAGCAAAATGCACGGCTGGCGCTCAGCATTGCCGATCACGGCTATGTCATGGAAAATGGTCGTATCGTGCTGGATGATTCAGTTGAAAAGATAAAGGAAAATGCCGATGTCAAGGAATTCTACCTGGGCTTGACCGAGGTGGGGTCAAAGAAAAGCTACCGCGATGTAAAGCACTATAAGCGCCGGAAACGCTGGTTGACTTGAACAATATAGTAATGTTTGAGCAAAATAAGCCACAACCCGTATGGAAATTCCTATGTCAATTCAACTTGCGCAGCTCATCAAGCGCCTCGTTGGGACCGAGCAGAATCATAATGTCGCTGTCCTTTAAAACAAATTGGGCCGTCGGAATCAAGTTCAAGCGGTCCGGAACGACTTCTTTGACGGCAACTATCTGAACGCCGAACCTGTTAATCAGGTTCAACTCCCGCAGGGATTTGCCGATAAATCGGTTGGGCGACGCCAATTGGATGATACTATAGCCTTCAAGAAAAGGCAGATAATCCAGCATATTTGGATTGTGCAACCGTTCAGCCAGAGAAATGGCCTGATCTTTTTCCGGAAAAAAAACTTCCGAAGCCCCGATTTTTTGAAGGATGCGTGAATGAGCTTCACTGAGCGCCTTGGCATACACGCGTTCGACTCCGATATCCTTCAGATTTAAGGTTGCCAGGATCGATTCGCTCAGCACGGAACCGATGCAAACTACCGCTGCATCCATTTTATCCAGCCCAAGTGCTTCCAGCGCCCTACGGTCCGTGGCGTCTGCGACGACGGCCTGACTGACCTGATCTTTGATCTCTGTAACGCGGTTTGACATTTTATCGATAACCAGGACCTCATGTCCTTTTTTGTACAAATGAATAGCCAAATAGTGACCGAAATTTCCAATTCCCAGGATAACAAATTGTTTCATTGCCTACCTCATCCACTCATAATTTCTTCTTCAGCATAGTAGTAGTGGGGCGCGTCCGGGCGGCTGACAGCCAAAGCTATCACCAGCGGGCCCAGGCGACCCACGAACATCACCAAGGACAGAATCAGCTTGCCGGCCTGGCTGAGGCTTTCCGTGATCCCGGTGGAAAGCCCTACCGTGCCAAAGGCACTGATCACTTCAAACAGCAGCTCCAGAAATTTTCCACGGTTCAGGGGATGGGGCGTTTCCCCCAGTTCGGTCATCAGAATAGCCATGGTTGCCAGGACAATAACTATCGTGCTGATCAACACGACGCTCATGGCTTTAGCGATACTGGTTGCCGAAATGGTACGGTGAAATACCGTCGGACGATCATGGCCACGTAAACGTGAGATTCCCAGAACGATCAGACTGGCAAAGGAGCTGGTTTTGATGCCGCCTCCACAGGAGCCCGGGGAGGCGCCGATAAACATAAGCAACATCAGAACAAAGAGCGTTTCATTGGCCATATCACCGATCGGCAGCGTATTGAATCCTGCCGTCCGTGCGCTTACGGCTTGAAAAAATCCTGCCAGAAAGCGGCCGGAGATTGACAGAGATGCAACGGTGTTATGCCATTCCATAAGACTGATCAACAGGGTGCTGAAAATGAGCAAAAGTGCCGTTACCGATAGAACCAGCTTGGAATGCAAACTGAGGCGGGACCAGCGTCGCCGATTGAATGGAAAATTCCGTTTAAGCTCAGAGAGAACTAAAAATCCGATACCGCCGCATACGATCAGAAAACAAATTACCAGATTTACCATCGAATCTTGCCGATAGGCGATAAAGCTGTCTGAAAAAAAGGCAAAACCGGCGTTGCAAAAGGCACTGATCGCATGGAAAACCGAGAAATAAAACGCCTCGCCGACCGTTCTGCCCGGGAGAAAGCGCAAAAACAGCAATGAGGCACCAATCCCTTCAATAACCACCGTAAACAGGAAAACATCCCGAATAATGTCGGGAACGCTTCGTTCTCCGCCGCCGGTGAACGCATCCTGGATCACCATTCGTCCGACAAGGCTCGGCCGTCTGCCGCCGATCAGAAGAAATAAAGTCGACATGGTCATTATGCCAAGCCCGCCGGCCTGGATTAATCCAAGGATGACGAGCTGTCCAAATCTGGTCAGCGCACTGCCTGTATCCACGACGACCAGACCGGTCACACAGCTTGCCGAAACTGCGGTAAAAAGTGCATCTACAAACCCCAGATAGCGGCTGGTTGAGGCAGCCGGCAGCATCAATAGAGCGGTCCCGACGGATATTAGTGCTGCGAATCCAAAAATTGAAAATCGCGCCGGAGATCGAAACAGTACCTTCCGCAAAAATGAGATGGATTCTATACTCAATTTTAAAAAAGTAGACATTTGTCTTTCTTTGAATGCTGCAAACCACCTGATGGAATAATACCGCCAACCTTTGTAGGTGCGTTAGGTGCTTGATAAGGTCTTAGTGGATTTTCCCCAATAAAGTAGATACAGTCAAGCGCAAAGTTTTACCTTTTGTTTTTCATACTCAGTAAAATATGGGGTCGCAGTGAAAGTCTGGAAATCAATGATGTAAGATGAAAATAGCACCTTTTAGCGACTGGCGATATCCTTAAATATTATTTATTGACTGTTCGGGTGCTGTAAGGTATTGGATTACCTATCATATGGTATTTAATGTTATTGTTCTGCATTTAATTTAAAATATTTTTCATTACCAAAGCACCCTGAATAAACAGATAAAAAGGTTTAACCGGTTCGCTTTCGTCAACAATAATTGATGGTTGCGGGTTGTCCGGCTTGGCGTTATAGAATATTTCCGGCGATTAATATGTCGCGGTGCTGACGGGGTTCGGGGCGTTGGAGCGGTTTCAGGGAAAAAGAGGGCTTTAATATGTCCATTGTCACCATTTCGAGGGGATCCTACAGCCGGGGTAAGGAGGTCGCCGAAAAGCTGGCCCAGGCCCTGAACTATGAGTGTATTTCACGTGAAATCATTCTCGAAGCGTCAGAACAGTTTAATATTCCCGAATTAAAACTGGTTCGGGCGATTCATGATGCGCCAACGATTCTCGATCGGTTTACTTCCGGCAAGGAAAGATTCGTCGCTTTCTTCCGTGCGGCGCTGTTGAAGCACCTCCAGAGAGATAACATTGTTTTTCATGGGTTGGCAGGTCATTTTTTCCTGCAGAAGATTCCCCATGTTCTAAAAGTCAGGATTATTGCGGATCTGGAAGACCGTGTCCAGGAGGAGATGAAACGTGAAAACATCTCAGCCGAAGATGCCCGCTCGGTCCTGGTCAAAGACGACGCCGAGCGTCGCAAGTGGGGTCTGCATCTTTTCGGCTTGGATAGCTGGGACTCCCGACTTTACGACATCATTTTGCATATCGACAACATGCAAGTGGGTAGTGCCGTCTCTATCATTCTGCATAGCCTTGAGCAACCATGCTTTCAGACTACGGCTGAAAGCCGGCGGCTGCTTGATGATAGTTCGTTGGCGGCTCAAGTCGAAGCGGCTTTAGTGAAGGACTTTCCGAAGGCGGAGGCCGATGCCAGAAATGGGGACGTGTACGTAAGTGTCAGGGGATCACTCGTGGATGAAAAAATAATCGGCGACAAGGTGAAAAGGCAGCTGGGAAAGTTAGCCGGGGTGAAAAAAATTCACGTAAACATGATTCCTTTCATGGTAGAAGAGTAGAAGCGAGTTCCAAAGTCAGATAAGGTTGGCGAGCAGAGCGTCGGCCGATGAAAAAACGCACTTGAGTGTATCTTATGAAACTCAGCAGCTTTGAAACGCAAATGCCTCCCGGAATATCACTGTGGCGCAAGATTTTCCCTTTCTTGCGCTGGTGGAACTTCATGGGCTGGGATACGTTGCGGGCCGACCTGCTGGCCGGGTTGACCGGCGCGGTCATTGTGCTTCCCCAGGGTGTGGCTTTTGCGATGATAGCCGGTCTGCCCCCCGAATACGGTCTCTACACTGCCATTGTAACCCCTATCGTGGCGGCGCTCTTTGGATCCTCACTGCATTTGATCTCGGGTCCGACCACGGCTATTTCGATTGTTGTGTTTACATCCATCAGTCCCTTTGCTGAGCCCGGTTCGGCGGAGTTTATACGGCTGACCCTTACTCTGACGGTACTGGCAGGGGTGTATCAACTGGCTTTAGGTCTCGCACGGATGGGAGCGCTGGTTAATTTTGTGTCCCACTCGGTGATTGTCGGCTTTACGTCGGGTGCCGCCATCCTGATTGCCACAAGCCAGATGAAGCATGTCTTCGGCCTCGATATCCCCCGGGGGAGTTCCTTTTTTCAGGTCTGGCTGAACCTCCTCAGCGAGGTCCGTCACATCAATCCATATGTAATTATCGTGGCGCTCGTCACCCTGGCGTTTGCCGCGCTCTTCAAGGTTTTATTGCCTCGCTGGCCGGGGATGCTCTTTGCCATGGTTATCGGCAGCGTGACCTGTTTGCTTCTGAGCGGCAAGCAGCATGGCATCCAGTTGCTGGGTCAAATGCCGGAGCATCTGCCGCCGTTTTCGCTGCCCGACTTTTCCTTTGACATCATACGCGAATTGGCGCCAAAAGCGCTCGCGGTGGCCTTGCTCGGCCTGATCGAAGCCCTGTCGATAGGACGTTCCATTTCGATGAAATCACGCCAGCAGATTGACGGCAGCCAGGAGTTTATCGGCCAGGGCCTGTCCAATATTGTGGGAAGCTTTTTTTCAAGCTATGCCGGCTCAGGCTCCTTTACCCGATCCGGTATCAATTATCTGGCCGGCGCCATGACACCGCTTTCGGCCGTCTTTTCGGCCATCATTCTGTCCTTGCTGCTGCTGCTCATCGCACCCCTGACAGCGTATCTACCCATCGCCGCCATGGGGGGAGTCATTTTGCTGGTGGCCTATAATCTCGTTGACTTTGCTCACATGCGCTCCATTTTCAGAACCAGCTGGGAGGAGACAGCGGTACTGCTGACGACATTTTTGGCGACCCTGTTTCTCGAGCTGGAATTTGCCATTTATGCCGGCGTCCTGCTTTCACTGATTCTATACCTCAACCGCACGGCCCATCCCAGCATCGCCAATTTAGCACCAACGCCCGATATGCCGGGTTTTCCGCTGATAGAAAGCGAAGCCGAGTGCCTGAACCTTAAGATTATCCGCATCGACGGTCCGCTGTTCTTCGGTGCGGTCAACCATGTAGGAGAGTATCTCGCTAACATCGACAAGCATTCCAATCGTAAACGGGATGTATTGATTCTGGGGTGCGGCATCAATTTCATCGATGTGGCCGGGGCCGAGATGCTAATGCGCGAAGCCCGGCGCCTTCGCATGCAGCGGGCAAACCTGTATCTTTGTGAATTCAAACCGGAAGCGCAGGAGGTGCTCGAACGGGGTGGTTACCTTGATTACATCGGCGCAGGCAACATCTTCGCCACCCAGACTGAAGCCCTGGCCAAGATTCTGCCCGGCGTCGATCCCGTGAAATGCCAAAACTGCGCGTTGCCCCTGTTCAAGGAATGCAGGCTAAAGCGTGAAAGTTAGCTCCTGAAGCCAGAATGGATTGAATCGATTATCTGCGCGAGATCAATAAAAAGTTGTTTTTCCGAAGCGGATGAATCGAAACTAGTTAACTGTGTATTGGTTTCAGCTTCCGACTTGGCTCTAAGCGCCTGGGGTTTCGCTTTAGAGCTTCGACCCCACAAGACGACGGGATAAGACAGCCCGACATATTGAAGCGGCCATAAACGCAAACAATATGCACCTGGATTGCCAAACCAGGTTTTGTTGTCAAAATTTGATTTTTCTGGATGGAATTGAAAATTCAGGCTGATTTGAGCAGGGCTCGCTGTTTGCGCACAGCTGGTCTTTTTCAAAGTTAATGGAATGATTGTGCCCAAATTGTGCCCGTCAAGGTCAAATTTTTCCAAATGATTCCAAACGAAACCATAAGTTAGTTGAAAATATGGTATTGAATCAGCTGCTTGTAATTATAAAGTTTTTTAATTTTCAAAATCCTGCTCTTTGAAGGGGAAGGACCTCAAGGTCCCATCGGCCGAGATCTGAAGTATAAAGCCGCGGCAAAGACGATTGGGGAGAAATACATTGCTTATCAAGTGGTTTTGGTTCAATCTGGGACTAAGGGGAAAATTTTGGGCCCTGGTGCTGATTAGCTTCCTTATCTGGCTGTCCAATTTTTTAATCGTCTATTTCGAGATCCACGGCATCAACCAGGCCACCCTGGATTTGGAGAAATGCGAGGACCTTTACAACACGGTACTCGAAATACGGCGCTACGAAAAAAATTTCCTCCTCTACCATGATCGGGCAGATCTCGATGAAACGCTCAATCAATTCAACCACGCCTGGCAGATGCTGGTGAAACTGTCGGCCAATGCAGGAATTGGCAAGGATTCAAACTACCAGGAGAAGTTGGAATCGGACCTGCAGGACTATGGCAACGTTTTGGACGTTCTGGTAAAAGCCCCTCTGCCAAAGTCCTCGGATGAAGCGCTTCAGGAAAAAATAAGGACTGTCGGCAAACGGCTGGTCGATCAGTCTTACGAACTGCTAAACGAGGGCAATCATCAAGTCACAGTCGCCGCCCACCGGGCATTGCGCTGGCCCGTCATTTCAATGGGATTAATCATGGTTGTTTTCTCTGTGGGGGCTGTTCTGGTGAATCGTAAGGTCGTCCAACCATTGACCAGACTTGAACAGGCTACAACGAATATCGGTCGCGGCGATTTTGGCCCGATTCATCACCCGGCCCGGATCGAAAGTGAAGTCGATCGTCTGGTCCTTGCCTTCAACCGTATGGCCGAGGAACTCGAAGCACGCCAGGAACAGATCATTCATTCGCGCAAAATCGCTTCCCTGGGTACCCTTGTATCAGGTGTGGCCCATGAACTGAACAACCCCATCAACAATATTATTCTGACCATTGACAGCTTGATAGGCGGCCGCAATATCAGTGAGGAGCGTCGCCTGTCCATGTTGAACGATATCCTCACCCAGGCCGTGCGGGCCAGCGAAATCGTGAAAAACCTGCTCGACTTCTCTCGATCTAATAGGGCCATTATCGAGGATCTGGATATCACGCAGCTCCTGCGGGAAACGATCCAGATCTCGGAAAACCAAATAGCGGTGAACAACGTCAAATTGCGGGTGGATCTTGCAACGGACCTGCCTGTCGTCAGGGGCAACCGCCAGGCCCTGCAGCAGGTTTTCATTAATTTGTTGACAAATGCGGTCCACGCCATGCCGTCCGGCGGTGATCTGTTGGTCCGGGCTGTCACGGAAAGTCACCGCAAGATCGTTATCGATGTTCGTGATACAGGCAGCGGCATTAGCGAAGAACATCTTCCTTACATTTTTGATCCTTTTTTTACGACCAAAGAGGTCGGAAAGGGTACGGGACTCGGTCTTTCTGTCAGCTACGGTATTATCAATAAACATGGTGGGAGAATCACCGTGGATAGTACTCCCGGGAAAGGAAGTACGTTTACCGTTGTACTGCCGGCCAAAGAGGAAATGATCGATGGATAAACCAGCGGTGCGCCTTGCCATCATCGAGGATGAAAAAATCTCCGGGCTGCGCCTCCAGGAACACCTGGCCGAGGCAGATCTCCCCGTCGACTTGTATTTTGAGGGCAATTCGTTTCTAAACGCCTTTCTGGCTTCGCCCTATGACCTCGTGATTACCGATCTGAAATTGCCGGATCTTAGCGGAATGGATATTCTGCGGCGCGTCAAGGCCCGCCACCGGGATACCGAAGTGGTCGTCATCACCGCGTATGCTTCCATCGATTCGGCGATTGAGGCCGTGCGTGCGGGCGCTTTCCATTATTTAACCAAACCGATCCGGCTGGCCGAGTTTGACAACCTGATTTCACGGATTATTGAAAAAATAAAGATTAGCAATGAGGCCAGCAGCCTGCGAGCCTTAATGACTCATAACGCCGGCAAAGCAGGCATCATCGGCACCAGCCCTGAAATGGAACAGGTCTATCGGCTGATCGAAAAGGTCGCCCCTTTGGATTGCCCTGTGATCATCCAGGGCGAAAGCGGTACCGGCAAGGAGTTGGTGGCCCGCGTTATTCACCTGCTCAGCCGCCGCCAACAAGCGCCGATCGTTTCCTTCAATTGCGGTGGTTTTTCACCGGAGCTGATCGCCAATGAGCTGTTTGGCCACGTCAAAGGCGCCTTTACCGGTGCCTTTGTCTCCCGCATGGGGTTGCTCCAGTCGGCGGACGGCGGGACGGTATTGCTGGACGAAATCGCCGATATGCCGGCAGATATGCAGGTCAAGCTTCTGCGGGTGCTCCAGGAAGGCCAGATCTACCGGTTGGGCGCCAGCCGCCCTGTCCAGTTGGACATCCGCATCCTGGCCGCATCCAACCGTGACCTGGAGAAACATGTGCGCAAAGGGTTGTTTCGTGAGGATTTGTTTTTTCGACTGAATGTCATGACAATTTCGCTGCCGCGGCTGGTGGAACGCAAGGGCGATTTATGGCTGTTGGCCGACCATTTTCTGCAAAAGTACAAAAAGGCATATAAGAAGGAAGTTCGCGGGTTTGCGGTTCAAGCGCGCGAAATTTTGGCACAATACGAATTTCCGGGCAATATTCGGGAGCTTGAGAATATTATCGCTCGGGCGGTCGCCCTTGCCGATGGGACCGAAATCCAGATCCATGACCTGCCGCCTTTTCTCGCCGGTTTTGAATCACCTTATGACATCAGGCTGCATAGTCTGGAAGAGATGGAATGCGCCCACATCGCAAAGGTATTGCAAACCGTCGGCGGCCATCGGGACAAAGCCGCATCCATTCTGGGTATCACCCGCTCGACCCTGTGGCGGAAAATAAAAAAGTTCGGTCTGGTAGAATAGGATTGATGCCGCAGATTCCGGCAGCAGGTTAACGCCCGTTCAGATATATAAGGACGGCCTGAATTTCATCTTCGTTCAATTCAAACGAAAAATGAAGGGGGGCTTTTCTGTGAACAGGATTCACCAGCAGGTCTGCCGCCTTCAACATGGCAGCCAGGCGTTCGGCCCCAAGCGCCGAGGCGCTGTACCCGGTTGCCTGGACCCCCTTTTCATTCAAGATGGCCAACCCTCTCTCAAGGTTCAGGGTCTCCGCCGCAGAATATCCACTTTTAGGCCCGGCCGTACCCACCAGGGTAATTTTACCGGATATAAAGGAGTTTATCTTGAGCAGCAGACCCAGGGTGTTTTCCGCAAGATCACTGCCGTCGGTGAGAGCGACGATTTTTTCTATGCTTTTAAGATGCCGAACCACCATCAGGGGCAGAGTTCGGTGTTCTTTGCGGGCCACATGGCTGAAGCGCCGGCACAGGGCCAGCGGAGCCATTCCTCTGAAAGGTGCGCCCACGGCCAGTAAATCGAACTTACCGGACCAGAAGTATTCGGCCGGCTCTTGTATGGGGTCACCGGTCAGAACCACCGGGTCATGAATGTTGGGACACTGGCCTCTTTCAGCCTGGACAAGATCCTCGATATTTTCTTCCGCCTTCCGGCTCGTTTCGCGTTCCCATGATTTGCGAGCCCATCCGGCACCTAACGCAAGATCACGCCCCGGTGGATCGAAAACATAAATCGGCTGGATATTAAGGTCCGTTCCGAACAGACACGCCGTCCTGAGGGCAAAGCTGGCCTCCAGGCTGCGATCGATAGCTACAAGAAGATTAAGCATTCTTTTTTCTCCTTTTCCAGGCATCAGCGTGATTCCTGCGACCACGGCGCCCAGCTTTTCTGACGGCATCGCGAATTTCGCTGATGCGAAACGGCTTTGCGATAAAGTCATAAGCCCCACGGACAAAGGATTCCCGGGCTGTTTCAATCGTGGCGTAACCCGTGATGATAATCACTTCGCTTTCGGGACAGAATTCTTTAACCTTTTCCAGGAACCCCATCCCATCCACGCCTTCCATTTTTAGATCCGTGATGAAAATATCGAAACACCGCTCCTCCAACCGTCTGATCGCACTGTCACTGTCGGTAAAGACTTCAACCTCGTAGCCGTCGTCTTCCATTTCCGGTTTGAGACGATCACCGACGATCGGTTCGTCATCAAGAATGCATATTGTTTGTTTAGTCGCCATTTTGTCACTCCTTTAATTGTTTTCACCCTGAAAAGCGTTCCTGTAGTCAAACATAAAGCGTTTGAAATAATGGTCAACGGCCCCGTCGTCCCTCATCAGGATATCAAGTTGCCGCAAAAAACCGATCAACCGTCCGATGATATAAAGGTGGGCACGCGTCCGTTCCTCCGTGCAATTGATCGCGCGGGCAATGACGAGATCCCCCTTCTGATCTACTTTGAAACCAACCTCTTCAAGAATGGATCCCAGCAGTGCTGCCCGCCTGGAGCGCCGGGTGATGTCAGTTGCTCCGCCGATAAAACGGAAAAAAATACTGTTTTTTTCAGAAGATGGCCATAGGCCGGCATCGACTACGGTAAAATGGTACCCGACGCGCAAAGTCAAATTCAGATAATTCGCACTCAAAACAGCAAGGTTCAAACCCGTTAAAATATGTCCGCCATGCGCCATGGTCTGCGTTCGCGTCACGCTGGAAATCAAGCCTTTGAAATCCGCGGCAATAGGATCCGTATTCCAGACATCCGGTGAATTCATGCCGGCCCAAAGGGCCAGCATGGGCTGAGATTTGATGTGCCGGGGCTCTATCCAACTGGTCTTGCCCAGTTGTTGTTCCAATCCGCCGCCGATGTCAATCAGGATGAGATTGAGGGGCAGATTTGATCTCAGACGCCGGCCGCCGTGCTTCAATAACGCCCGGGGGTCCTGGGCAATTCGAACCAGGGCCTTGACGGATTTTTCATGGATAAACCGCAGCACATCGTGAAGCGTTCGGCAGCCTGCCGGCGTAAAGTTGGGGTCCTCAGGATTAACCAGAGTCAATGGCGCAATACGCTTGAGCATCCGACGCAGAAGCTGAAATTCATAAGCCGTTTCAAAGGAAGCCCGCTCCAGCAATTGGTGATGGATAAGTTCTTTGATCCGGCCCTCATACACAACGTTCCGCTCAGCATCAACGGTCACCAGCTGCCCGGATTTCAGAATTTCGGTGGCCGAACCGGTGTCCACAATTGTCGGAATCCTGAATTCCCGGGCTACCGTGGCCATATGACCGGTGGGACTGCCCACATCGGTTATAATCGCGCTGGCCCGGGGAATGACGCGCGCCAACACCGGCAGGCTGTAACGGGAAACTAGCACCGCACCGGTTGGAAACTGCTCGAGATCCGCCCCTTCCTTGGCTAACCATACCGGTCCGGTGCCAATACCCCGGTAAGCGATGGTTCCCAGGTCCTTGATGATCACGGGATACTGATGCAAGAGGGCCTTTAGTTCAAGGCTGCGCGGCCGGCTGACGCGGGCCAATCCCAGCGGCCGGGCTTGCAGAATCCACATTCGCCCTTCTTCATCGATACTCCATTCAATGTCCAGGGGATGTTTGAAAAACCGCTCAAGAATCATGGCGGTCTCAACCAGCGACGACGCTTTTTCAGGTGTCAGGCAAGGCCGAGTATCCACCCCGCTCGGACTGTCCGCAACATAATCTCCAGGATGTTGCCCGGAAAAAGATTCGCCGGCACCGATCCGAGAGGATAGGATTTGAAATGGCGGGTCGCGGGAGAGTCGAAAGGTATCTGCCGCGGCACTGCCCTCCACCACCCCTTTGCCCAATCCCCAGGTCGCCGTAACCAAACAAACGTTCTCATGCGGTGCGTTCGGATCAATGCTATAGGTCACCCCGCTCACGTGACCGGGTACCATCTCTTGATACAGCACGGCCATCGCCATATCCGATAAGGGAATCTGGCAATTGATCCGGTATTCAAGAGCCGCCGGATTATACAAACTGGCCAGGACCTTTTTATAACCCGACAGCAAATCACGAAAAGCAACGTTTAATAATGTATCGTGCAGCCCCGCAAAACTTAGTTCGCCGTCTTCGCCCACCGCGCTGCTGCGAACTGAATAAAGACCGGATTCCGGGCTATTGGGGCGAATCAGCACTACGGCCTTCAAGATTTCCTGGCGCAGATCGGGCGGAATTTCGCCCCCAAGAATCAGCAGACGGATCCTTTGGGAAACAGGTTCCACTTTGCAACCCCCTCGCCTGCAGGACGTCAGCAGACGTGTTATCTCGTCAAACAGGTTGTTGTATGCCAGATAGTTACGAAACCCCATAACCGTGACGACAATTCCCGACGGTACAGCAGTTCGGGGCAATTGAACAATCTTGGAGAGCCTGTAGGCCTTGTTGCCAACCGCGTCGCCCAGCGTGTCATTGATATTTATCAGGGCGACGACATTTTGTCCGTATGGGATTACAAGATGGCCGCTTAATTCCTGCTGCAATTGCTGGGTCAAAGACTCGACGACCAGGTAGATATCCGAATATCTGTTGTTGGTGATCACGTTGAAGTGATAAGCACTGCGCAGGATCACCGCCTTGATGTCCCGTACCGTGTCTTCTAAAAATTTTTGATCAAAGACATATTCTCCGCCCAGCTTGTCTTCCATATCCGTTATGATTTCCAGTGCATTTGTGTTTTCCTCCAGGATCTGGTGAAAGCGCACAAACAAATCGTGAAAGGGCAGCGACGCAGACTTACGCCGCCGACCTCCGATTTTGAGGAATCTGGCTATGTCAGCTGTCCAGGCCATCAATGGCTCCCTCTGCTTTTAAAAAGGAAACCCATTACGGCGCCGGCGAACAGCGCGACAACGACGGCCAAAATACCGTATGTCAATCGCTGATTCGTGGCCAGATCTAAGACTAGCCGGTCAAATCCGACCTCATCCACAAGAAAGCTGCAGGATTGCTCCAGGCCTCTTGCGCCGTTTGCAACTGCGGTTGCTTTGATTTGGTATTTTCCTGTTGCCGTAGAGCGGGGAAAACGAAAGGCCGTCGTGAATTGTCGGTGCCCGTTCTTAGCGGAAGCATAAGTGATGGCGTTGTCTTCTATGGCATAAAGTCCTTCGCTTTTTTTCAAGTCGACGAACATGTTGAAGAGATCATCCGGCGGCAGCGCAGAGGATTGGATTGAAATCTTCCTCCTCAGCCTCTCAAGGCCCAGGCCCAGAGAGGAGGCTTTCCTGTGCCAATCCTGGCCGCCGGGCAATAAAAGAACATACATGGCCGGTGCTCCATCCATCTCAGCCTTGCCGCACGTCATCCAGAAAGGTCCCACCCGTCCTTTGAGATCAAATTGTCCATTTGCCGCCGGTCCGGCAATTTCGACAATGACATCCTGCCCACTGAGCACTTCACCCGAGATCGTGACTAGACCGGCCGAAAAAAAAGTGCCGATATCCAAAACCTCAGGTTGAATTGTCAATTCTCTTGTGTCCGTGGACCAGGCTGTTTCAGCAAGCAATGAAATGAAAGTAAAACAAACTAACAGCAGCATGAAATGTAGGCATCGCATGAAATCAGTGACCTCCGTGGTAGGATAGCAGGTTATGTGGCGGAAGAATAAGGCTGAACAGCATTTTAACCATCACTGCCAGCACCAGGACCGCCAAAAATATCTTCAGCTGGTCCTCTTTGAGCCGAGTACTCAGACGCGCGCCGATCTGGGCTCCAAAAGTGGATCCAATCAGCAGGAGCAGTGCCAGAACGAAATCGACGGTTCGGTTTGAGTAGGCCTGCATGATGGTGACGTCAATACAGGTGAACAGGACCTGAAAAAGGCTCGTACCGACAACCACATGCATCGGCATCCGCAGCAGATATACCATGACGGGAACCATGATAAACCCGCCGCCAACACCCATGATGGCAGCCAGGATACCGACCATTCCTCCCAAAAGCAAAGGGATGACAGGCGACAACACGATGCCGGATTTATCAAAGCGGGTCTGATAGGGCAGTCCCTGGATAAATCGGGAATAGGCGGAACTCCGGTTTACCGGGACCGCAGCACTTATGGATTTTCCGGCCCGCAGCCCCTGAAGGCTTTCTATGAACATATAGGCGCCCACGAAACCCAGCATAATCACATAGGTGATATTGATCAAGAAATCGGCATTTCCCATCTGGCGCAGCACCCTGATGATCTGAACGCCTCCGGTTCCGCCGATAACCCCGCCGATCAGCAGGTAGATCCCCATCTTGAAATCCACATTGCCAAGCCGGTAATGCGCATAGGTGCCGGAAGCTGAAGCTGCCACAATCTGGTTTGAATCAGAGGCGGCGGCCACCGTCGGAGGAATACCGATCATAATAAGCAGAGGGGTCATCAGAAAACCGCCGCCGACACCGAAAAGGCCGGACAGCAGACCGACAACAAAACCAAGCCCGACCACCACCGGCAGGGCGACACTGTGCTGAGCAATCGGAAGATAGATGTACCAGGGCATAGCTACTCCTATTTTTGAGGATTGTTATTATTATGCTTAAAGCAAAGTAAATGCCAATTAAATTTATATTTAAAAAACAGAATGTTATCTGATATCAGCAGACATTCAAAGAGACCCGCGGTCTAAAAATTAAACATGTGGTTTTCTCCACCTAACAAGAAATACAAAATAACTTATATATTCAGTAAGTTAAAATGTTTAAAAATCAAACAGCGGCATCTGCCCGCTCAAATTCACAAGGATCCATCGAATTCGTCTCGGCAATTTTGGTGACTGCAAATCAGATGAGTAAAATTTCAACAAGTTGTAGAAAAGGACTTCTGAAGGACCATAAGGACAATGAAGAAGCCGCTGCTTATCTCAATGCAGCGTTGGAAGATGAGTCCAAAGAGGTTTTCATGTTGGCGTTGCGTGACGTGGCTGATGCGAAGGGGATTTTAGATTTGGCAGAAAAAATCCGGACTCAATCGGGAAAACCTGTATCGAATACTCTCTGGGAAAGGCAATCCACAACTGGGCAGCCTTTCGGTTCTTTTAGAAAGTATGGGGCTAAAGCTCGCAGTCGAAGTGAAAAAATCGAAAGCGGCCTGGCACAGAATCAAATTAAGCCTGGATTTAGGCAGCATTTTTCAAAACACTTCAGATAGTCGCTTCAACGAATACATCCCATCAAGGTCCTTGATCGGTCGGGGCTTTTTTTCATGCTTTGAGTAAAATAAATGTTTAAACCGCTGGCAATGGATGGCCACAAACCCCTTTGATCCGATGATACCCGAACCCGTAAAATAGCGCGTGTGATATCTGAAACGATCGCTTCGATTGAGTTCAAACTCTCAGTGACGCTCCTTTTCAAGGACCTTGGCTTCAATGACCTTGATGTTGTCTTTCTCTGGTCGGTTCCTTTTGAGTATTAAATTTGGCCTTATATTACATAAGAATATTGTGTATCAATTATTAAGTGCCTGTCCACTTTTTTCTGTGCGGTTCATTTGATTCAGGGATATTCAAGCTTTTCCAAAATCATCATATCATGACAAGGCAATACATGATCCGCCATCTTTTCGATTTTACGGAATGAGCGGTACCAATCCTCAAGGTTCACATGAATCCCGGAGGGGATTTTGTCTGCCCAATTTTCCGTTATGTTTACGGTATCCGACGGAATGCAGTAATTTCCCTTTCTTGTGGAAATCAATACGCCCTGCAAACCGGGCGTGTGGCCCGGGAGAGACAACAACCTCACACCGGAAGCAAGGTCAAAATCGCCGTCTACAATCCGAAATCTGGATACACTGCCTGACCATTTCGGATTCATGTTAAAAATCGCCGCGTCATAAACGCCTAAATAAATATCCAAAGGCGCAACGGCGACTTCCAGTTCTCTGCGTTGTACATAAATATCGGCATTCGGAAATATCGAAAAATTGCCGCAATGGTCCCAATGAAGATGGGTTGCGATAAGGATCTCCACCGCAGATGGATTTACGCCGGCATTTTTCAATGCCTGTGCAGGTTCCTCATTGACTTCCCGGGTGAGGTTACGGCCAAGCTCCCTGGATACGATCTCAGGAGCTGCGGGTCCCGAATCCACAACAACTAATTTTTCCCCTCCTTCTATGACCCAGATAATATGGGGAACGGTCAGCTTTGCCCCCTGGCCGCGAAGATATGTAAGAATCGATTTGTCAACTTGACTCGTGCCCACGCACACCGGCTTAATTCTTAGCTCCATATTTTTTCATAACCTCTTTTCCAATTTTAGTGTAATACATTAACCAGAAACAGGCTGATTTGTGGAATAAATGTGAGAATAATTAAGACTAAAAGCATCATCATCCAAAATGGAAAGACACCTCTGAAAATGGTGTTGATGGGCACCTCTTTTAAAATCCCGGACATGGCAAACACGTTCATCCCAATCGGTGGCGTAAGGACTCCTATTTCCAATAAAATGGTAACATTTATTCCAAACCATATGGGATTGAATCCGAGGTTCATAATAGTTGGAAATATAATAGGCAAAGTCAAGATCATTGCAGGAATTACATTCATCACACAACCCAGCAGCAAATAGAGAACGTAAATCGCAAAAAGAGTGCCATATCTGTTTATTGCCAGCCCGGTAACGAAATTTGCCAGGGTAATTGGAACCTGGCTGATCGCCAGAAGCTGACCCAGTGCATTGGCATAAACAAAGATAAACAGTATTAGGGAGGTCATCTTGGAAGCTTCTATAATACTCTCAAAAAATATTTTAAAGTTGCCTCTTCCGGTAAGAAAGCCCATGATCATTACGGCAAACGAACCGATGGCGGCAGCCTCGTAAGCCGTGAATATCCCGCTGTAAATACCGCCCAGCACCAAAACAAATAACAGGACGACGTGCCAGGATTTTTTCAAACTTAGTAATTTCTCTTTAATTGTTGAATAACTCCCGGCAGGCCCCAGTTCGGGATTTCTTTTGCAAATGAGATATATATACAGCATAAGTGACAACGCTTCCAATATGCCGGGCAAGAGACCGGCGAGAAAAAGCTTTCCGATCGATTGCTCTGTGATGATGCCGTATACCAATAATCCCAAACTCGGAGGAATCAAAATACCCAAGGCGCCTCCTGCGCAAATGCAACCAGTGCTTAGTCTTTCATTGTATTTACGCGCTTTCATCTCCGGATAGGAAATCGCACTCATGGCGACAACGCCGGTTGTGCTGTCTCCGACTATCGCGGCAAAACCACCACATCCCGCAACCGTCGCAACAGCCAGGCCCCCGGGCAGATTGCCAAGCCATTTGTATGCCGTTTCATAGACGTCTTTGCCAAATCCAATACTTGAAGCCATTATTCCGAGAAAGGCAAATAGCGGGAAGACACTCCAGATATAGTCTGAGGCAATACTCTGGGACGTCATGCTCAAAAGAGTTCTACCGGCTTCAGGAGAGACAAGGTAACTTAAACCGATAAGCGTGATAAAGGCCATTGCAGCGCCTATGTGAACCCCTAAGAAGATAAGTACAAACATGAATACTAAACAGACTATTCCGGTCATTCCCGAAGAGATTCTTAGAGGTATGACACCTGGATTAAGCGCCAAAAAAAACAGTCCCGCAACAACTGCAATTGCCGGAACCCAAAAACGACTCATGCGAATACCGCTTGAAATCATTTCACCGGTTGATTCCAAAAAATCGATTAAAAGTGCGAAGGCAAAAAAGACCAGGAAAACACCTGTTGCAAACGTAAATGGCGCTAATGGTAGGCGGAGAAGGCCGGTATTTTGATGTTCAGCCCAAAGCGTTTGGGCCTCGATAAACGTCCCAACGGTTATGACCGTTATCACTCCAAATGCCAACAAGTCGGTGGCAGTAATTAAGCTTTGTCGGACAGGTTTAGAAAATTTGTCTATAAAAATTTCGACTCTGACGTGGGAATTTTTCAACGCTGTATAGGACATACCTCCGAATACGGCGAGGATCATCAACACGCGCACTATCTCAATGGCACCTGGCAAGGATAAACTGAAAACGTTACGTGATACTACATCCACAACAATAACGATCATCATTAAAATTACAGCCGCTCCGGATACAACGATGCTCCCAAAACTAAACGGATGAAGGGCTCTTTTTAATGTCTTAGAAAAATCGACCAGCCACATGACAATTAATTTCCTTGATGCGCAATGGTGCCCTTAAGAAGAGTCAAAAATATTTATGCAAGGGTATATTTAAGGCTATTCATAGCTATACATTTCAGTCCACTTGAGAGTATCCTGTAAAATGGCCTCAGCCGGATAGCCTTTGGTTTTCATTCTTTCGACCCATTCATCCCACAACGGTTTGAAAAGTTCCTTTATTTTCGCTTTATCACTTGGTGACAATTCTATTGTGGTCTGGCCATTTTCCGGTGTAATTTCTTTGTAGCGCATATCATGACTTGTCACAGCGACACTCCAGTCGGTCTTGTTGCTCAGCCATGGCCCAAGCAGCTCAAATTTTTCCTTTTCTTCAGGTGTAAATTTATTCCAAGTGTTCCGGTTGAATAGCCAATGTGCAATTCCGGGAGAAAGCCTCAGCAAGGTATGATATTTGGCTGTTTCATGCAAATGTGTTATGTTCACGATGGCCCAGGCAGCAATGACGCCATCTACAACACCCCTTTCCAACTGGACATACATGTCAGTCCAGGGGATTGTCGAAGCCGATGCTCCCAACAATTCCATGGCCCTTGCACTTTCAGGGGTTTGACAACCAATTTTCATTCCTTTCAGATCCTCCAGGCTGCGGACTGGCTTTATAGTATGCAAATCAGACAGCAAGAACTGGCAAGTGGCCAAGTATTTGACCTTCGGGCTGAATTGTTCTTCGAACTGCGGATACTTATCGAAAAGGTCCATAAAGGCCAGGTTGCTGGAGGCGATGATGGATGCGATTCCCGGGACCTGAAAGAGTTCTGAGAGAGGGAATACTCCTGGCGTAATCCCTGTATTGACAAAAGCAAAGTCGACGATTCCCGCCTGCAAAGCCCTATAATGGTCCTTCAGCGGAACAAGAGAATTACTCCAGTATAATTCTACCTTGGCTCTACCGCCGGTGATTTCCGCAAAGCGATTCTTAATCCAGTCCCCCAAAACTCCGAAAGCTGAATTTTGCGCTGCCGGAACTGGAACTTTTATCACGATTTCAGGTAGATTCTTCCCATCCGATGAAAGCACCGTTGTCGGTAAAGAGCAAATGACCAAAGTCAAAAAAACGACTGTCGTGATTGCTAATCTGGTTTTCATATCCGTTCCTCCTTTAGATTAGT
>Ga0210064_1000214_pt1 | contig 27927 bp, 27 predicted proteins | sample Muzzi_CordC_D2_FD_185531 | JGI IMG/M metagenome (GOLD analysis project Ga0210064, IMG submission 185531) | Wetland microbial communities from San Francisco Bay, California, USA, that impact long-term carbon sequestration - Muzzi_CordC_D2 (SPAdes) | ecosystem: Environmental > Aquatic > Marine >... | reverse complement strand
AGCCGGAGGCTTCCGTAGCCAGCGCAGGTCATATGCAAGCGCATCCGACACGCCGTCCAGTCATTGTGGGCGCTGTGGTGCTCCGCGAAGTGGAGTGCCGCTGCGACCGCAGGGCGGCCGGGGCACAATGGCTGCCGCGTTGGCGAGTCGATTTTGGCGACTTGGATGTCCCAAAATCTTTCACGAGGTAGCGGCACACTTGCAGGTCACCATTTTTAATGTTGTTGTGACCTTACGGTTAGTGTGTGCGCCGTGCAAAGGCGGTATTTCTCACTGGGTGCAAATACCGCATGGAATTTACGGAAGCAATCGGAGTGGTTCACCGAAATTGAGCGTTTATCGACACGGGTGCTCGTCATTAAAGAGGCCCTTTTTCTTTTCCCCGGGAATAACGATTTCGCATACCGGGTATGCACAACCCGAGAAAGTCCTGCTTTCAGGTGTCTTGGTTAAACCGTAAAAACGTAATACCTCTCACCCATGGTCCTGGGATGTGTCACCCCATCAGGGGCCCCGAGTCGGATGCTCCGGACTTCAACGCAATGGGAGGCACCATAAGATTACGATCCCCTGGTCAGAATGCGTTAACACCATGATATTACAGGATATTGCTGGACAACCAGGACTCGAGCCTGGAGCTGGAGCCAAGTTGGATTAGCCCGGTGCTGTATCGGTTAATTTCCGGCTATTGAGAAAAGCACCCAGCGGCTTGTCGGACTTTTCGATATGCACCACAGCCCAGCCCTTGAGTTCGAGCACGACGGCGAAGGAGAGTAGAAGGTCACCATTTGTATAACGCTCAGCAAGATCTACCAGATGCTGCATGAGCCTGATGTGTTCTGACTTGTGCGCCTCGTATTCCGGATAGTTGTACTGCGACATTAACCGCTCTTCATAGGCAAAGTGGGTTCGTGTCTGCTCTAACAGCTGTGACAGGAGTACATCCAGGGCTGCTCTGTCTGCTCCTTGCAGCATGGTTTCATGAAGCAGGTTAATCAACCCTATCAATGTCTCGTGCTGGGAATCAATTTCCGGGATATCCAGATTTAGGTTATCTTCCAGTTTGATTAGTACCATGATGAACGCCGCTCCCGCTTGCAGTACATAGGCGAGTATAGCAAGCTGCACCCAGCCTATGCAGCTTGGCCCGGACCGCTGTCATTGTGGTTGACTGACGGGGGTAAAAAACATCGTAGTACTCGCTGAATGGCAATCTCTGCCCCAAATGCACACGTTCATTCAAACCGAGCGCTCGCCAATAGAGAGGGCCTGTATTATGTCCCAGGAATTCAACGTTGGGCGGGCTACGTGAAGTCTCCTGGTCACGCATAAAAATCCCCTGGCGCTCTATTCCATAGCGCCATGATTCTTATTATGAGAGATGCTGGGCCCGCCAGGACTCGAACCTGGGGCCAAAAGATTATGAGGAACAGTAACCCTTTGTTACCAAACCAGAAAGGCTAATAAGCGTTACTGATTTCCCGCCGGCTCATTCGATCGCCGACCCCGAGCATTTTGTTTCTGGGTCAGAAATGGAAGGAAATCCAAAATTATTATTTGTTATTGATATTATTGTGGTATGAGCGATAACAAGCCCCCATTTAATGCAGATGTCACGGTGGTACTGCAATCCACTATTACATGCCCTGAATGTGGACACCGCGAAACTGAAACGATGCCCACTGATAATTGCCAGCTTTACTACGAGTGCAAGGGTTGCGCTGTGATGTTGCACCCCAGACAGAGCGACTGCTGTGTTTACTGCTCTTTTGGCACAGAGCCATGTCCACCAATCCAAAAGGAGTGCCAGAAAGATAACAGTTCAACATCCTGTTGTGAGTCTTAATGACCAGGAAATGAGAAGTAAATGTGGTGACCTCCCTGTTCATGTACTGATAGCGACTTTCCAAGCGACCTTAGGTAGAACCATCGGCCGAAATCAAGGAACACACCATCTATGTTTGATTCGTTTGCCAACACGCTTGCCTTCGGCATACTGGGACTGGATCCGACTTCCCATACAGGGAGTGCTGTGCACTTCTTCATCATGGATGTGGCTAAGATCTTCGTCCTTCTGGTCGTGGTCATTTATACCATGGGCCTGTTGCGGGCCTTGGTTGCACCAGAGAAGGTGCGAGCATTTGTACGCGGTCGTCCAGACTGGCAGGCGCGGGGCTTGGCCGTCTCGCTGGGTGCCGTCACGCCGTTCTGTTCCTGTTCTTCGGTGCCGCTTTTCATCGGCTTCGTTGAGGCCGGTATCCCGCTGGGTGTGACCTTCTCGTTCCTGATTGCCAGCCCTATGATTAACGAGGTGGCGGCCGTCATTCTGGTGGGCATCCTGGGCTGGAAGCTGGCGATCCTGTATGTCCTCGCAGGTCTGGTTGTGGCCTGGTTCGGTGGTATGGTGATGCAACGCTTCCGGCCCGAACGCTGGGTCGAGGACTATGTGTGGAAGATCCAGATGGGCGAGATAGCCCTGCCGGAACCAGATATTTCATTCGCTGGCAGGCACCGTTACGCATTGGCCGAGGTCAGGGAGATTGTCGGACGGATATGGAAGTGGGTCCTGATCGGCATCGGTGTGGGCGCATTGTTTCACGGCTTCGTACCAGCAAGCTGGGTCTCGGAACACCTCGGCGGTGACAGTTGGTACACCGTCCCTGTGGCAGTGGTTTTAGGCATTCCGCTTTATTCCAATGCCACCGGTGTCATTCCAGTTGCCGAGGCCATGCTGGGCAAGGGCGTGGCGGTAGGTACAACCCTGGCGTTGATGATGAGCGTGGCCGCGCTCTCCCTGCCAGAGATGCTGATTCTTAGGAAAGTCATCCAGTGGCAGGCTCTGGCACTGTTTGCTGCTGTACTCGCCGTGGCCTTTACCCTGGTGGGTTGGGGATTCAACGCAATTGTCTGAGTTTGAGGGGTGTATTTATCATGAAAACGATCAAGGTTCTTGGCAGTGGCTGCCGCAATTGCGAGATCACTGCCAATGTCATTGCACAGGCTGCAAAAGAAGCCGGTGTCGCGATTGAGATTGAAAAGGTCACCGACATCGCCGAGATCATGGCTTACGGGGTCATGTCCACGCCCGGCGTGGTAGTGGATGGCAAAGTTGTGCACGCCGGCGGATTGCCCGGCCCTGACCAGGCGCGGGCTTGGGTTCAGGACTGAACGGCTGCGTGTGATTTTCGATAGACGTATGGTCTGCTACCTGGTTGGGAATTAAGACCGGCTTTTTTCTTTCCAGGTATTCAATCTGAAATACTGAACTTCCGCAGTACATTCCTGAAGTTTATGGGAATTTCCAGAACTTCCAACTTGGGTTGAAGTTGTTCCTTTAGGCGCGGCTTGTATTAACCATCACTATGCGGGAATTACCGGCCACGACTGGTCATTCGGCATACGTCACAACCAGACTATTGCTGACAAAAGAGAAGTCCCGCAGAAGCGGGGCAATACATCATATTCAATTCAAACGAATCGGCTCGTTCTTGAATAGAAAACCCGGCGTAGTCCTATGGATTGATGTCTGTCAGTTCAACCCGAACTGTTGCCCCCCCTTGAGTTCTTCAATCAGGACAAGCCCAACATAGGGACAGTAGTACTTATGCTCAACTGCTCCTGGGTCCAGTGGCGTCCATTCCTTGGTTTTCAGGCAGCCTGTGTGCTCACTGTCAGCCAAGGTGTTCTCCATTTCCAGGGTGACATTGGTATTTAGCCGTTTCACCTTCCCCATGTCCTCAGCTTCATCCTCATAATACTCCTGCTGATAGAACATACCCGGAGCGGCTAGCACGGAGCCGTCTGTGGAAACATCGGGGTGTGCCAGCATGATGATTCCCGGTTCCGCGGTACTTCCAACTTCGGCAACATCCTCACCTGCTTCCCAGGAGCCTTCAGTACTCCCATCCTCATCTCTGGTTTTTTCACCAAAATACCAGATGTGCCCGAAATCGTCCTGTGCATACCAGTCCTCGGTCACTTCTAGGGCTTCACCATCACCGATGCCGTCGCAGTCTGGGTCTGCCCATGCCCTGTCATCAACAACTCTTGCCTCGATATCATCGTATGGGTAATTGAAGTCATCTTTTATCATCTCGGTAACGACGATTTCATTAACGACACACTCATCTTCCTCAATGGCGCGATAGACGTATGTATTGCCCGGCAACAACTGCCAATACGGGTTATTGATATTGAGTGGAGCTGAGAAGTCTGTTGCAAAATCAATATCAACCTCGACCAATCCACCCGCTTTGACGACTCCAGCAGTAGCACTTATTAACGTCATCATCGAGACAAGCCGAATAATTTTTGCCTGATTATCTTTCTTCATAGCAACCCCCAAATTATATATTTTCTTATTAAAGATAGCCTATAGACCTTAACCCGTCATGCTTTTCACAAAGACGTTCACCACGGGTTAATTCAAGATATTGCGAAGCAACCCCTTCGTATCGTGTCTTTTGGCAGGATTAGGAAAGTAGCGATCGGGTCGGCGTGCTATTTATTCAGCCAGAACGTTATTTACATATTTGGCTGTTGATGCGACAGTCGATCAGAGAAATGTATATCACCAAACGCTAAACTTCTGCTTAGGGGCGATGGTTGCCGATCCGAATCCGACTCCTAAATGGCGGTGGCGAGTTCAACCGGTGAGCGCAATACTTTATCTGTACTCAAAAAGATGGAGTGTGAGCAATGGTGTGAACCACCGGCGGAATCCTGACATTTTCGAGTACCTTGCGGGTAGGACTCGGCTTGTGCGCTGGACGAGAGGCAGGTCTGTGTTGCTCCGGAAAACTTTCCCGGATCCGTTCCCGCGTTCGTCGCTTAGCCGGAGCACGCGTTCCATTACAGGAACTTTTGTTCATTTGTTACCCGTTTCCTCCACATCATTATCCAGCACTGCCCGTGATTCTTCGGCTTGTTGCTGAGTTGCCTCACGCGCATGCTGTACTTTCAGCAGTGCGGTAAAAGCCGAGGCATCACCAATCAGCGAACGCGCTGCAATTTCGCCCGACACCACCGCGATCATGCCTGGAAGGATAATATTCAAATTGCCCGTCAACTCGATTAACGCAACCAGTGCAGCCAATGGTGCACGTAAGACAGCGCCCATCATCGCCACCATGCCGATCATGGCATAAAACCCGGAAGAGCCTATATTAAGAGAATGCCACTCGGAAAGTACCAATTCGGTGAATCCGCCGACAGCCCCGCCCATGACCAGCGACGGTCCGATCAGCCCGCCGGGAAGACGCATACCGATAGAAGCTGCCGTAGCAACAAGTTTGGTGAACACCAGCAGCAGTAATGCCTGCAACCCCATGTCGTTTTGAAATATCCGGCTCAAGGCGTCATAACTCAACCCCATGATCTCCGGGGACCATTGTGCCAGCAGCCCGGTCAGGAACCCGGCCAGAACAAAAGCATAAAGCGGGCGCCAGCTGATGGTCTTTCTGGCCGTGTACTGCACGGCCAGAATAAAACCAGCTGCCAGAAGACCGATCAACACACCCATTACCAACATCATTGGCAATTCAAGCAATGAGCCTATCGACACTGCCGGCACGTTGAATGCCGGGCGCGGGCCGTAGACGATACGGCTTATGATGGCGCCGACGACCGATGCGACGATCACCGGCACGATGTTATTGATGCCATAACGCAAACGCAGCACTTCGATAACAAAAATCACCCCGGCAAGAGGCGTATTAAAAGCAGCCGCAATGGCGGCCGCACCCCCGGCTGCCGCCAGCAGGTAGCTGTCATCTTCAGTCAGTTTGAACCGCGTTCCAAGCAGGCTGGCCGTCGCCGCACCAAGGTGTACACCAGGACCTTCACGATCAACCGAGTTGCCGGAAACAATTGCCAGCAAACCGCAAAAAAATTGCACGACCGCGTTGGAAAAAGGCAGCGCCTGCTTACGGAAGCGCAAATAATCGAGCATATGTACGATACCGACAGTACGCCGGCCTTCTGGCAGGCGCTCGAAAATCAAAGCAAGAACCAGTGTGCCTGCAACGGGAAACAGGAATTGCAGCCAGCCTGGCAGCGCCTCGTAGTTACCTATCTCCCCACCGGGCAAAATCCAGTGTTGACTCCACTCGATAGAAAACCGGAACAAAGTGACCAGTACACCTGCCATCAGGCCGGTTAGTGCACCGAGTAAAGAAATTCGCAGCAGTGAATTATCCATTTAAATGTTCGCTTAGCGTTAATTTACAGCATGATTCTATATATAAGTCTCAAATCCACAACAGATTACAGGAGACCGATCCTGCTGTTCCTTCCCACGTAGGAGCCTGAAACAGAAAATCACGAAAAAATCATTGTCACAAAGGAAAAAAGCAAAATCGTCTGCCCATTTGCTAACGATGATACTTGCTCTACGGCCCGTGTTTCCCGTCAGTCCATGTTGGACAGAACCGGGTATTGATTAAGAGAGCATTTGTGGACCATCGTAAACCCTGGAGTGAAAACGATGAGACCTAAACGAGCAACTAAACCAGAGAGCGCCGAGCAAACCTGTCGGGATACTCGACGTACCACACGTCGACAGTATCCAGCCGATAAAAAAGATCCGCGTCGTGCTCGAGGGATTGCACGGAGAGCAGAACATTGCCGAGATGTGCCGCAAGGAAGGCACCAATCAAAATCTTTACTACCGCTGGTCCAAGGAGTTCCTGTAGGCCGGCAAGAAGCGTCTGGTCGGCGATACAGCCCATGAGGCAATCGCGATGAGGTCATGTCGCTGAGGGCGGAATCCAGCCAGCTCAAGGAGATGCTGGCCGAACTGATGATGGAGAACCGGCTGCTCAAAAAAAGCGTGCTCGGCGAAGTGGAGGACTCTACATATTGAGGGCCATACCTAAATCAGTACTGACTGATAATCCCCAAAGCCGCTGTCGCTGAATCCGAGGTTACAAAGTATTCCAGGTACATAGGTTACACAATCAGGCATATGGGGAGGTTCTCAGATGCCCAGGAATGAGTGTAATCGTATGGATGGGCGATTCCGATTTGTGGCCCGCCTGCACAATGGCGAGAAGATGGCTTCTATGTGCAGGGGTAACGGATACGAATACCATGGGCAAGAACGTAAGGACTCAGTCACGGATGGTTGGAATGGGTATTGTGTAGTGGCGCTTTTGGGTTATTTGACCATGTACCTAGCGATATTGCATAACTTTCGTCTTAGCCGCGGCTATCACAAAAGACTAGAAGCCTATTTTAAACTGGGTATTCTGCGGTTGACCTTTAAGGCCCAAACCTGTATCCAGACTGTTATAGGTCCCCCTTGCTCTCATTTCTTCGTAGGCTGAATCGTAGCCAAACTGGATTCGACTCTCCTGCTTCTGTTGTTCGGGTCTCCATTCATTCTCATACTCCGGAGGTTTTCGCCACCCGCTGGAACTGTTGTAGATCTCATGTGATAGCCGGTCGTCGTTATAGGCTGGCGAAATATCGAGCCGGTCCGCATTCTCAGCCAAAACGACAAGCGAAAACAACATCACTGACAGCCCGATCAACCACCTGCTGCTGATGCGTGCCTCGGTTGCTGGATCCATCGCCAGGGTCATTGTTTTGATTCCTTGCGCCACTTCAAGGATTGGAACCAGTGTTTGTGGGTCGCGGACAGCCACATATCCGCCTGCCGGGCGGTCACCCAGGCGTTGAGGAAATTCAGCCACTCCTGCTCTCCTTTTTTGATGCCAAATCCAGCCTTGTACGGCAGTACCGGTTTTCCCAGTGGCAAATCCACCTTCTCCGGGTGTTGCAGCGCCAGGAATTCCGGTTGCGGCATGGAGGCAAGCCAGACGTGGGCCTCGCCGTTCAGAATGGCATGCTCCGCTTCTTTTGCGGTATCAAATACCTTGATGGTGCTCTTGTTGAACAGTCGCGTGGCCAGCTCGTTGGCTGCTGTCTTCGAAACCACAGCTATGGTTATAGTTTCCTGATTCAGTTCTTCAAGTCGTTTGATGTCACGGGTCTTTTCGGTATTGGTCGCCAGGGAGATGCCCGAATCAGCGTAGGGCTGAGAGAAGTTTATTTTCAGCGCACGTTCCGGGGTAATGGCCATCCCCCCGGCAATAATATCAATCTCACCTTTCATGACAGCGGAGATGATATCCTCCCAGACGTAGATCTTGTATTCCGGCTTAACTCCCATATCCTCGGCGAGTTTGTTCGCCACATCAATCTCAAATCCGGAGAGCTCACCTGCTTCGTCCTGGATTGTCCAGGGTACGAACAGCGACACACCTACCCGTATGGTGCCTCTTTCCAGAATATCCCCCAGGACATCAGCCTGCGCATTGGCGACGACAAGTATCAGGGAGGCGGCAAGCAACCGAAACAAACTTTTTACAGTCGTAAACATATTCAGATCTCACGGTGATTGAAAATTTGACGATCCAGACTACCTATTGTGGTGATTCATTGGCAGAAGTACACAAGGTGTTCACTGCAAATTGCATACTTGATCAATCTGCTCAGGGGTGACAATTTAGTACAGTCGGTATTGCTGGCCGGGACTAAGATAAGGATCAGGCCGGAAGACTGGAAAATTATACCGGAATCGTGGATGCAAGGTCCCGAGTTAAGGCCTTTGAATAGGTGGTGTGTGGATAAAAGGAATGGCTCCGGAGCGCGTGATATCTCGTGTCCTCGGAATAAAGTGTTACTTATGTGACCGGTAAGCACCTTATGAGAGATGGTGGGCCCGCCAGGACTCGAACCTGGGACCTATGGATTATGAGGAACAGTAACACGCTGAAAAATCAGCTGAAAGTAGAAGAAGCGTAACCGGATATCCGTCTGCGGTTCCGAGCGCCGCCCGAGACCGACCGCATACCGGGCCCGGTGGCGCCGTGTTTCCGATCGGGTCGCCGGTAAGTCGAAGAAGTGGAACGGCCTCTGGAAGCCGAAATCCGAACCTGCACCGAACCGAAATTCCAAGGCCGCAGATTATCTACTGTTCGCATTGCTTGGCGGTAATGCAGGTCGATCTCGCATCGGTCACTTCAAGGCCGTCCATGGCTTGGGGCGACCGGCCAAATTCAAACGCTATGGTATTTGATCGGAACATTTTAGAATCGAAAGCGTTTTTCTGAGTCCCCTTTTCCTGGTCGGCAGGAAACTGTACAAACGACACATGCTGCGTCCGCGAAAGAGGGCAGCAGTAAGTCCGTGTCCGGAACAATCGGGAGCAGGGCATTACGCGGGCCAGAGAGGCGCGTCCCTGCCACAGCGCGATATTCCGGGTATGCCCCTCCGTGGTGGGACGTCGGGTACATAGGGTCAGTGCAGGAGTGCAGATTTTGACTCCCACCACGTGGTTGAATTGCAGTGACTACGAATGTCTTCTTCCACTTTCAGACTTTTAGCGCCATATAAACGGAGACCGGCGCATGAACGCAGATCGCAGGCGCTTTGTTTATGACGCAACGAAAACTCCCAGAATAATTCCGACGCACATGCTGAATAGTGAAATGATAAGTAATCCAGCAAGGGTAACATCCTGAGATTCAGGATCCGGTTGCTTTGCTTTCATCTTTACCTCCTGGTTACCAGAATCCTGGTGACAGGCCGATGTAAAGCATTCCATAGCTCTAGGTTGTGGTTTTTTCAGTGTGGCGGTAAGCCTCAGATAGGTAATTACCAGTGTCTTGTGAATAAGTATAGATGCAGCTGTATAGGATTGCTGTACGGGTAATTGTGTATATTCAATAGGGTAAATCATGTAGCACCTCGGGCAATATACAGCCAGGATTTGTCTCATTATCTTCGTAACCGTGGCTGCTGAAAACACACTCGAGACGCTTTGCCACGTTAACGCACCCCAATTTGACTCCGGTGGGGTGCGTTTCTCTATGACATGAGCAATGGCAACCCAATAGGCTCGTGTTCGTCCGAGTACGGCCAGGACACGTCGTTCACCAGCTGCCTGTGAATGTCATGAAATTCAGACATACAGCGTATGATGCTGTAGATCCGGTTAGGGTCGTAGGAACTCCACCTTGCAATACAAGGGTACACATTTGTTCGTCTAGATTTGCCCTTGGCTCACCGAATAACGATCTTAGCCCCACCTGTCGTGACCTGACACATGGCACTGTGTCTTTGGGGGATGGTTGCCGGGAAATACGAACGCGCAGCCAGAGGCTCCGCATGGGCGCGGCGGTGAGGCGTCGCTAGGCTTGCCAGGAAGGAATAGGACATAATGCGGGGGTAAGGGCGGCGGATTTTGCAGTCAACACAGTGCAATTCAGAAAGAAATCATGGCGATAGAGATATGAACGGCTTTTCATTGCCGGTGAACTTGTCGTTGAATTTAGAAAAAGCGGGGCTTTATGTTTCCTGTTGCCCTCGGGAACACCACAAAATGAAGGCCTCAATTGCAATTCAATTTTTGATGGCAATACCGGCGTGACAATCCGCACCATTTCTCAAGATTATTCATCTCGCGACCGACAAGACTGTGTGACTGACTATACCGGTTCACCCTAACTTGTCACGATCTGGCAACCTTCAGCGTTGCCGGCGGACAGTAACAACCGCGATATGAAACGAACCTCTGTTCCTCTGCTGGCGTATGTGTTGGCTATCGGTGCGGGCACTCTGTTTTTTCCGGCAGGTGCGGGCGCTATACCGGACAATATGAGCCCTTTGATTGTCGCAACAGAATTGACTCCCGACTATCGCACCAGCAACCCGACAGTTATTACAGAGGAGAGTACAAGCTCCGATGAAAACCCGGTGCGACAGGACAGCTTATCCTTCGCCAGCCATATATGCTGGCAGGACCCTGCCAGCATAGTGCCAGGTGAGTACAGCACCAAGGCTAAGTCGTGCGTCGATCCCTCAGATGCGCAGCAACGTTTCTCGGTTCAGCTTGGCAGTCGCATCGGCGCCGGCGGTGACATTCTCGGGGAATTCGACGGGGTACGTTTGAATTACCGGTTGAGTGACAGACTGAAACTGAATGGCATCGCTGGTTATCCGGTGCTTAAGGCCGAGGATAAGTTCAATACCGACCGGCAGGTATTCGGAATCAGCGTTGCCACCAACCAGTCAGGCCGGACATGGGACCTGAACGGTTATCTCATCGAACAGCAGGAAAATGGGCAGACAAACGGTAAATCCATGGGCGGAGTCATCCGCTACCTGCAGCCGGGGCGATCATTGCTAGCCTATCTCGATTACGATGTTACCGATAATTCATTGGGTATGTTCATGGCGACAGGCGCGTGGAGGCTTCCATTCAAAACCACGATCAGTGCGACCCTCGACCGTCGCAGCCGCCCGATACCCGGCAATCAGCAGAAGTTCCTGCAACAATCCATGACAGTGACGGAAGGGTGGAACTGGATAGTGCCCGCCGACAGGGTAGCGCATTACACCGGTGACGGTTGCAACGAAGTCAGTACCCTGGCCTTTGGCCTGTCACATGCATTATCACAGCGCATCAAACTGAGTGGTGATGTCGCTGTCCTGGAAACCACGGACGACGCGGACACGACCCCTGTGGCATCGGCCCACTCGAGCGAATACTCATATCATTTCAAGCTTACCGGAAAAGACCTGTTGATGCCCGGTGATCACAGCAGGCTCGACTTGCAATACAACGTAACGGAGGCTGGCCGGACTTCCATCGCTGCCTTCGATACCAAATATGCCATCAACCGATTCTGGAGCATCGTGCCAAAATTGCGCGCTGACTACCACAGACCGGCACTCGAAAGCTCGCCCCAATGGGTAGCCACTCCCACAGTGAAAATGGAATACCGCCAGACTAAACAATCCGGTTTCAAGGTCGAGGCCGGAGGCGAGTGGTCGTCCGGGATGAAAGCCATCGCAGATGATGGTCGTTCCTCCTTTTTTGCAAGTTTGGGGTACCAAGCGAAGTTCTAGAACGATTAAGAGAAGGTGTACAGTGGGTCGCAAGCCCTTGTTTTGCTAAAATTCTGCTGATAATACTAGGAACGTCCTGTTCCATCAGGTAACTGGCCGCTCTATATACGCTTGAGTACCAATACTTATTGCGGCCGGTAACAGGCATAACCGGCCAATTGCGACATTCCCCGACTTGCTGTGCAGGTCGTAGAAGAGGTCTGTCAACTCCAGTCTTTCACGGTTACTGACCTGAACGGCTGCTTCGGAGTATGACACTGCTTGTTAAGGCGAGACATGGAGAAGATTATCGTTTCGCAATCCACACATCCTTAAGTCCAAGCTTCTCCTTAATCAGGGTTGCTTCGGACTTCGCTTCAGCGGCCGTGGAATACCCGGACACCTCTACGCGCCAGTAATCTATTCCTTTCACTGTTACTTGATACAACCCTGCCTTGACATCCCTGGACTGGGCCATTTCCATAAAACGTTCAGCATCAGACTTGCGCGGTAATGAGGCCAGATTTATAACCCAGGGACCATCACCTATGATCGCTTCCTGGATCTGTTTTCCTCGCACAGTAGGTGTGATTGAATTTACAGCTGCAAGGGAGGTGCTGCTCGCATCTCGTAACTTGCCAGTATCCTTGACGTTTGAAACGCTGACATTACCGCTGCCAGCTGCGGAGGATGGAAGTGTTTCGAGCTGAGCCATGGTGTCAGACACTGCGCCTGGTTGTTGAGAAGCGCCTGATGCAGGTTCATTGCCGAGAGCGGCAATGGAATCGGTCACCGCATGGATGCTTTGTAGTTTGATCTTAAGATCAGAAACGGAAGTGGTCAACGCCTGCACCTGCTCAGTGAGCATGGCGATATCATTCCTCAATCCTTCGGTATCAGTAGTAGAAAACTGTGATGACAGTTCGACATAGCCACGGTGCTGTTCCGGCATGACGCCCGATATACCACTAACCCGCAAACTATCACTCACGCCGACTAGGCCAGTCGTCCACACCATGATTACGGTCACACTTCCCAAAGCCATGCCCGCTGCCAGCCAGGTTAGCTTGTGGGGAACGGAGAAATATTTAGAATGTCGATTTGTAGTGTCATCCGAGTCACGCCTCAGGCTATTACCCGGGTCAGTAACGGCTCCTTGCGCCTGTATTCGATTGCGCTGGAGCCTGGCCTTGTGCATTTTCTCCTTAACCCAATCCATCGCTTTAATAGCCTTGTTCTCTGATTGATTAGATTTTGGTCCGGCTAGTGTGTCTGAGGCACTATGACCCCAGCGTGTGAAACCGAAAGCCGCCTGCTGGATAGCCACCCTATCAGGAGTGGCGCTAACTGTTTGCACCATACCAGATATGGTTCACATGGACTAGATAAGGCAATCGACAAAAAGATTCAGTAGATTGGATTTTATGGGCATCTGCTAAATTGCCAAATAACTCATAAGGCTTGAGCCCGGTCATCTGACTAAAATACTCGGGAATCACTCCCTAAATGACCGAGTACGGCATAAGTTGCCGTTCCCGGGCGACTAACGAACAGTGAAAATGCAATAACGGTCATTCGGAACGTCTCAAATCAGCCGACGTGTTAGCGGTCTGCCGGATTTGCCTTGCGTGTGCATGGCATGAGCATGATTTTATGAGGTGAAAGTCCCCTGTACATTTTCCGGAAAGGAGTCATTCTGACAACTTTAAAAAGTACGAGCCGCAGGCAAGGGCTGAGGGGCGACCCGATGTCTGAAAGAAACCGGAGTGCAAACCTGTGAGCTAACTGAACTCACCAATTCACGCGCGGGCACGGTCCCACGAAACTCTACCGACAGCATTCGCCAGCATGAGGTCTCAAGCAGGCGACGAGTCCGGAGAACTTGTAACCGGCTAGGCTGATCGCGATCTCGGCAAACGCGAGACTAGCCACATGGAAAGGTGTGTCCAGAGCGAATGAGGGCATGGGCGAATACTTTTGTGGAAGATGGTCAAGCGCCTAAGCAGCCAAACGCCACTGTTGAAGGCCGGTACTGATCAAGGCGACTCCCAGGACCACCCCAAGCAGAATGGCGGAGCCTGCGCCTCCCAAAACGATTAGCAGCGCGCCAAGTACGATGCTCGACCATAGTTCGATCTTGCGAAGCACGGGCGGGTTGACTACCCCTGAGTCGCGCAGGGCCGTCAGGCCGGTGATGCCGCTGAGGATAAGACCACCTCCAAGAATGACGGCCACTATCCATAAGGCCAGTTCCGGCCAGATCAGAATAACCACGCCGGCGATCACTTGTACCCAAGGGGCGAAAACGCTGACAGGGATTCCCTCCTTACGTGCGGCATTGACGTAGAGCAGCGCCACGATGCCGCTGGCCAACATCACGCCGCCGAGCAACATCACCGCGAAGGTTCCGAAAAGGTAAGGCAGAATGATCGCTGCTACACCAAGCAGGATGCTAGTGATGGCACTGAATTTCGTGGAACTCACGGGGCGACTCCTCGAGAAATACGGAATTGATTCGTAAGTAGATTATGGTAATTGAACCTGGGCCGTGATGTCACGTGCAATTGCCGATGTCCCCGTCAGGTCCGAATCATTCCCAGTCCGGTGAGGTCCGCTTTGCAATAAAGAAACATTCCTGTCGTTCCCGGAAATACAGGGAATGTCGCATTAGGATCCGCAGTCCTTTACTGAAATCTTATATAAGCAGCCCCTGTAGGTCTGAGTACGGGCTACGACTTGCCATTCCCCAGGTTTCTGCGCAGTTCGGAAATGCAACTCCGGAAGTTCCCGTCCTGCATGCGTACTTCAGTAACTTGCCCTTGAGTGTTTTGGAACAACACTGAGTAAACACCACTGCTGCGGCGGTGTCCTTCTTAAAAATACGTACCAAAGGACAATATACACAAGCCGTGCTTGCCACTAGCATTTTAGTTGATGGGAAGTACCTATCCTCATTGGATAAAGGAAAAACATGAACACTGTCTGATACGGCTATAGATTGCCGTGGTGGTTAAGTCAAAAAATAATAACCACCAGGAGTTGCTCAGTCATGGGCTTAATAATAAAAACCAACAGGTTATGGTTGCTATTCCTGGTAATGCTGGGACCAGCAACAGTTACCGACAGGTTTGTTCAACCGGGCAATATTCTGAACGACCAAACCGGCCAGGGTTGGTCCTTGCAAATGGTGTCTGCTGCAGATCTTGAGATTTATCACCTATACAGATCTCAAGATATCAACATGCCCTCTTCTAATCTACCTGAGGTTGATAAGCCTGCTGGTGATTCCGTATCAGGTACGGATATCTGGACACGGATGCGCAGTGGCTTTGTTTTTCCAGCGGTAGATCCGGGCCTGGTTCGCACCTACATTGATGAATACACAAAACATCCTTTCCTTCTCAAACAGGTATTGCAACGTGGAGAGCCATACCTGTTCCATATTCTCGATCGCTTGGAGCAAGAGGATATGCCTGCCGAACTTGCGTTGCTTCCGGTAATTGAGAGTGCATTTGATCCCTTTGCTACCTCGCCTGCTGGGGCTGCAGGAATTTGGCAGTTTATGCCTGAAACCGCAGCATATGTTGGCCTGAATCAGGATTGGTGGTATGACGGGCGTCGCGACATCGTTGCTTCGACCGATGCTGCGCTTGATTATCTGGGCCAGCTTAACAAGCGCTTTAATAATGACTGGTTATTGACCCTGGCTGCCTACAATGCCGGTAGCGCGCGGGTACGAAGAGCGATAAGGGAAAAACGCGATGCTCGCAAGCCAGCCGATTTCTGGCATCTATCCTTACCTGCTGAAACACGATCCTATGTCCCCAAGCTTATCGCCCTGCGAATGATTGTTGAAAACCCCCATGACTACAATATCTCCTTGCCGACTTTGTCCGATACTCGCTATTTCAGTGCCGTGGAAATCCGGGGACAGATCGAATTAAAGGTTGCCGCACAGTTGGCTGGAATCTCCCTGGCCATGCTGCAGCGATTGAATCCGGGTTACGACAGATCAATTACACCGCCCGACACGACCCATACTCTTCTATTTCCCAGGCCAGTTGCGGATATATTTCGTGAGCGCATCGCCCGGCTACCAATTGATCAGCGAGTAAAGTCTATCCGCCACCGGATACGCATGGGCGATAACCTAAGCACCATAGCACAGCAATACCGCACAACTGTGTCAGTGTTGCGCAAGATCAACCGTCTGAATGGAAGTAAAATTATTGCGGGTAAGTTTCTTATAGTCCCTGTGGACGAACAAGAGGATTCCACCACGGGCATCACCTAAGCAGCACTAATGTGACACCTGGCTGGACATCGTATTTCCCGACCGCAAGGATCGCAGCATACGTCTCCTGTTATTGGACTCATTAATTCTCCTAAATAGACCCGCAATACATGGGATACCTGGCAGATGTAATTTGCGACTTATGACATCTGACTGGCAATCATATGAGCAATTTGCCAAGAGGCGGGAATATCTCATCAGGGTGAATACTACCTGTCAGCACTTCTTGTTTTGATTCAGTACACCAGGCCCGGTGGAAATCTGCCGTCTGCGACGAGGGTAGAACCATCCCCTGATGTTGTTGTGAACGGGTAACTTCGGCCAAAAACAGATCAACAAATGGAAGAAAAAGGCGACCAGAAGGCCGCCTAATATAACCATGCTCGCGTCAGCATTCCTAAATCAGCGCACCTGATCCCAACCCTGTGCATCGGAGGAATAGCCGCTCACACTGGGAGATTTCAGGCTGCTTGCTGATCGGGGGATTGTCCAATGCTTGGGTCTCGGTGGGATACCCCATTGCTTGTTGATCGGGGGTATTGTCCAGTGCTTGTATCTCGGTGGGATACCCCATTGCTTGGTGTTCGCATTGACAACGTTCTGACTCCTCTGGTGTTCATTGATAGATTCATCGGCGAACGCGGTCGGTGATAAGATAATCAAGGCTGGTATCAAACGGGCAATTATTGCACCCAATAGTTGAGATTCCTTCATGGTGATCCACCGTAAGTTAATATTTAACAACCTGATTTCTTCTTACTGCTGGCTGATTATCATTCATATAGATTACGCATGGTATTGAAGGCTCGATATTGGCCAAAAGTATGAAATGGATCGACTAATCACAACCTGTTAGTCACATTTGACAGCCTACTCAGGCGATGCGACCCCGACGGAATACGCATTCGTCACAACAGAATTTCTCTCAAGGGAACGAGCAACGCAGGCGTCGTCTGTGGGCCGGGAAGGGCCGCAATGGCCCAGTTGCATCACCGCGCCGGGAACGTCCGAGAGCGGGCCAGTCCGGGGCCGGAGAGGGGCGTCCTTGCCCCCGCCCGAGGTCGCCGTGTGTGGCCCTGCGGCGATTTCGATGGCGCCAGGATTTCAATTTTCAGCCACGCAACACCCGACGCGCTGGCTGAATACACTGCTCATCGTCATGCTTTGGTATGTTCACCCACGGACTAACCGGGTATGCCTTCAACTGATCGGAAGGGGCAGAATTCAGGTACTGCATTATTTCATCCTTATCGGTAATCCGGGAGTCAAGCCACAGGTCATAATGCGCCGGTGCGATGATGGCGGGCATCCGATCATGTAGTGGCTTCATAACCTCATTGGCTGGCATGACGATGATGCTGCAGCTATCAAGGGTTTCACCGTCACCCTCCCAGTGATCCCAGAGACCTGCAAAGGCAAATACCACATCATCCCGCATGCGTATGTAGTGCGGAATCTTGTGGCCGTTGACCGCCTTCCATTCATAGAACCCGTCAGCCGGGATCAGGCAGCGCTGATGCTTGTACGGGGTCCGGTAGGTCGGTTTTTCAGCAACTGACTCAATCCGGGCGTTGATCGTGGAATACTTGGTCTTGGGTTCCTTCGACCAGCCCGGCACCAGTCCCCAGCGAGCCAGGACCATGTCCGGTCCGGACGTTGCATTCCTGATTATGGGAATGTCTTGGGAGGGAGCTATATTGAACCGGGGAGTCAGACCGAGCGGCTGTGTATGCTCAAGGTGGAATGCCTCCCGTATTCGGGCCTCTGGGGTATGTAGTGTGAAGCGACCGCACATACGGTGATATTACTACTGTCAGGGCATCATGAAAGGAAGCCAGTCTATAAGTCCTCAACCCCGAATTTGCCATTCTAGTGTGCCGAGAACTGCCAGGAGCGGTCTATCGTTGCCAGTAATGAGTGATCTTGTTACAAGAGATATTACATATCTACTTTGTGGTCACTCACTGTATTGAGTTAGCGCACCTTTAAGATGAGCATCAGCCGGAGACAAGCAGTTCATCAATTTCCTGTTCTGCCTCGGCCCAGTCCAGCGACTCGTAACCTGGCGCAAACCCTCTTTTTTCTGCCTTATGGTAGGCAGCGATAGCAATCATCTTCCAACGCTCTTCTGACGTAATGTGTATCGATGATGTGTGTGGCTTAGGGGTTATAGTGGGCTTCTTGGTTACCTTTTTTGCTGGGGCTTCCTTGGGGCTGATAGCCGTCTTCTTGGCCACCTTTCCCGCTGGTGCTTCCTTGGCACTGACAGCAGTCTTCTTGGTTACTTTGTTTGCGGGGGATTCCTTTGCGCTGACGGCCGTCTTCTTGGCCACCCTTTTCTTGGCAGGAATTTTCGTTGTTGTCTTTTGCTTGCTATCTGGTGTCATGATACTTTCCTGTCGGTTGATTAAGAGATGCTCTAAACGACAGATATTATATTTACATTGTCCAATGGTCTAGTCTTAAAGTACCGGCTGACTTGGGAATTTATGCAAACATGGTGCAACTCAGGTAGTAATATCCTGATGCAGTGGAAGCTGTGAATGGATGGTGGTTCCGGTCCTGTAGGGCGTCCTGAAATAGAATCAAGAATTGTCTGATATCATGCCCAGTTCATCAAATATTACCCATATACTTCATCAGCTGAAGCAGGTCGAATACATGACCACCAAAGAAAGCAAAGAACAATTAGCCAAGATTGTCGGAGAGATGCGGGAGACAGTCCGCGAAAAGCTGGAGAACATGGAATCGGAGGGGGCACCTGCATCCCGATTGAGGATGTCCGCCTCATGCTGAACGAGCATTACAACTTCACGTATAGGCTCATTTATGAGATCGGTCAGTGGTTAAATGTACCTTAGCCATCTTCCAAATCCGCCGAAGCGAATGCATAGCTAGATTTCATCTCCCGGCTGAGCGCCTGAGCGCAGAAGCAGTGGGTCAAACTACGCAATCTTGCTTGTCGTAGCGGTTACCAGAAATACTGGATATCGCTTTTTGTCTTTGATGAGCGTGTGCGCTGTTAAAAAGTGGATATCCCCGAATCCGCGCATTTCCAGTATCCCCTGCAATTCCCCGCGATCAAAGCCGTGATGGAAGACACCCGCCGCTTCATCGGGGTGAAAACTGCCATCCTCAGTATCCAGATCGGCCAAGGCCAGCCTGCCACCGGGTTTAAGATGGTCGGCGAAGCTTTGGATAAGTTCCACTGTATCGGGCACGTGATGCATGGCCATTGCGCTTATCACCAGATCAAAGCGTGCACCCAAGGGGCTCTTGGTAATATCCACACAGACAGCCTCAACCTTGCCGCGCAGCTCTTGCTTGGCGGCGAGTCCCGCCAGCATGGCTTCCGAGGTATCAACGGCGACGATCTTATTCACCAGGGGTGCGACGTACGCACTGATCAAACCTGTGCCGGCGCCGAAATCCAGCACATCCATCCTGTCATTCAGCGGAATGTGCTCCAGTATTGAGGATCCGATGGCAGAAGAAAGTTGTTTTCTCCTCTCGTCGGCATCCCAATCTACGGCTTTTTCATCGAAGTATTGCGACATGGATAGGGAGATCGGGGGCACGCCAGGGTGATGTTGGATCTGCAATCATCTGGCATAGGATCTCATCAATCGCGACCTTGGTCGACTGCTGCACCCTGAGTTCATCCGGGTGAACAACTCGACGCACTCGACGTACCCGTCCCTTTTGCAGGCACATTAATGAGTTACGATTTTCGGACTGGCGACAGATGGGTGCATTACGACGGTCAATAGGCCGCCCTATTTAGTCACCTTGGATCGAGAGCCTGAGTAACCGATGAAGGCCCGTGGCGGGAACAGGCTCAATCCGCGAAGTCATTCGGCTGGAGCTGGTCGATTTTTACGAGTTCGATTATGTGGCGCTTCGCTTCTTCTTCGCGCTCACGCCTTGCTCGTTCCATTGCCGCGAGGTGAGCAATTGCAATCAATTCCTGTTCGGAGTGCAAGACGTATTCATTCATGACCGATTCTCCCATGGGTGGATAAGTAAAAGAATATAAGCAAATACTAATATAATTGGAATGAAATGCATTGATGCCGGTCAAGTAAACTTGCGATTACTCGATATGTCGGCGCAACTGGTCGCCTTGGATCTCCTGTAAACGTCCCACCACAACTCCCCCAAGCGCCCGATCTGCTGTTCACCTGAGTCTCGCCGCCCTTCGTCGAACCTCCCCCAAAATGCGCCATACATACGCCCGCTATGGATGACACCAAGGGATTCCGATCCCCCGGTCTCAATGCCATAATGCGATCAATGTTATAGAATATGGTGGACCCGCCAGGACACGAACCCGGTGACGTCGGATCAGGGCGGGACAATCATTGGACGCATAGGCGCGCCGCCAGCAAAAACACCTTCGTGCTTCTTCAATTTTCACCTGGTGAAGCCTTCCAGTTCGACTGGAGCGAGGACTATGCAGCGATCAATGGACCAACACCAAGCTGCAGATCGCCCATTTCAAACTCAGCCACAGCGGGGAGAGGGTACGGCCTAATACATGTTTGCGTAACACGCATATTGTTTGATAAGACCTTACATTGAATCCAGAGCCTCCTTTGAACCCTTGTGCCCCTGCTCTGCGGCTTTAGTGAACCACTTTCTGGCCTCATCAAGGTCCTTCTTTACGCCCTTACCCTTCAGGTACAGGTTGCCCAGATTAAACTGAGCCCGGGCAAGTCCGTGCTCTGCGGATTTGCGGAACCATTTGATTGCCTTTTCGTAATCCTGGCTGACACCCTGGCCTTTGCGATACAGGAGACCAAGATTGTTCTGTGCGCTCATGTGACCGTTCTTGGCCGCTTTCTCGTACCACTTGGCCGCCTCACTGTAATTCTGCTTGACGCCCTTACCCTCGGCATAACGCAGACCCATACTGTACTCGGCGGGAGGATAACCATTCTCCGCAGACTTGCGGTGCCATTTAACCGACTCTGCATAGTTCTTCTTGGTTCCCGTGCCGGTGAAATAGCTGAGACCGACATTGTGCTGTGCAATAGGATCCCCCTTCACCGCTGCCAGTAGAAACCACTCGGTAGACATTTCATCGTTCTTCTCGACACCCTTGCCCGTCTTGTACATGGTCCCCAGTTGAACCATGGCCTGGGTGTCGCCTGTACCGGCAGCCTGTTCGAGCCATTTCAGACCTTCTGTATCATTCTTGTCTACGCCCATCCCATTGGCGTACATCAAAGCGATATTGATCATAGCCTTGCTATCGCCCTGGTCAGCCGCCTTCCGGTACCATTGCATGGCCTCGTCATAGTCCTTGCCGACACCCCTGCCCATGCGGTAGAGATTACCTAGATTCGTCTGTGCTTTTTGATGCCCCTGCCGGGCGGCCTTCCGATACCAATCGGCAGCCTTGTTTATGTCCCGATCGACATCTTTCCCCGCCTCGTATCGCTGGGCCAGGCTGAACTGGCTTGCCATATCTCCCTGTTCTGCAGATTTCCTGATCTCTTCGATTGAGTCAGCATGTAGGGTTGGCGCTACCGCGACAACCAGGAAAAGTAGAAGTGTTGCAAGCAGTTTTTTCATTCCAGATTCACCGAAATTTGTTGCTGTATTAACTATATACCAAACCCGTCCAGAGCTGTGGAGATACTTAAGGTTTCATTACCCGGAGACAGTCTGGTGTCATTTATCACGAACGGCTTTATGTAACAGTCTTGTTGAGTTGCAAGGTAACATGATCCTTTTCGCATTTCGGGATACCCGTTCAAGATCCCAAAATTATTCACGAGGTAGCGGTGCGCTTGAGGGCCAGAAAAAAGGAGCACAACCAGATGACATGAAAAAGGCGCTGCTGCTCGTGTCCCTGTCAGTTTTATTTTTCTCTCAAGTTGCCTGGGCTGAGAGAGATGCGGATCTTGCAAAAATATACTCGCTAATCCCGTCGCTTCACTGATCAGCGTGCCTGAACAGGCGAACTATAATGAAAACTACGATGCCAATAAGCAGGGAGAAATCTGGCGCATCAATGTTCAGCAGGCCATACCTTTCTCTATCAGTAAAGATTGGAATCTGATTTCCAGAACCTTTCTTCAGATATAGCTCACCTGAGCTGCCCCGCCCCGAGTTGGACGTTCCCCGGATTTCGCCATCCATGCGCCACTATGGCTCACACCAAGGGATTCCGATCCCTTGGTGTGATTTCCATAACGCCATGATTTTAATGTGCGGAGGTGGACCCGCCAGGACTCGAGCCTGGGACCAAAGGTGAGACAGGATGCTGTGGTCACTGAGTCGCACTGTTTAGCGCCACCGAAGGCATTTGATCTGAATCAAATAAGTCGGAATATTCTGTGAATGTAAGTATGTTCCACAATAGAGATCTCGAGCTATTTGTTTAATCTTTGTGGTATGTGATATGGATGTCGCACCACGGAAGGTTTTTCGAAGGGACCTACGGCGGCCTCCGGGTCGCCGTTTTAAACTGCGCCCGAAGTGCCTCTATGGTAAAGGCTATTCGGAGCATGATTAGAGCCTATCGCTAAAGCTGGACCAAAAGATCTGTCAGGTCACCACAGGAGCACTGTCATAAAGTTCACTTGATTGATTTATGTCAAATAGTCAAGTGACAGTTCAGCAAGATACGAATGTATGTCACATAGCGGAGATATATTATTATCCTGATTCAGGAATTGGTGAGGCGATAAATGGTTGGCGGCGCATGTCAGGACTGTGTTTATTCTGCGTTTCTCGATTGGGCAAACTTCGAGAAAGACGTTGTTTTCTGTACTCATCCTCATTTGGGGAGCATCGGAAACTGGGCTCAGCGTATTGTAAAGGGCGATCAGAAGCCATGTGAGTACTTCACGAGTCCTTATAAAGAATCAAACACCGAACCAAACAGAGAATCACCTCCAAGCCACAAAGCCACATTGTAGTAATGACTCCATCTCACTGCAGTGGGAATGGCAGGATTCGACAAAGGCGCCTAGCCATGTCTGTGTCTACCAGGGCCATGTGGCACCAGCTTATTGTGGCCTGTAAAGGCAATGGGCTAGCGCTGACTGCTCGCGAGGCCGGTAATCAGAGGGTAAACCCATCGCCGCCGGCTTAAGGAAAATGAGGGCGACTGGAGCCGGCCAAACGTCTTAAGGACCTGGGAGAAGGTAAATCAAAGGCTGAAGAAGCTGGTGGCGGAGCTACCCCTGGACAAGGCGATGCACGAAGATGTAGTGAAGGGAGATTTCTAAGCCCGGAGCGACGTCGGCGCGCCGTGGTCAGGAAGCAGCAGGATTTTGAGGTCTCCGAGCGACGGGCCGTGCCACCGCATGTGAGGCCATCCCATGCCTTGAAAGTAACGATCTGAATATCTGCTGCTATACTTAAATATAGAAGGGTGAAAAGAAGAGAGGGCAAGCTTCGAGAGTTTGCCAGAGCCATAAGGGCAACGATAATTCACCCTTCGTACGCCGCGGCAAGTACATTACTCGCAAGAGCGGTTAGCAGTTAGGTGGTCCAATTCCACCGGCGAGATGTTTCCTGCCGGGGCGTTTCTATATGTGCAGCCCAGGCTAATCAATACTCTCCCTGCTCCTGAGGTGACCGAGGGATACCGGGAGCTGTCAGCGATCTGGATATGCCGGGAGAGGGTGTCTATATTGATCTTTAACAATATCTATTTTCCTGAAATGGGAAAAGTATTGCTGCGTGTCACACCCTTAATGAAAAGAATCAATGCGGTACGTGATTTTAATACTGGTTGCGATGAACTGTGCTTACTTCGGCTGGCAGGTCTTCCTGAACGAGCCGATGAAGCCGGTTGAGCGTTCGCTCCCCCCCCTGCCTCCGAATGTCAGGCTACTGGTAACACTCGAGGAAAAAGCTGCGCGGCAGTCTCAATCTGAAATCCGGGAAATACAAGACCTGACAGCAACACAACCACCGGGAGCGGTTACGCCGTTGCATTGTCAGGCTCTCGGCCCGTTTCTGACGGAATCTGAATTGAAACCATTCGAGAAGCATCTTGACAGAATTGGATTGACCGCCAAGCCACAAATCCGCTATCAGCGGGAACAGGTCGGTTACACTGTCCTGATGCCGTCTGTGGAATATGAGGAAGCTTTACAGATCAAGCGCAGACTGGAAACGGAGAACATCGCGGCCAGCATTATCGGGGTGGATAACGTGCTTTCCCTCGGGGTCTTCAGGGACAAGTTTCGTGCCGAGAAGACTTTGGCACGCGCACAGGCGCTAGGGCTTGGTCCACACATCGAACCGAGTTACGCACGACGCAGCACCTACTGGCTGGTATTCCAGAGGGCCGATAAACAGGACGAAGGACTTGCAGGATTAACCAGGAAAAATTCTGGTCTACGGGCGGAAGCTATGGCCTGTCCATAAGGAGGCGCTAGCTGCAGCATTCCTTTCCATCCATTTCATCAGAACACACCCCTGTAGGCTTCACAGCACAGGCAGTCGAGCGACCGGGCCGCAAGCCGGTAACTATCAGCGAACGGTATAGCCGGAGGGTGCATCATTAAGACTCGTACCAAAGGTCAATATACATCTGCATGGTCTGCCGGTAGTTTGGTACCAGTGACCTGGCTGCTAACAGTTATCTCAACAGCATTTCGTCGCATGCACACCCTTACACTATTGTGGGGGTGTGCATTTCACCATGATTATGGCTGGTGACAAATTATGTTTGGACATGGTCAGTGCTGATGAATACCACGACGTGCAGGAGAAAAGTAACGGACAGGCGTGCCAATGACCTGAAGAAGGATAGGGCATTCCCATGTAACCGTCGACATCGACCATGTCGTCGGCTGAATAATATTTCAGTCGGACAGGTTCACATGGATACTTTCGTCCTCCATCCATCTCTCTGGGCTAAATTCCGCCATCTCGGTTATAAGCACAGCGTCCTTAAATTAGTCGATTAGTCATTTTACACAGCGATATGTTCTAGCAAGCCTTCGACCGAGGCCATAGGCCGTGAACTGTGAGCGATCTGGCTATGCCGGGAGAGGGGGCTTCTCTAATGCTCATACCAAAGATCATATACAACTGCAAAGCCTTTCGATATCTTGATAGTCACTGACTCTGGCTAGCTAATAAGAACTCCTCCATACGGAGTCACTCGCACACCCTTCCTCCTCCGGAGTGTGCGTATTTTGTCAGCAGCGAAAGCTGGGAGAAAGCCGGAACAATGAAAATCATGAGGCCCCAGCCTGGTAACAGGCGTCAGTTAAAAGGTATGCCACAAGTCCCATTTAAGGACTGTAACGGTGTAACAATCAGGGCATGCCGCAGGAGAGTCCCGGATCGGCGAATAGACAGAGTTCGCGCCGAGAGGATTAATAATGCGATGTTTAGCTGATTGTCAGTGATGGCCTACATAAGCAATAGAATTTTATAGGAGTGGTGCACTCCACCATGAGTCCGACCTGAAGCCATCGGCTACGTCACCCCGATCGATCACCTGAGCCTCGTCGACCCGAGTCGGACGGTCCCCGCAATTCACCCCGCACCAAGGTTCTCCGATCCCCTGGTCTCAATGCCATAAGGCCATGAATTTTATGTAAGGTGTTGGGCCCGCCAGGACTCGAACCTGAGTTCAAGGGATTATGAGGAACACGCTCTCTTTGCCATTGCAGCAGAGAAGTGAGCAGACCAACGGTGACCGGGTGAAGTATACCGACGCCGAGATGGATGCCAGACGGCATGAGCGAGGGCTGTGGGGTGACTGCGATCCGATGCCGCCGTGGGGACTATCGCAAGGCTGAGCGGGAGAGAAAGAAGGCCATGGAACCGTTCACTATCAAGTCGCAGGCGAGAGACAAGCCATACTAGCCCATTACCTGTTCCTTATCTGCTCATAAACTTTCGCCAAAAGAAATTAATCAGTTGACGCTAAACCATTCATCCAGAGGGTCGCCCTCTTTTATCCACAGAAGCTGTGGATAACTCTGTGGATGGTATGGGGTAAAGTGTCTCAAACCCCTAGATTTTCAGCCTTTGAATCAAATTGAACAATTTTTATTCGCAAATGTAAACTGAAAAAAATCAATGTTTTACAGTAATTAATAAGCTTCTTATGTACTTCCGTACCACAGTTAGGATGTAAAAAAACATCAAATATTGACAATTGTGCATATCTCAATTTAAGCGTCTAAAAAATAATTTAAATTGCATGAATTATGCACCGTCTGTGATCTGACGAGGCTGAGGCAGCATCATCACCCTGATCACCTTTGACTGAGCCCCCACCTAGTACTATTTCAATCTGATAATGGCGGATATTATGGCCACGGAACCTGCGGAAAAACACGGAAAGAAACAATACCATTTAATAACATTTGTGTGTCATTCCGTGGATTCCGTGGCTATTAGAGAAATACTGACACCCGGCTTGACTTGTCAACATCTGTTATTTTCAAGTTGAAAATGCACTAGGCTCTACCCAAATCTAGTCGACAATGGCGGCTTTGCCTTCAACCGCGGCACCTTCAACCTGACCGGTGATGATCTGACCATCGGCACCGGTGGCCTGTTCGGCGACCGGGTGCTCCTGAACTATGACCAGGCCGTGAATGTGACCCATACTATCACGATCGAACCGGGCGCGGTGCTGTCGTTTCGTGACGGCCGGCTGACCGGCAGTCAGATCGACAATAACGGTGTGATCGAACTCGCCGGCTCGCTGTCGTTGCTGGGTGGCGGGCAACGGTGGGCTGCTCCAGGCACGGGTACGGTGGACGCCTCGCTGACACAAACTACACGACCGGGGAGGTGCGCGTCGGGGCCGGTGAACAGCTGCTGGTCACGGGTGGCACAGCCCACCTCAACGCCGGCACCATCAACCTGACCGGTGGCACACTGGAGTATACCCAGGGTCTGGTGACCAACACCGGTGGTATTGCCGGCCGCGGCACCCTGATCGCCAATGGCGGTCTGAGCAACTTCGGTAACATCCTGCTGAGCGACGGCACAACGGACATCCACGGCGATGTGAACAACGATGGTGCCGGCACCATCGTCGTCTCGGCAATGCCACGGCGACCTTCTTCGACGACCTGATACACAACGGTGTCGAGATCCGTATCAGTGACGGCAGCAGCGTCGTGTTCTTCGGGGCGGTCTCCGGCGCTGGGGCCTACACCGGCACAGGTTCGCTGTTCTTCGAAGGCGACCTGAACCCCGGCAACAGCCCCGGGCTGGTCGGCATCGAGGGCGACATGAGTCTCGGGATCAATAGCCGCACCATCCTGGAGATTGCCGGGCTTGACCGCGGCAGCCAATACGACGCCTTCGACATCGGCGGCGATTTGTGGCTGGACGGTGTTCTGGAGGCTGAGCTCTATGCCCCGGGTGATGGCCTGTTCACCCCGCAACTGGGCGACAGCTTCGACCTGTTCATGGCGGACACCATCACGGGGAATTTCGACATGCTCACTCTGGCGACCCTCGGCGGAGGTCTGGACTGGCAACTGGAGATGTTGCCCGATGCCATCGGGCTGACAGACGTGGTGCGTCTCAACGTGGTGGCCTCGAGGGTCCCGGTACCGCCTTCGGTGTGGCTGTTCGGCTCCGGGCTGATGGGGCTGATCGGGATTGCGAGAAGACGTCGGGCGGCCTTATTCCCGGCGAGAGGTGAAGGTGGTAACGGCTATGTTTCGGCCAATCCACACAACAGTGATAGCACTGTGTCTGTTGTCAGTCACGGCAGGTGCACCTGCCGATAA
>Ga0210064_1000213_pt1 | contig 27938 bp, 27 predicted proteins | sample Muzzi_CordC_D2_FD_185531 | JGI IMG/M metagenome (GOLD analysis project Ga0210064, IMG submission 185531) | Wetland microbial communities from San Francisco Bay, California, USA, that impact long-term carbon sequestration - Muzzi_CordC_D2 (SPAdes) | ecosystem: Environmental > Aquatic > Marine >... | reverse complement strand
GATACATTTATCAAAGCATCTCCGGTTGTGGCTGTTTTTAAAAACTTGTAGCTCAAGCGCACCAGCGAATTCATGTTCAAGAACATCAAATTCTCGTGGCTTTCTAGGGGTATCTTTTCAAAGCGATCATAAATTGCATACCCGGCATTGTTAACCAACAAGTCATATTTCGTATTACCTAATTCATTTTCAACTTTTTCTAATTCGCCTGGTTTGGTTAAGTCAGCCGGGATGTATTTATGTCCCGCGCCAAGTTTTTGGAAGATATTTTTTAATTCTTCTTCATTTCGGGCAACTCCGGTAACATGATAATTTTCCAAAGCCAGCGCTTTGGCAAAAACGTGGCCAATTCCACTGCTGGCGCCTGTGACCAGGGCTCTTTTATCATACATGAACTCTTCTCCCACTTAAATCATAGAAGGCGTTGATTTAGTTCTGAACAGAAGTTACACCGACTCCAGATGATCGATGTAACGCCGTTATGCGGCTATTCACTGCCTATTCAGGGCAGCCACCGGATTTTTAAAACTACAGGGCACAAGCGCCGCGCACTTGCCGCAAACGTGGGTGCTTTCCGGAAGATCGGAAAAGTAATCCAGCATCCACCGATTTTCGTTAAGACGGTCCCAGCACCTGCGCCGCTCGAAATCGTCCTCACTGAGGGCGTCTACCGGACAGGCTGTTATGCACTTCCCGCATTTCTGGCCGGCCTTGAGCAGACAGGCTTCTTTGGTATCGATCAGCGGATGGTCTCCCAACTCAGCCTCACTCACGAAACTGCCCAGCCGACCCGTGCACCCCACCGGTGTAATCAGCAGATGATTCACCCCAAACCGCCCCAGGTTCACCAGGTGAGCCAAATGCTTATGGGACCAGCGCGCCATCAGCTTGACATCGTCAAAGTTGTGGGTGGCCGGCGTCAAACCGGATTGATATCCATGCTCATTTAAAAAATCTCCCAGGGCCTGGCTCAACCGGCCGATGAGATCGTTCGTTTGCACATAGGCAACACCCCATTCGCGGCAGGGATGTTCGCCTTTTTGGTTGGCTTTGACCAGCTCTTTTTTAAACGGTATATAGAAAACGATGACAGACTTTGCCGTCGGCAGAAGATCCCGTGGCAGCAGATGATCATCGGCTGCAATCTGCGGCAATTGATCGAACCTTGCATCAACCGGCGCCGCCGTCAGCAGCGGTGTCTGCCACCAGCCTTCGGTCCCCAAACGTTCGGGTTCTTCATTTACATATTGTCGGGCAAATTCCCGTAATTGATCGATGGTAATTGTATCGGTCGTGATTACTCATGCCTCCTTTATCAAATTTTTCGGCATCCTGGCCTTCCAGCTTTCTGGCCATTAGCCCGTAGATTTGTCCAGCGTCAATTATTTAGCAGCAATTTCGTAATCGTACCCATCGTCAAACTTGCTTTGGGCTAGAGCGCTAATCTCATCTCATTAGTATCCCTAAATCCAAAGGATTCATACAGCGGTTTGCCGCTTTTGGAAGCATGCAGCGTGGCATGGGTGATGCCTTTGCTCCGTGAAAAATCCAGCGCTTCTTTCAGCAAGCTGCCGCCGATTCCCTGCCGTCTGTACTCCGGTTCGGTGTACATGCTTGAGATAAAAGCATATTTGGACTCTAAATTCCATGGTTTGGGAGCCGTTTCGTAAAATGAAACGGCAGCGGTGGCGATAATGGCGCCCTGCGCCGTTTCAGCAACCCAGGCCGCGAACTGGTTCCCCTGCATCTTTTCCTGAAAATACTTTATTTCAAACTTCTTAACCGCATCCCAGTCGTATGACTCTTTTATAAAGGTCTGAAACATTATAATCCGGAAATCAACAATTGCGGGTAAGTCTTTTGGATCGGCTTTTCTGATATTGTACACGACTAATATCCTCTATAATTGAAATTGCCTCAGAGGCGGTAGTACGATTTTCTTTTTTGCCGCATGCCCTTATTTAGACCAACATCATTAAACCTGCAAGCTCTATCAAGTATTATTGGGATTTCATGGTTTAACGAAAACAAAAAAGGAGGATAAAATGACTGCAATTGCTTTCACACTTGGAATTTCCATATCTTTTACATTACTGGGTTGGATGATTCTGCGCTTTATTCAGAATAGATATCAATAAAGGCCACTGTATTTTCCTACTTTTTGATTCTATCCGGAACGATAAAAATCCTTGCCCATCCATACACAGCGTTCGGATCTTAAAGACCCATGGTGGGGACCACTCAGCGCATGGCACCGTTGAAGGGTTCCCCACAGCGTGTAGTGCTTTATCTTGCCGAATCTTCAGGTCTAACGCTAACTGCAAGACCCGGAACATCAAAGCCCTATCCTCAGTCACCAATACCGATAATTCTTACAACAGCAACCTGCTCATTACGGCTGCCGGTAAAGTTAAACACCGTGGCGCAAAGAATGTGATAATCGATCCGGCCGATCGTAAGGCGGAGGAAAAGTGTCTCCAAATTGAATTAAAGTAATTCATGCTTATATTGTTTCAATCCATGGGCATAGGCAGATTAGGAATTGATCTTGCATCGCCAGTGTCTCACTTCTCAAGTATATCAAGCCAATGGTAGGCAGCGATAAAAAGCTTGCCTCGCAGCCCACTGCCAGCTCCGGTTTCACTTGGAATGTCGCACCCGAATATCAGGTCTCGCCCCATAGCTTAATAAGGTTGGTCGCATGAAATGTCCTCAATGCAGCTTCGATAATAAACCCAACAAGAAATTCTGTACGAAGTGTGGGTCAAAACTATCCTTAAAATGTCCGAACTGTGGTACGGAGATCGAAGCAGGAGATGATTTTTGCGGCGAGTGCGGCCATGATTTGCGAACGTCGAATGAAGCCCTGCCTATGGACCGCAGTCAACCCCAATCCTACACGCCTAAATTCCTGGCCGAAAAGATTCTCACTTCCCGCAATTCGCTGGAGGGCGAGCGCAAGCAGGTCACCGTCCTGCTCGCCGACATCAAGGACTCTACCGAGTTGATCAAAGATCTCGACCCGGAAGCCGCTCAGCAGCTCCTGGACCCGGCGATCCAAATCATGATGAACAGTGTCCACCGCTACGAAGGCACGGTCAACCAGGTGCTGGGAGACGGTATTATGGCATTGTTCGGAGCGCCCATCTCTCATGAAGACCATGCCCTGAGGGCCTGTTATGCCGCCTTGGCAATGCAGACGGCGATGAATCAATATACCAATGAGGTGCGGCAGATCCATGGGGCCGAGTTGCGCATCCGGGTGGGACTCAATTCCGGCGAAGTCGTGGTTCGGACCATTGGCAATGATTTGCATATGGACTACTCGGCCGTAGGTGCGACAACCCATCTGGCCGCGCGAATGGAACAAATAGCCATACCCGGCACCACCCGGCTGACAGGAGAAACCCTCAGACTGGTCGAAGGTTTTGTCAAGGTGGATCCCCTTGGACCGGTGCCTGTCAAGGGGATGACAGAGCCCGCTGAAGTGTTCGAACTGGTCGGGGCCAGTACGGTTCGCAGACGCCTGCAGGCTGCGGTCGCTCGCGGACTGTCCCGGTTTGTCGGACGGGACAAGGAGATCGATGAACTTAACCAGATTCTGGAACTGGCAGAAGCGGGCCATGGCCAGGTCGTAGCTGCGGTGGGAGAAGCCGGTGTCGGCAAATCCCGCCTGGTCTATGAGTTTGTCCAGTCCCACCGCACAAAGGAATGGCTGGTTCTTGAGAGCGCCTCGGTCTCTTACGGCAAAGCGACGCCTTATTTTCCGGTAATCGATCTGCTCAAACATTACGTTCACGTGGAGGACGACGACGACGCCCGCGCTATTCGAGCCAAGGTAACCGGCCAGATCCTTACCCTGGACGAGACGCTTCAGGAGACCATTCCGGCGCTGCTGTCACTCCTGGACACTCTGCCGGAAGACAGCCCCTTTCTAAAGCTCGATCCGATGCAAAGACGCCAGAACATCCTTGAAGCAATCAAGCGCATCCTTTTACGCGAGAGCCAGGTGCAACCGCTGCTGGTTGTCTTCGAAGATTTGCACTGGATCGACTCAGAGACCCAGGCCCTGCTCGACATTCTGATCGAAAGCCTGCCGACGGCCCGCCTGGTGCTATTGGTCAACTATCGTCCGGAGTACCGGCATAACTGGGGAAGTAAAACCTATTATACCCGGCAACGACTTGACCCGCTTCCACCCGCAAGTGCCGGGGTTTTCCTGCAGAACCTGCTCGGAGATGACGCCGGTCTGAACCCCCTCAAAAACCTTCTCGTTGAACGGACGGAGGGCAACCCTTTTTTCCTGGAAGAGTGTGTCCGGACATTGGTCGAAACCCAAGCGCTGGCTGGCGAGCCCGGTGCCTATCGCCTGGTCCAGGACCTCCCTAAAATTCACGTGCCGGCCACAGTTCAGGTGCTGCTGGCCGCCCGCATGGATCGACTGCCATCGGAAGAGAAGCGCCTGTTGCAAACCGCGGCCGTGATCGGCAAGGAGGTGCCTTTACCCTTGCTTCAATCAATCGCTGATATGACACAAGAAGGCCTGCAGCGCGGGTTTGCTCATCTGCAGGCGGCCGAATTTCTCTATGAAACCAGCCTTTTCCCGGAGCGGAATTACAGCTTTAAACATGCCCTCACCCAGAATGTGGCCTACCAGTCGCTGCTGGTCAGCACACGACAAAAAATTCATCAACGCATTGGCCGGGTGCTGGAAAAGCAGTTTGGCGAGACTGCCGAAAAGCAGCCGGAACTGCTGGCCCATCACTACACCGAGGCCGGCTGCCATGAAGAAGCAGCCGGCTACTGGCGACGGGCAGGTGAGCGTGCCGGCGCCCGCTCTGCCTATGTGGAATCTATTGCATACCTCAACAAAGGGCTTGCGGAACTTCAAACACTGCCTGAGACCACCGCACATGCCGAACTCGAACTGGCGCTGCAGTTTGATCTTGCCTCATCACTGATCGTTTCCATGGGGTGGATCGCTCCCGAGGTGGAACAAGCTTACACCCGGGCATTGGATCTATGCCGGCAGGTGGGAGAGACACCTATACTCATTCCCGTGCTGCAGGGGCTGCGACGACTCTATGCAATGCGAGGTGCTCCAGGTGACGCTCAAAGGGCACAAAAATTGGGAGGGCAGATGCTCACCCACGCCCAGCGTCAGAATGATACCGCGTTGTTGCAGGAGGCCCACTGGGCCATCGGGCAAACACACTGTTTTCTCGGAGAACTTGAGCCCGCTCGCAAACACATGGAGCAGAGCAGCGCAGCCTATACACCCCGACCGCTTAATTCCCAGGCCGCCCGTGACGCAGCCGGCACCCAGATTGCCTGCCTGGCGCACAATGCTTATGTCCTGTGGTCCCTTGGCTACCCGGACAAGGCACTCGAAACCAGCCGGCAATCTGTTTCCCTGGCCCACGAGCTGTCACACCCCTTTACCCTGGCATTTGCCTTTTACGGCATGGCGCAGCTCAATCATTTCAAACGGGACGTGCAAGCAACCCTTAAGCAGGCCGAAGCCATGCTTGCCATCTCCAACGAGCAGGGATTTCCAGTATGGATGAACATGGGCACGCTGTTTCGTGCCTGGTCCCTGGCCATGCAGGGACATCCGGAGGATGGGATAGCCCAGATGGAGCAGTCTATTGCAAGCAATCCGGCCGGCTCCTTTTATGCCTTGCGGCCATGGCATGATGCCATGTTGGTCGAGGCATACGGGGCGGCAGGCCAGACCGAAGCGGGTTTAACCAAAGTGGTCGAGGCACTGGCTCTGGTGGAGAAAGGCGGCTTTTGTTTCTATGAAGCTGAGCTGCGCCGGCTTCATGGGGAGCTGCTGTTGATGCAGTCGGTCCCCGATGCCTCCGAGGCCGAAATTTGTATCCAACAGGCACTTGACCTTGCTGCCAGCCAGCAATCAAAATCACTGAAACTGCGAGCCGCCATCAGCCTGAGCCGACTTTGGAACCAGCAGGGCAAAAAAATAGAAGCCCTTAAGTTGCTGGAGGAAATTTACGGCTGGTTCAGCGAAGGATTTGACACGGCCGACTTGAAGGAAGCCAAGGCACTTATGGACGATCTGTCCCAAAGCGGGACTGCCTGATTGAGAAGAAATAGAGCTAACGACAAAAGCCAACCAACCCATATTGAAAGGACTTCCAATGGGATTAATACTTAAAACGTGCCGGCAGGGCTCCTGACAGAATCTTGGTGTTCTGTCGGGAGCATCGTATCCTTTCCATCAAATTTCAAACAATATAAGCCTTTGAAGGGAGGTAGTACAATGTCAAAATATATCTCAATGGTCAAATACACGGCAAAAGGCGTTGAAAACGTTAAAGATAGTCCTAAGCGGCTTGATGCGTTCAAAGGGCTTTGCGAATCTATGGGCGCTAAAGTGGAGGGGTTTTATCTAACCATGGGCCGCTGCGACATGCTGGTGATTCTGGATGCCCCCAACCCGGAAACCGTGGCAAAAATCATTCTCGCGACGTCTTCTCGGGGCGCCATCAGCACCGAAACCCTCCAGGCTTTTTCTGAAGAGGAATATCGTAAAATCGTTTCCGAATTACCCTAACGTGTAAAACGGTAAAATTTGATGTTCGAATGAAATAAATGAAGTTGAATTGGGCAGAGCCGCTTGGCTCTGCCTTATTTTTTTTCGGAATCTATATCTAATCGGCTAGATTCCGAAAAAGCTTCTGCTTCCGGACCTCGAGTTCTTCAAGGTTGCGGGGCCAGTCTTTTTTCAAAAGTCTTGACATGGCCCGGTCCGCCAGAAGCTTTCCTCCGGTTTGACACAATGGGCAGTAATTGGTTTCGTTGGCGGCGTAGCGAATACGTTGAACCGGCGTTCCGCAATCGGGACACGGTTTTTTAAAGCGACCGTGCACCGCCATACGTTCTCGAAAAGCGGTAACCTGGTCCGGAAAACCGTTTCCCACTTCATCCCGCAGGCGCTGCGTCCATTCTTCCAGTGTGTCCTGTGTCGCATGGTATAGTCGTTTAATCTGATCCTCGGCAAGTTTCTCGGTGAGCTGCAAGGGAGACAGGCGGGCGCGGTGAAGAATTTCATCCGAGTAGGTATTGCCGATGCCACTGAAAATGTGGGGATCCGTCAAGGATCGCTTAAGGGTGTGATTTTCAGCCCGCAGGGCGCTTCGAAACGCTTCCAGGGAGGCCTCAAAAACTTCAAGACCGCCGGGATCAAGACCGGCAAGTTCGGCGCGACCACTTATAAAATGAAGCGATGCCCGTTTTTTGGTACCCGCCTCGGTGATCAGCAGGCAGCCGTTGGGAAAATCAAAGACAGCCAGTCCGACTTTGCCGGGAAGTTTGCACGCTTTTTTACGCCAGTGCAAACGCCCGGCGATCATCAGATGAATCACAAGAAACCGCTCACCATCGAATACAAACACAATCCGCTTGCCCATGCGTTCTATAGCGCGAATCGTTGCCCCATTTATGGTTTTAATAGGCGGTTGTGCCGTTCGCAGAAAAAACGGGCCGGCAAAACGTATTTGCTCAAGCGGTTGACCGTTAACAAGGGCTTCAAGACGTTCAATGTAAATGGTTATATCGGGATATTCCGGCATCGGGTGGTTTCAGTTCAGATGTTTCACCTTAAAAATTTAAGTTGACTGGTAGTTATCGGGCGGTTTGAAATTTGGATTATGAGTCCTATATTAAAATTATGAAAAATCAATTAATTTTAAAATTCAGTTTACCCATAGCCGGTATCATAGCGCTGATCGTGCACGATCCCATTGTGGCAAAAACTAACGCGCCAATGAGCCGCACACAAGCATCGGTAACAGAATGTGAGCCGACCCCGGCTGATTATTTGGGTCCTTACTATAAATCAGATGCTCCGGTACGCTCAAGTGTTGGTAAGGGGTATATTCTGGAGGGCGCAGTGATGTCCTCGACCGACTGCTCCCCCGTCGCAAACGCCCGGATTGAAATCTGGCTAACTAACCCCGAAGGATCATATGATGATGACCACCGGGCGACGGTGTTTTCCGGCGGTACCGGCGGATATAGATTTGAAAGCAATTTACCGCCCGGCTATTTTGGTCGCCCGCCTCACATCCACATCCGGATCAGTGCAGAAGGTTTCAAAACCCTGACAACCCAGCATTATCCGACCCATGGTCATACCGGAGGGGGGTTTGATATCGTTTTAGAGCCGACCGAATAGGATCGAAACGGAAATTTAAAATGAACTTAAATGAGCTAATCCCGCTTCCAGCGGGACTGTCATTTTTCTAAAAAAAGACAGAGCGTAGCGTCTCCTTAATTTTAGTCATTTTAGGCAATTTAGTTCATTTTAGGCATTCGTTTATTACACTATATCAGTCTGTTATAACAAGGGGCTTAAGTAAAAATAAATATGACAAAGTAGAATTAGTCATTCATGGTATATGTAATAGCGGATATCGTTGCTCCCTGGGGATCCTGCAGCACACAAAACCGGCCGACATTCGGGATATCGGTTGGCGGAACTAAAATTTTGCCTCCCAACTCTTCCGCCTTTCTTGCGGTCGCATCAACATCATTGACGGTAACATATACACCCCAATTCGGCGGGGAGCCCGCCGCCTGAGGCGGTCTATCCATGATCCCGCCCAGACCCTCTTCACCCACTTTTACGATTGTGTAGTTCATATCCCCCATGGGCATTGCTTCAGTACCCCAGCCGAATAGACTGGAGTAAAATTTTTTAGCACCGTCAACATCCGAAGTCATCAGCTCAAACCAGCTAAAGGCGCCATGCTGCTTATATTGATCTTTCATCATATCCTCCTTGGCCCGATATGTGTAATAAGATTTACGGGCATCTGAATTTAATTAAGCGTACCAATATCGCATTGGAATCGTCCGATCGGCCGTTGCATAAATTCTGCAATTTCCAGTTCAGACTCCAGCTCAACATGCGGATTACCTTTGGCGAGACCGGCTAAGATGGTAAATTCAAAACAATCCACCTTGGAGTTGATTGCTTTGACCGCATCTACGATTTCTTTCATCCCCCGCTTGTGAAAGTCCCGGGTAAAATTTTGCAGTATCTGTTCGGCTTCCTCGATATTCGAAAATGGCAGCACGGTCTCAAATTGATTCAGGCTGCGCCGGGCGGAAAATCCGCCAACCGCACCGAAATGCTTGTTAATGTATCGTCCCATGGTCCGGATACCTTCCTGCAGCGCTGTATGTCCCAAATATTCGATGATGGCATCCGGATCCGCCAGGGTGAAAAGAATGACGGCATAGGTTTGGTTTATCTTTTTACGGCTCAGGTCCGCTTGATACCGAACTTTGAACTGGCGTTTAGAGTACAACCCGGTTAATTCATCCTCCAGGCTTTCAATGCTTTGAATAATCTCGTCATAGAAGGCCAGGTCACAGGTATCAAGTTCTTCCGGGGTTCCCTGAAATACGACCTGTTTTTCGGAAAGAACTAGGACCCGGTTGGAGATGAAAAGCACATCCGGAATATCGTGGCTCACCAGGATTGCCGTGAATCCGAATTTTTTTTTGTACTCGGCGATCATGCTCAGGATCGCATTGCGCCTGACGGGATCCTGACCGGTGGTCAGCTCATCAAACAGGACGATTTTGGGGTCGGTCACGAGGGCACGCGCCAAGGCAACCCGCTTTTGCATACCTCCGGAAAGCTCTTGCGGGTGCCGGTGCACCACATCGTTAAGCTTTGTTTGCGCTATTACAGCCAAAACTTTGTCTGCGATGGCCTGCTTGCTCAGGCGGGTGTTTTCTTGCAGCGGCAGGGCGATATTTTCAAACACCGACAGAGAATCAAAAAGCGCGTTGTTTTGAAACATGTAGCTGATTTGGCCGAGGTGATCACCCCATTCAGATTTATTCATTTTTTCATATGGTTTGCCCCGCAAACAGATGAAACCTTCATCCGGGTTTAGTAAACCGATAATGAGCTTGAGAAGCACGCTTTTACCGGCTCCGCTTTTTCCGATAACGGTGGTGACGTCACCTTCAAAAATTTGAAGATTTACCCGGTCAAGTATCGTGCGGCGGCCGAAGCGCTTGGTCACATTATTGAATCGGATTAACGGCACGGTCATGTCGGCACCTTTTTTTCGCGGCAAGTTTCGGAAGGCAGATATCGCTACAATGCCGTCGACACCGCCGGTTTAGATATCAATGATTGAGGTTTGTTCAGGGCCGTTGACCAGGATGCTGGGTCGCTATTTTATATTTAACCAACCTATTACAACTCTAATCATCATACTGGACCAATCAAGAAACTTAAGGGAATTGAACACAGAAGCGCTAAATTAGAGATTGACAATGGATGAGAAGTTGTCGGATAAGAATACCATCCTATCCTTGCCTGAAAATTAATGCGAAGTTGAAAGGAGGTGTCTAAACTCAAAACCATAGTTTAAATTGGGAAAATTTGGCTTAAACACCATAAAAAAGGAGGGTACCATGAGGACCAAAAAATCATTATTTTGCATAATTATTGTTTTGGCCGTTGCCGTCTCGTTTCTGTTAACTCAAGCCGAAACTTCCTTAGCCAAATCCATGACCTTGAAAGTCTCCCATCAATTCGCTAAAGGAGATGTCCGGGATCAGATGGCGGTCGTGTTTGGTGAAATGGTCACCAAACGAACCAATGGAGAAATAAAATTTCGCCACTACCCCGCCAAATCATTGTACAAGCCCAAAGAACAATGGGATGCCATGCGCAAAGGGGCGCTGGACATGTCTGTATTTCCTCTGGATTATGCATCCGGCAAAGTCCCCCAGCTGTCCGTCACCTTAATGCCCTGTTCGGTGGCCAATATCCAACAGGGACTCACCTGGAGAAACAAGCCGATCGGGAAAAAAGTTGACGCCCTAATGCAGGCCAACGGTGTTCGAAATCTGGTATGGGCCTGGTTTGACGGCGGACTCGGCAGCAAGGTCCGGCAGATAAAAGTACCGGCCGATGTGAAAGGGACCAAACTGCGGGCCGCCGGCAAAAAGTTTGAATTTATGATGAGTGAAGCCGGAGCGTCGATTACCAGCATGCCGTCTTCGGAAACCTACCATGCCCTGTCCACCGGCGTACTGGACACCATGCTGACGTCCTCTGCTTCATTTGTCTCCTTTCGGCTCTATGAGGTGCTCAAATACATCAATGCGCCCAGAGACTACTCCATCTGGTACATGGCGGAAAATTTGGTGATCTCCGAAAAAACCTGGCAGCGGCTCACTCCGGATCAGCAAAAAATTTTTGCAGAAGTGGCTGAATGGATGCATGTAAATTGGATCTATCCGAATTTTAAAACCCTGGTGGACAAGCTGATCACATCCTACTCTGAAGCCGGTGTGGATATCCATTATATGACTGAAGCCGAGTTTAACACCTGGATGGAATTTGCCAAAAAGACTGCCTGGAAAAACTTCGCCGAGACCGTTGATGGCGGACAGGAGTTGCTCGATCTGGCCACCGAAGCCATGAAATGATCGAGCCTTGCAGCGCGATATCAGCCCCGATGAAAAACGCCTTGCTGTCATGGGCATGAATTTCATGGGATAAATGGTTCGTGGTTGGTTGTCTGTTGAAAAAAAGAAAACCATCTTGTTGGTCGGGGCGGAGTTTATCATCATGTGCGCTCAAATAAGCCGCTAATGATATCTGCATCGGCAACCGGGTTCGATCTGTAGGGGTGGGGTTTATCCCCACCCGCAGGGGCGACTACGACCCGTCGATTCCCGTTTATATTGCTTTACCGAGGAAACCTTCCAGGAGGGGATAAACCCCTCCACTACAATAACAAGTAATTTTTGCGATTATCGTTATTTGAGCGCTTATGGGGTTTATCCCCGCCCAAATAGCGCATTTAGAAACCGTCAAAACCTTTGCTCGAATTAAATTTCAACCCACAGCGGATGACTGAACATCACAATACTGGCAATCTGCCGATCCGAAGCGACACAGCCGAATAGATTTGTTGATCGTCATTTTAATTCGATAAAAGCCTTAAATATCCAATCTTCAATCGGAAATATTCAATAATCCGAAGCTGGAGCCGGAATCATGAAATTGCTTGCTAAAATTTTAAATCGGCTAGTCGATGGTTTAACGTACATAACCGGCTGGACCGCTGCTTTTTGCCTGGTCGGCGCGGCGGTTATCGTAACGGAAGGTGTCCTTGTCAGGAAAATATTGGGTACTTCAACCATCTGGCAAATAGAAGCATCCGTGTTCCTGCTGATATTTACGGTTTTTGCCGGTGCACCGTTTGTCCAGAAAAATGAACATCATCTCAATGTGGATTTGCTGATATTCCATCTGTCTCCCAGAACCCGGGAAATAACCATGATTGTCGTTTCCGTAATATCCTGCATTTTTGTGGCCATTATCGCATGGTATGCCTGGCCCATGTGGTGGGAATCCGTTGTGGAAAATGAGCATTCGGAATCACTGTGGGGACCGCCGCTGTGGATTCCGTATTTTTTTCTACCCTTAGGAATGACGCTGCTCCTTTTGCAGTATATTGTGTACATCCGCGACAAAATCGTGCATCTGAAAAAAGGTGACCTGAGCAAGAAAGCCGAGCGATTTGAGCTAAAAGACATTGAAATATCCAAAACTAAAACCGACCCGGATGGAGATTAGGTAAGCCTTCAGGAAACCGGGAAAGAAAGGCTGTCGATGAATGAAATTACGCTGGCGATTCTGCTGTTTGGCAGCGCATTTGCGCTGCTGATTTCCGGTATTCCCATATGGGCCGGATTAGCCGGTATTTCCATCATCTTTATTCTCATCTTCTCCCCCCACCTGCTGCAGATGGTTCCCTATGTGTTGTACAGCAGCATGGACAGCTTTGCCCTTCTGGCAATACCGCTTTTCATTCTTCTCAGCGCCCCGATTGCTGCATCGGATGCCAGCAAGGATTTATACGAAACCCTGCACAAATGGCTGTATAAAATACCCGGAGGCCTTGGTATCGCCAACATGATCGGATGCGGGATCTTCGCGGCGTTGTGCGGGTCCAGTCCGGCAACCGCGGCGGCCATCGGCGGCATCGGGATTCCGGAAATGAGAAAGCGCGGCTATTCGCCCGCTTTGAGTACCGGATTAATCGCCCATGCCGGAACTTTCGGTATCCTGATTCCACCCAGCGTCACCATGATCCTTTACGGCGTGGCCACCGAAACATCCATCGGCAAGTGTTTTATTGCCGGTGTGATCCCGGGCATTCTCGAAATTCTGCTCAGCTGTATCTGGGTCGGCGGTGTTTTCTTTTATCGCAAACTGGTCCCGGCTGAACCCGGGGACGTGTATTATATCCAGGACCAGGCCCAGCAGGAATATTTTTCCTGGAAAGACCGGTTTGCCTCCCTGATCAAGGTCCTGCCGTTCGTTCTGATCATCATCGGCATTATGGGGTCTTTGTACGGGGGCTGGGCAACACCCAGTGAAGCCGGGGGGTTGGGCGCCGTGCTTTCCCTGATTTTCGTAATGATCATCTATAAAATCTACCGGCCCCGACAGCTATGGAAGATATTCATCAAAGCCTTAAACGAAAGCAGCATGATATTAATGATCATGGCCGCCGCCCTGCTGTTTGCGTATGTCTCTTCCGATTTATACGCAACTCAGACCCTGGGAGAATTGATTTTAAAGCTACCGCTGGGAAAATGGGGCATTGTCGTCTTGATCAACATTTTGCTGTTGATCCTGGGTTGTTTTATCCCTCCGGCGGCGGTTATCCTGATGGTGGCGCCGCTGCTGCTTCCGATTATTCAGGGGTTGGGATTTGACCCCATCTGGTTTGCCGTCATTATGACGGTGAATCTTGAAATCGGATTGGTAACGCCCCCGGTGGGCCTGAATCTTTACATCGTAAAAAACATCGCGCCCGATGTGCCCATGTCCCATGTGCTGTTGGGCGTCATACCATTTGTGATTATTGAATTTATTGTAATTATCTGTGTGTGCATCTGGCCGGAGCTGGCGTTGTGGCTGCCGAACAAGATGATCGGCTAGAAGTGGCTTTCAGCCGCGGCATTTGATTTCGCGGTTGAAAACCGCTCCCACATTCCTTGTACTGGCTCTTTCTATATAACCAAATTAATTTATGGTATTCAATGTCATTGCTTGTGGGTTTGATTTGAGCGTGTGGGAGCGGCTTATAGCCGCGATTATAATTTTAGGTTGAAGTTTAATATGATGTGGGGGCTTTTATGAGAAGTGAGTCGCTGGGGGATTGTTTTACGAAAAGTTTTTTAGCCCGCAGGGAAAAACCGGCCATAACATTTTTAAGAGATGGCCGGGTAGAAACGGAAATTACCTATCTTGAATTAGAGCGGGATAAAAACCGGATGGCTGCTGTTTTCCAGGATCTGGGGGTCGAAAAGGGAGACCGGGTCATATTGTTTATCCCGAAATCCTTAATTTTTGTAGTGGCTCATCTGGCGCTGCAAAAAATTGGTGCCATTGCCGTCCCCTTGAATCCGGGTTTTAAAAAATCGGAGCTGGAATATCTGCTTAATGATGCAGAGGCCAAAATAATTTTATCGGAGCCCGGTTCGGAGTCACTGATCAGGGAAATAGACCCCAGCCTCATCAATCTGATCATTGACACCCGGATTCCTTATCAGGACATCGAAGTCCTGCATAAGGCTTCTGAAAATTTCATCCCGGTTGAAATCAATCCGGATGATCCCGGCCTCATCATTTACACTTCGGGCACCACTGGCAAACCCAAAGGGGCGGTTTTGACCCAGAAGAACCTGATCCATGATGCCCGCAATATAATCAAAATCTGGGAAATCCGTGAACCGGATGTGCTCTGCCATGCCCTGCCGCTTTTTCATGTCCACGGTCTTTGCTTTGCCCTGCATACGGCCCTGCTGGCCGGCGCTCATGTAGTCATGCTCGATTTGTTTTCTGCCCAAAGGATTATCGAAACTTTGAGTCAAAAAGACGGACCCCGGGCATGCACGGTGTTTATGGCCGTTCCGGCAATGTATGGCAAATTGATGGAATGTTTAGGCGACAAAAGACCTGACCTTGAACATATGCGCTTGTGGACCTCAGGATCCGCACCACTTCTGGCCGTCGACTTTGAGCGCATCCACCGCATATTCGGCAAACAGCCGGTGGAAAGGGAAGGCATGTCGGAAACCGGTATGAATTTTTCCAATCCATTGCACGGCAAAAGAAAGCCGGGATCCATCGGCCTCCCCTTGCCGGGGCTGGCGGTTCGAACGGTTGACCCGGCAACAGGCATGGATGTGACGCCCGGTCAAACCGGTGAATTCTGGCTCAAAGGGCCGGCCATCACTCCGGGCTACTGGCGCAAGCCGGAAGAAACCGCTAAAACATTTGAAGGAGAGTGGTTTAAAACCGGCGATCTGGGCAACATCGATGAAGATGGATACTACTACCTTACGGATCGCATCAAACACATTATCATCTCCGGCGGAGAAAACATATCCCCCAAAGAAGTTGAAGCCGTCATCAACCAGGTTGACGGCGTGACGGAATCCTCGGTGGTAGGAGTGGTGGATGAAAAATGGGGGGAAAAGATAGTAGCCGCCATTGTTACCAAGCCCGGTACGGAAATCAGTTTAACTGAAATTCAGCTACATTGTAAAAAACACCTGCACGACTGGAAATGCCCCAAAGTGATCAAATTTGTAAAAGAGTTGCCCCGAAACACCATGGGCAAAGTTTTAAAAGAAGAGGTAAAAATGCTTTTTTAAGATTGTCCGGAATATCCGCCAAACACGAAAACCCCAGTTGATTGAAAAGTATTATTTAAAAAAAAGTGTGGACTGTAATCGTCAATCCACGCCTTTATCACTTCAATGCAAAGCAAGCAACATAATAGCCGTAGTCCTCAAAGAAGGGTGAATAACCTGATAGGAATACCACAGGAGTATCACAGAGATTCGTAAGAAGCGAATTTTTCATATATGTTGGAGCTGTAAGACATTTATCCCGGAAGAACCGGCACAGTATAATCCTTGACACGGTTGGCCACTACCGTCGCGATGTATATCACCCAGAGGATCAGGCAGATGTGAAGCATGTCATTTTGTGAAAACCAGATCCCCTCCCCTCTCGCCCACAACTTTTGTGTGATATTCAGGTCGTTGTAGATGCAATAAGCGGCGCTGGTGAGGAGCAACAATATCCAGGTGCCCAGAAGTGCAAGATCCATGGGTTCCCTGAGCAGGTAGTACCGCCAGCCGTTTAAAACAAAGAAGAGCACGAGAATTGGAGTCGAGACCCGGACCATCAAATTGAAAGTGATAAGCGATTTGACCGGAACAATCCCCCCTACGAGGGTCAAAATGACATACACCACGGCGCTCACCAGTGCGTAAACCGACAGAATCACCCGCAATGATCCCTCGGTGCAGGAATACGCTACAGCAACCAGCATCGCGTCCATGCTCACCTGCTGGAACATGAGGTAGACCACCTCCCACCAGCTGGTCCAGGCGCATGACTGCCGCCCCGCACACTTGATCTCGTAGCCGAATGCCTGGTAGCTGGTCCCGGCCAGAAGCGCACCGGCGCCCCATAGCAAAAGCGAAATGCACCACCACAGACGAGATATTTCACTGTCCCGGATCTTCAAGAAATAAAGGCCGGCGGCAATGGTCAGAACTCCCAGAAAGTAGACCAAGAAAGTCGAGGTGGGCTGGGTCAGGATGATTTTCCTGGATGCGATTCGGATTTTAACGCACGGCTGTGCCTCGCACCAGTTCGCGGGAGTCAGCTCCGGATCGGAATACCGGATTGACTTCAGGCGGCTGAAACCCGACCATACCGTCTTTGCCATCACCCAAAAAAATGAGCGGCTCATGAAACCATATCAAACTGTTGAAATTTGATGTCGATAAAAAGGCTTCCTGCCGATGGATCTTTGATCTCGCCGCCGATCAACCGCCGAGGTAACTCCGGGTCGCACCGGCAGCGCTTCCACACGTGCGGAGCCTCAGGGCGTATTTGCAAAAAATGCCTTCTGTGAGCTATCCAACGGAGGCGGAATCAGAATGAATTTACCGACATGTTTCTTCTCGGTGAACGCGCGCTGCGCGTCTACAATCCGTTCGAGTGGAAAGGTCTTTGCAAGCAGCGGTCGAATCTCACCATTCTCGATATAGGAAACAAGGTTGGGGAAAACAGGCTCATCCCACGCGGTGCACCCTATCATCGTCAGGTCCTTTAGATAAAAATCACGCATATCGAGTGTCACGAGCGGTCCGGCTATGGCACCCGAGGAGGTATACCTCCCCCCGCGCTTCAGCACCTTCAGCATTCCGCTAAAAGCCGGCCCTGCCACGTTGTCAACGACGACATCCACAGAGTTCCCTCCAAGACAGGCAACGATGTCGTCGTCCCGTGCGATGACGCGATCGGCTCCAATTGACTTCACCTGCGCATGCTTCGCCTCTCCCGCAATTGCAGTTACAGCGGCCCCTCGACGCTTCGCCAGCTGCACGACGGCCGACCCGACACCGCCCGACGCTCCAGCGACCAATACATGCTCGCCCCTGGACACATTCACCCGGTGAACCATGTTCTCGGCCGTGCCGTAGGCACATGGAATCGTGCCAAGTTCGGCATCGCTCCAATCGCAGTCCACGGGGAAAATCTCCCCGGCCCCCACTTTTACGAATTGCGCAAATGCGCCGTCGAAATCGGAGGCCATCCAGATATTCTCCAGGGACTTCCATCCCGAACTGCGAATGCATGGCCGCACCAATACGCGCAAGCCAATGGCTCTTTCGTCTTCACCAGGGGCAACAGCGACAACACGCCCGCAACAATCAGTGCCCTGGATAAATGGAAATGGCGTCGCCTCGTTCCATCCACCGTCTGCCTCTGCTTTCGCCATTTCTTTCTCTGCAGCTGTCAGAGCTTCTGTACCGGTTGTAACCGCGGAAGAGTACCAGCCGAGCCGGGTATTGATTTCAGTATTGTTTACCCCGGCTGCGAGGACTTGCAAAAGAACCTCCCCTGAGGCAACTTCTGGGACCGGGACATCCCGATACTCAAGTTGTTCGTAACCGCCGTTGCCGTTTGTAACAACCGCTTTCATGGTTGTTTTGCAACCTTTGAGATCAAAGCGATCCTTTTTTGATTTCGTTGCACATTCATTAACCATGTTACCCCTTTCTTTCCTGTAATTGCAGTGTTCTTTCAAAATAGATCGTTCCCGACATGCTGTAATTATCAGCGGCTCCGATCTGTCATTCCAGGCCATTGGCGGCTTTGGCTGGTCGCGTGATACCGACGATCCCAAGGGCCAGCAGGATGCCGGCAGTAACGGTGAACATGCCGATCCAGGCCGGCAGCCCCGGCATCTCCTGCAGGATCGGGATGGCCGCCAGGGCAGCCATGACCGGCACAGTGGAAAGAAATACGGAGGTTGCGTTGGCTCCCAGACGGCGAACGGCGATATTGAGACAGGATATGCCCACCACGCTGGGAACCAAACCTTGATAAGCGCCCTGGAGCAGGATTTCGGATCGGGATGCAATCGCCAGGTTGCTGTCCAGCCACAACAGCCAGATCGGGATATAAACGGCAGCGCTGACCAGGGTCACCGAAAAAAGAACCTGTCCGGGGGTGATGGTCCAGACCCGGTTGGCAACCATAAATAAGGCGAACAGGGCAATTGCAGTCAGAAACAGCGCATCGCCGAACCAGGTCATGCCGCCGCTTGACGATAAAAAGCCTTCATAACCGACAAGGGTAACGCCGATCAGGATTATCCCCAGGCCGGCCACCTGGGAGGTTCGGCACCGCTGTCCGATCCAGATCCACCCGAAGAGGGTTGTAAATAAAGGCAGGCAACCGTTTAGAAAAACTCCGCCGTGGGCCGCGGGTGCATATTTGAATCCGAAATAGGAAAGCAGGGCATAGGGCACGCCGGCGGTAAGGGTCAGAATCAGTACCCGTAAAGGGGTGAGTCCCTGCCAGGTCCGGCGCCAGATGATATAAGGCAGAGCGACAGCCGCACCGACGCTGAACCGGAATCCGGCGACATCGTAAACGGTCAGACTGTTGGTCACCCCGAGTCGACTGACAATAATCCACCCCGACCAGAAAAAAACGACACTGATGGCAGCCGCGGCACCCAGCAGGAAATGGTTTTTGTTGTTGTTTCTCATATTTAAACAAATCGGTTCCAGGTTTGGGACTTCGCCCGTTGGGCTTCGACCCCACAACCAGTGTTCAAAGGTTACAACGACCTACCTGAATATTCTTCTAAACGCAATAGGGCATCAGGGAAATTTTGGCGTCCAAAGCCGATGCGAAAATGATTGCCCGGGTCATCGTACAGGGTCCCCGGCAAAAGCAGCACGCCGGCATCTTCCACCAGGTCATTGCAAAAATCATTGATGTTTTTGCCGATCAGGCGCGGAAATCCGATCGAACCGGCCTGCGGCCGCTGCCAGACAAATTGATCGGTGTGGCGCGCAAAGAATTGATCCAGCAGGACCAGATTGCGGGTAATAATGCCCATATTGCGCGCCACCAGTTTTTCCCGGTGGCGCAGTGCCAGCTCAGCCAGAAATTCACTCGGTGCACTGTTGCAGATGGTCGTATAATCCTTTAAAGCCGCCATGCGGCCATAAATCTCTTTATTTTGCGTTGCGATCCAGCCAATGCGCAGTCCGGCCAGACCATATGTTTTTGACATGACCCCAAGTGAGACGGTGTGCTCTCCCAAATCACAGGCGGCCGGCAGCCGATCTTCCCGGCGGTATTCCGATTCACGATAGACTTCATCAGAAAATAGAACAATCCCCTGATCCCGGCAAATGCGGATGATTTCCTGAAACACTGCCGGCGGCATCAGATGACCGGTCGGATTATGGGGGGTATTGATTATAACGGCTTTCGTATTGGTACGAATATGTTGCTTAAGTTCATCCAAATCCGGCGACCAGCCGGTTTCTTCGCGGGCTTGCCAAAGCGTCACCTGACTGCCGATGCTGCGTGCGACTTCGAAAAGTGATTGGTAACAGGGCCAGTGAACAATGATATGGTCCGCAGCATCCAAAACGGCGTGCATAAAAAGAAAGATCGCCTCTTCGGCACCGGTATGCACCAGCACTTGCGTCGGTTGGATATGATCGTATAAATTACAGATTTCCTTTTGCAGTGAGGGGCTGCCCTGGGATTCCGTATAACCGAGCCAGTGCCGATGAAACAATTCGGACGCTTCCGGCTCAAAATCGAGGATATCTTGAATTGAAAATGATTCACAGTCCGAGGCGCACAAAACATATTTTACGTTGAATTCATACTGGGCAAAATAGCGTTCAAGCTTGAAAGCGGGGATTTGCATGATAATAATGCTCCGGCCAAAAATTGAATGATAGAGCGAATCCCGCCTTGGCGGGACGCAATTCGTCAATAGTCATTCGTCAATAGTCAATTAATATAATTACAGCATTCCCTTTATCACTCGTTCATACTCCGGAAAATACTGGCCGATAACCGGCAGATCAAAGGTGCGCAGAATGCTGGTATTGCTTTCCCGTTCGAGAAGAAAATCAAATGACTTTTCCACCAACACTTCCGGCGTTACACGCTTATTGGTCAGCTTTTCATAATAAGACGTTTTCAAAGTCACTTTGTGGGTCGTGGTGATGCCGGCCTCAACAGTGACCTCAAAGGTTGTGCCATCGATCGGGTTGACAGTGATCATGGTTCGCTCCTTCATTTGGATTTACCACTGCGGTAAATTCTAATCCTGACCTTTTCCAGGGTCGCCAGACCATTTTTTATGGCCTCGTCAATTAAGGGCATGAATTCTTCGATCTTCTCATCGGTATCAACAATCTCGATTACGATAGGCAGATCAGAGGAGAGCCTGAGGAGTTTGGCGGTATGAAGACGACTGCTGGCGCCATACCCTTCCAGCCCACGGTACACTGTTGCTCCGGCCAGACCGGATTCGCGAGCCTTTTTGACAATCCATTGATACAACGGTTGCCTTTGGTATTTGTCGCTTTCTCCGATAAAAATCCGGAGGAGCTGACCTTCTTCCGGCAGTATCATGGCGCACCTCATATATATCGGATTACATTAAAGCCGAGCCAAACGGCTGATATCCCAACAATGACCTGTATCAACACATTGGCAAGGGCCGTTAAAAATGCTCCATCTCGTATTAGCGCGATCGTCTCGAAGCTGAATGTTGAAAATGTCGTAAATCCGCCTAACAAACCGATCAGCAAAAAAACCCGCATTTCCGGGCTGAGCAAATTGCGCACCTCGGCCAGCCCGGTTATGAAACCGATCAAAAAACATCCCAGGATATTAACAACTGCGGTGCCAATAGGAAAATAAAGATTGGGGAATATTTGATATATCGCCCCGGCTAACAGGTAACGCCCGATTGAACCGAAAAAACCACCCACGCCAACGAAGACTAAATTCAGCAATGCTGTTCCCATCATAGTATTCAGTTACAGTTGAATCAAAAAAATACCTTTTCGAATTGAATTTCAGGAGCGTACCGCGATGGCGACACCGGCTGCGACCATTACCCCGCCGGCAGCTCGATTGAGCCGCTTAACCGACCGCTCATTCGTAAGCATCCTGCGCGCACGGCTGGCTAAATAGGCATACGAAGTCAGAACCCCGCTTAATACGACGGTAATGATAGCAACAACAAGCATCAGATCGATAATTGTCAGGGCGGACAAATCAAGGAATGTCGGCAGAAAGCCACAATAGAAAAGAATCACCTTCGGATTGGATAAAGTGATCATGAGGCCGCTGGCAAAATTACCCCATGTTGATCGGGTCTTCGAATATTGATGGTTTTGAACAGGCTCGGGTTTCTGGAGCCATATTTTAACACCCAGCCAGACCAGATAAGCGCCGCCGCAAATTTTTACCATGAAAAATAAACTGCCCAGGGCCCGGGCCACCATGGAAAGACCAAACGCGGCAAACAATAGAAAAATGACGTCACCCAGGACAATTCCCCATATGACGCCAAGGGCGGGCCGAAAACCCGAGGCAATGGCCCTGGCAGTCGTCGCAAAAACCCCGGGTCCGGGGCTGGCTGCCAGAACGACCATTGCCACGGCAAACCCAAATGCTGAATATAGCGTCAAAATACCTCCCTTGCCGTTAGTTTAATGGTTAATTGGTTAATTAATTTGCCCGGAAAAATAGCACATTCCAGATTAATAATTGTTATTTGAAATTTGATTCAATTATTGTAACTTTGCACTTTATCAAGTTTTAAACCAAATGCAATTTAAAATTCTATTAAGGATGAGCTCGTAAGAAGTCGTTCTAATGTCTGGATACCCGCCTTCGCGGGTATGACGGTATTTGTAACTGTTTGCTATTTTTGTTTTTTTTGTCATTTCAGCGCAGGTGGGAATCCAGGAGAACTAGCATCGCAGCGCCAGACACAGGGCATCATTTTCGGGGGAATGCAAGGGCAGAAATGAAAACAGGGTAATGGATCTCCAGGCGTCGTGCCCGGATATGGTGTGGTTAAATTCATCCGCATCCTTGAACCCGACATTGTCAGCCACCAGGAGTCCACCCCTTTTAAGAAGCCTCCGGCAATCCGGCAAGACTTTGACGTAATCCTGCTTTTCGATGTCCAGGAAAATAAAATCAAAACTTTCTTGCAGTTGGGGCAAGTCTGCTACAGCGTCTGCCACACGGATTTCGATACGTTCCGAGACACCGGCCTGCCGGAAATTCTGCTGCGCCCTGGCAGCCATGTCACCATTATTTTCAAAGGTCAGCACGCTTCCATGGACCGGCTGACAGGCCCGCGCCAGATAAATGGCCGAATAGCCGGTGGCTGTGCCCAGTTCCAGAATTCTTACGGCTTTGGCGGCAGCCACCAGGATATAAAGCAGTTCACCCACGACCGGGCCCACGATGGGAATATTTTCCTTTTCAGCCTGGGCCTCCAGTTCAATCATCAGCTCGTCCCGAGTCGGGATAAGCTTACTAAAATAGTCTTCGGGATTATCGATGATATTGGACATTTTGACCTCCGAGACCTCAAATTCCTGATCTCCTTCTGAATATCACTTGACGTATCAAAAGGAGTTGGCGAATATCAAGAACATAATTGGTAATAGAACGAAAACTTGCCGAATCGACCTGTTGGGTTTCGCTTTTCGAAAGCATAATAAGGTAAATACCTGAATTTCGCAGGTTGGGTTGAGGTAAAAAACCCAACATCTAAGATGGCGCTCAACCCAACCTACCAGACAGATGAGGCGGTGGATGAAAAAATAACCTTAAACCCACAACGTTGAACCCAGGTCGCTTTCGGCGCCGCCAGGGGTTTATCCGCCTGCGGAGGGCAGCTAAACCTTTGAATCCCCACAAAAATGAGGATTAATTATGATTATCCTGATTAACTCATCCAAAACATTAGACTTTCAGCAAAAAGCCCGCATTTCAAAACATACAATTCCCGAACTCAAAAAAGACGCTGACTATCTCGTCAAAGAACTTTGTAAGCTTTCCGAGTCAGATTTTTCAAAACTGCTGAAGACCAGTGAAAAACTGACGAATTTGAATATCGAACGCTATGCGGTCTGGCGGACCCAGATGAAAGGATCGAATGCGAAACAGGCTTTGCTGGCATTTAAGGGCGACATCTATTCCGGGATGGACGTTGATAATTATAAAATCAAGGATTTTGATTTTGCCCAGAAACACGTGCGAATTTTGTCCGGCTTATACGGAATTTTGCGCCCTCTGGACCTGATGCAGCCTTATCGACTGGAAATGGCTACCAAACTGGCAACCTCCAGGGGCAAGGATATCTATCAGTTCTGGGGAACAAAAATAAATGAATCTGTCAGTAACCTATTGAAGGGTGAGAAGTCCGGCGTATTGGTCAACCTGTGCTCGATGGAATATTTCAAATCGACCAAACCGGTATCATTAGATGCAAAAATAATCACACCGCTTTTCAAGGAATACCGAGACGGCTCCTATCGATTCGTTACCCTTTACGCCAAAAAAGCCCGCGGGTTAATGTGCAATTATATCATCCGAAATCACTTAAAAAGGGTAGATGATCTAAAATCTTTTAATGCGGCAGGCTATAGATTTAACAAAAGAATATCATCGGATGGAGCCTGGGCCTTTACCCGGGGAGAATCAGACCCCGATAAAAAAACAACCGGGGCATAATCCATAACTATCGATTTCGGGAGTATGCGGTTGGCGCGCAATTCTTTTCTATCCGCGGCCGACAAAGGGCATGCTCACCGGCAGCACAATACTTTCCAGCAGGTTGATCTCGGGCGGCAGGGTTGCAATCGTCACCGCAACCCGCGCAAGGTCATCCGGGGACATCACTCCTTCCTTGCGGGCGACTTCCTCGCGGCCGGTCCAGATCGGTGTCAGTGTATTTCCCGGATGCAGGATACTGACGGCAATGCCGAATTCCCGGGCATCAAGAGCTAAAGATCTTGTGAGCCCCTCCAAACCAAACTTCGAGGTGGTGTAGGCCGCCGAGTGGACCCGCGGCACCTTAGCCGATACGCTGCCGATGTTGATGATACGGCCGGAACGCTGGGATTTCATTATTTTGAGCGCCTCCCGGCTGCAGAGGAATGCGGCGGTCAGGTTGACATCGATCACCTGCCGCCAAACTTTCAGGCTCAGTTCATGCGTGGGAGCCCCTTTGGAGACGCCGGCATTGTTTACCAGAATATCCACCCTGCCGAAAGCCGCCAATGTCTGCTGAAAAAGGCCAACGACCGCGTCTTCGACCGTCACGTCCACGGGAACGACCCGTGCTGAGCCACCGTCCCTTTTTATTTTTTGCGCAACAGCTTCAAGCTTTTCAGTGCTGCGCGAAGCCAGCACCGTCTTGGCCCCCTCGGCTGCATAAGCAACAGCAATGCTTTTGCCGATACCGGTACTTGCACCCGTTATAACCGCGATACGATCCTGTAATTTGCCCATCTATATACCCTCCTTGTAACTGTTCATTGGGTTTTGAGCATTTCTTTCACCAGTGCTCGCCATTCTTCTTCGAGCGGCACATCCGGTCTCACTCGGCCGGCACGGGAATACCAGTAGTCGGCGTTCCATAGAACGCCTTCTTCTCGGTGAAGGTAAGCATGGACGGCACTGCCTTGAACCGTGGGGATCTCCTGTGCGATGGAATGCGCCGTATCCCAGTCGCCTCTTTTATCCCACCAGAGAGATGTTAAGGTCTCTGAGAATTTAGAGGATGGTTCTTCATTATCGACGCTTTTGGTAAATTCTTCAAAGGTCATAATAGCTCCCGGTGCATGATAATTATTTTTTCTAAATCCTTTGACAACTCTGAACACCAGGCAACCGAGGATGCCCAGAATTGCTCTAAGTCGGCAAACCCTCGTTTGAGTGCTGGAGTACCTTCAGTATTTTCTGCGGCTGTCACCAGTTTTTTGAGATGATTTAAGGTGATATGCTCGGTGCTGTCTACAAGCAGATTCGATCTTTCCAATTTTTGAATCAGTGCCCCAATTTCTTTTATGAGCTCGTTCATTGCAGCTATTGTATCGAACAGAAATAAATTGATGTCAAGAAGATTGAAAATACTGAAAATACCCTCAGCCAAATTTTAATTCATTTGGCAGGTAGCTGCAAAAACCAAAAACGACAATCAACAACCAACAAACAACTTACAACCTACAAATATATTTGCTTTTTAACCTTATTTTCGTAAAATAGGCGCCATGAAACCAAATAACGAATCCAGCCAATCCGAAAAAATAATCACCACCACCTGCTCCTACGACTGCGGCGGGCGGTGCCTTTTAAAGGTGCATGTTTCCGATGGCAAAATTGTAAAAATTGGAACGGACGATACGCCCGGATCGGGATTGAAGGCCTGTATCCGGGGATTGTCTCAGGATAAGGTGGTGAATTCTCCGCAACGCCTGACCCAACCCCTGAAACGGACCGGGGCGCGGGGCAGCGGCCAATTTGAGCCGGTTTCCTGGGATGAAGCCCTGGATGCGGTTGCCGCTGAACTGAAACGCATCAAAGATACATACGGTACCCATTCCATTTTTCTGGCGGACTATTCCGGTAATGAAGGTGCGCTGCGAAGCTCCGGCGGCAAGGCTACCCGGCGCTTTTTTAACATGTACGGCGGGTGCAGTGTTATCGATGGCAACACATCCATGGAAGCGGCAATTTTTGCATCACACACTACCTTGGGCACCAAGATTACCGGAAACAGCCGCGACAACCTGCTATATTCCAAACTGATTATCATGTGGGGCTGGAACCCGGTAGTCTCACGCTTCGGCCCGGATACGGTCTCTTATCTGAACCTGGCCAAAAAGACCGGCACCCGCATAATCTGTGTGGACCCGCGCTTGAGCCCATCGGCCAAATTGCTGGCCGACACCTGGCTGGCGATCAGACCGGGCACCGACACGGCCTTGCTGCTTGCCATGGCCTATGTGATGATAGCTGAGGACCTCTACGATCATAACTTTATCAGGACCTATACCGCAGGGTTTGAAGATTTTAAAAGTTATGTGATGGGAGACGCGGACGGGCTGCCTAAAACGCCGCAATGGGCTTCGCCAATCACAGGGGTTGCCGCAGAAGACATCATAACCCTGGCAAGAGAATATGCCCAATTAAAGCCGGCAGCGCTCTATACAGGTTGGGCTCCGGGCCGCACCGCTTTCGGCGAACAATTCCACCGGGCAGCCATGACGCTGGCGGCCATGACCGCCAACATCGGAATTAAAGGCGGACAGGTAGCCGGCGGCACCGGGTATATGGAGTTGGGCTCGCTCGCCAATCCGTTTCATGTACCCCCGCAAAAAAATCCGAAAATCCACATGACAAAAATTTATGATGCCCTGCTGAAAGGAAAAGCCGGCGGCTTTCGAGCCGATATCAAACTGGCCTATATTGTGGGATGCAACCTGTTAAACCAATTTCAAAATGTCAATAAAGGCGTACAAGCCATGAGATGTCTGGAATTTATTGTGGTCCACGAACTTTTCATGACATCCACCGCCCGCTGCGCAGACATAGTTTTGCCGGTTACCCATTTTTTAGAACAGGAAGATATCGGACAACCATGGCTGGGCGGCCCCTATAATATCTTTATGAACCGGGTCCTGCAGCCTTTACCCGAAGCCCGTTCCGATCTGGCGATTTTCACCCGGCTGGCTGAGCGCCTGGGGCTTAAAAAGTTTAATCTCAAAACAGATGAAGAATATCTGCGGGACATCGTGGCAAATACGCCGCCGCTTCCCGCATACGATAAGTTCAAACAGCAGGAGAGTTACCGAATATCATTGAAGGAACCCTGGATTGCCTTCCGCCAACAGATTGAGGATCCGATCAACAACCCCTTCCCGACCCCATCGGGCAAAATCGAAATCTACAGCCGCCTCATCGCCGAAATGAATCACGATCAAATCCCGCCCATACCGACTTATATCGAGCCCTGGGAAGGTCCCCGGGATGCCGACGTTGTAAAATATCCAATCCAACTTGTCAGCCCCCATGCCAAAACCAGAGTCAACTCCATGTTTGATAACATCCCGCATTTGAAGCAAAGGAGCGACGATGCGATCTGGCTTAATGCCGCCGATGCTCAAAATCGCGGGATTTCCAATGGTGAGCCGGTCATTGTCTTCAATGAGCGCGGCAAATTACGCACCACAGCAAACGTCACCGATCGAATTCGGCCCGGTGTGGCCAGTCTGGATGCGGGCGCCTGGTACCGGCCGGATTCCGGGGGGATCGATGAAGGCGGCTGTGTCAATGTGCTCACCAGAGATGAGATGTCGCCGGCGGGGGCATTTGCCTGCAATAGTTGCCTGGTGGAAATCGTGCCGGACAAATAGAGAATCCAGGCCCTTAGGACAAGACTAGGACATCACTTATCGGGGTGCTTTAGACC